>Ga0335084_10007158_pt1 | contig 11101 bp, 13 predicted proteins | sample Lox_Sample_44_FD_206721 | JGI IMG/M metagenome (GOLD analysis project Ga0335084, IMG submission 206721) | Soil microbial communities from Loxahatchee National Wildlife Refuge, Florida, United States - Lox_Sample_4.4 | ecosystem: Environmental > Terrestrial > Soil > Wetlands | place: USA...
GAGAAAATGCGCTACACGCTCGAGCTGAAGGACAAGCGCGTGCAGGAGACCGCCCTCGAGGGCGAGGCCGAGAAGGTGCGCCGCGAGAAGCAGGCCGAGGCGGCGGGCCAGGCGCAGGTGATCGCGGCGAGGGCGCAGGAAGAAGCGATGCAGCACGTGCTGCCGTTCAAGCAACGCCAGATCGAGCAGCGCAAGCTCGAGGCCGAGGCCGACAAAGTCGCGCGCATCCGCAACGCGCAGGCAGCGGCGCAGGCGCGCCTGATCGAGGCGGGCGGCGAGGCGGCCGCGCGCCGCAAGCTCGCCGACGCCGAGGCCTACCGGCTGGAGAACGTCGGCAAGGCGAACGCGGCGCAGATGGCGCGCGAGGGCGCGGTGGTGAGCCAGCATCCGCTCCTCATCCAGAAGGCGCTCGCCGACAAGCTCTCCGACAAGGTGCAGGTGATCGTCGCGCCGCCTTCGCCCAACGGCGGCCTGATGGAGACGATCCTCGGAAAGAAGCTGCAATGAGAACCGCTCGAGTTTTCCTTTTCGCCATTGTTTCCCTTTCTATCTTCAATGAAGCAACGGCAGAAACCGGTGAGCTGGCCATCGTCACGCGCGACGAAGCGGCGCTGCGCGGGGCACCGCGCGCCTCGGGCGCGGTGCAGGCGCTCATCTGGCAGGGCGAGGTGCTCGAAGTGCGCGGCGAGCGGCTGGACTACCTGCAGGTCTACGACCATTCGCGCGAGCGCGCCGGCTTTGTGCGCGCCGAGGAAGTTCGCCGCCTCGCGCTCGCGCCCGAGGAGGCGCCCGAGCTGCTCGCCATCGTCCGCTTCCTGCGCAACACGCCCTCGCGCGAGGCGCTCGGCATCGGCTTCGCCGCCGCCTACCTGCGCGCCGCGCCGGCCGAATCGCTGCGCGGCGCCGGCGGCGTCGAGGCGCTCGATGCGCTCGGCACGTTCGCCGATCGCCTCGCCCAGCGCGCGTCGGCCGCCTCCGGGCTGTCGAAGCCGGCGCAGGCGACGCTCTCGGCGCAGCTCGAGGTGGCCTCTCGCTACGGCGTGCGCTTCACGAGCAGCGAGCGCGCGGGAGCCGTGCGCCTGTGCTACGACGGTGAAGCGTTCGGGCGCGTGCTCGCGATGAAGTCGACGGCCGAGCAGCGCGCCCGCGCGGCGCTCGCGCTGACGCGCCCGGAGTGCGTGGCGGACGAGCTCGCCCCGCGCGAGCGCCGTCGCACGGACGAGTGGCGCGCCGAAGTGCTCGACCAGGTCGACGCCGCGGCGCTGCCCGGCTACCTGAGGAACCGAATCCGAATGCGGCGCGCCGCGGTCTGGGGCGCGCTCGCCTACCAGCTCGCGCGCGCCGGCGATGCCGGCCAGGCCGCCGCCGAGCGCGCGCTCACCGAGCTCGCCGCGATCGACAAGCCGGAGCTGGCGCACGAGGACGCGCGCGCCTACGCCGAGGCGGCGATCCGCGTCAACGCCTCGCGCTGGGCGTCGTCGGCGGATACGGATACGAATGCGGCGCCGGGCAAGGGACCGCGGCTGATCGCGCTCCCCGGCCAGGCCGGCGAGACCTGCCTCCTTCTGATCGACCCGCAGCACGGTCCCGCCAGCCCGCTCGCCCGGCGCTGCACCTATGGCATCGCGTGGATGGCTTCCGCCACCGCGAACCGCGAAGGCACGGCGCTCGCGCTCGCCGTGCAGCCCGCCGAGGCCTGGCGCGAGCTCTGGATCTTCCGCCGGACGAAGTCGGGCTGGAGCGTGCGCGCGCTGCCGCCCGCCGCGGCGGCGCCGAACGCCGGCTACGCGGAGTTCGCCGGCTGGGTTCCCGGCGGCGCGCAGATCCTCGTCGCGCGCGAGGCGCTCGCGGAAGGCAGGCTGCGGCGCAGCTTCGAGCTCCTGCGCCTCGACACGCTCGCAACGGTGCGGCAGGCCGCGGAGCCGGATGCGCTCGGCGCGTTCCGGCGCTGGCGCGATCCCTCCTGGGCGCAGAGCACGCTAGCGATGCGCTAGCGGCACTTACCGGGCAGATAGGGCGACGGGATCGTCGTGCGGTTCACGCCGCGCGCCACCATGTTGCCCGGCACCGACGCCGAAGCGCACACCCAGGCCACCGGAACGATCGGCGCGTCCTCGACGACCGCGGGGCGCAGGGTCAGCACCTTGCCCTTCAGCAGGCTCGCGGCGCGGTTGCCGAAGGTGATGTGGATCGCGCCGTTCTCCACCGCGACGCCGCTCACCAGGTTGCTCACGATCTTCTCCGGCGGCGGCAGGGCGGCCGCCGCATTGTCGGCGGGCAGCGTGCGCAGCAGCGCCCAGGACGCCGCGACCGGCGCCTTGGCGATGTCGGCCAGGGGCAGCGCCTCGTTGATCTGGTCGCGCACGAACTTGTCCTGGTAGCTCGGGTAGGCCATCAGCGCGAGGATGGCGATGATGGCGAGCACCACCATCATCTCGATCAGCGTGAAGCCGCGCCCCATCGGCGCATTCTAGAATGGCGCCGGGAGGAGACGATGAAAAGACTGCTGCTCGCCGTGGCGGCGAGCGTTTCGATCGCCGGCCACGCGCAGGACTACCCGGCGAAGCCGATCCGCATCGTGGTGCCGTTCGCGCCGGGCGGCGTGGCCGACAACAGCGCGCGCGTGGTCGCCGATCCGCTCGCCCAACGCCTCGGTCAGCAGGTGATCGTCGAGAACCGGCCCGGCGCGAGCGGCAACATCGGTACGCAGCAGGTCGCGCAGTCCGCTGCCGACGGCCATACGTTGCTCCTCGGCTTCGACGGCACGATGGTGATCAACCCGCACGTGTTCCCGAAGACGGGCTTCGACACGCTGAAGGATTTCGCGCCGGTCACCAAGCTCGGCGACGCGACGCTGATCCTCGTCGCGCATCCCTCGCTGCCGGCGCGCACGCTGCAGGAAATGATCGCGCTGGCGAAGACGCGGCCGCTCGCCTACGGCACCTCGGGCACCGGCGGCACGCCGCACCTCGCCGGCGAGCTCCTCAAGCAGCGCACCGGCGCGCAGCTCGAGCACGTGCCCTACAAGGGCGGCGGACCGGCGGTGACCGACGTGGTCGGCGGGCAGATTCCGCTCGTCTTCACCGCGATCGCGAGCGCGCAGCAGTACGTGCGCACCAATCGCCTGGTCGCCCTCGGCGTGCCCGGCGCCAAGCGCTCGGGCGCGCTGCCGGACGTGCCCACGTTCCAGGAGAGCGGGCTGGCGGGCTTCGACGTCTCCTCGTGGACCGGGATCTTCGCTCCGGCCGGCACGCCGCGCGCGGTCGTCGAGCGCCTGCAGCGGGAGCTCGCGGTGGTGCTGCAATCCTCCTTCGTCAAGGAGCGCTACGCGACGCTCGGCATCGAGCCGGTCGGCAATTCGCCCGCGGAGTTCGGCGCGCAGGTGCGCGAGGACCTCGCGCGCTGGGAAAAGGTCGTCAAAGCGGCGAACGTCCGCGTGGAGTAGCCTCTACGCCCGCGCGCCGCGCGGCGGACCGGGCGGCGTACGCGCCACCTCCTGCGCGCTCGCCATGTACTGCAGGGCGTAAGAGCCTACGTTCACGCGCGACGTCGCCAGCGCCTCGGCGAACAGGTGTGTCGCGCCCATCCGCTCGAGAGCCTGCGCCTCGTAAGCCGTGACGAGCACGAGCCAGCTCATGGGCGTGTCCGGGCCGCGCAGCGTTTGCTCCTGGGTCATCGGCGGCGGCGGCGCTGGCTGCAGGAGATACGCTCCGGCCATGCCGCGCTGCGAGGCGAGCGAGGGCAGCAGCTCGTTCGCGAGGCGCTTGCGCAGCTCCGGCTCTTCGCCCTGGCGCGGCGTGAAGCGCACGGACAGCACGGCGTTGCCCATGCCGTAGCCGCTGCTCGCCAGCACGTGGCAGAAGCCGCGCACCATGCCGCGGAAGCGGCTCATCATCGCGCGGGTCCACGGCGTCGGATCGTTCAGCCGCGCGAGGTAGGCCGGCGAGCGCGCGATGTCGGTGCCGGTCACCTCGTAGATCACCATGTACCTCGGCGCGCCTTCGCGCGCGACCCAGCGCGTCGCCCGCACGAAGCCGGGGATCGAAAGACGCTCGTGCAGGTGCTCGCAGGTGTGCCAGTCGTCGTGGTCGGCGTTGTCCCCGGCGATGTCGTAGTAGAGGACCATCGCCGCGTCGGTGCAAAGCGCCATGTGCGGATCGCCGCCTGCCTCGCTCAGGCCGCTCGAAGCGCGGCGTGCTTCAGTGGCCCTGGGCGACGGCGATCGCCACGCCGACGATGATGGCGATGATGATGTAGCCCACCATTGCACCGATGCCGATGAGGATCGGCTTGCCCCATCCCTTGCGCGGGTAGTCCGCGCCGTATTTCTCCTTGACGAGCTGCGCCTGCGGGCGGCCGGCGGCGAAGTACCACGTCAGCAGATAAGCGAGGCCGACCGCGCGGCTGAGCCCGTCGGCCGCCTTGCTGTCGGGCAGGATCACGGCGAGGCCGAGATAGACGAGCAGCATGGCGAGGCTGACGACGAACCAGGTCTTCGCCGCGGCGGCCTTCTGCTGGTCGCCGAGCGCGCGCCAGTTCAGCATGTGCAGGAACGCGCCGAACGCCGGCGAGAAGATCAGGCTCCAGCTCGCGGCGGCGTTCGGATTCCACAATGCCGGCGCCGCCGCTTCGGTGCCGGTGTCCGCCACTCGGGCGGTGGGGGCTGCATACGGATTGGTTGCCACGTTGTCTCCCTTGAGTGAATGGCGCTCTCGCGCTCTTGTGGTTTGCGTGTTGCTTGCGTCGTTTCTTCCTCACTTCCCCACCGCCTGGCGCTTCCACATCTCCCAGGACCGGATGTAATCTCGCCGCGCCTCAATCTTGCGCCCCTCCTCGGGGTCGAGGTAGTTGACCGTGCCGCCGAGCGCCATCGCCTGCGCCTGCAGCCGCGCGCCGACCTCGAGGTAGACGCTACGGCCGACGACATACTGCAGCGACTTGCCCGTCACCGCCGCGCCGTGTCCGCGCATGAGGATGGCGGCGTTGCCGCCGAGCTTCTCGGCGAGAGAATGGCCGAACTTGGCGTTGCTCACCAGCATGTCGGTCATGCCGCCCGCCTCGCGGATCTCCCACACCGGCACGCCGTCGGCCATGAAGCCGCCGGAATGCGCCACGGCGCGCAGCGGCACGTTGCTGACCGAGAACGGAATTACGCCGGGCGAATGGTTGTGCACCACCGCCATCACGTCGGGCCGCATCTTGTAGATCTCGCCGTGGATGTAGCGCTCCGAGTACTGCCGCCGGCCCGGATCGCGCACCGGATTGCTTTCGAGGTCGTACTCCATGATGTCGGCCGCGGTCACCAGCTCCGGCGCGCGGGCGAGCGAGATGAGGTAGCGATTCGGATCCTTGTTGTGCCGCACGCTGACGTGGCCCATCGCGTCCACCACGCCCTGCTGGTAGAGGATGCGGTTCGCGATGATCAGGTCTTCGATCAGCTTCGGGTCCGCCGGGCCGGCGGATTTCGGGTATGGCTGAGCAAAAGCGGACGCAGCGGCCAGCAGTGGAACGAGGCGGTAGATCCAGCGAACGGCGAAGGTTCGGGTCATCATGAGTGTCCCCTCGTGAGTCGTCAGGCGGGCTGAAACTCCCTGCGCAGGAGGCGATGCGCCGCGGGTCGCTCTTGGAGAATCGCACGGGAATCTTGTGGCCGCTTTGCATGAGCTTCGCAGTTCTTCCGAAGACGTATTTCGCGCCGACCGGCACGTCGCCCGCGGACGTCTCGTAAACCACGTCGACGACCGTCAGTTCGTCGTCCCTTATCGACGCAAACCCGGCCTTGTCTGGCTTCGCCAGGCGCATCATGCCGGCGCGATAGTTGGCGGAATAGTCGTAGGTGTCATAGAGATCGACGCTGCCGATGAAGATGCCGGACATCGCTCCGACATACAGCATGGCGACGAAGCTGAATTTGCCCATCCGGGCGCGATACTAACGCGCGATCGGCCGGCGCGTCGTTGCGCCCCGCAGCTTGCCCGGCGGCGTCCTGCGCCGCGCGCCGATCGCTCCGGAGGATGCGGCCGCCAGGAGCCGCCGGAAGGTGGGGCATTCCATATGGCTCGGCGCGGGACAGACGGCGGCGTGCCGCAAGCCGTCGCGCATGGCCGTCATTTTGCGGATCGTCCGGTCGAGCTCGCGCGCCTTGTCCGCCAGCTTCTGCCGGTCGATGCGCGGCCGCCCGTCGGGCGAGAACATGCGCGCGATCTCGTCGAGCGAGAACCCGGCGGCCGAACCCAGCCCGATCAAGGCCAGCCTCTCCAGCACGCCGCGATCGAACACGCGGCGCAGCCCGCGCCGGCCAACCGAGGCGATCAGGCCCTTCTCCTCGTAGAAGCGCAGCGTGTGGGCGGGAACGCCCGAGCGCCGCGCCAGCTCGGCGATGTCCATGTCGAAAACCCCTTGACCTCAAGTCGACTTGAAGTGGCACTGTGCAGGCGTCGCCTGCAGAAGGCAAGTCTTGGAGATCACGATGGCTTACTTGGTGAATGCGATTCTCGTCGGCGCCGGCGCGACGGCGGTGCTGGACCTCTGGACGGTCGCTCGCACACGCGTGCTCGGCGTTCCGCCGGCCGACTACGCGCTCGTCGGGCGGTGGCTCGGTTACATGACGCGCGGGCGCTTTCGCCACGACGCCATCGCCTCTACGCCTCCGCTCGAGGGCGAGAGCCTGATCGGCTGGACCGCGCACTACCTGATCGGCATCGCTTTCGCGGCCGCGCTGCTCGCGATCTGGGGCCTCGACTGGGCGCGCCGCCCGACGCTCGCGCCGGCGCTGATCGTCGGCATCGCCAGCGTGGCGGCGCCGTTCCTGCTGATGCAGCCCGGCATGGGCGCCGGCATCGCGGCGCGCCGCACTCGCAACCCCGCGAAGGCCCGCGTGCAGAGCCTCGTCACGCACACGATCTTCGGCTTCGGCCTTTATGCCGCCGGCTGGCTGGCAAATCTACTTGGAGAATGAAAATGCGCATACCGAATCGCTTCACGCCGATCCTCTTCGGCGGTCTGCTTTCGCTCATCATGGTCGGCGTCGTCTCGGCGCTCGTCCTCGCGCTCAACCAGGGCATCCACGCCGGCTTCGCGCAGCAATGGCTGCGCAGCTGCATGACGACCTGGCCGGTCGCGTTTCCGACCGTGACGCTCGTCGCTCCCTGGGTGCGCCGGATGGTTTGCCGCGTGAGCGTTTGCTAGGACACGGGCTTATGGCACACAGCTTCGATGTTGTGGCCATCAGGCCCGATGACAAAAGCGCCGTAGTAGTTGGGGTGATAGTGCGGCCGCAGACCGGGGGCACCGTTGTCTTTGCCCCCGGCGGCAAGCGCCGCCCGGTAGAAGGCCTCGACTTCGGTTCTCGTGTTCGCAGTGATCGCGATATGGAGGTGCGCCGGCTTCTCCTTCGTTTCCGACAGCCACAGCGACGGCTTGCCGTTCCTCCCCAGGCCGACACCGTACGGGCCTACCATGGCTACGGCGATGCCGAGTGGCTGAAGGGCTTTGAGGAAGAACGCTTTGCTTGCAGCGAGATTGCTTACTCCAAAGCCTACATGATCAAACATAGCTGGCTCTCCTTGGCGCGAACCCGGTAGTCCGCGACATGACGCGCCGTTAGGCGCCTTGTCGGCAGCGAACATCGCGTAGCCGAAGCCTGGAGCACAGCTTATCCAGGACGAGATCAGTGTCGTCCTCAGCGACAAAGTACTGCCCTCGCCGCAGCGCCTCCAGGCTGCCACGAAGTGCGTATATAGGTGGATCGAAGTTCTTCACCGCACCCTCTAGGTAGTAGTTCCAATCATTGCGGTGTCCCGGCTTATTCGAGTAGACGCATTCGAAGGTTTGCAGCCACTTCTTTAGCGACGTGCTTATCTTGTTCAGCCGAGGGAAGCGCTCACGCAGAGGTGAGGGAAGGAAATGCACTTCGCCCACGGTCCAAAGAATCCCGCGGCGAACGCGAGGTGGAAACAGAGCTACAAGTGGAGACTGCCGCACGCCGATCGACCCGGTCGCCGTCTTGGCTAACGAACCCATCTCGCGGAAGTACAGCCACATGCCTCGCTCGTCCTTGGTCTTGATCTGCCCCGGGGCTTGCGGCAGCCGACTGAACCAGACGGAAATGGGGTCTTGTGGCGACGGGTCTGCGATAAAGCGGTATGTTGTCCCCACGAAGAAGCTTAGCGTTCTGTTCTCGCCGCGATTCGCTCACTGCTCCATCTTCGCGCCGGAGATCGCGACGATCTCGGCGTAGCGCTCGACCTCGGACGCGGCGAAGGCGGCGAACTGGTCCGGCGTGCCGCCGCCGACCTCGGCGCCGAAGTCGACGAGCTGCTTGCGCAGCTCCGGCGACTGCAGGATCGCGTTCGCCTCGCGGTTCAGCCGCTCGACGACGGCGCGCGGCGTCCCGGCGGGCGCCATGATGCCGTACCAGGCGGAGGCGTACATGCCCTTCAGCCCCACTTCGTCGAAGGTCGGCACGTCGGGCAGCGCAGCGATGCGCGCCTTCGAGGCGACCGCGAGCGCGCGCAGTCGTCCCGAGTGGATGTGCGGCAGCGATCCGGTGTCGAGCATCATCGAAAGGTGCCCCGCGATGAGGTCGGCGGCCGCGGGCCCGCTGCCCTTGTAGGGCACGTGCAGGATGTCGAGCTTCGCGACGTTCTTGAACAGCGCGCCGGCGAGGTGCTGCGAGGCGCCGATGCCCGCCGAGCCGTAGGTGAGCTTGCCCGGGTTCGCCCTGGCATCGTCGATCAGCTCGCGCGCGGTCTTCCACGGCGCCGCGGCGGGGACGACGAGGATGTTCGGTACCTCGGCGAGGAAGACGACTGGCGCGAAGTCCTTCAGCGGGTCGAAGCCCAGGCGCGCGTAGAGATGCGGGTTGGCGGCGTTGGTCGAGCTCGTCGCCATCACGAGCGTGTAGCCGTCGGCCTTCGAGCGCACGAACTGCTCGGTGCCGATGTTGCCGCCGGCGCCGGGCTTGTTCTCGACGATCACCGTCTGCCCGAGGCGCGGCGTCATCGCCTGCGCCATCAGGCGGCCGATGACATCGGTCGCGCCGCCAGGCGGCCAAGGCACGACCAGCCGGATCGGCTGCGAGGGATAGGCCTGGCCGAGGGCCGGAGCGGCGCAGGCGGCGAGCGCCGCGACGAGCAGCGTTTTCAGAAGCGAGGCGAAGAAAAAGGGCGCTCGCGCGCCCGTTCTCGTGAACCACGCCATCGCCGGCATCAGACGATGTCCAGGTGCTCGATGCCCTTGGTCATGTCCTTGCCCTTGGCATCCTTGCTGTTCAGCTTGATGTTGAGGCGCACCTCGTTGGTGGAGTCGGCGAAGCGCAGCGCATCCTCGTAGCTGATGCGCCCAGCCTCGTAGAGGTCGAACAGCGCCTGGTCGAAGGTCTGCATGCCGAGCTCGCGCGACTTCTTCATGATCTCCTTGATCTCGTGGATTTCGCCCTTGAAGATCAGATCGGAGATCAGCGGCGAGTTGAGGAGCACCTCGACCGCAGCGGCGCGGCCCTTGCCCTCGCGCAGCGGGATCAGGCGCTGCGAGACCACCGCCTTGAGGTTGAGCGACAGGTCCATCAGCAGCTGGTGGCGGCGAGACTCGGGGAAGAAGTTGATGATGCGGTCCATCGCCTGGTTGGAATTGTTGGCGTGCAGCGTGCCGAGCGCCAGGTGGCCGGTCTCGGCGAAGGCCACCGCGTGCTCCATCACCTCCATGTCGCGGATCTCGCCGATCAGGATCACGTCGGGCGCCTGGCGCAGGGTGTTCTTCAGCGCTGCTTCCCAGGAGTCGGTGTCGACGCCGACCTCGCGCTGCGTGATCAGGCAGTTCTTGTGCGGGTGGACGTACTCGACCGGGTCCTCGATGGTGATGATATGGCCATGCGAGTTTTCGTTGCGGTAGCCGATCAGCGCCGCGAGCGAGGTCGATTTCCCGGACCCGGTGCCGCCGACGAACAGCACCAGGCCGCGCTTGGTCATCGCCACGTCCTTGAGCACCGGAGGCAGCTTGAGGTCGTCGAACGCCGGGATCGCGGTCGTGATCACGCGCAGTACCATGCCGACGCAGCCCATCTGCACGAAGCAGTTGACGCGGAAGCGGCCGATGCCGGCCGGCGCGATGGCGAAGTTGCACTCCTTCTTCGCTTCGAACTCCGCCGCCTGCTTGTCGTTCATCACCGCGCGGCAGAGCATCGCGGTGTGGCCCGGGGTGAGCGCCTGCTGCGACACCGGGGTCATCCTGCTGTCGATCTTCATCGCCGGCGGGAAGCCCGCCGTGATGAAGAGGTCCGAGCCCTTCTTCGCGACCAGCGCGCGCAGAAGGTCGTAAATGAATTTGGTTGCCTGTTCCCGTTCCATTTCTTACGCCCCCGCAAAATTGTCTTTGTTTGCCGCCTTGCCGCGCGCTTCCGCGCTCGAGATCACGTTGCGCGCGACCAGCTCCTGCAGGTTCTGGTCGAGCGTCTGCATGCCGATCTGGCGCCCGGTCTGGATCGCCGAGTACATCTGCGCGATCTTGTTCTCGCGGATCAGGTTGCGGATCGCCGGCGTGCCGATCATGATCTCGTGCGCCGCGCAGCGTCCCTGACCGTCCTTGGTCTTGAGCAGGGTCTGCGAGATGACCGCGCGGATCGACTCGGAGAGCATCGCGCGCACCATCTCTTTTTCGGCCGCCGGAAACACGTCGACGATGCGGTCGATGGTCTTGGCGGCCGACGAGGTGTGCAGCGTGCCGAACACCAAGTGGCCGGTCTCCGCGCCCGAGAGCGCGAGGCGGATGGTCTCGAGGTCGCGCATCTCGCCCACCAGGATCACGTCCGGGTCTTCGCGCAGGGCCGAGCGCAGCGCGTTGGAGAACGACAGCGTGTGCGGCCCGACCTCGCGCTGGTTGATCAGGCACTTCTTCGACTCGTGCACGAACTCGATCGGGTCCTCGATGGTGAGGATGTGGCCCTGCTCGCTCTCGTTGATGTGGTTGACCATGCCGGCGAGGGTGGTCGACTTGCCCGAGCCGGTCGGGCCGGTGACGAGCACGATGCCGCGCGGCTGGTCGGCGATTTCCTTGAAGATCGGCGGGCACTTGAGATCTTCGAGCGACAGGATCTTCGACGGGA
>Ga0335084_10007159_pt1 | contig 11100 bp, 10 predicted proteins | sample Lox_Sample_44_FD_206721 | JGI IMG/M metagenome (GOLD analysis project Ga0335084, IMG submission 206721) | Soil microbial communities from Loxahatchee National Wildlife Refuge, Florida, United States - Lox_Sample_4.4 | ecosystem: Environmental > Terrestrial > Soil > Wetlands | place: USA...
AGCCCGCGAGCGCCTGCGTTCGGTCTCCGATCGCAGGGTCAGCAGATCTGGTGCGACTCCAGGGCCGACGGTCACAGTCCGGATGAAAGAGAGCGCGACACCGCGTCGGCCGCGCGTTCGCGCACGTGCGCCGGCGTGGTTCGTGCGCCCTGATTCAGGTAGCCAATTCATTGGAGTTCACCGTGAATCAGTATCCCAAGTCCTTTCCGATCGCCGGCGCGACACCGCGTCGACTTGCGGTGGTGTGCGCGCAGTGGCATGCCGATCTGGTCGCGCAGGCTCGCGACGCCTTGCTCGACGAACTGGCGACGCTCGGCGTCGCCGGCGACACCGTCGACCGCTTCGAGGTGCCCGGTGCGTTCGAGATCCCGCTGCTCGCGCAGCAGCTGGCGCGCTCGGGTCGCTACGCCGCGATCGTCGCCTGCGCGCTGGTGGTCGACGGCGGCATCTACCGCCACGAGTTCGTGGCCAACGCCGTGATCGATGGCCTGATGCGGGCGCAGCTCGACAGCGGCGTGCCGGTGCTGTCGGCGGTGCTGACGCCGCAGGCCTTCCACGAGCACGAGACGCACGCGCGCTTCTTCGCCGAGCACCTGGTGCTCAAGGGGCGCGAGGCGGCGCGCGCCTGCGTCGCCACGCTCGGCGTGCACGGCGCGCTGCGCGAGGCGATCACGGCCTGAGCCGCGGACAGCACCGGGCGCCGCGGCTCAGACCGCCGCGGCGCCCAGCCGGTCGAGGTGCCACTGCGCCAGCAGGCGCATGTTCGGCAGCGAGATCAGGTGCGCATCGATCAGCGGCAGGAAGCCTGCGCGGTGCAGTGCCAGCACGTCGGCGTCGGCCAGCGCCGCGAAACGCTGCGCATCGACGATGAAGAAGCCGTCGACGTCGAGTTTCTCGGCGCCGGGCAGATCGACCTGGAAGCGCATCTCGCGCAACAGGTCGCGCTGCAACAGCTCGCGACCCAGCAGCCGCGTGCGCTCGACGTCGGCTTCCATGGCCTCGAGCTGCTGCTGCACCTCGCGGGTCAGCGCCGCCGGCGTGCCGTCGGCCGCGAACAGCGGCTCGCCCGCGGTGAGCGAGAAGCGCGGCGAGCTGGCGTCGTAGCACATGACCCAGGTGTCCTCCCCCGAGCGCGCCGTGGCAAACGGATAGGCCCGCAGCATCATCGGCACGTGGCGGGTGCGCCAGCGCCCGCCGTCGATGCACAGGTTGCTCCGCGCGGTCAGGCCGAACACCGCGATCGGCGCCACCTGCGGCTCGCCCTTGTCGTCGCTGCCGGCGCGAACCCACAGCAGCGGGTAGTCCTTGCAGGCTTCGGCGAACTCGCCGGCGAGCACGAAGCACGAGTTCAGCTGCGCAAAGCGCGCCTGGTCGTCGACGTCGCGGCGCAGGCGCAGCAGCCGGTGCTGCTCGCGGTCGAGCGCGACCGGTTGGGTGTGGAGGTCGGCGTGGATCATGCGGGTTCGATGGCGCCGGTTCCCGGCGCTCGGCTGACGAGGACCTTGTCGACGCGCTTGCCGTCGAGGTCGACCACTTCGAAGCGCCAGCCTCCCCAATCGACACGGTCGGTGATGTCGGGCAGGCGCCCGAGCAGCAACATGATCATGCCGGCCAGCGTGTTGTAGCGGCCGCGGTCCTCCTCGGGCAGCTCCTTGATCTCGAGCCGATCCTTCAGCTCGGGCACCGGGATCAGACCGTCCATCAACCAGCTGCCGTCCTCGCGCTGCACCGCCCACGCGTTGTCGGCGCTCGGGATCGAGAACTCGCCGGTGATCGCCTCGAGCACGTCGCGCACGGTGATCACGCCCTGCACGGCGCCGTACTCGTCGACCACGAACACCAACTGCGCCTCGCTGACGCGGAAGTGCTCGAGCAGCTCCATGCCCGACAGCGTCTCCGGCACGAACACCGGCGGCTCCAGCAGCTCGGCCAGCGCCGGCGTCTGGCCGGCCGCCAGCGGCGCGATCAGCCGCTGCGCCGCCAGCACGCCGAGGACGTCGTCGAGACCGCCGCGACAGACCGGAAAGCGCGAGTGCGGCTGGTCCGAGATGACCGCCAGCGCCTCGGGCAGCGGCGCGTCGACGTCGATCCACGCGATCTCGGTGCGCGGGATCATCATCGAGCCGATCTGCCGCTCGTCGAGGCGGAACACGTTGCGCACCATCTGGTGCTCGTGCTCCTCGATCACGCCGGCGTCGACGCCCTCCTCCAGACTGGCGGCGATCTCCTCCTCGGTCACCGCGCGCGCCGGCGCCTCGCGGATGCCCAGCAGCTTGAGGATCGTCTCGGTGCACGCCGACAACAGCCACACGAACGGCCGTGTCGCGTTGGACAGCCATTGCATCGGCATGGCCACGTGGCGGGCCACCGCCTCGGGAAACATCTGGCCCAGGCGCTTGGGCACCAGTTCGCCGAAGATGATGGTGAGGAAGGTGATGATCAGCACCACCAGTCCGGTGGCGCTCAACTCGGCGATGCGTTGCGGCACGCCGTACTCGCCGTGCAGCCAGGCCGACAGCGGCGCCGAGAACGCGGCGTCGCCGACGATGCCGTTGAGGATGCCGATCGACGTGATGCCCACCTGCACCGTCGACAGCCAGCGGGTCGGCTGATCGTGCAGGTCGATCGCGGCCTGCGCACCCGACTCGCCGGCCTCGACCATCACCGCCAGCCGCGCCTTGCGGGCGGCGGTGAGCGCCATCTCCGACATCGCGAACAGCGCGTTCACCAGTATCAGGAAGACGAGAAGCGCAACGTCCATCGATCGGCGCGCCGGCACGCGGCACGCCCGGTCGCAGCCAGGGGGCGTCGAGCGTAGCAGAATCGGGCCCTTGGACCCGCACGCTCACTCCCTTGGCTCCCGCCGGCGCCATGCGCCCTGACTTCGCTGCCGCGAAGTCAGCCTCGCCGCAACGGTCTGGCGACCGTTGTCGCTGCCGCCCGCGCGGGCCTTCAGCGCCCTTCGGCCGACCGGGCGAACGCCGATGCACTTTCTGATCGGCGACCTGCAGGGCTGCCTCGACGCCTTCGACCGCCTGCTCGCCGAGATCGGCTTCTCGCCGTCGCGCGACCGCCTGCACGTGCTCGGCGACCTCGTCAACCGCGGCCCCGACAGCCTGGGCGTGCTGCAGCGCCTGCGCGGGTTCGACGACGCCGCGACCTTTCTGCTCGGCAACCACGACCTGCACCTGCTCGCCGTCGCAGCGGGCGTGCAGCCGCCGCACCGCGGCGACACGCTGCACGCGGTGCTGGCCAGCCCTGAGCGCGACGCCTGGTTGCGCTGGCTGCGCCAGGGGCTGCTGGCCGACCGCGCGCACGGCTGGCTGCTGGTGCACGCCGGCGTGCCGCCGCAATGGGACGCCGAGCAGACCCTGGCGCTGGCCGCCGAGGCGCAGGCGATGCTGCGCGACGACGCGGCGTTCGCCGCGTTCCTGCCGCGCATGTACGGCAACACCCCGGGGCGCTGGGACGACGACTTGCGCGGCGTCGAGCGCTGGCGCGTGATCATCAACGCGCTCACCCGCATCCGCTTCTGCACCGAAGACGGCACGATGGACTTCCTGGTCAAGGAAGGCGCCGACGCGGCGCCAGCGGGGCACGCGCCGTGGTTCCGCGTCGCGTCGCGACGCACCGCGGGCACGCCGATCGCGTTCGGCCACTGGTCCACGATCGGACTGATCGACAGCCCCGAGCTGCTGTCGCTCGACACCGGCTGCGTGTGGGGCCGCGAGCTCACCGCGGCGCGCATCGACGACGGCCATCGGGAGATCGTGCAGGTGCGCTGCGGCGCGCGCTAACGGTAAGATCGCACGCGCATCGGGTGCCTCGGGACGTCGTTCGACGGCCCGGGGTTAAACGGGAAGCAGGTGCGCGCCGCGTCACTCGCGGTCGACGCGCGCGCAAAGCCTGCGCTGCCCCCGCACCGGTTGGTGGGTTGGGATGTCTCGCACACATCCTCTGACGTGGCCGAATGCCACTGCGGACCTCGCGGTCCGTGGGAAGGCGGCCACCGAAGGCGCTGCGTCATGCGCCGGCCCGCGAGCCCGGATACCGGCCTGCTGCACTGGCCGCCGCGCGTTCGCGCGCGGTGATTCCTGTCGTTGCAGCCTGCGGGGACGCTGGCTGCGGGAGTTCAGTCGTGCACCCACCCAAGCCTTTGCGCCGGGCCCTTGCGGCCGGCTTCGCCGTGTTCGTTTCGCTCGCCATCGTGGCGCCCGCGTCGCGCGGCGCCGACGCCGCGATCCCCCAGGTGATCGTCACCGCCAACCGCGTGCCGCAGGCGGCGGACACCGCGGTGGCCGACCTGGTGGTGATTGATGCCGATCAGATCGCGCGCGCCGGTCCGATCGGTCTGGCCGAGCTGCTGCAGCGCCACGCCGGCGCGGAGATCAGCTCCACCGGCGGCCCCGGCCAGCCGAGCGGCGTGTTCCTGCGCGGCAGCAACACCAACCATGTGGTGGTGCTGGTCGACGGCGTGCGCGTCAACTCGGCCACCACCGGCACCAACGCGCTGGAGAACCTGCCGCTGGCGCAGATCGATCGCATCGAGGTGCTGCGCGGCCCGGCCAGCAGCCTGTACGGCGCCGACGCGATCGGCGGCGTGATCCAGATCTTCACCAAGTCGCCCGACGGCATCAGCGCCGGCGTGTCGGCCGGCAGCGAGCACCGCGGCGAGGTGCGCGCCGGCATCGGCCGCACCACGGGCGCGTGGTCGTGGTCGCTCAATGCGGGCGCGCTCGAAGTCGACGCCTTCTCGGCCACCAACGCGAGCAACGCGTTCTCGTTCAACCCGGACCACGACCCGTACCGCAACAAGAACGCCAACGGCGCGCTGCAGTGGCGCTGGGCCGACGGCCACAAGGTCAGCCTGCGCGGCACCTTCAGCAGCGGCAGCACGCACTTCGACGCCGGCCCCGGCAGCGACGACATCAACCACCAGCATCTGTCGACGCTGTCGGTGCACAGCGAAGACCGCATCACCCGCGACTGGCTGAGCACGGTGCGGCTGGCGCGCGGCAGCGATCACGCCAGCACGACCGGCGCCTTCCCGAGCACCTTCGACACCGACCAGGACCAGGCGCTGTGGCAGAACGACCTCAGCTTCGGCGGCACCACGCTCAGCCTGGGCACCGAATGGCGGCGCGAGCGCGTGAGCAGCGACACTGCGTACACGCAGACCCAGCGCACCATCTCGTCGCTGTTTGCAGCCGCGCAGCACACGTTCGACCAGCTGCAGCTCGAGGGCTCGGTGCGTAGCGACCGCAACTCGCAGTTCGGCAGCCACACCACCGGCCGCGTCGGCGCCGCCTGGTCGTTCGCGCGCGACTGGCGCGTCAGCGCGGCGGCGGGCAACGCCTTCCACGCACCGTCGTTCAACGACCTGTACTTTCCGTCCGCGTTCGGCTTCTCCGGCAATCCGGACCTGAAGCCCGAGCGCTCGCGCGGCGTCGACGCCGCGCTGCGCTGGCGCAGCGGCGGCTCGACGGTGAGCCTGACCGCGTTCGACAACCGCATCGACGACCTGATCGCGGTGGACCCCACGTTCAGCACGGTGATCAACGTCAACCGCGCGCGCATCCACGGCACCACGCTGGCCGCGCAACAGCTGTGGGGCCCGTGGCAGGCCGACCTCGAGTGGACGCACCAGAGCCCGCACGACGCCGAGACCGGGTTGCTGCTGGTGCGACGCGCGGTCGACCACGGGCGCGCCGGCATCGCCTTCGACGGCAGCGCGTGGCGCGTCGGCGCCGACCTCGTCGCCAGCAGCGAGCGCTTCGACAGCGCGGCCAATGCGCCGGCGTCGCGCATGGGCGGCTATGGACTGCTATCGCTGTACGCGAGCTGCTCGGTCACGCGCGAGGTCACGCTCGGCGCGCGCGTGCTCAACGCCACAGACAAGCACTATGAGCTGGCCAAGGGCTACAACACCGCGCCGCGGCAGTTCGTGCTGACGGCCGACGCGACGTGGAAGTGACGAGGAGCGCACCGGCAGCATGAAGCGCGCGTTGCGCATCTGGCTCACGCTCGCGGCGCTGGCCGTGGGCGCACTGGCCATCGCGCTGGCGGTCGGCAGCCACGCGATCGCGCCGGGCGACCTGCTGCGCGCGCTGCTGCGGCCCGATGGCAGCATCGACGCGACCATCGTGCACGAGCTGCGTCTGCCGCGCGCGCTGGCGGCGTTCGGCACCGGCGGCCTGCTGGCGGTGGCCGGGGCGCTGATGCAAGTGCTGCTGCGCAACCCGCTGGCCGACCCCTACGTGATGGGCGCCTCCGGCGGCGCCGCCGTCGGCGCGCTGGCCGCGATGCTGTTCGGCCTCGGCGCGGCGTTCACCCACGGCGCCGCCTTCGCCGGCGCGTTGGCATCAACCGCGCTGGTGTTCGCGCTGGCGCGACGCGAGTTCGCCGGCGCGGCGCTGGCCGACCCCGGGCTCGGCGCACCGCGGCTGCTGCTGGCCGGCGTGATGCTGGCCGCGCTGTGGACCGCGCTGGTGACGCTGCTGCTGACGCTCTCGCCCGAGGCACGCATCCGCGGCATGCTGTTTTGGCTGGCCGGCGACCTGAGCGCCGGCAGCGGGGGTGTCGCGCCGCTGGCGGTGCTCGCGATCGTGGTGGCGATCGCGTGGCCGCTCGGCCGCTCGCTCAACGTGATGCTGCGCGGCCCGGTGATTGCGCTCTCGCTCGGCGTGCACGTGATCGCGCTGCGCCGCGCGCTCTTCGTGCTCGCTTCGCTCGCCACCGCGGTGGCGATGACCAGCAGCGGCGCGGTGGGTTTCGTCGGCCTGGTGGTGCCGCACGCGCTGCGCCTGGCGATCGGCAACGACCAGCGCGTGCTGCTGCCGGCGTGCGCGCTCGGCGGCGGCACGCTGCTGCTGCTGGCCGACACCGCAGCGCGCACGCTGGTGGCGCCGCAGCAGCTGCCGGTGGGCCTGCTGACCGCGCTGCTCGGCGTGCCAACGTTTCTCGCCTTGCTGCTCGGACGCGCACGATGACGACGACCCGCCCGGTGCTGCTCGACGCCGCACAGCTGACGCTGCGTGCCGGCCCGCGCGAACTGGCGCGCGCGCTGTCGCTGCGGGTGCACGCCGGCGAGCTGTGGTGCGTGCTCGGTCCCAACGGCAGCGGCAAGACGACGCTGCTGCACACCCTGGCCGGCGTGCTGGCGCCGGCTGCCGGCGTGCTGCGCGTCATGGACCACGACCCGGCGCACACGGCGCCCGAACGGCTGGCGCGCTGGCGCGGCCTGCTGACGCAGACGGTGCACGACAGCTTCTCGGCCAGCGCCCTCGAGGTGGTGCTGCTCGGACGCCACCCGCACCGCGACCGCTGGTCGTTCGACGACGATGCGCAGGATCAGCGCATTGCGCGTGACGCGCTGGCGGCGGTCGACGCGGCAGCGCTGGCGCAGCGTGACGTCGTCACGCTCTCGGGGGGCGAGCGCCAGCGCGTGGCGATCGCGGCGCTGCTGGCGCAGCAGGTGCCGCTGATGCTGCTCGACGAGCCGACCGCGCACCTCGATCTGAAACACCAGATCGGCGTGCTCGAGCACCTGCGCGAGCTGGTGCACGGCGGCGATCGCGCCGCGGTGGTCGCGCTGCACGACCTCAACCTCGCGGCGCGCTTTGCCAGCCATGCGCTGGTGCTCGGTGGCGCGGCGCCGGTCGCCGGCACGGCCGGCGACGTGATGAACGAGGCAACGCTGAGCCAGGTGTTCGGGCACCCGCTGCGCCGCCAGCGCCTGGATTCGCGATGGATCTACGTCGCCGAGTGAGGCGGGCGGCGACCGTGTGCGCGGCCGCGCTCGCGTGGGTCACGGCGGCAGGCGCGGCAGCCCCCGTGCGCGCGCTCGACGTCGATGGCCGCGCCGTGCAACTCGCCGCGCCGGCGATGCGGGTGGTGAGCCTGGCGCCGCACCTGACCGAGTTGATGTTCGCGATCGGCGCCGGCGACCGCGTGGTGGGCACGGTCGAGTACGCCGACTTCCCCGAGGCCGCCCGGCGCGTGCCGCGGGTGGGCGACAGCGCCCTGCTCGACCTCGAGCGCATCGTCGCGCTGCGACCGGATCTGGTGCTCGTCTGGCGCCACGGCAACTCTGCGCAGCAACTGCAACGGCTGGCCGCACTGCACCTGCCCACCTACGCCAGCGAGGCGCGCACGCTGGCCGACATCGCGCGCACGATGCGCGACCTCGGCGCGCTGGTCGGCGCGCCGGAGGGCGCCGAGTCGCGCGCGCGCCGGTTCGAGGCCGCGGTGTCCGATCTGCGCGCGCGCTATGGCGGACGCCCAAGGCTCACGGTCTTCTACCAGATCTGGAACCAGCCCCTGATCACGGTCAACGGCGAGCACCTGATCAGCCAGGTGCTCGAGCTCTGCGGCGCGCGCAACGTGTTCGCCGACCAGCCCCTGCTGACGCCGACGGTGAGCGAAGAGGCCGTGCTGCTGGCCGACCCCGACGTCATCGTCGCCGGCTGGAGCGACTCGTACGGCCAGGCGCCACTGCAGGGCTGGCGCCGTCTGCGTGCGCTGCGGGCCACGCGCGAGAACCATCTGCTGCAAGTGGACCCGGACCTGCTGCACCGCCAGTCCGATCGCGTGGTGCTGGGCGCACGCGCGCTATGCAGGCAGCTCGATGCCGTGCGCGCCGCGCCGCGCTGAGCCGCGTTGCCGGAGCGTGAGCGGATGTATCAGATGGCACGCCACGTGCCGCGCGTGAAAAGTCCGTCGTCCCACGCGCGCTGCGCGCGTTGAACGAGCACCGCGCGGACAAACGCGCTGATAGGCTGCATCGCCACCGCGATTGGAGGAGGGTTCCACATGCGCACGCTGTTCACATCCATTCGGTCTCGCGTGACCGCTGTCCTGCTTGTTCTGGGCGCCACGCTGGCGTCGTGCGGGGGCGGCGACTCGCCGAGCGCGCCGGTGCAGTACACGTCGGTGGCGATGGCCGGCGAGCTGCTCACCTACACCGTCGACCCGGCGGCGCTGACCTACAGCTACACCATCACCGAGAGCCAGTTCGGTCTTACCGGCAAGACCGGATCGGGCACGCTGGTGCGCAATCTCGACGGCAGCTATTCGCCGTCGGGAATCCCGAACGCGCGCATCGTCATCCTGCCCAACGGCCTGCTGCTGGGCGCCGTGCGCGAGAAGTTCGGCACCGCGGTGGTGACGGTGCCGATCATCGGCATGAGCGACCCGGTGAACAGTGTCGGTGCGCTCGTAGCGACCTACAACTTCATGCATCGCGGCTGCGCCTATGGCGGTGGTGCCTGCGTGACCGATATCGGCACGTTCGTGATCGGCGCCAACGGAACCTGGGCGTCATGTCAGGGCGCCGACCTGAGCGCCGGGCCCTGTCCGACGGGTTCGACCGGTCGCACTGGCACGCTGGTGTCGCTCGGCAACGGCCTGTTCCGAGTGATGGAGGGTACGGTCGACGTCGGTACTGCGATCGGCTTCAACTCGGCTGGCCAGAACGTGCTGCTGATCGACCTGAAGGATTGGCAGCGCGCTGGCGGCCTTGGCGTGGGGCTGGTCGTCGGCTCGCAGCAGGCCGCGCTGACGACCGCGCAGACAGACGGTGTCTGGATTGCCGGCAACAACACAGGCAATTGGGCGGTGTTCACCGCCAGCGGCACGACGATCACCGTCAACAGTGTCGACGGCATCCCGCTGCAGAACGTCACCGGCACGTTTGCCACCGACAAGCCTTGGCAGGGTCTGGCGACCACCGACGCCGGCGGCATCGGTTTCCTGGCGGGCAACGGGGTTTACGTGCTCGAGACCGCCGCCGGCGACGCGCAGCTCGGCGTCAAGCTGCGCTGAAGGAAACTGTCGGCCTTGGTCGCAGGGCGCCGCCATTGCGGCGCCTTTCTGTTCCCTGCTCAAGTGCCGTAGCATCCACACGAAGGAGACGTGGCCGAGCGGTTTAAGGCAGCAGTCTTGAAAACTGCCGACGGTTTACGCCGTCCGTGAGTTCGAATCTCACCGTCTCCGCCACCGCGTCTCCGATCGTCCCGTTCGTCCGATCATGGAAAAGCCTTTCGCAGCGGTCATCCTGCTCATGTGCCTGGCGATGCTGGTGCGCATGCTGCTGCCGCAGCGGCTGCGCTCGCGAGTCGATCGCGCGGCCCAGCGCGGCTGGTGGTGGACCCGCGACGCGTTGGCGCGCCTGCGCCACCGGCCGCGCATCAGCAGCGCCGACGCGCAGCGCGAGGCGCGCGAGGCGATCGAACGCGCGGCCCAGCGCAAGAAGAAGCTGCACTGAGCATCGTCTCAAAAGCGATGCGGCGCCGACGGCGCCGCATCGCTCAGGCCCGGGCGGCTGCGCTCAGGCGCGCCGACGCAGGGCCACCATCAGCATCCACAGCGCGCCGATGCCGGCCAGGCCGAGCGCGGCCCACACCTGCGGCAGCACGCTCTGCACCACCGCCGTCTCCATGCTCACGAGCGGCACCGAGACGCTGATCAGACCGGCCGGCTTGCCGGCCACGTAGCCGTAGCCGCCGCCGCCGTTGAACTGCGCGTTGGTGCGGATGAACTCCGGCGCGTTGTCCGGGTTGTCGTGGCAGCGCAGGCAGCTCTGCTGTGCGACCACCGAGCGTGCGTACAGCAGGCGCCCGCCGCTGACGCGCCAGTACTCCTGTGCGTTGGCCCCGTCGGCCTTGACGTTGGCCGCAGTCTGCAGCGCGTCGAGCGCCTCGCGCTCGAACGCGTCGGGCGCGTTGTTCTTGTTGAGCACCGTGCGCGCCGTCAGGCGGTAGCGTGCCTTGCTGCCCGATGCGGTGATGACGTCGGCCACCTCGCGCTGGATCAGCGCCGGGTTCTTCCAGTGGTAGGCCTCGACGCGCTCGAGCGCGGTGCGCTCGGCCGTCGCGTTCTCGACCTTCGCGCCCTGCAGCACCTGGCCGTCGACACCCGACACCGAGTAGACCGAACGCGTCAGGAAGTTGCCGGGGATCTTGGCGTTGGCACCGACCGTGCGCACGTGCACGCCGCCGTACTGCGACGCCCACTTGCCGATGTTCTCCACCATGTCGGCCACGGTGCGGCCCTCGCTGACGGTCTGCCTGAGCACCAGCGACTCGCTGAGCCACCAGGTCG
>Ga0335084_10007160_pt1 | contig 11098 bp, 9 predicted proteins | sample Lox_Sample_44_FD_206721 | JGI IMG/M metagenome (GOLD analysis project Ga0335084, IMG submission 206721) | Soil microbial communities from Loxahatchee National Wildlife Refuge, Florida, United States - Lox_Sample_4.4 | ecosystem: Environmental > Terrestrial > Soil > Wetlands | place: USA: Florida...
CTACCAGATCGAGCAGGAGTTCCAGGGACGCTCGCCGGTGACCCCGCTCGCCTGCGTCATCGGCGACGTCAAGGACGCGGCGCGCCTGGACCAGGCGGTCGGGAGCTTCCGGCCATCGGCGCTGTTTCACGCCGCGGCGTACAAGCACGTCCCCCTGATGGAGGACCTGAACGCCTGGGAGGCGATACGCAACAACGCGCTGGGGACCTGGCGGGTCGCGCAGGCGGCGATCGCCGGCGGCGTCGAGAAGCTCGTGCTCGTCTCCACCGACAAGGCCGTCAACCCGACCAACGTAATGGGCGCATCCAAGCGGCTCGCCGAGCTGCTGTGCCAGAGCCTCGCCACGGGACGCACGCGCATCGTAATGGTTCGCTTCGGGAACGTGCTCGGTTCGACCGGCAGCGTCATTCCGAAATTCAGGGAGCAGATCGAGCGCGGCGGCCCCGTCACGGTGACCCATCCGGAGATCACGCGCTACTTCATGTCGATCCCCGAAGCGGCCCAGCTCGTGCTCCAGGCGGGTCTCATGGGACAGGGCGGCGAGATCTTCGTGCTCGACATGGGCGAGCCGGTGAAGATCGTCGACCTCGCCCGCGACATGATCCGCCTGTCGGGCCTTCGCGACGACGGCATCCAGATCGCCTTCACGGGCCTGCGGCGGGGCGAGAAGCTCTACGAGGAGCTGCTCGCCGACAACGAGCACACCCTCGCCACGGGCCACCCGAAGGTCCGCACCATGCGGGCGCTCTCGCCTCCCGATCCATCGTGGGTGCGCGAGGCTCTGGCCTGGCTGGAGGCGCCCCAGGCGCTCGAGGACGAGGCGGTCCGCGCCAAGCTCGCGACCCTGGTGCCGGAATACCGCCCGCAGGACCCACGCTGAGATGGACTTTCTCAAGCTGGACCTTCTCAAGTTCCTCAGCCACCTCGGCTTCGCGGGCGCTATCTTCGTCTGCTCCGCGGTCCTCACCTACGTGATGGCGCGCCACGTGCGCGTGATGGACGTGCCGAACGACCGCTCCTCGCATTCCCGGCCGGTCCCGAAGTCCGGGGGCATCGCCTTCGTCACGACCTTCCTGATCGGGAGCCTGATCATCTACTTCGTCGCCGACGTCGCCCGCATCGACGACCGGTATTTCTGGGGATACGTCGTCACCGCCATTCTCCTCGCGACGGTGTCTTTCATCGACGACGTCACGCAGAAGACCTTTTTCGTCAAGGTGCTGACGCAGATGGTGTGCGTGGGCGTGGTGCTCACCTCGGGCGTGGTCCTCTCGCGGCTTGCGATTCCCCATTGGGGCGAGGTCGAGCTGGGCTGGGTGGGCTACGTGCTGACGTTCCTGTGGATTCTCGGACTCACCAACGCGTACAACTTCATGGACGGCCTGGACGGACTGGCCGCGGGAGTCGCCGTCATCGCCGCGGCATTCCTGTGCGCCATCGCGCTCCAGCAAAAAAGCGTCTTCGTCTACATCAGCTCCTACGTGCTGCTCGCGGGCGCCGCGGGATTCCTGCTGTTCAACTTCCCGCCCGCCAAGATCTTCATGGGAGACATCGGCAGCGCCTTCCTGGGATTCACCTTTGCGACCCTCGCCGTCATCGGATCGAGCCTGGACCTGGGACGCCTGTCCTTCTATATCGTTCCGATGCTCCTGTTCCACTTCATATTCGACACGTTTTTCACCTTCGCGCGGCGCCTGGTGCGCGGGGAGCCGATCCACCTTGCGCACCGCACCCACCTCTACCAGCTCCTCAACCGGATCGGCTACAGCCATAAGGCCGTGTCGCTCTTTCACTACGCCCTAACCGTGGTCCAGGGCGTGGCTGCCTACATTTCGATCGATCTCGCGGCGAACAGCCGCCTCTACATCTTCATACCTTTCCTCGTCTTCGAGATCGTGTACGCGCGCTGGGTGCTCACCCGCGCCGCGAAAATGGGGCTGCTCTGAGCAGCCGCTCGAAGCCGGCGGCTGCCTCCTCGACGCTCAGGTCACGCAGATCGCGGCTCGGCGGCCGCAGCAGCTCGTGCGGCGTCATCCACGGCCGCCAGCGCTCGGGCGGCGAGTCGCCGAAAAAGCAAAGTATCGGCTTGTGAAGCGCGGCGGCGAGATGCATCGCCCCGCCGTCGATGCAGATCACGCAGTCGCACAGCGACAACGCCGCGATCAGTCTGGGGAGCTCGCGGGTAGGCCACGGCAGCAAGGGGAGGTCGCGGCACGACTCGACCACCCTGTTGGCTTTGTCGTCGTCGCCGGGATGCGTCGGGTTGTCAGCCTCGCCGGGAGCCCACAGGAGCATGATGCGCGCGCCATGGGGTGCCGCGATCGCGCGGATCAGACCGGCGAACCTTTCGGCGGGCCATTGCTGGCTCCTCCTGCGCGCGCTGACGTGAACCCCGACCACAGGCGTGCCGCCGCCCAGCCGCGAGAGCGCTTGTGCGGGTTCGGCACTCAGCTCGGGGTCGGGAAAGACCCTGGCTTCGGAAGGAGCGCGGTTGATGCCGAGCGCCTTCAGCAGGCCGAACACCTGTTCTACCTCGTGCGCGCGTGATCCGCTGTCATAGGGCAGCGCGATGTCGAGTCGCGAATGCGTCCGGCCCGGATCGGCATAGCCGAGCACGTGCCGCGCGCCGACCAAGCGGGCGAAACGCAGCGAAAGCGCGGCGAACCCGGGAGTCGCAAGAATGGCGTAGTCGAACCTCTCTCGCCGCAAGGCCAGGATCAGGCGAAGGCGCTCGGCGTATACGGACAACAGGGAGCGCCCTGAACCGCGGTGCTTCCCCTTCTCGTATGCGTAGACGGCGTCCACGTCGGGATTGCGATCGAGAACCGCCCGGTTGTACGTGTTGACGAGCGCCGCGATGTGTCCTTCGGGATAGCGCTCGCGCAATGCCGCGAGGAGCGGCGTGGTGCAGACCAGATCGCCGATGTTGTCGCGGCGGATGACGAGAATCCGTGGACGCCTGTCGCGCGAAGCAGGCAACGATGTCAGAGAGCTCATGAGCGGCCGCCCCAGATAGCCTCGATCAGGGCCCGCACGCGCTCGACGAAGGCCTCCTCGGAGAACTGCGCGAGGTGCGCCCTGGCGCGATCAGCGTCGAAGAGGAATCCCCCTTCCAGAAGAAGCTTCAGCGTGCGCCCGAAATCGGCGCCACCGTCCTCTCGCGGATCACGGTAGCGCAGGCCGGTCGCCTCGTGCATCACGGTTTCGTCGAACGGCGGAGCGTCGGGGGCCAGCACGGGCGTGCCGCAAGCCTGCGCCTCGATCACGTTGAGGCCGAGTGCTTCCTTCTCCGGTAGCCCGGTCAGAAGGAAGTCGATGCTGCGATACACGGCGGCCACGTTCTTCTGGTGGCCCCAGAACCGCGCCCGCTCCTTCATCGGGCCCAGCGCCCGAAGCAGATCGCGAACCGAAGCATAGCCGCCGCTCCCGAAGATCTCGAGCTGCACCGTTGGAAGGCGGGCCAGGATCGGCGCGATATGCGAGAAAAGCAGCGGGAATTGCTTGATGGGCGTGATTCTCGACACGACTCCCAGAGTCAGGCCCGGGCGGCGATTGAACTCGGGATGCGGCAGGAACGGCTGCCACAGGGGCTCGAGAGCGCCGAGCAGTCGATCCCGCACCTTGTGCCGGTCCCAGTCGTAGCGGGAGCCGGCCCGCAGGCGCTCCGAATCCGCACCGGTCCGGTCGAGCTGCGCGACTCCGTACAGAGGCTGCGGGTAGATGCGCTCGATGCCGGCCGCGCGAAGGCTCGCGATCACGTGGCGCGATCCCGCGACAACGAGGTCGAACGGAAGCAGCGGCCGGGGGTCCCTCCCGTACAAGGGCATGTGAGCGAAAGCCAGTACGAGATGTCCCTGGGCGCGCAATTCGCCGACCACGTCCGCGGATGCGAGCGTATGAAAGAGCACCGGACACGGTCGCGCACCGCGGAGAATCCCCGGCAGCTCCTCGGGCCCGCGCAGCGGCTCGAGGCGGACTTCCCCTAGCGGCAGCGCTGACCAGGCTCCGGCGCGCGGGTCGACGAATATGCGGGTGTCGATTCCCAAGCGCCTCAGCGCGCCCGTAAGCATCGCGGTGAAGACTTCGCCGCCTCCGAAGCCCTGCTGGAAGTTGACCTGCTGGACGAACGGCCGCGCGCTCAAGGAGTGCCGTCAGCGCTTGGCGCCGTACAGATAGGGATTGAAAGCGGGATCGTTGTACATCTTGAACTGCCGGTAGACCTTGAACCGGGCGCGGCCCGCGAGGCAGTCGGCGAGCAGAGCGTCGAAGCAGCCGGCGAGGTCGGCACGCTGCTCGGTCAGGCGGGACAATCGTGCACGGCTGGTCTCGATGTGCTGCTTGTCCGCGTCGCGGCGCTCGGTCTGGATCCGCATGTGGAAGATCTTGAGCGCGAGAATCGATAGCCGGTCGACCATCGCCCCGGCGGTCTCCGAGTTGAGGCGCGTGCTCGTGGTCTCCCCCTGGGCCGGCAGCTCGGCGAGCAGGAATTCGTCTATCTTCTCGATCGCGTCGTTGCGCAGCTGGTTGAAAGTATCGATGTTGCGCTTGTTGGCGGCGATCGCGGCATCGGGAACGTCGCGGCGACGCGCCTGGTCCTCTTCGGTCCAGAGCCGGCAATTGCAGCGATGGTTGCGCTCCATGTGAGACCAGACGTCGCCGCCCTGAGGCATGGCTGCGTCCCAATCGGCCTGGGCGAGCACCTTGTCGTGCAGACCGACGATCTCGGCGGAACGGGGCAGGCTCATCCTCTAAGTCTAACCCAGCAGCTCCCGGCAACTCGCGATCACCGGTTCGGTCTCGATGGCATGCATGCACGCCGGCGCCGGGCACTCGGCGAGGGTGCGCGTGCAGCGCCTTACCCACCTCAGCTCCCGCTTGAATACGCCGTGCTGATCGCGGCACGGAAAATCCTCGATGGTGACGGCGCGGAAGCGATGGTTCCGCCAGAAGCGGCCGGGACCGAATAGCGCCGGCGAGCCGGGCCCGTAGAGGACCACACTGGGCGTGCGTGCGAGCTTCGCCAGGTGGCTGACCCCGCTGTCGAGGCACACCAGCAGTCGCGCGCTTTCGAGCAGCCGCCACAACTGAGGCAGGTCGAGGACTCCCGCATACGACAGGTGACGCTGCTGCGGATCGATCGCCTCGACCATGCGCTTTTCACCGGGTCCCGCGCAAAAGGCGACGTCGAGCCCGGTCGCCTTGAGCGCATCGGCCAGCTGCAGCCATTTGAGGGGCGGCCAGAACCGCAGCGGCGAGCTCGCGTCCACGTTGAGCACCGCGTAGTCGCGTCGCGGCAGCTCGAAGGGCGCGCACTCGGGGCGGGGCCAGTCCTTCGCGTCGTAGACCGCGTCGTCGTCCTCTCCCGCGAGCAAGGCGAACAGATCCGGGAGAGCGACCGGCTCAGAGGGGATGGGGACCAGCTCGTCGGCGACGCGATTCTTCCAGCCCGGCCGGTCGTCGGCGAGCGCGACCACCCAGGCCGAGCCGAGGGCGTGCGCGAGCACCGCGTGCCGGTTGTCGCCCGGCACCACGGCGAGATCGAACGGCCCCAGGCCGAGCAACGCCTTGGCCGATGCGCGACTGCGCGAATCGTAGGCCACCGCGTTCACGCCGTACGGCCGGGCGGCGTACAGCGGCAATTGTCCGCGGGAGACGGTCACCACGATCTCGGCCTCGGGATGGCTTCGGCGCAGCCGCGCGAGCAGGGGAGTCAGCATCAGCGTGTCCCCGAGCAGCAATTGGTGAGCGACGAGAATGCGGCCTGGATGAGCGGGCCTGCGTCGCTTGCCGGACAGCAGGCGCTTCACCAGCGCGCGCGGAACGATCGCCAGGCGCGAACCCAGCCTGCTAGAGGCGCGCGGCATCCTTGAACACCCGTTCCATTCGGTCGAGCATCGTCTGTGCGCCGAAGTTCGCGGCGCAGTGCGCCCGCGCGGCAGAGCCGAGCCGCGCCGCGAGTTCCGTGTCACCGAGCGCCAGGTCCAGGCCGCGCCTAAGGTCGGCCGCGTCCTCCGCAGCGACCACGATCGCGGTGGCGCCGTCCCGGGCGATCTCGCCGATGCTCCCGGCCGTGGTGGTGACGCAGGGCAGGCCGCAGAGCATCGCCTGCAATAGGGCCTGCGGAACGCCCTCGTTTGCGTACGAGGGGAGAGCGAACACGTCGAAGGACTGCAACCAGGGCAGCACGTCGCGCTGATTGCCGGCGAGCCATACCCGCTCGCTCATGCCCAGCTCGCGAACGGTTGTTTCGATATTCCTCCGCTGCGGACCGTCGCCGACTATCACCAGACCGACGCCGGGCGGCAGCCCGTTCACGGCCTCGATCAGGTAGCGATGTCCTTTCCAGCTGCGCAACGTCGCGACGATGCCGACCAGGCGCCGCCCTGAAGGCAGGCCGGTGACGCGGCGCGCGGCTTCGCGATCGCCCGGAACGAAGCGCTCCGTGTCGATCCCGGTCGGGACCGAAGTGACGCGTTCGGGGGAAAGGCGGTTGTCGCGCAGCAGCTGCAGGCGCAAGGCCTCTCCCGTGGTGACCACGTGCAGAGTCGCGCGGTGGTACAGCCATCGCGTGGGCAGATTGTCCGGGACGGCGGCGGAGACGTGTCGGGTGCGCACCAGAGCCGGAGCGCGGGCGAGCGTTGCGCAGGCCAGCGCCGCCAGCCAGCTGTCGGTGGAGCTGTGGCTGTTGACGACGTCCACCTCATGGGCCTTGAGCCGGCGCCGCATGGCCAGCAGCCCGCTCAGGTCCTTTCTGGCGATGGGGAGCGCTTCCGCGCGCAGCCCGCGTTCGAGCGCCGCTTCGTAGATCCGGGATTCGCGCGGAGCGGCGATGCCGACCTCGTGTCCGCGCGAGGACATGCCCTGCGCCTCGTCGAGGATCCGGATTTCCTGCCCGCCCCATCCGCACGACGATTCCGTATGGAGAATTCTCATGCGCGGCGTCGGGGCCGGACTGAGCGCGCTCGCGTCGAGTCCATCTATCCCGTGGCGGCTTCGTGCGAATATTGCAGGCGATGGAGCTTCGCATAGATGCCGGAGGCGGCGATCAGGTCCGCGTGCCGACCCGTCTCCGCCACCCGGCCTTCGTCCAGCACCACGATGCGGTCGGCGCGCTCGATGGTCGAGAGCCGGTGCGCGATCACCAGCGTCGTGCGTCCCTTCATGAGCTTCTCGAGCGCCTCCTGGACGTGGCGCTCGGATTCGCTGTCGAGCGCCGAGGTCGCCTCGTCCAGTATCAGCACCGGCGCGTTCTTCAGGAACGCGCGTGCGATGGCGAGCCTCTGGCGCTGGCCGCCCGAGAGACGCACCCCGTTCTCGCCGATCAGCGTGGCGAGCCCGTCTGACATTTCGCGGATGAACTGCATTGCGTGCGCCGCTTCGGCGGCGCGCACGACCTCCGCCTCGCTCGTTCCGGCGAGCCGCCCGTAGGCGATGTTGGCCGCAACGGTGTCGTTGAAGAGCACGATGTCCTGGCTGACCAGCGCGATATTTGCGCGCAGGCTCGCGAGCTTGAGCGTCGCGATATCGACGCCGTCGAGCAGGATCTGGCCGGAATCGGGGGAGTAGAAGCGCGGCAGCAGGTTGGCGAGAGTGGATTTTCCCGCTCCGGAACCGCCGACCAGGGCCACGGTCTCGCCGGCATGGATCGAAAACGAGACGCGGTCGATGGCCGGACGCGCGCTGCCCGGATAGGTAAACTCGACCTGCCTGAACTCTATCTCGCCTTTCGCCCGGGGAATATCGCGCGTCCCGGAATCCGCCTCGGATTTCTCGTCGATCAGCCTGAACACGTTCTCCGCGGCAGCGAGCCCCCGCTGCAGACTCTGATTGACGCCGGTGAGCCGCTTCAAAGGCTGGAAGATCAGGAGCAAAGCGGTGAGGAAGGACACGAAGTCGCCCACGGTCATGTTGCCGGCGGTGGCTTGCCGCACGGCGATGTAGATGATGACCGCGAGCGCGATCGACACGATGATCTGCACCAGGGGCACGTTTGCCGCGGCCGCCGAAGTCATCTTCATGTTGAAACGGCGCACCTTGTTCGCTCCGAAGTCGAAACGCTTCGCTTCGTATTCCTGCCCGCCGAACACTTTCACGACGCGGTGGCAGCCTATGGACTCCTCGAGCGCGTGGTTCAGGTCCCCCATCGCCGCCTGCTCGGCGCGGCTCATGGTGCGCAGCCGGACCGAAAACGCGCGAGTGATTGCTGCCGCGGGCGGTCCCACCAGAACGGCCACCAGGGTGAGCTTCCAGTTGACGAAGAAGAGGTATCCGAGCAGGGCGACGATGGTGAGCGAATCGCGAAACAACACCGACACCACGCTGGTCGCCGCGCCGGTCAGCTGAAGAACGTCGAACGTGAATTTGGAGACGAGGCCGCCGCTGGTGTGGTTGTCATAGTAGTACGTCGGCAGCCGCACCAGCTTGGCGAACATGGCGTTGCGCAGGTCCATCACCACCTTGTTCGCCACCCAGCCGATGGCGTAGTCGGACGCGTACGAGGCTACGCCGCGCACCAGGAATATTCCGACGATCAGGGCGGGAAGCCACGCGAGCAGGCCGCCCTCCTTGTGCACGAAGCTCCCGTCGAGGAGCGGCTTCAGCAGCGCCGGAACCACCGGTTCGGTCAGCGCCGTCACCACCATTCCGGCGATGGAAAGCGCAAACGGTACCCAGTAAGGTCTGACGTTGCCGAGAAGGCGAAGATAGAGCTGCAGACTACTGGCGTCGGACGATGCCATGGCTGCGCCGGAAAATGTTCGATTATAGCGGAGGCGCGAGCCCCCGATAGAGCGCCAGGAACTGTTCCGCCATTTTCTCGACGCCGAACCCCAGGGCGCGTTCGCGCGCCCGCCGCCCCATGTCCTGCGCCCTACGGCCATCGAGGCGCGCGAGCATCAGCGCGAGGTCTTCGACGGCGAGCGCGTCGACAATGAAGCCGTTGACGCCCTCCTCGACGATCTCGGCCGTGCCGCACTGTCGTGTCACAACGACCGGCAATCCGCAGGCCATTGCCTCCAGTGCCGCGTTCGGGAACGGGTCGTAGAGCGTGGCGAGCACGAAAGCGTCGGCCGCGCCATACCAGGGGCGCACATCGGCCTGCGTTCCTGCGAAGTGCACGCGCGAGGCGATCCCGCGCGAGCTCGCGAGCCGCTCGGCCCGCGCACGCGTCTTGTCGCTGCCGACCACCAGCAGATGCGCTTCGCTCAGCCCGGAGAGCGCAAGCGCCTCGATGAGACGGAACACTCCCTTTCTCTCGAATCCTGCTCCGACATGGATAAAAACGGTCGCTTCCGCCGGAATCCCCAGGCGTTGCCGCACGCTCGAGCGATGCACCTCGCGCAACCGCGGATGGAAGGCCTCGAGGTCGATGCCGTTGTAGATCACGTGCAGCTTCGCCTCCGGCGTTCCAAAATGACGGCGGATCTCGTCCTTCACCATGCGCGAATTGCAGATCACGGCGCGAAGACGCGGGCTGGAAAACAGGCGCCGCTCGGCGGCGAGGACGTAGCGGTGATAGGGATTGAGGGCGAGCCCGGCGCGGGCGAACGGGCCCAGGGCCGCGCGGCGGTTGTGCAGCCATTGCGCGTGCACTCCGTCACCCGCGCGATAGATGTCGCAACAGGCGATGCGCTCGTGCGACTGCACCAGGTCGAACGACTGCCGCGCGACTTCACGGCAGACTGCCCGCGCGAAGCCCCAGTCGCGCCACACCCGGCCGTAGTAGAACGGGTCGCAGCGAATCACCTTGCCTGGATCGCCGCTCCATTCGCGCGCCAGCACGGTCACCGAGAGGCCCTGCCTGGCCAGCGCCGTGAGGGCCCTTTCGATGAAGCGCTCGGCACCGCCCTGGGCGCTGTAGCGCTGCCGTACCACCGCAATCCGCATCGGCTCTAGTCCCTCGCCTGCTCGAGCCGGTCGCACAAGGCGCGGGCGCCCTCGAGCAAGCGCGGCCCCTGCCCGTAGAGCAGATCGGGGTCGATCGCATAGATCCTGCGGTGACGGACCGCGGCAACCGGATCGAATCCCGGCCAAGCCTGCAGCGTCTCGGCGCCGAAGCCTGCGGTGATGATCGCCTCGGGCCGGGCGGCAAGGAGTTGCTCGCGCGAGACCAGCGGAGTGAGCGCCTTCGCAGCGGCGAACACGTTGCGCCCGCCGCAGAGGCGCAGCGCATCGCTCGCGAGGTGCGCGCCGTTCACGGTGAGCATGGGCCTGTGCCAGATCTCCAGGAAAACGGCGATGTTGCGCTCGCCGGCGTGACGCCGACGCAGCTCCGCGACACCGCGCTCGAACTGCCGCGCGCGCGCCTCGGCGAGGTCGGCGCTCCCGGCGAGCGCGCCGACCACTCGCACGATGCGCGGAACGTCCGCGAGGGAACGCGTTTCGGTGACGAAAACCGGCAGGCCGATGCGCTCCAGGCGCCCGATCTGCAGGGCCGAGTTGCCGCTTTGCCAGGCGAGCACCAGCTGCGGCCGGAGCGCGATCAGGCGCTCGATGTCCACGCGTCCGTAGCTCGCGACGACGGGCAGGCGTTCCGCCTCCGCGGGATGGCGCGTGAAAGTCGAGACGCCGACGAGCTTCGCGCCGGCGCCCGCGGCAAAGACGATCTCCGCCAAGTGAGGCGCGAGGGTGACGATGCGCTCCGGCGGCCGCTCGAGCGAGACGGTGACGCCGCGGTCGTCCCGCATCTGGAGCGCGTGCGCGCCGGTTCCGAGCAAGCCGGCGACCGCAAATGCCGCCGCCCGGATCATCGCGGCAGCAGCGAGTCGACCGCAGCCAAGGCCGCCTCCAGCGGCAGGCGAGAAAGACACTCGCTGACCTTGCCGCCCCCGCAACCGTCGTTGCCGCAGGGACGGCAGCGGTGCTCGCCCGAGGCGACGACGCGATGCGGCACGAGCCAGGGTCCCCATTCGATCTCCCCGCTCGGCCCGAATAGCGCGACCGCCGGGGTTTGCACGGCGGCGGCGATGTGCATGGGCGCCGAGTCCACGCCCACGAAGAGCTTGGCGCGCGCGCAAAGCGCGGCGAGCTGTTTCAAGGTCAGCTTTCCGGAAAAATCGGCGAAAGGCACGCTCACCCGCTTGCGGATGTCCGCAACCAT
>Ga0335084_10007162_pt1 | contig 11095 bp, 9 predicted proteins | sample Lox_Sample_44_FD_206721 | JGI IMG/M metagenome (GOLD analysis project Ga0335084, IMG submission 206721) | Soil microbial communities from Loxahatchee National Wildlife Refuge, Florida, United States - Lox_Sample_4.4 | ecosystem: Environmental > Terrestrial > Soil > Wetlands | place: USA: Florida...
TAGGCATCCTGCGTCCAGTGCCAGCTTTGACCCGCGTGATGGAGCGTTCCCTTCTCCTCCAGGTATTTCAGCATCTCGTTCAAATCCTCTCGCCCGAAGCGCTCCCCGTCCTTGAAAGGTAGTTCAAACGCCGCACACTGAATATGGCTGAGGAGAATGAGAAGGTTATCCGGGTTGATCAACCCATGCTCCGGGGACTGTCCAAAGAAATAGTCCGGGTTTTCGATGATGAACTGGTCGAGAGGCTGGCTCCGTGCGATCAGAACTGCCAAGGACTTTTCTGACCGTCTTCCGACCCGGCCTGCCTGCTGATAAGTGCTTGCAATGGTGCCGGGATAACCCGCGATCAGGCAGACTTCGAGATCGCCGATGTCGATCCCGAGCTCAAGGGCGTTGGTGGAGACGACCGCTCTGACTTCCTTCTCTCTCAACCCCTTTTCAATCTCCCGACGCATCTTTGGAAGATAGCCTCCCCGATACCCTCTCACCTTTCCTTTATCCTTCAGCTTCTTTTCAAAGCGATCCTTTAAGTATTTCGTCAATACTTCTACCGAGAGCCGGCTGGTCGCGAAGAGAATGGTCTGGATCCCCTGTTCGAGGAAAGGCGTGGCGAGCCTCCGGGCGGCATGAATATGGCTCCCGCGAATGCCCAATTCTTTATTGACGATAGGCGGGTTATAGAAGATGAAGATCTTCTCTGCCGAGGGCGCCCCATTTTGATCGACGAGGAAGACATCCCTTTCGAGAAGCTTTTCGGCTAACTCCTTCGGATTGGCAATCGTTGCCGAGCAGCAGATGAATTGAGGTTTCGATCCGTAAAACCGGCAGATCCGATCCAGCCGTCTCAAGACATTGGTCATATGAGCGCCGAAAACCCCCCGGTAGGTGTGGAGCTCATCGATCACCACAAATTTCAGATTCTGGAAAAAATTGATCCATTTCGTGTGATGAGGAAGGATGCCCGCATGGAGCATGTCGGGGTTCGTGATAACAACATCCCCTCGGGTACGGATGGCCTGCCGGGCGTCCTGGGGAGTGTCTCCATCATAGGTGAATGTGCTGGTCGCTGCTCCGATCCGCTGGATGAATTTTTGGAGTTCGAACATCTGATCCTGAGAAAGGGCCTTGGTGGGAAAGAGGTAGAAAGCCTTAGAAGAAGGCGCCTCCAGCTTCGTATTTAGCACGGGAAGGTTATAGCAGAGGGTCTTTCCGGAAGCGGTCGGGCTGACGACGACGATATCCTTTCCTTCATGAACCGCCTCGATAGCATCGACCTGATGGGAATAGAGCTGCTCGATTCCCTCGGCCTCCAGCGCCTGCCGGATAACGGGTTGCACGAACTTCGGAAAAGGGCGGTACTGCCCTTCCCTCTTCTTGAAAATCCGAAGATCGGTGATACAAGGCGAGATGGCCCGGGACCGTTTCCAGGACTCGATGATCGCTTCGATCGACATCCGGCAGCTTCCCTCACTTTCCCTCGACGGGGGAAACCAATTTTATTCTCTCTTTCGACAGATACCCTGAGCACATGATGGTTTGCATCACGACAGGAATGCCATTTTTCAATTCTTTTTGAACCAACCTTGGACCCTCGTTTTCCATTTCTCCACCCGTTCATGGTGTTCCGGATATCGTTCCTCAAGATGTTTCAAAAAACGCCTTATTACTTCGCTACGAGTAGAAAGGATGGCCAGACCGATCAGGATAAACAGAACACCCTGGAGAATGGGAAGAAACAAGCCGAGAATCCCCAAACCAACAAAAAACCAGCCGAGGATCAGTAATCCAATCTTCTTAATGGCATCCAATGGGAAATTACTCCCCAAAGAGAAGAGGGTTAAACTGCGTGTCATAATCATAAACATCCAAACCTTCTCTCTTCTTAAGGAAGCTCACCGCTCCATAGGTCAATGGGGTGGCTAAAGCTTCATAAACTGATTTAGAGAGCCACTGAACGATGATGGCAACCCCGAGCCCCGCCAGGGGAATCGTTCCTGCAAATGCCAGGGTCATGAAGACAAGGGAATCCACACCCTGGCCGACAAGGGTCGATCCGATCGTACGGGTCCACAACCAGCGGCCTTTCGTCGCAATCTTCATCTTGGCCAGAACAAAGGAGTTGGTAAATTCTCCCACCAGGTAGGCCAAAAAAGAAGCTCCAAGCAACCGTGGGGTGTAGCCCAGGATCCGTTCGTAGGCTGCCTGTCCGTCCCAAAAAGAAGCAGCCGGCAGGATCTGTCCCAACCAGATAGCCACTACCGTGATCAGGTTGCAAAAAAAACCCAGCCAGATCACTCGTCTCGCTTGCCGATAGCCATAAACTTCTGTCAGCACATCACCGAAAATGTAGCTGATAGGGAAAATAAGGATGGCTGCCGGCAATATCAGTCCGAAAATATTGACGAGCTTGACTGCGATGATGTTAGAGGTAATCAAGCAGGTGATGAATATGGAGACAACCAGCAGGAACCAGTGGGAATATCGTCCGCGATCAGATGACCTCTGCATCGGTCCTGACATCCTTGAGATGAGCCCCTTGGAGAAGAATACCTATTCTTATCCTGAAAATCCCCATCTTTCAATTAAAATATTAATAGTGATGGACAATTGAGTTACAATGAATATAATTTTAGGGTTATCCCTTAAATATCATTCCTGTTTGATTTGTATTGGGACAGATTCCAGCAGGAATCCGTCAGCTTTCGGCTAACCGGTTCTCACCGGCAAAGTGGTTGATAGAATATTTTGGGTATCCTTAATATTTGAATAATTTAGGTTAACTCTCGTCTAAAAGGTTAAGAGACAGTGGAACACGAAGAAACCGATGTGATCTCCAGATGTCAGCGAGGGGATCAGGAGGCGTTGAAAGAGATCTTCGATAAATATCACAAGAAGGTTTACAGCATTGCATATGGCGTGGTGAGGCAAAGGGAGGAAGCCCTTGATATTGTTCAGGAAGTCTTTATAAAACTATTCCGTTCTATCAAGGATTTTAGAGGGAGGTCTCAATTCTACACCTATCTTTATCGAATGGTCATGAACACGGCCATAGACCATACAAGAAAGGCGGGGAAACAGTTTGTGTCGAGCCTTGATGAGGAGGGAAGTTTCGAGCCCGCGGATGAGCCTGAAAAAGGGCCTGAAAAGATTCTTCTTCAAAAGGAACTGGAAGAGAAGGTGAAACTGGCGATGAACGAACTTCCCGCGGAACAGAGGGCCGCACTCGTCTTTAGAGACGTGGAAGGCCTCTCCTATCAGGAGATGGCAGAGGCCATGGGATGTTCCATAGGGACGGTAATGTCCCGTCTTCATTATGGTCGAAAGAAGATGCAAGAGCTGTTGAAGGATTATGTGAAGCTTCGCGGTCAAGACCGTGAAACTTCTACCGATTGAATCGATGGGTCGCTCCGGAGCTTTAGTGAACTCGACAAAAAGAAGGTGAATTCAGATGAAAGATTCCTGTTCCTCGGTATCAATGATTTTGGAAAAATATTTTGACCGGGAAGTCACGGAGGCGGAGAGATCTCTTGTCGAAAGCCATGTTCGGGATTGCTCGACCTGCCGGGATACACTGGCCTCCATGGAGGAACTCAGGACACTGATGAAAACTCCCGTCGAAGAAGCTGTCCGGAAGGAAGATTTCCCCTGGGTATGGGAGAAAATCGAGCGGGGGGTTCGTCTACAGGAAAGGCGGACCCGGTGGCCGTCTCTCCGTTCCTGGCTGGATGTCACTCCTCTTCTCAGGAAAAAGGTTTGGATTCCTGCGGCGGCGACCTTTGTGGTTCTCCTGTTTATTACGGCCCAAATTATCTTTAAACAAACTCCTTCCTCTAAAGGTGCATCTGTTGTAGAATATCTTGAAAGCCCGGCCTATAACGTAATGGTTTATCAGTTGGAAGAACCTGAGGTAACGGTCATATGGATGTTCGAAGGCCCGGAAGAAGAGCATACATCAACATGAAAAAAACAGTTTTCCTGCTGACGGCTTTTTTCTTTTACTTTTTCCTCTCCATTTCAACTGCTTCAGCTCAGGTTCAGGTCCGGATAAGGGTTATCCTGGCTTCGAACGAGGGACAGAGCATCGATCCTTCTTTAAGCGACGTGCATAAGGAACTAGGGTCTCTTTTCAACTTCACTTCTTATCGCCTGTTGCGAGATGAACCCATGAAGCTTGTTCCGAACCGAACGGTGACCGTCCAAGGCCGTCGTCCGGGAAGATTTATGGAGGTTACCTTGGTGGGATTGCATCGGGATAATGCCCAAATAAAGATAAGAGTCATCCGCGAAGGCGTGGACATTCTCAATACGCAGATCAGACTCTCCCCGGGAAGGACTGTTCTGATCGGGGGCCCAAGATACGGTGAGGGTGTTGTCATCTTTGCCGTCTCTTCTCACTTCTGACCCGTATTTCTCTGTACCTCTCCTAATGGGCGGGGTTTAAAACCCCGCCCTCCCCGGTCCCTGCGGAATTCAAGAAAAACCCACCTATCGTTCATTTGCGCTCTCCGTTCAATCCTTTTCAATGAATCTGATTTTTGTATTTCACAATTCCTTTCGGTTTGGTATGCTGGTTTTAAAAGAGGAACGGAGGATGAACAGATGAAGGCCATGGTACTCAAGGAAATTTCTCCGATAGAAAACGGGCCGCTGAAGATGGAAGAATTGCCCGATCCTGTCCCCGGACCTAAGGAAATCCTGGTAAAGATTTCGGCCTGTGGAATTTGCCATACGGAACTGGACGAAATTGAAGGAAGACTGCCGCCTAAATTGCCAATCGTCCCGGGACACCAGATTGTCGGAAGAATAGAAGGATTGGGTTCAGGAGCAACAAAATTTGTTCTTGGAGATCGGGTAGGAATCGCCTGGATCCATTCAGCCTGCGGACGGTGTTCTTTTTGCAAGGAAGGACTTGAGAATCTATGCTCAGAGTTTCGAGCGACTGGATGTCATGCCCATGGTGGATACGCCCAATCCACCGTTGTCTCGGAAGACTTCGCCTATTCGATCCCCGAAAGGTTTTCCGATGCAGAGGCGACACCGCTCTTGTGCGCCGGCGCGGTCGGATACCGGGACTTAATCCTCTCCCGAATCAAAAAAGGCCAGACCCTGGGGCTTTTCGGGTTTGGAGCCTCTGCCCACATTGTCATTCAGGTCGCACGATACTGGGGTTGCAACATTCTTGTCTTTACAAGGGGCGAGGAACATAGAAGCCTCGCAAAGAAATTGGGAGCCTCCTGGACAGGCGGGCCGGAAGACGAGCCTCCGGAGAAACTTAACTGCGCGATCGATTTTACTCCGGTCGGGGAGACAGTTCCCCGAGCCTTGAGCATCCTGGAAAAAGGCGGAAGGCTGGTGTTGGCGGTCATTCGAAAGAGAAATCCGATTCCCCCTCTCGACTACGCTCGGCTCCTTTGGGATGAGAAAGAGATAAAGAGTGTCGCCAATATTACCCGAAAGGATGCCCAGGAATTTTTGCGCCTTGCTGCCGAAATCCCGATTATTCCCGAGGTTCAACAATTTAAGCTGGAAGAAGTAAACAAGGCTCTCATGCTGCTAAAACAGGGGAAAATTCTGGGGGCAGGTGCTTTGAGGATAATATAGGATGGGCCCGGTCAAGAATGATTTTGGGCAACGAACGGGGTCCCGGTCGGCGCCTCCCTTTCCAGTAGGGAGGCTTCGGGAAAATTGAGTGCTCTCTCAACAGCGATGCCTTTCTTTTTCTGATAGCTCAGAAGTGAGTAAAAGTTCCTATATCCAAATTTTCTGCCTACGACGCTCGGCGGAAGAGAACTGTATCTGTAATACTGCAGAGCGACTACCAACCTTTCGCTCCTCATTGTCGCAAACTTCTTGGAAACAAAACCTGACCCTTTTAACTGGTTCAAATGCCAGCTGCAAATCTTGTATTCGAGGCTCAGCAATTGACACAGTTGGTTCTTCGTGATCAAATCATCCTTCTCGGCGACCTGCAGAATTCTGTTACAAACTTCGCACTGATCGATCCCGTGACGCCGCGCCAATAACCTGGGCCTGTTGACCGCGTACCCCAGTTCTTTCGCTTTCATCAGGATCTGGAAGATCCGCTGTTTCGAAACGCCGTATTTCCTGGCGAGTTGCGACATCGTATCGAAACTGGAGTTGAGACGATTGACAATTTTCCTATCTCTGTAGCACAGCTCTTTTAACGGTTTTCGGCCTCGCCGCATCGCCCTTTCACCCCGAACCGGATAGGCATCCCACGATGACCCCGTGGCTTGGCTTTTCCAGTTTTTGAACCTTCTGCCTTTTCTCACAGATGAACAGCAAGTATGGTGCCACTTCCTCTCAAAAATTGATAATCTCTTGAATGGCTTGACATTTTTGAAATTATGGCTTGACAGAAGGATTTATCTAAGAAGTCAATATTTGTCGTTCTCCATGCCGATCCGCGAAACTTCCCGTTTCGTGCAGATGACATATAATGACCACCTTCTGCGGCAAAAAGTCATGTTTCTGGACTGATTTCAATGTTAATTTCTGATAAAACACTTTAAAAATCAACAACTTCTACTAATAAGCTAATTGGCATTAATATTGCTCTTCTCACTGAGCGATTGAGTCCGTACTAGGCGAGGGTTCCAGGGCAATGACAATCACGATGGGAGAAAGAGTAAGAAACAAACTAACTCAGGATCTGTTCAAGATAAGGAAGATCGAGAATGAAAAAGTGGTGATGTTGGAGGATGAGGCAGGACTTATACGCCTATGGTTTCCAAAACAGCACCTTGGATCCTTCTTTGAGGAAGTAAGGGGGATATGACGATCCATGAGAATCGCAGAAGGTGACCAGTTAAAGCACAAATTAACCGGGCAACTATATGAGTTGAAGATTGCCAGGGAGGGTACCTTCGTTTTAGAGTGCAAAGATACACCATATCGGATGTGGTTCGGCGAAAGGGATCTGGAGCTATTCTTCAAAAAGGCGCAAAAAAGAAACAGAAAATAAATATTTATAACCGCAAGAGATGTTTCAATGATTCTTCTTCCCCCCTCTCCCGCCTGTTAAGTTTTCGGCCTCTGACGTTTTCCGGCTTCTAGGGACAATTGACTTCTTTTCTGAATTCCTGTTAAATTGTGAGAAATTTCCAAATGGCAATTCGTGTTCAAGAAGATTGGAGAGCGACTCGTATCATTCCCGCTGGATGAAAAAAAGGGCAATGATCCGTCTTTCAGGCCTCCTCCCAAGACAAACCAGGTGATAAGTTCATTTCGTGATGCCCTGGATTAAGAAAGCTCTGTAAGAAACGATGGGACCATCCGTTCAACCAGGATATTTCAACGACGGTGAGAAAAGATGGCGGGGGTTCGTGCTCCCCCTGGCCGCATTTCTGTTGGCTGCATTTGTTTTCTTCTTCCGGCTCGGATCCTATCCGTTGATCAACCCCGATGAAGGGCGAAATGCACAAGTCGCTCTCGAGATGCACGACTCCGGTGCCTGGCTTGTTCCCACCCTGAATGGGTATCCGTATCTCGATAAACCCGCCTTCTATTTCCGACTGGTGGCTCTCTCCATCGCCGCGCTGGGGAAGAATGAGGCGTCGGCCCGTCTGCCTTCTAGTTTGTTCGCCATGGCCCTCTGCATCCTCGTTTACTTTTTCTGCAGGCGGGTTTATGGAAGTCGCCTTGCCGCGTTAGCGGTGGTCGTCTTCGCTTCGATTCCTTTGGTCATGGTCTTCGCGCGGATTGTCATTTTCGACATGCCCCTCGCTTTCTTCACGGCAGCCTCGATTGTATCGGCTTTTCTGGCGGAGGAATCGGTCGGTCGTAAGCAAAGGATCTATGAAATCCTGGGAGCTGCGGCAGCTGGATTCGGGACCCTCGTCAAAGGACCGGTGGGGTTCGTCGTGCCCGCCCTGGTCATCTTCTTTTTCGATATCATGCGGCGCAAACCACGTGCCATCCTCCGGATCGTACATCCGATAAACCTGCTGGTGTTTCTCGCCGTGGTGCTCCCTTGGTTTATCGGAGTCAGTTTGAAGCAGCCCGACTTTTTCCATTATGGTCTGGTGGAGGAAACGCTTCGGCGATATACGACACCTTCGTTTAAGCGCACCGGACCGATTTGGTATTATTTGCCGGTCCTGGCCGGCGTGTTGTTCCCATATAGCCTTATCGTTCCCGGAGCGATCCTCTCCGCCTGGCGGTTCAGGAAGATCCTGGGCCCTGCGGACCGCCTCTTCATGGTTTGGGCCCTCGTCGTGGTTATCTTTTTCTCGACCTCACATTCAAAACTGCCGGGGTATATTCTGAGCGCCATGTTTCCCGTTGGGATACTGATTGCCCGTTTCTTTGAGGCTGCTCTGTTGCATCCTTCGGGGCGCTCGGGCCGGCTGATCTTTGCGGCGGTTCTGGGGCTTTCTTTGATCAGCGCGGCACTGATTTCCTTGCTTTTGTACGATCGTTTTTATCCGGGGATATTTACATCCCTTTTTCACATTCCAAGCGAGACATACGACCTGATGCGACCCAGCTTCGCTTTGATGGTCTCTTCCTTCACGGTCATATTGGTCATGGCAGTTCTCGTTTGCCTCATCCGGCGTGTTGAACTTGCCCTCATTTTCTTTCTCATCCTTCCCGTCGGACTGTTCACGGTTTCTTTTCAAGAGATCGCTCACCATGGGGAGGCCAAGTCCTTTCGCAGGCTTGCGGCCCGGCTTTCCGAACTTCCGGAGGACACCGTCATCGGTTGCCTGGCATCCTTTCCTCTTGGACTTCGCTTCTATTTAGACCGGCCGTTCGTTTTAATCACTGGGGATGGGAGTGAACTGACGAGCAATTATGTCCAATACGAGCTTCAGAAGCAGCAGACCTGGCCTCCCGGTTTCGTGCACATTCGCGATCGCGACGATTGGCTGGTCACTCAAAAGCAGCCCGTCTTCCTCCTCAGCGAGAAAAACGGACGGTTCGTCTTAGAAAAGATGGCGGCTTATCGAGGCGTGAATATCTCGGAGTGGTTTCCAGGGTGGTGGGGGGCCTATCTCCCGAAAACAAATTTGCAAGGAAGCGCAGTGCATCAGTGAAGCTGGGTGAGAGATGTGTGGTATTTGCGGAATCGTCAGCCTCGCTCCTCCTTTCAACCGGCAGAGAGCGATCGAGCACGTCCAACGGATGGTGAACGCCGTTGCTCACCGGGGTCCCGACGAGTCGGGAATCTATGACGACGATACGGTCGTGCTGGGAGCGACACGCTTGGCGATCCGGGGACTCAAGGGCGGCCGGCAGCCCATTCAGGATCCGGCTACCGGGATTGTCGCCGTTTGCAACGGGGAAATCGACAATCATCGCGAGCTCCGATCATTTCTGGAATCGAAAGGATATAAGATTCCTCTCTCCACGGATGTCGCAGTTCTACCCCCGCTTTACGATCTTCTGGGAGGCCGGTGCGTGGAACAACTGGTCGGAGCCTTCGCGCTCGCCCTTTGGGATCCACGAAAATTACAGCTTGTCGTTGCACGGGACCGAGCCGGGGAACGTCCCTTATTTTACCGGGTCGATGGATCGGTAATTTATTTCGCCACGGAGCTTTCCGCCCTGGCCTGCGTTCCTTCATGCGCGCTCCAGCCGGACTTAACCGCGTTGGCAGGTTATCTCCGCTTTGGATCGTTCACCGCGCCCGAAACGCCGTTCACCGGAATCCAGAAAGTTTGCCCCGCCGAAATGATCTCCTTCGATCCTGCTGGGATTCGCCGGAAGCGCTATTGGCGATGGTCGGTCGTAGAGAGTGTCAAATCAGAGCCGTCCCTTGAAACCTTTGATCAGATTTTTCGCACAGCGGTTCGCCGGCAGAGCGATGTCGATGTCGATTTCGGCCTTTTCTTAAGCGGGGGGATCGACTCCTCGCTGGTCGCCGCAGTGGCGTCGACCGTCGCCTGCAAGCGGCCACGATGCGCTTACACCCTCCGCTTCAAGGAAGCCTCCTACGATGAAGGGTCTTTTGCGGAGCAGATTGCCCGTGAGCTGCACCTTGAGAATATCTCCGTGTGGGTGAAGCCGGAGGATTTTCCACGCGGAATTTCCAATTTGGTGCGCATGGTCGGCGAACCGTTGGCAGATCCGGCGTGGGTTCCCACGGCGATGCTCGCGGAACGCGCGTCTCAGGATGTGAAAATGGCGTTGGTGGGAGAAGGAGCGGATGAGCTTTTCGCAGGATATCCGACCTATATCGGTGCGAGGCTGGCAGAAAAGTACGCAAGGTGTCCTCGCCCATTGAAAGGAATCGTTCGCCGTACCGTAGAAGCGCTCCCTCTCACCGAAAAAAAGGTGACCTTCTCGTTTCTCTTGAAACGGTTCGTTGCCGGCGCGGATCTGGACGGATTGGAACGACACCTCTTCTGGACCTCAAGTCTTGCTCCCGAGCTGATGGAGAGGCTTGGGTTCCCTTCCTTTTCTCATCAGATTTCAAAACGGGACGGCGACCTCCTGGATCACGTCCAGCGGCTGGATCTGGAAACGTCCCTCGCTGAGGGGCTCCTCACGAAAGCGGATCGGGCAAGCATGCGATCGGCCCTCGAACTGCGCGCACCATTCCTTGATCAGGCCGTGATGGAATTTGCGGCAAAGCTTCCTCCAAGGGAACGGGTCACCGGGATTGCAACGAAGGTCTTCCTGAAGCGTTTCGCTCTCCGTTACCTGCCAAAGAAAATTATCCAGCGGAAAAAACGCGGGCTTTCGATTCCGCTCGGTCATTGGTTGCGGGGACCTTTACGAGAGTGGGCGACGGAGCGTTTATCCGGCGACCGGTTGTCCGATTTGGGAGTCCAGTCGAGTACCATCGTGAAACTGCTGCAGGAACATTTTGCCCGGGAAGCCGACCACGCCCGTGCTCTATGGACGCTCCTTGTCTTGGCTGAGTGGGTAGATTGGGTGAAGGAGCAAAAACAAAACCGTTCCCTGGACGGAGGGGTGTGGTAATTTTTCAGGTTCTTGGAATGCCCGGTCCGCAGGAGAAATCACCGCTGGGGGTCGATGATCACTTTCATCGAGTCTTTTGCCTCGCTCACCATTTGAAACCCGAGGCCCGTCTCGGCCAGGGGAAGCCGATGGGTGACCATCTGGC
>Ga0335084_10007163_pt1 | contig 11095 bp, 8 predicted proteins | sample Lox_Sample_44_FD_206721 | JGI IMG/M metagenome (GOLD analysis project Ga0335084, IMG submission 206721) | Soil microbial communities from Loxahatchee National Wildlife Refuge, Florida, United States - Lox_Sample_4.4 | ecosystem: Environmental > Terrestrial > Soil > Wetlands | place: USA: Florida...
GCCTCTTACACCAGTTGATACCAGAGCCCCAACAAAGGACAAAAATTTTAGGCATTTCTCATCTTGAACCATGGTAGTTAGAATATCCAATCCATCAACTAGATTTCTTGATTCAAATCCTCCTGAACCTGACATCTTTTCAAAGATATGTACTATCGAATCTCCTTTTACAAGCGAAATATCCTTGACAGGCTTTCCAGGCTTTATCACATCATGCAAATCAAATCTGGGGTATAAAATCGTCTGCACAAAATCACAAGTAATTAATATAATGGTATAATCTGGTAGCTATCGAAGTTGGGTAAGAAGATAAAGATTGCAATCGCAGGAATGGGAAATTGTGCCTCTGCACTAATCCAAGGCGCAAAATATTATTCACAAAATCCAAATGATACGATTGGGCTTACGGCCTACAATATCGGTGGCTATGAACCTGGCGATATAGAGGTCGTAGCAGCGTTTGATGTCGCAGATACAAAGGTAGGAAAAGATATCTCTGAAGCCATTTATGCAAGACCAAATAATACCATAACAGTAGCCGAGGTAAAACAGACAGGAGTGACAGTGCAACGCGCTCCTACTATGGATGGTATAGGAAGACATCTAAGTAAGATAGTGACTCCTTCACAAGAACCAGAAGTTGATGTAAAGAAGGTTTTACGAGATAGCGGTGCAGAGATGTTGGTAAACTATCTGCCTGTTGGGAGCACTAATGCCGTACGATACTATGCAACCCAGGCACTAGAGTCAGGCATAGGATTTCTTAATGCAATACCTGTTTTTATTGCATCAGAGCCAAAATGGCAGCAAGCGTTTGCAGACAAGAAGATCCCGCTTGCAGGAGATGATGTTATGAGTCAGCTTGGTGCAACGGTTGTACACAAGACTCTGGTCAAACTCTTTGTAGATAGGGGAGTAATGATAGATGGTACCTATCAGCTAAACATAGGGGGGGACATGGATTTTTACAACATGCTTGACGAGGAGAGACTGGAAGACAAGAGAATAAGTAAGACAAGTGCGGTCAAGGCCATGGCTGATTATGATATCCCAATGAGAATAGGCCCAAGTGATTATGTGGACTTTATTGATAACGAAAAGATTTGTTATATTAACATCGAAGGAAAATATTTTGGAAAGATCCCAGTTAAACTGGATCTTAAACTAAAAGTAATAGATGCTTATAACAGCGCTGGGATTATGATCGATGCAATAAGAGGCTTAAAGATCGCACTTGATAGAAAACTCTCAGGTCCTATGACCAGTATATCGTCATACTGTTTTAAGCATCCTCCAATTCAGATGCCATACACAGAGGCAAAAAAAGCATTTTCAGAGTTTGTCCAAGGAAAGAAAGACCAATAGACATCACATTGGAATTATTGTTAGCATAGTCAAGGAAACTTGTCAATAATCTGTTATTTTACCAAAGACACCAACGGATGCATTGGTACACATACGAAAGCTTGAGATCTTTGGCTTTAAATCGTTTGGATACAAGAATACAATAGTAAACTTTGAGCAGGGTCTGGTGGCCATATCTGGTGCTAATGGATCAGGCAAAAGTAACATACTTGATGCCATATCATTTGCACTTGGTGAAAACTCTCCTAAGATAATGAGAGTTGATAAACTTCGCTCGTTGCTACATGATGTTGACAATGCAAAGCATGGGGCAAAGCTTGCCCGTGTGAGCTGCCACTTTGATAACACTGATAGAAAGATTCCACTAGACTCTAACGCAGTTACAATTACTCGAGAGATGGATGAAAATGGCGAAAATATATACTATTTAAATCAAAAAAAGGTCCTAAGGAACCAGATTCTTGACTTGCTCGAGGTTGCAAATTGTGGTATACACAAGTTAAACATAGTCCAGCAGGGAACAATTACAAGAATCTCAGAATTTAATGCAGAGGAAAGAAGAAAAATAATTGAAGACATTATAGGATTGGCGTATTTTGACGAGAAAAAGACCGAAGCACTAAAGCAACTAGATGAGGCCGACAGAAGGCTTGAGATCGCCCTGGCAAGAATGGACGAAATAAAAAAGCGTATAGACGAATTAGAAGAAGAAAGAAACAGTCAGCTAAGATATGACTATATCGACAGGGAACTTAGGAGGCTTTATGCAATACAATCATCGAATAAACTTAGAGACATTGAATCAACCAAACTTTCAAAGGAAAGAAATCTTAATGCTATCCAATCTGAATTAAAAAAAATTGAAGAAAACCGCGGTCAATTCCGTGAAGAAATCAAAAAACTTGAAGAAGAAAAACAAAAGTTTATGGATGAAGTCAATGCCTATAATCAGGCAAAAGCATCCATTGATTCGGAACTTGCCTCTGCCATGCACCAATATGAAACTGCGAATAGTAAGTTGGCAACAAATGCAAGAAGAATTTCGCAAATAGATTCTAGATTGCCAGAAATTCAAACGGATCTTACTGTCTTGCAGGAAAGACGAGCTGTTTTGGAATCAAAAATAACAGAACTAAAAAATTCAGTTGGTACAATCAATGAACAAAGAAAGAGTGCAAATGCCGATCTTTTAACGATAGATTCTGAAATCAATCAAGTACTCAGACAGCAGTCCCAGGTTACCACCAACAAGCTAAGAGTTGACGAAAAGATACGAAGTCTTACAGAATCTCTTAACGAGGCAAGACTAGCCATGTCAAAACTACAACAAGAGCGTGCAGATATCCTAAATAAAGTAGAACAAAATACATCCAAGATAAAATTAATTCTTGAAGAAAAAGAACGTCTCTTATCTCTTGAACAAAGACTAAAACAAGTACGTCAAGGTCACGAAGTTGCAATAAACGATCTAAAATCACGTCTAGGTAAACTTCATGATAGGCGTATTAAAATCGAAAAAGATATTGATGATACAACAATAATTTTTGAAAAGGCAAGTAAAGCTGCTGCACAATATGAAGCAAAAATAAAGATTGTAAAAGATGTAATGCATGAAGATTACTCTATTGCCAAGCTTAAAGAAGACTCTAAGAGACTTGGAATCCAAGGTCTAGTTTATGAGCTTTTATCTTGGAACAAAGAATACGAAAGGCCAATACTTTCCGTTGGTTCTGATTGGCTCAAAGGACTGGTAGTAAATGATTTTGGTACGTTGCTTGGACTTGCCGAATTTGCCCAGCAGAAAAAATTACCAAAAATTAGGATAATTCCTCTTGATGCCATTTCAAATTCAAAAATATCTGTTGAAAAAGAACCCGGAATACTTGGAATATTGTCCGAATTTGTACAGTCTGACACAAAATTTGAATCATTGAAGAATTTTATCTTTGGAAATATCGTCCTGGTGGATTCAAAGGAAAAGGCTTTTGAGTTGTCAAAAAAGGGATACAGGGCAGTAACAACTGACGGACAATTCTTTGAAGCTGACGCTAACGCAGTGGTAGTTGACGTAAATTCAAAAATCTCTCATCTTACAAAAATAATTCTTTTGAGTACATCTGTAGACGGTCTTGTAGAATCTCTTCAATTATTGAAGAAATTCATACAGGACAAGAAAAACCAAATTAAAAAAATAGAAAGAATTACTCGAAGTCTTGATAACCGATACAACGCATCAGAAACCGGATTTGCAAACGTGGGTCTTGGCCTTGCTGATGTAAATACGAAACTAAAGACAATGGCTCTTTCTGAGGAACAACTAACCTCAAGAATTTCACAACTAAGAAGAAGAGAAGAAAGTATTGTAGTTAATATGTCAAAGACAGAATCATATGTCACATCACTTGAAGAACGTATCAGACTAACTAGAGAAAATTATGCAGAAGACGAACAAACCAGGATAGCAACCACGCTTTCTTCCTTAAATGAAAAGCGAGCAAATCTGTTAAGTGCCCAAAGTACAATATCTACTCAATTTCGTGAATTAACTAGCAACTTGACTGAACTAGGAAATGAGGAGAACTCGCTCAAATCCAGTGCACGAGTCTTGACACAGGAGCAATCCTCACTAAATCATGAAAAACATGACCTTGATATGGAATCAAAAAACCTTTCAAAAGACAAGGAAAATTTTGATTCGCTGCTTGTAACGTTAAGAGAAAAAGAACAGCAACTAATTTCAACTTCTGGAACATCAGTATCCACATTAAAAAAATATGATTCAAAGTTAAAGGATGTCTACGAATCTGAAAGAACTCTCAGCAAGGAATTAAATGCTTTAGAAAGACAGTCTGATTCGATTTCACGAGATATTAGGGATTTAGCAGATAATGAAGAGAAAATTCGTAAGACGCTTGAATCTTATGGATATCATTCGCTTCTAGAGTCTTTTGATGCAGACCAACTTTTACTTGAACTCGAATCTGAAAAGAAAAAGTTGGTTGGATCCCTTAACACCAAGGCGCCTGAAACATATGTTGAAATATCAAACGGTTATCGATCCATGTCGTCAAGAAAGAACGAACTTGAAGCAGAAAGAAATTCTATTGTAAGGTTTATTGAAGAAATTGATAAGGACAAGCGACAAACCTTCCTAGAATCCTATGACAAGGTAGACAAGGACATTCGGGAGATCTTTAACAAAATGACTACGGGAAATGCGTGGCTTGAGATTCAGAACGAAGATGACATATTCTCATCTGGAATATCATATCTGGTACAATTTCCAAACAAACCAAAGCGTGAATCTACATCGATTAGCGGTGGAGAGAAAACTCTTGCAGCAATTACCTTTTTACTAGCTCTTCAAAAGCTAAAACCATCACCATTTTATCTACTGGACGAAGTGGATGCACATTTGGATGCTTTGAATACTGAACGACTCTCAAAAATACTTGAAGAGAGAGCTTCAGGAAGCCAAATGATAATGGTGTCCTTAAAGGACTCTGTTGTGCAGAAAGCAAAGCTGATCTATGGAGTGTTCCCACGTAACGGTGTATCACATGTGGTATCACATAGAATCTCAAATATACCTCAAGTGGCAAATTAATCTAGTTTGACAAAACAGGCAACACTTCTCTTGTCTGAAATCTTTTCAAGTTTAGGTTCTTCTAGCCTGCATTTTTCCATGGCATAGATACACCGTGGGTGAAATCGACATCCATGATCTGATTTTTCAAGAGACTCCTTTATGCGAATATTCCTGTCTCTAGTAAGATTTTCGGGGTCCGGATCTGAAATTGAATCTATAAGAGCCTGTGTATACGGGTGTTTTGGATTGAGCAACACCTCATTTACAGGGCCACTTTCAACTATCACACCGCGATACATGATTGCAATATTATGGCCCACATAACGGGCAGTTGAAAGGTCATGTGTTATGTAGAGAAAAGAGATTCCCATTTTTTCTTGTAGCTCTTTCATCAACTCCAAAATGCCGGCTCTAACTGATACATCGAGCATGGAAACTGGTTCATCTGCTATGACAAGTTTAGGATTTGTCACTATGGCTCTAGCTATTGCCACTCGCTGTTTCTGTCCGCCTGACAAAGTATGAGGATACTTTGATAAAATGTCTCTTATCTTGTCCAGCTTGACTGCAGTTAACGCGTTTAGTACAATGTCGTCTCTTTCATTTTTTTTCCCAATGGAATGTATTTCTAGCGGTTCTTTTACAATATCTAGGACTGTCATTCTAGGATTCATAGACGAATAAGGATCTTGGTGTACCATCTGGCACTCCATTCTAATCTTTCGCAGATGATCAGGACGATTTGTTATTTCAATTTCATCGAAGAAAATGTTTCCAGAATCAGGTTCAATGGCACGGAGCACAAGTCGTGCCACTGTTGTCTTTCCAGAACCCGATTCTCCTGCTAGCACTAGTGTCTCCTTATTCTTAATTGAAAACGAAACTCCGTCAACTGCTTTTTCCAATTCGCCATTTTTTTTTCTGAAATATTTTTTTAACTCGTTAACCGATAGGATCTCATCCATGACTAGTTAGTTAATCTAGAAATATATCAAGAGATTGATTAAATACTGAACTTACATGTAATTTGGCTATGCGATGGTTTCTAAGATAATTAAAGATAATTTTGGCAAAAGTTAATGATTTATTGCCAACAGCTTTTCAAGTCCGTTTCGTAGTCCGACTCTTGGGGAATGGTCAAGTTCTCTTTTAGCTAAAGAAATGGATGCCTGACTATGTATTATGTCTCCCTTTCTTGATTTCTTGTATTCAATTCCAAGTTTTTTCCCAGAAATCTCTATCATCATTTTTGCTAGTTCCTTTATAGATGTGTGTCTACCACTGGCAATATTGAACACATCGCCTTTTCTTCCATCTGTTTTGGTGATTGCTTTTTTGACAAATTCTACCACATCATCAACTGAGATAAAGTCTCGCGTGCTAGAGCCATTACCAAAAATCGCGAGTGGTTTGCTTTTTGCAATCCTTTCCATAAATCGAGTAATTACACCGGCGTATTGCATGGATTGACCATAACCATATACATTAAAAAAACGAAGTGAAATTGTATTCAAATCGTATGCATTTGCAAATGCTTGCAAGTAGTGCTCCATTGCAAGCTTTGATGCTCCGTATGGAGAAAGTGGAAATGTGACCATCTTTTCAGTAAGGGGCAGTTGTATGGGATTTCCATAAACTGCAGAAGATGAGGCTGCTACGATGTTTTTGACTTTATTTACTACGCATGCACGTAAGAGGTTCAGAGTCCCAGTGGCGTTAACCTCATGTGTATGTTGAGGGTATCGTATAGAGTCTTGGACATCAATTTGTGCAGCAAGATGTACTATACAATCAAAGCCACGTACACGTTTTGCAAGTCCTGAATATTCTGTTATGTCTCCATTGACAAGTGCTACTCCGTTCTTAACCAAATGAAATATTCTTTCTTTGGAGCTATTAGTGAAATTATCCAAAATTGCGACCTTGTTATTATCCGTCAAAAGTGATTCTACCAGATGACTGCCAATAAAACCTGCTCCTCCAGTTACAAGGATTTTCACATTTTATCGAACAATTTGGAATTTAAATCCCTTGTTATTATCTATCCAGTATGACACAATCAATCAGTCAAGAAGGTGTCGTCCATTCATCAAACTTGTTCCTGATCGTTAAAATCTAGGCTATTTACAAAAGATAGGATAAATCATTTCTTAGGCGATCACTTAGTCAAAATCTTGATATCGCAAAGTTTTAAAAGGCTAAAGATATGAAAGAAAATCGTGAATTTCAAGGTACTATCTCTGATAATGATTGCAGGTTTTATTCTAAGTGCCAGTTCTGTTTATCTAAACAAGATTGTTTATGCAGATGACCCATGGTCAGATATCCAATCACGACAACAGGCAGCAGAACAAAAAGCTCTCCTAGTATATGGAACCAAGTATCAGGCAAATAATTTGAATGGATCTGAAAGAAATTGGTCAGGTCTTACCAATACGCCAACTGATGAAACAAGTAGAGGTAGAAATATTGATGCGGCAGCACAAATCTCACTTGATAATGCGATGGCAACCTTTGACGAGATTCATATTAAACAGTTGGCTGCGTTACAGAGTAATTATACCGGTCTGACAAACACTCCAACTGATACTCAAGGCAGAGACAGAAATGCCTTGATTGCTCAGGGAAGAGATGCAGTAGAAATGCAAACCGCTCAAATTCTTGGTAATCTTACACAGCTTCAACAATCATACATTGACTTTCAACAAGGTCCAACTACTGATTCGCAAGGACGTAACAGACAAGCAATGATAGAACAGAATCAGATGGACATGGAAAATCAAGCACGCGACTTGGTTAGTTCACTTGCAAAGATTAATGGCGTTTACGTAGACTTGGAGGCCAATCCTCAAGTAACTCCTGCATTTGTATACTATCCGGGTTCCACTACCGATGAGAAAGGTCCAGGACGACCATTATCTGCAAGTGAAGCGTATGCTTTATCCAAAGGAATTATGATATTTAATGAAATTCATGCAAGAAATCTCATGGATTACCAATCCAACTACTATGGTTTGACAAACACTCCAACCGATACAACTGGTAGAGACAGAACTGCCATGCTTCAAGAGGCACAGCAAACTTCACTTGCTAACGCAATGCGCGTCTACGATGCCTATTATGGCGGCGTAGGTCTAAAGTAGAGATTAAAATCTTTTTTTAGAATAATCACTCTTGGAAATTAATCATTCATACAACCAACATAATACGTATCCAGACAATGTCTTGATTTTTGGAGGATCCTTTTTGCATTTCTCCATAGCGCGTGGACACCTTTCATAAAATCTACAGCCAGGTGGGGGTCTAATAAGACTGGGCGGACTTCCTTCCAAGGCAATTAATTTTTTATCTTCATGTATTTTTGGAACAGAGTTTAGCAATGCATCAGTGTATGGGTGCAACGGATTCTTGTATATATCTGATAAATTACCATATTCTATAACTTGACCAGCATACATGACGGCAATTTTCTCTGCTATTTCAGATACGATTGCCAAATCATGCGATATCAACATGATTGACATTCCTTCCATTTTGAGCTTCTTTAGCAACGCTATGATTTGTGCTTGAACGAGAACATCGAGAGCCGTAGTAGGTTCATCCGCAATTATGAGTTTTGGTTTTAAAAGTAAGGCCATAGCAATAACAACTCTTTGTTTCATACCTCCGCTGAGTTCATGAGGATACTTGTCTAAAATGTCTGCTGGAAGTTCAACTGACAACACGGCTTCTTCTATTTTTTTTGTTAAATCTTGGTCATATCCATGTTTTTTTAAGATCTCCTCCAACTGCTTTCTAATGCTAAATACAGGGTCAAGAGAATTCATAGCACCTTGAAAAACCATGGATATTTTCTTCCATCGTAAATTCCTGGTAAATTCAAGGTCTGGCATACTTAGAATTTGATTGCCATTGAAAATTATCTCACCATTGATGCGCGAATTTTTCTGTAGAGACCGCATGATGGAGAGCGCTAGAGTACTTTTTCCACTGCCGCTCTCTCCCACTATGCCAATTGACTCTTTTTCGGGTAACGAAAATGATGCCTTGTCTATAGCCTCCAGATTCTCTCTTCCGCTTTGATAATGTACACTAAGGTTGTCTATGGTTAGTATTGCCATCACATGGGTATGGCGGACCAGACATTTTAGTTTTATATCGAGATCATATCGGTAGAGAAACTGGATAGATCGTTTTGTTTTCAAAAAATCCGCATAGTTTATCTTCTAGTTTTTGTAAGCAAAAAACCGATTTCCTTGAGGACACCAATATGTACTTTTGATGCGATGAACGGGATTCTATGTCCACAATGTGAGTCAAAACTGGATCAAGGAACGCTAACAAAGGCAGATGTGGAAGCCTCGATAAAACTGGTCCAACTCTCTCAAAAGATACCGCAAATTGAAAAATTTACGCTAAACTCATGCCAAGAATCTGCCGGAAACTATGTGCTTTATCTGAGTAGCTCTGATATCATGACTGTTCGACAAAGTAGAGAACTTTATAGGATATTACAAGGTGAATTTCCGGGAAAAATTTGGCTAGTACAGCAAGGATCTGATGACAAAAAATTCATAGAAGATCTCTTCTTTCCAATAAAAATACTGGCCATAAACAAAGTCTGGGTTCCGGGAGGTCTTAGTAAAAACAAAGTGATTGTATCTGGAAGAAAAAGTCCAAGATTTCCTATTGATGTTGATAAGATTATTGCAATAACAAACCACCTAAGAAAAATAGAACTGGTTGTTGAGTTCGAGAGGAAATAGTATATTCTATGGAAATAAAGCGCAGCCATTACATGGAGGATCTAAATCCTTCGATGAAAGGGCAACAAGTAACTGTTGGAGGATGGGTGGAAGACTTGAGAGAACTAGGAAAAATTACATTTCTAACGTTAAGAGACGTTACTGGGGTTGCACAAATTGTCGTGGCAGGAAATGAGAACCTTCAGCAGGTAAAAGATCTTAACAGACAAAGTATAGTAAGAATAACTGGAACTGTTCAAGAAACAAAGGCAAGAGATTTTACATATGAAATAAAGGCAGAAAAAGTCGAGGTGCTATCTAGGGCAGTTCATCCACTTCCTATTGATCCAATAGGACGTCTTGAAAGTAGCATTGATAACAGATTAAACGCACGAGCATTAGATCTTCGAAATCAAAAGACCGCTTCAATTTTTAAACTAAGACATCATGTTCTACAAGTCATACGTAAAACACTTACTAATTTGGGGTTCATTGAGGTAAATACTCCAAAGATTATAGGCAGTGCAAGTGAAGGGGGTGCGAATCTTTTCTCACTCAAGTACTTTGATAAGCAGGCATATCTTGCTCAGAGTCCACAACTCTACAAAGAACAACTAACACTAGGCCTTGAAAGAATTTTTGAAATTTCTTCATTTTACAGAGCAGAAAAATCTCATACTGTTCGACATCTTACAGAGTTTACCAGTGTTGACATTGAAGCAGCATTTATGGATTATACTGATGTTATGGATCTTTTAGAAATGTTAGTAACAACCATTTTTGAACATGTAGAAAAAAATTGTCTTACAGAACAAAAAATTCTGGGAATTGAAATTAGAAAACCAAACACTCCTTTTGATAGGGTTACCTACAAACAAGCTCTTGCCGAGCTTGGAAAAGAGGGATTGCAACTTGAATTTGGAAGTGACTTACTTGATTCACATCTTAGAAAACTTGGAGAAATCCACCAAGGATTTTATTTTTTAACCGATTGGCCATTGAAACTAAAGCCATTTTACATACATGAAAAAGAGGACGACCAAAATATTTCAAAATCTTTTGATCTTCAGTACGGATATCTCGAGTTATCCTCTGGAGGAAGAAGATTACACGATCCTGAAAAATTGAGAGCTAGATTGGTAGAACAAGGACTCGATCCTGCACAGTTTGAAGATCATCTTAGAACGTTTGACTGGGGAATGCCGCCTCATTCGGGTTGGGGTTTGGGATTGGATAGGCTTATGGCTGTTTTGACAAAAATTGATAATGTAAGGGAGGTAGTGTTGTATCCACGAGACCCGGAAAGACTATTTCCATAAAAATTATGAATATTGAATTTTGTGCAGAATTTCTCTGGAACTAATTACTCAGACTCTTAAAGATTCAGGCACATATT
>Ga0335084_10007164_pt1 | contig 11095 bp, 8 predicted proteins | sample Lox_Sample_44_FD_206721 | JGI IMG/M metagenome (GOLD analysis project Ga0335084, IMG submission 206721) | Soil microbial communities from Loxahatchee National Wildlife Refuge, Florida, United States - Lox_Sample_4.4 | ecosystem: Environmental > Terrestrial > Soil > Wetlands | place: USA: Florida...
CGACCGAAGAGGTCATGGGTCGGGCGGACCTGATCGTCAAGGTCTCGCGGCCTCTGCCTGAGGAATTGGTGTGGCTCCGGGACGGTTGTACGCTGGCCGGTTTCCTGCACCTGGCCTCTGCCCAGCAGGACAAGATCGACATACTGCTCGAGAAGAGGATCACGTCGATCGCATTTGAACAGATCCAGGCGCCGGATGGAAGCCTGCCCGTGTTGCGGCCGTTCAGCCAGATCGGCGGCGCCATGGCAGGGCAGGTGGCGGCGCGCCTGCTCCAAAACAACTGGGGCGGAAAGGGCATTCTGCTCGGCGGTGTTCCGGGAGTTGCGCCTGCCGAGGTCGTCGTGCTGGGCGCCGGCGTCGTCGGAAGCTATGCCACCCAGACCCTGGTAGGCATGGGCGCACACGTCACGGTTCTCGACCGCGACCTGCTGGCGCTCCAGCGCCTGTGGGACCGCTTCAGCTGCATCACGACCCTCATCTCCACCAGCCGCAACATCGAGCGTTCCGTTGCGTTTGCCGATGTCCTGGTCGGTGCTGTTCTCATTCCGGGTCAGCGTGCCCCAGTCCTGGTCTCGCGCGAGATGGTGAAGGGCATGAAGCCGCGCTCGGTCATCGTGGACATCAGCATCGACGAGGGCGGGTGTGTGGAAACCTCGCGTCCCACCACGCACGAGCATTCCACCTATGTCGAAGAGGGGATTGTGCACTATTGTGTGCCAAACATGCCCGGTGCGGTTGCCCGTACCGCCACGCACGCATTTGTCAATTCGGCGATGCCCTACATTGCCGAGATCGCTGCGAATGGTTCGGAAGCCATCCTGAGCAATCCGTCCATCGAAGCTGCTGTGAATACATACAACGGCGAGGTGCGTCACCTCGTTCGGCTCGCCGATTTGAAGGAGAACTAAGATGGACTGGACCACTCAATACAAGTCGCGCGTGGTGAGCGCCGATGAAGCCGTCGAATGCATTCAATCAGGCAACCGCCTGTTCATGACTGGCAACGTGTCGGTGCCGCAGCAATTGTTGGCTGCGCTCGTCCGGCGGGCGCCGGCTCTGAAGGATGTCGAGATCTGCCAGGCGCTTTCCGTCGGCCCCGCGGACTACGTCAGCCCGGCTGTCGAAGGTCACCTGCGTGTCAACACGCTCTTCATCAGCGCCAACGTGCGCAAGGCGGTGCAGGAAGGCCGCGCCGACTTCACGCCCGTGCTGCTTTCGGAATTCCCCTTGCTGTTCAAGAACGGTGTGTTGCCGGTCGATGTGGCGCTTGTCCACGTTTCTCCTCCCGATGAGCACGGCTTCTGCTCGCTGGGGGTCGAGGTTGGCCTCACCAAATCCCCGGCAGAGTCGGCCAAGATCATCATCGCCGAGGTTAATGAGCAGATGCCCCGCACGCTGGGCGACTCATTCATTCACGTCAGCCGGATCAATTGCATCGTCCCGGTGAATTATCCGGTGGCCGAGCTCCCGCAGGGTGGGGAGGGCGCCGATCCGATCAGCGAGAAGATCGCCAGTTACATCGCGGATCTGATCCCGGATGGCGCCACTATGCAAATGGGCATTGGGTCGATCCCTGATGCCGTGCTCAACTTCCTTGGCGGCAAGCGCGACCTCGGCATCCACAGCGAGATGTTCTCGGACGGCGTGGTTCGGCTGGTCGAGAAGGGCGTCATCACGAACGCCCGCAAGTCCCTGCACCCGGGCAAGATCGTCGTGGGCTTCATCCTGGGTACGCAATCCCTGTATAAGTGGGCAGACGACAACCCGCTCTGCGAGTTCCACCGCCAGGAGTACGTCAACGACCCATATGTCATCGCACAGAATGACAAGATGGTGGCGATCAACTCCGCCATTGAAGTAGATCTGACTGGCCAGGTCTGCGCCGACAGCATCGGTCCCAAGTTGTACAGCGGCGTAGGAGGACAGCTCGACTTCATCTACGGCGCTTCCCGCGCCAAGGGCGGCGTTCCGGTCATTGCTCTTCCGAGCACCACCACGCTCCGCGACGGCACCTTGGTCAGCCGCATCGCGTGCATGCTGAAGCAGGGCGCGGGCGTTGTGACAAGCCGAAACCACGTCCACTACATTGTGACCGAATACGGCGTCGCCAGCCTGTACGGCAAAACCATTCGCCAGCGGGCGCAGCAGCTCATCAACATTGCTCATCCCGATTTCCGCGCGGAACTCGAGAAGCAGGCGAAGGCGCTCAACTACATGTAGGTCGTACGACCTTACACCAAACAACGGGCCCGGCATTCGCCGGGTTCGCTTTGTTGTTCATGGAGGTCAAGAGGTGGGTCGGGCGCCTGCCCTTGTTAGGGAGTCAGCCCGACTGGAGCCTACTGTTGGTCGAGTAGGCAGTGTTCTCCTGCCGTATCGAGACTACTTCCAAGTGTTTTTCTTGGGATCGGGACGACATAACTCCTCGAAGTAACGGCTTCAGCCGATCCCCATGCCGGAGCGCTAGATGTCTCCCGAACTCGTCTTTGTACTACGTACGCTAGATCGGAGGAGATGCCCCGCAGAGCGAGTCTCCGTTGCACTACGGACTTCGCTTTCGCTCGCAATGACATGCAGCCGATTGCTTACGACGTACAGAAGTCCGGCATTTGTCGGGTTTCTGTATATCGGACTTTGTCCGCCTACGGCGACACCTAATAGGCGGTCCAAGTTCCACCGAAGCCTGATGTTAATTAGGACCAATAGGAAATACCCGCGCCGTCCGTGCATACGTAGTAGTGGAAATCGCCGGTTGCCTTTTCGCCGTTGATTGTGCCGCTAGCCCGCTCCTTGGTTCCCCCCGGATCGTTCGTAAACGACCCGTTTGGATTGATTTTCATAGGATACCAATGGCCGATTTCAGCGAATTTGCAGCGACCCAATCCCGTGTTGGTGGCGCCGCCAGAAATGACAAAGTTCTCCACACCTGCTACGGTCACGTCGAAGTTCACGACGAGCCCGCTGTCGTCTGAGGTAAAGTGTCCGAATTTCGGCGGAAGAATGAGCGTGTTAGTTGGCAGTAGCCCCGTGTAACTGGCGCTCCAGCGTATATCAACCGGGCGGCTCAGCGCGTAACCGTTTGGGCCGAAGGAAACGCATTGACACGTGATGGTATGGAGACTACCACTCGCGGTGGCGCCGGAAACCCGGCCTGAGAGCCTGCGGTCACCATCAGGCATGCAGTCGAGAAAGTTGTCATCACTCCCGATCGAAGTCGTATACAGGTTGCCCTGGCTCTAGGTGCAATGATAGGATGGCGCATTGTTCGGTGAGAACTTGATGGTGAAGCGGCTCACTGCCGGATCCGTGCCCTGGTTGTCCTGCACGCCATCCACCACATCAAATGACACGTCTGGATTCGTCCCCTCATAATGCCCAAGCTGCGGCAGCGGTTGCTGTCCGCAACCCGCGATGAACACCAGGATAAGAATCGATATGACTGCCGGTACAAAACGGCTTGTACTCAAACTGAACCCCCCCCGATCACATTTTAATGCTACGTTGAAACCCGCGACGCCCTGCCCCGCCGCCTCCAAGCACAGCGGAAATCATACGCCAGTTGCGGCCGGCTTACCAGCAGGAATGCGCAGTCCCTTGCTTCCCCGCCAAGCCAACGCACTAGGACTGGCTGCTGAATTACATTCAGATGGATAGCTGACCCCTTCCTTCTGCTTTGCCATTCGGCAGACAGAAGCCCAGCCCGCGCCAGGCTTCTTCTACAAAAGGTTCGAGCCTTTTGCTATGACCATCCTTGTGGGTGGTTGAGTTTTTAGCCCAACTCCAAAGCCGCCCTCCTCGGCTGCATTCACCTATGCTTAGAGTAAAAATGGTAATACGAGCTTCTCTGTGTAATCCGTGTACTTATGCCTCTTCCATCTGCGGATTTCCTCTCTCCCCAGCCTGGTGATATAACTGCCCCGGAGACCATTCATGAATCGCAAAGCCAAGATCGTCGCCACCCTCGGTCCCGCCAGTCAGGATGAAACTGTCTTGGAGCAACTCATTGCCGCCGGAGTGAATGTGGCGCGCCTCAATTTCTCGCATGGCACGCATGATGAGCACGCCGGCCGCATCGAGACCATCCGCAGGGTGTCAGGAAAGATGGGCGTCCCCGTTGGCATCCTTCAGGACCTCCAAGGGCCTAAGATCCGTGTCGGCCAGCTGAATGCTCCGGTCCAGCTCTCGGAGGGCGCGGTCGTTACCCTCTATGCAACGGGAACGACGCCACCCGCGAATGCTGAGACACGAATTCCGGTTGACTTTCACCAGATATTCGATTCGGTGCAGCCATCCGATCGACTCCTCCTGGATGATGGCAGGCTGGCCTTGGACGTCGTCTCTGTACAGGGAGATGCGCTCCAAGCTAAGGTTCGCGTGGGCGGCCCGCTGACCTCTCATAAGGGCATCAACCTGCCCGGCGCCCGCCTGCGCATCGATAGCTTCACCACCAAGGATCAAGCCGACCTGGCGTTCGGGATGGCGCACGGAGTCGACGCGGTGGCGATCTCCTTCGTCCGTTCTGCCGCCGATGTGCTGCAAGTGCGATCAGCCATGGAGCGCCTATCGAATGGCAGACCCGTGCCTATCCTGATCGCCAAGCTGGAGAAGCCTGAGGCGCTGGGTGACCTGCCTGCCATCTTGGAGGTTGTGGACGGCGTCATGGTCGCGCGCGGCGACCTCGGCGTGGAACTGCCGCCCGAGCGCGTGCCGCCTCTGCAAAAGACGATCATTCAGGCTGCCAACCGCAAGGCGAAGCTGGTCATCACTGCCACGCAGATGCTGGAATCGATGATAGCGAATCCGCTTCCGACCCGGGCGGAGGCCTCCGATGTGGCCAATGCGATCTTCGATGGAACCGACTCGGTGATGCTATCTGCCGAAACGGCTTCGGGCAAGTACCCCCTTCAGGCTGTCCAGATGATGCACCGGATTGTAGTCGAGGCCGAGACCCATCTGGTCGAGTGGGGCAGGGATATCGCCACCGTGCAAGGCCTCGAAGAAAATGACGCAGCTTCCATGGCGCGTGCGGCCCACGAGCTGGCAAACGACGGCAATGTCAGGGCTGTCGCCTGCTTCACCCTGCGTGGGCGCAGCGCCTGGCTGATGTCCAAGATCCGGCCGCGCGTTCCCATTCTGGCCTTTACGCCGGATCAGGAAACGTACAGCCGGTTGTCGTTGCTCTGGGGGGTTACGCCGCTGCTGATCCCATACGTGAACAGCCTGGATGAAATGCTTCGGCATGTCGATGACGCCCTGGTCCAGACAGTGAAGCCCGGCGATCAGGTCGTCATGGTCTGCGGCTTTCCGGTGGGCGCGGCCAGGCAGCCCAACATGGCGTTGCTCCACACCGTGGGCGGAAATGCCGCTGAGAGTTCAGCATAGCCGACCTAGGTCGCACTCAACCACAGGTATTGGTACGGCTCCAACTCAACGTTCGGGCTGCCCGCGGTTAGGTCGTACAGCCTGCCGGTCAGGAGGTCCCATACCCTGGCCTGCATGCCCGGTGGCGGATTGAATTGAACGTTAGCGTCGCTAAGATTGTGGACTGCGACGATGCTGTCACTCCGGAACTGCCTCCGATATGCCGCCAGCCGGGCATCTTGATCGTCGAGCCATGCGATGGTTCCCCAGCCAAACACGTCCCGATCCTTGCGAGTCTGAAGCATGTGCCGTACCGTATTCCAGATGGAATCTGGATCTCCTCGCTGGGTCATCACGTTCACGCGTTCTGGCCCGTACTCGTCATCCTCGATGACGGGCGCATACAGTGCATCTGCAAGGGCGCTCGAAAAACCGGCATTCTGGCCGGACGACCACTGCATCGGCGTTCGAACACCGTTGCGGTCGGCCAGCCAGATATTGTCTCCCATGCCGATCTCGTCGCCATAGTAGATGATTGGAGAACCGGGCAGCGTGAGCAGGAGCGAGTTCATCAGCTTGATCTTGCGCGCGTCGTTGTCCAGCAGCGGCGCGAGTCGTCTGCGGATGCCAAGGTTAAGGCGCATGCGCGGCTCAGGCGCATATTGCTCCCACATCCAGGCCCGCTCTTCCGGGGTCACCATTTCCAGGGTGAGCTCGTCGTGGTTGCGCAAGAAGGTGCACCACTGGCACTCGGATGGGATAGCAGGCGTCTTCCTCAGGATGTCGCGCAAGTCAGCCGCCAGGCCCTTCTTCACTGCCATGAACAGCCTCGGCATGATGGGAAAATCGAAACCCATCTGGAACTCATCACCGTTTCCAAAATACTGCCGCACGTCTTCGGGGAGCTGATTAGCCTCGCACAGCAGGATGCGCCCTGGGTATTCTATGTCCATCATGGCGCGCAGCCGCTTCAGGTATTCGTGGGTTTCGGGCAGGTTTTCGCAGATGGTGCCTTCGCGCTCGAATAGATAAGGCACGGCGTCAGCGCGGAAGCCGTCGATCCCCAGATCCAGCCAGAAGCGGGCCACGTTCAGCATTTCCTGCTGTACTTCCGGGCTGTCGTAATTAAGATCGGGCTGGCTGGCGTAAAAGCGGTGCCAGAAATACTGACCCGCCTTTTCATCCCATGTCCAGTTGGACGGTTCGATATCCAGGAAGATGATGCGCGCTTGCTCGTATAGGCCATCGCTGTCGCTCCAGACGTAAAACTCGCGGAACGGCGAATCCCGGTCGCTGCGCGCAGATTGGAACCATGGATGGCGGTCGGATGTGTGGTTCATCACCAGGTCCATGATGAGACGCATCCCTCGCTCGTGCACGGAGTTCAGTAGGATGCGAAAGTCCTCCAGGTCCCCATAAATGTCCGCGATTGCATAGAAATCGGCGATATCATAACCGTCGTCCTTGAGCGGCGATGGGTAGATCGGCATCAGCCAGATGCAATCGATGCCCAACTCCTTTAGATAGTCCAGCTGGTCCGTCAGCCCGCGCAGATCGCCGCGTCCGTCTCCATTGGAATCTTTGAAGGCCCGCAGGTAGACCTGATAGAAGATCGCATTCTTGTACCAGAGCTGATCGTCCATACGGCAGCTACTCGGCGGTGCGCTGCTGTGCCTGATCTGCTATATCGGCCGTTGCCTCCAGCGCCAGGTCGATGAAGATGGATGCGGTCCAGCCGAAGATGCTGGCAGCCCTGGCAGGCGGCGCTCCGGTTTCCGCGTTGTAATACTCGAAGATCCCTGGCTGATTCATAACGAGCTTTAGGGTCTTGTCTCGCAGCAGGCGAGCAAGTTCCGGCTTGCCGGCTTTCTTGAGAGCGTCGATGAAGAAGTAATTCACGTTCGCCCAGATAGGCCCGCGCCACATCGTCTCAGGGTCGTAGTGCAGGTCGTTGCGTGCCACGGTTGGTATCACATACTCGCCCCAGAACTCTTCAGGATTCGTAAGGTGCGCGATCAGTCGATCCTGTACATTCTCAGGGAGGCGTCCGGTCCAAAGTGGGAATAAGTTGAAGGGTGTGGCGACCGGAATGGGTTGCTCCTGGTATAGCGCCTGGAAGAGCCCTGCCTTCTCGTCCCAGAAATCCTCCATCATGCGCTGCACCATGGACTGCGCCCGCCGCCGCCACATTGCGGCGTCCTTTTCCAGCCCCATGGCTTGTGCCATGCTCGCCAGCACATCCATCTGGATGCAGAGGTATGTGTTAAGGTCAGGGGATTCGACCGGCATCCCGTAATCCCAGAGTGGATTGTCGTCCAACCCGGAGGAGTAGGGATGATTGTACTGGGCGAGCCCATCGCCATCATCATCGTTCATGCTGAACCACCACGCATTCAACCGGACCAACGGCACATAAATCTCCTTGAGGAACTCAATATCCGGTGCGGTTTCGTGTAGCTTAAGTGCGGCCCAAGCTAGGATTGGCGGCTTCGTCACCTCTGCCTGGAGCGGATGATCGATCTCGGAGATCACACCTTCGTCATGGATGGCATCCGGCAGCTTTCCATCTGGGAATTGGTAGGCAAACATGGCGCGGAACTGGTTCCTGGCCAACTCCGGATCAACGTGTCGAAATGCAAGCGCGTGCAGTGCACTATCCCATAGCCACAGGCCGATGTACGTTATCTTCGATGGCATCATCGATTCGTAAGCAACGTTTCCCAGCGGGCTGATGAGATTGTTCGCCATCACCCACCAGGCGTAGGCATACGTGCGACGATAGGGCTCGGCAACCGGCGGTACGCTGCTGAACCATCGCTGTCATCGCGCTGCGGCCCTGGCGACCGATTCAGAGAAGGGGGCCGTATCGTGGTGCAGATTGTTCTTGCTGCTGATATAAAGGCTGACCGCCGAATCGTCTCCTGCCCGAACAATGCACTCGATCGTGTAGCCATCGCGCTCTGGAATGATCTGGTTCTTGATCAGGCTTCCATTCATTGAGTATCCGAGGTTTCGGATGCTTTTCAGTTCGCCGCCTCCTGCGGTTTGAAATCGGAACTCCGGCATTACATTGAACCGTATGCCTGCGATCGTGTTTTGGGGCAGCCCAAGTGCGAGGATGCGCGTATCCTGAAATACCAGGCCGAAGTCGCCGATGCGCGTCCGGAATCGCAGCACATCAGGCCCAGACGTCATCTCGAACTCCAGTGGGGTGCCGTCCGCATCGACGAAGACCAGATCTCGGATGAACGGTGGCCGCCGGATGTAGGCATCCAGCCCCGGTTCCAGATCCGCGATCCTCTCCGCCAGCTTGATGTAGAGCTCGGAGCGGCCGGGCGATTGGTAAACCAGCAGCCGGGAGCCCCGGTCACTGAATGGCACACGCGTGATATCGATTTGGTTGCGAAGCAGTTCCAGGAACGGGATGGATGTGAGATTGAGGTCGGTACTCGTCATACAGAGGTCTTGGACCGGATCTCAACCTAACCTTTTACCGCGCCGGCGAGCATGCCGCGTACGAAATACCGCTGCAGCGAGAAGAACACGATCATCGGCAGGATCATGGACAGGAACGCCGCGGCTGTCAGCAGTTGCCAGCCTGCTCCCAGGGAGGTCACCATGTTGCTGATCTGGTAGGTCATCACCGGGGTGGTCCCTCCCAGGAACACCAGGGCCACCAGCAGGTCGTTCCAGACCCACAGGAACTGGAAGATTCCCAGGGACGCGATCGCCGGCATTGCCAGGGGTATGACCAACCGCCAGAAGACGGTCCAGTGTGAGGCGCCATCGAGATAGGCAGATTCGAACAGGTCGCGCGGCAGCGAGCCAAGGAAGTTGCGCATCAGGTAGATCGCGTAGGGAAGTCCGAAGCCGGTATGGAAGAGCCACACTCCGAGAAAGGTTCCGTTCAGGCCCACCTGCGCATAGAAGCGTGAAATCGGGACCAGGGTCATTTGCAGCGGTACCACCTGCAATGCGACCAGGGTGGCAAAGATCAGGAAGCGGCCGTTGAAGTGCAGCCATGCGAACGCGTATCCGGCGAACGCCGCCAGCAGGATGGGCAGTATGGTTGCCGGGATCGTCACGAGCAGGCTATTCAGGAAGGCCCGGCCCATACCACGCGGGTTGAGCAGGTCCGATGCATCGCAGTGCAGGTCCGGCGACTGTTTGCCTGCCTGGCAATCAGCCACATAGGTGTTTGTGCCCCGGTAGCCCACCAGGGCGTCGATATAGTTGTTCAGAGTGAAGCGCGGTGCGCTGGCGCCGGTGGCTTGCTGCTTCAGGTAGCCCAGGATATCAGCCACCTGCTGCGGGGTCGGCATTGCGACGTTGCCCATGTGCGGCTTGCCATTGAACTGCCGGTTAAGCACGGCGATCATCGTGAACGAGCGGGGATACTTCGCTACCAGCGCCAGGTCGGCAAGATTGGCTTTGGCGATGGCGCTTCCGTTTGATCCGTGGCAGGAGGAGCAGAATTGTGAGTATGCCTGCGCGCCAGGCGATGGCGATACGACTGTCCACCAGCCGCTGGTGTTGATGTCCTGGCGCGGCCGCAGCGAGGTGATCAGAAGGCCGAATGTCGGCAGGATCCAGATGAGCACAGTGAAGATGACCAGCACATGGGTGGGGAGCCTGCCCAATTGTTTGTTGATATTTTCCCGGTTCATCGGATGGCCTCCTGCGCGATGAAGCGCTTGATGTTGAAGTAGACGAACGGGAGAATGGCCACGACCAATATCACCGCGATGGCTGTGCCGCGCCCGACGTTGAAGTTCTTGTACATTTCCGTGTACATGCGGTTGGCGATCACGTCTGTCCCGAAATTCCCGCCCGTCATCACATATACGATGTCGAAGACTTTCAGTGTGTTAATCACCATAGTCGTGATGACCACGACTATGGTCGGGGCGATGATCGGTACGATGACGGCCCAGAAGATTGTCCATTCCCTCGCACCATCGACTCTCGCCGCCTCGATGATTTCGTCGGGCACCGACTTGATGGCTGCTGAAAGAATGGTCATGCAGAAGCCAGTCCAGATCCAGATCCCCACCACGATCAGAGAAGCGGTGTTCCAGCCGGGCGTGGCCACAAAGGCCACCGGCTGCCGACCCAGCGCCACCAGCATCGCGTTCAGCAGGCCGATTTGGACACCGCTGCTTCCATAGTTGTAGACGAACTTCCAGATCACGCCGGCGCCCACAAACGAGATCGCCATGGGCATGAAGATAATGGCTTTCGACAGCGCCTCGTACCTGACCCGATCGGCTAGCATCGCGAACGCCAGTCCGATGCCCACGGTGAAGGCGGTCATGAAGATGATCCACTTCAGTGTGTTACCGTACGACGAGCTCCAGAACGAATTCCAAATTGCCTCTGGAGAGCTGGTATCCAGCTCGGCAGTCAATGCATAGTGATAGTTCTCGAAAACGCCCCAACACGGCTTGCCGGCGGCGCAGGTCGTCGCCGCAGACGCTGTGCCGTCCTTATTGAGAAAACTCAACCGGACTGTGTTCACCATCGGATACACGATGAACAGGAACATGATCAGAATGGCTGGCGCCAGGTACAGCCACGGCACGACCTTGCCCTGTTTCATGACCTTCGGAACGGGTGCGGCTTCTTGCTGCCTCACTACTTTTCGAATGGATGGGCCTGCCATAGGCGTTCTCCTTCCAACCTGAGCAGGGGATGCCCGCTTTCGGGCATCCCCATTTTTCAAGGCATTCTCAGA
>Ga0335084_10007167_pt1 | contig 11093 bp, 6 predicted proteins | sample Lox_Sample_44_FD_206721 | JGI IMG/M metagenome (GOLD analysis project Ga0335084, IMG submission 206721) | Soil microbial communities from Loxahatchee National Wildlife Refuge, Florida, United States - Lox_Sample_4.4 | ecosystem: Environmental > Terrestrial > Soil > Wetlands | place: USA: Florida...
AACGGCTCCGACCGCCATCCCGGCCGCGCCGCCTGCGACACCACCCATTGCCAGGCGTTCCTCGGCACCGCGCGACCCGGGCCCGAGGAGCGCGAGGCGCTGGACCGTCCGCTCGACGCGCCGCGCTGGCTGCCCTTCTCGCGCGGTGGGCTCGAGCCGTGGCGACAGGCGCGAGCCGCCGCCGACGTGCAGCGCGCGCTCGGGCCGGGCGCCCGCTCCCTCGTCTTCCACGCCGGGCGCGTGCGCTGGGTCTCGACCGAGGGTGAAGGCGCCGCCCGGCGCGAGGTGCCGCGCGAGTCCGGCTGCGAGGTGTTACGCGGGCCGCTCCGCCTCCCTTCCTGTCCCGATTCGGCCTCGATGCACGGCGACGAGGTCGTCTTCGAGGGCCAGGGGAGGGGACACGGCGAGGGCCTCGACCTCGGGTGGGCCGCGAGGAGCGGCCTCTCCGCCGACGCGATCCTCCTCCGCAGCTACGGACCGCTGCCGGGCGCGCTCACCCCGCGATGAGCCCGATGGCGAGGAGCACCGCCACGACGCCCGCGGCCTGGCGGCGGCTCATCCGCTCGCGCAGCACGACCGCCGCGAGCACCACGGTGCTGGCCGGGTACATGGACGAGGTCACCGCCGCGACGTCCATGCGCCCGGCCTGCGTGGCGAGGACGAAGAAGGCGTTGCCTCCCGCGTCGAGGAGGCCGCTCGAGAGGACGAGAGGCAGCGCCCGCGCGGGCGGCGCCCAGGGCCGGCGCGAGGCGATCGCCGCGCCGAGGGCGAGCGCGAGCGAGGTGGCGCGCGCGGCGGCGAGCGGCCAGAACGTCCCCCCGCGCGCTCCCCGGTCCATGAGCACGAGGAAGGCGCCGAACCCGACGCCGGCGACGAGCGCGAGGCCCAGCCCCGCGACCCCACGGCCGGGCTCTCGCCCGCCCGCCCCCGCCACGAGCCAGATGCCGGCGAGCGCGAACGCGAACCCGGCGAGCCGCGCGGGCGCCGGGACGCCCAGCGAGAGCGCGCCCGCCGCGACGGGAATCGCCGCGGAGAGCACGGCCGACACCGGCGCCACGAGGCCCATCTGGCCGATGGCGAGCCCGCGGTAGAGCGCGGCGAGGCCCACCGCGCCGGCCGCGCCCGCGGCCGCGCCCCAGGCGAGCGTGGCGCCCGCGGGCCACGCCTCGCCCGTCGCGAGCGCCAGGCACGCGATGGCCGACACGCCGGCGGCCTGCCCGGTGGCGAGGACTCCGAGGACCGGCGAGCGGCGCGAGGCGAGACCGCCCGTGAAGTCGCCCGCGCCCCAGGAGGCGGCGGAGGCGAGGCCCAGGGCGGCGCCGGCGAGGTCGGATGGCATGCGACCCGGCAGAGTAGCCGATCGAGGAACCGTCCCGGTCGCCATGCCGGAGGCCCCGAACGCCGGCGTTGACCTCCGCCCCCCGGGCGCGGGAAGGTCACCTCGTGAGCGCCCCTCCTCCCCCCGGCACCCGGGTCGCCATCGTCGACGACGACGCCGAGCTCCGCCGCAGCCTCGAGCTCTTGCTCAGGTCGGCAGGGCTGGACGTGAGCTCGTTCCGCTCGGCGCAGGAGTACCTCGATCGCCCCCCGGTGCGGCCCGTGGACTGCATCGTGCTCGATCTCGAGCTGCCCGGGCCCTCGGGCCTCGACCTCCAGTCGCAGCTGGCGAGCGTCGAGGGTCCGCCGGTGGTCTTCCTCTCCGGCACGGCGGACGTCGCCCAGAGCGTCCGGGCCATGCGCGGTGGGGCGGTGGATTTCCTCACGAAGCCGTTCGAGCCTTCCGAGCTCATCGACGCGCTCTCGCGGGCGGTCGCGCGCGGCCGCCGCGAGGGAGAGTCGCGCGCGGCGAGGACCCGGGCTCGCGACCGGCTCGCCTCCCTCACCCCGCGCGAGCGCCAGGTGGCCGACCTCGTCGTGCAGGGCCTCCTCAACAAGGAGATCGCCGCGCTCATCGGCGTGGGCGAGCAGATGGTGAAGGTGCACCGCCAGCACGCCATGCAGAAGCTCGGCGTGGAGACGCCCCTCGACCTGTCGAAGCTCCTCGAGGCGGCGCGCGATCCGGAGCCGGGGTAGCGCTCGAGGGCCTCGCTCCCGCGCGTCCGGGTCCGCGGCGCCTCGGACCTCGGACCCTGGGGCGCTCCACGGGCATGTGACGATCGGGAGAACGCGCCCGCATCTCGCACGTTTCCGAGCCAGGCGGCCCCGAGGTCGCAGGTTCGCTTGATGCACCCACCCTGCCCGGCCCGGCGGCGCACGCCGGGGACGAGGGACCATGCACCCCAAGGCTTCGGCGGCGTTCCGGCGGTCCATGCTGCGCGGTGACCTCCCGATCACCGCGATCGCGGTCACGTTCGCGGTGTACTTCCTCGCGATCGCCGGGCAGCTCACGAGCGACCAGATGACCGCGGTGCTGGTCCCCACGGCGATCCTCTCGGTGGGGACCACTCTCGCCTACGGCGCGGTGAAGCGCGGCCGCCTCGACTCCGCCTACCGGGCCATCGACGCCGGCGACGCGGCCTCGCTGCGGAGCGCGAAGCTCACCCTCCTCGCATTGCCCTGGCTCGACCTCGTCTGGGCCGCGGGCCGCTGGGGCGTCGGCTTCCTGGCCGTGGCGGCCACCACCGCCCTGTGGGCCGGGCTCTCGTGGATGCAGGTGGGGGCCTTCCTCGCCGCGGCGATCGTGGTGGTGCCCTACTCTTGCCTCCAGTTCTACCTGGCCGGCGACAACATGGTGGCCGAGCTCACGAACGGCCCGGAGCTGAGGCTCGTGGCGGTCGACCGTGGCGAGTTCGCGTGGCTCGGCAGCGACGCCCGGCAGCTGGGAATGATCCTCTCCATCGCGGTGATGCCGGCCACCATCCTCGCCTTCCTGCTCGTCCAGGTGGCCGGGGGCGCTCACATCGAGAACCTGGCGATCCACCTCACCGTGATCGCCGCCCTCACCGGGACCGCCATCTGGCTCACCCTCGCCGCGTCCTCGAGGAGCACGCGGCGCTCGGTGGGCGCGCTCGTGTCCGGCATCGAGGCCGTCACGGCCGGGAACCTCGGCGCCTCGTCCGTGCCCATCGAGAGCACGACCGAGGTCGGCCTCCTCGCCCAGAACCTGAACCAGATGACCGCCACCGTCCGGCGCCTGCTCGGCGACCTCGGGTCGATGAGCCGGGGGCACGAGGCGGGCGACCTCGACGCCGCGCTGGAGGCGAAGGCCTTCCCCGGCGCCTACCGCGAGATGGCCGCCGGCGTGAACGCCATGGTGGCGAGCCACGTGGCCATGACCCGCCAGGCCATCGGGGTCGTCGCCGCCTTCGCGAAGGGCGACTTCGGCGCGAACCTGCCGCCCCTGCCCGGCAAGAAGCGCTTCGTCAACGAGAGCATCGACGAGGTGCGGGCCAACCTGCTTGCGCTCGTCGGCGAGCTCGAGCGCATGAGCCGTGCGCACGAGGCCGGCGACGTCGACGCCGTCATCGACGTGGAGCGGTTCCCCGGCGGCTACCGCGCCATCGCCACCGGCGTGAACGGCATGGCCGCGCAGAACCTGGCCCTCACGAAGGAGGCGATGGCCTGTGTGGACGCGTTCGGCCTCGGCGACTTCGAGGCGTCCCTGCGCCGCTTCCCGGGCAAGAAGGCGTTCGTCAACGAGACCGTCGAGCGGGTCCGCACGAACCTGAAGGCGCTCATCTCGGACACCGCCGCGCTCTCCCAGGCCGCCGTGTCGGGGCGCCTCGACGTGCGCGCCGACGCCGGGCGCCACGCCGGCGACTGGCGCCGCATCGTGGAGGGCGTGAACGGCACCGTCGAGGCGGTCACCGCACCCATACGCGACGTCGCCGCCGTGCTGGCCAGGCTCGCCGACGGCGACCTCGACGCCCGCACCGATCCCTCGCGCTACCAGAATGACGCGCGTGCAGTGATGGCGCGCGTGAACGACACGCTCGGCGCCCTGCTCGCCCCCATGAACGAGGCCGCGAGCGTGCTCGGCCATCTCGCCGAGCGCGACCTGCGCGCGCGCATGACCGGCGCGTACCACGGCGGCCACGCCCGCATGAAGGAGGCGCTCAACGCCACCGCCTCGTCGCTCCACGGCGCCATCAAGCAGGTCGCCGACGCGGCCGACCAGGTCTCCTCGGCCGCGGCCCAGATCGCGTCGTCCTCGCAGTCGGTGGCGAGCGGCGCCACCGAGCAGGCCGCCTCTCTCCAGGAGACCACCAGCTCGATCGGCAGCCTCTCGGCCATGACCCGCCAGGCCGCGGATCACGCCGAGCAGGCGCGGCTCCTCGCCGACCAGGCGCGCGCCTCGGCGGGCAAGGGCGCCGACGCGGTCGCGGAGATGCAGCGGACCATGGCCCGCATCCGCCAGAGCGCGGAGGGCACCTCCCAGATCATCCGGGACATCAACGACATCGCATTCCAGACGAACCTGCTCGCCCTCAACGCCGCGGTCGAGGCGGCGCGCGCCGGCGAGGCCGGCCGCGGCTTCGCGGTGGTGGCCGAGGAGGTCCGCAGCCTGGCGCTGCGTTCCAAGGAGGCCGCCCAGAAGACCGAGCAGCTCATCCAGGAATCCGTGCGCCAGTCCAACGAGGGCGACGCTCGGTCGCGCCAGCTGTCCGGACAGCTCGACGAGATCGTCGGCGCCATCGCACGGGCCGGCGACATCGTGCGCGAGATCTCGGCCGCCGCGAAGGAGCAGGCCGGCGGCATCGATCGCGTGAGCTCCGCGGTCGGCGAGATGGACAAGGTCACCCAGCAGAACGCGGCGAGCGCGGAGGAGTCGTCCTCGGCGGCCGCCGAGCTGAACGCGCAGGCCGAGGAGCTGGCCGCGATGGTGAGCGGCTTCAGCATCGAGCGCGAGGGCGGCGAACGAGCGCGGCCCTTGCGTGCCGCGCTGCGCTGAGGGGCGCGGTCCCGTCGTCCCGCGCGGGTCCACGTCGACCCCTACCGTCAGCCAGCTTTCCAGCGCTGCGCAGACCCGAATAGCTTGCTCGTCCCTCGATCCACGCGAGGTCCCCAAGCATGCGTTCACGTTTCGTCCACCGGGCCGCGCTCGCCTCCCTGGCGCTCGCGGCCGGCTGCGCCGACAGCTCGTCGGGCCCCGCGACGCGGCTCCAGTACGTCGACCCCGCGGGCAGCGGATGGCGCCTCGTTCGCGATCCGGCGTCGACTCCCGAGCGGCTCGTGCTCGCCATCGTCGGGCCCGCCGGCCTCAACACACGTGGCGTGGGGTTCAACCTCCGCGCCCCCGCCGGCGTTCGCTTCCGCAAATTCGAGTCGAGCGGCTGGCCCATAGAGACGACGGGCGTCTACGAGCTCGGGAACCTGGACCCCTGCCCGCCGGGCGACCCCTATCCGCCGCCGAACTGCGTGGACCCCTTCCCGGCCGAGCCCGTCCTGCTGGCCGGCGGGGTGAAGCCCGGCAACCTGCTCACCGTCGGGATCTTCCAGAAGGACCGGCGCGTGTCCCCGAAGCCCTCGGGCGTGCCGCTCGCCCGGATCGCTCTCGACGTCGACCCCGCGTCCGGGCTCCGCGCGGGCGCCATCCTGCCGCTCGAGGTCCTGAAGGCGAAGTACTCGCCCGAGGACATCGGCGCCTTCTCGCCCACGCCCACCCAGGAGCAGGCCGACAAGGGCCACGGCGTCCTCTTCACCCTCGCGGTCGGCACGCTGTCCGCCCGCTAGCGCGGAGCCCGACATGAACTTCACGACGCTCCGCCGGCTCGCCGCCCTCGCCGCCCTCGCGGCTCCTCTCGCCGCCGCCGCGGCGAGCCCCGCCGCCCTTCCCCGTGACGTCCAGGCCCGCATCGAGGCCGGACGCCCCGCCCGCGTGGCGCGTGTGGAGCGCCAGCTCCGTGCGAGCGCCACCGCGATGGGCCTCGGCCCCGCCGACGCGCTCGTCGCCGACTCCTCCTTCACCGACGAGGGTGGCCGCACGGTGATCCACCTCGTGCACCGCCACGCCGGGGCACGCGTCCTGGGCAGCCAGCTCGTCGTCCACGTGGAGCCGGACGGAACGACCCGCACGATCGGTCGCGGGCTCGCCGCCGGCATCGTGCTCCCGGGCGGGCCGACGATCACGCCGGAGGCGGCCGCCGCGGCGGCGCGGGCCCGGCTCGCCGCGCGCGGCCCGCTCGCCTCCGAGCCCACGGTGGAGCGGATCGTCTTCCCCACCCGCTTCCGGTCCGAGACGTTCGATCCCGCCCTGGGCCGGTCGACCGTCCGGCGCGGCTCGTACGCGTCGGCCGCGACAGGGCTCGCCCCGTTCGTCTGGGCGTACCGCGTCCACCTCGAGGTGCGGAACGCGCTCGACGGCGCAGGGGAGTGGTTCTACGTGGTGCACGGCGACACGGGCGAGATCCTGCGCACCGACGATCTCCTCCGGCGTGCGACCGCCGCGGTCGGGACCGGCGACGGTCACTTCGCCGGCCAGGTCACGCTCGACACGAGCCTCATGAACGACGGCACGTACGCGCTCCTCGACACGACGCGCGGCACGCAGCCCAACCCCGGCCTCGTCTACTTCGCCGACGACGGATCGGGCTGGGTGCCCACGGGCATGCAGGTGTGGTGGGAGGAGCACGACGGCACCGGCGCGAGCACCTGGAACACCTTCCTCTTCCAGGGCAACGCGGCGAACGCATGGGGCGACGGGCAACCGCTCGACCTCATCACCTACGGGAACGAGGCCTCGCCCAACGGGCAGACCGCCGGCGTGGACGTCATGGTGGGCCTGCGCACCGCCTGGGACTTCTTCGGCCACGTGTTCGGCCGGTCCGGCCTCGACGGCAACGGCACCACCGCCTCGGGCACCGCGATCTGCACGGGCTTCACCCAGGCCGACAACGCCTGGTGGTCGATCGGCAGCCACCAGGGCTTCTTCGGCGCCGGCACCTGGCCCCGCTTCGACGACGGCGTGGACGCGGCCACCGACCTCGACGTCGTCGCCCACGAGGCCACCCACGGAGTCACCAGCCCGAGCTGGGACCGCTATTTCGTGAACGGCGCGGGCTACGAGGAGGCTGGCCTCGACGAGGGCACCTCCGACTTCTTCTCCGAGATGGTCGAGATCTGGGCGGGGCGGGCCGGGGGCGACCCGGACGACGCCGTTCCGGCCACGCCGGGCGACGGGCAGATCGGCCGGACGTTCCTCCGCACCGGGCCGCTCCGCTGGTTCGACCGGCCGAGCAAGGACGGCCGGAGCCCGGACGCCTGGTTCGACGGCATGCGGTACATGGATGGCCACTTCTCCGCCGGCCCGCTCAACCGCGCGCTCTACCTCCTCGCGCGCGGCGCCTCCGCCAACCCGGCCGACGACACCCACAGCGTCTACCTGCCGGCGGGCATGACCGGCATCGGCAACGACTCCGCGGCCCGGATCTGGTACCGGGCGATCACCGAGTACCTCGTCCCCGACCTCACGGGCAGCCTCACGTTCGACGACGCCCGCCAGGCGGCGCTCGACGCGGCCACCGACCTCTTCGCCGCGGGCTCGGGCGAGGTGGCCGCCGTGGAGGACGCCTTCGCGGCCGTGAACGTGGGCCCGGCGCATGGCGGCCCGCCGCGCGTGAAGGTCTCGTTCGCGCCCTGGCGCGGCGTGGACTGGATCTCGCTCCAGTACACGGACGGCCCCACCCGCCAGTTCCTGCCCCGCGGCGAGAACCTCCGGCCGCGCGTCACCGTCGAGAACGCGTCGAACACGGACGTGACCTGGAGCCTGGGCGGCCCGTCGATGTGGAACGGCGCCGAGTACTTCGTGCAGGCGGGCGGGACCATCGAGGCGGACGGGACCTGGACGACGCCCTACCAGATGGGCTGGCACGCCGTGACCGCCACCAGCGTGGCCGACCCGAGCCAGTTCGCCGAGGGCCGGGTGTCCCTCATCAACATGGACATGGACTCGGACCTCGAGCAGGACGCCACCGACATGGCCGAGCTGTCCTACTCCTGGTACCTCTCCAACGGCCTCAACCCTTCACACTCCGTGTACATCGCCCCCTGGGTGGACGACGAGGACGTGTCCGCCTTCGTGGACGCCCTGCGCACCGCCTGGCCCGTTCCGTGAGGACCTCCATGCGAAGCTTCCCCCTCTCCGCCGCGCTCGCCGCGGCGCTCCTCGCGGGCTGCTCGTCGGGCTCGTCCCGGGCCTCGTCCCTCGCGTACACCGACCCGCCGGCCGCCTCCGGCTGGCGGCTGGTCCGCGATCCCTCGTCCAGCGCGAGCCGGCTCGTCCTCGCCCTCGTCGGCCCGGCCGGCACGCTCACGCGCGGCGTCGGGCTCAACATCCAGGCGCCTCCGGGCGTGCGCTTCGCCACGTTCGACGGGGGCCTCGCCGTCGAGGAGGGCGGGGTGTACGACCTGCGCTCCGTCGACGACGACCCCGCCGAGCCGCTCGCCATCGCGGCGGGGCTGAAGGAGGGCAACGTGCTCTCCGCCGGCGTCTTCCAGAAGGACCGACGCCGTTCGGCCAAGGACTCCGGCGCGACGCTCCTCCGCGTGGCGCTCGAGATCGATCCCTCGACCGGCCCTTTGTCGGGCTCGGCCGTGACGCTCAGGGTGCTGCGCGCGGCGGCCATCCCCGAGGACATCGGCCAGGCGGGCGACCCGCCGTTCGTGCTCGCGAGGAAGCTCGCCCTCACCGAGCTCGACGTCGCCGTCGGCACGCTGGAGGCGAAGTGATGCGCCGCACCGGAGCCACCATGACCACGCGAACCTTCCGGCCCGCACTCCTCGCCCTGGCCCTCGCCGGCGGCGCCCTGGCCAGCGCCGCCCGCGCCGCGCCGGTGGGCTCGACGCGCCTGCCGCCCGACGCCCTCGCCGCCATCCGCGCCCGGCAGGCGGAGCGCACCGCGCTCGCGACGAGGACGATGCTCGACGCGCGGGCGAGGCTCGGCCTCGGCGCGGACGCCGGGTTCGAGCCGCGCGCCGTCCTGACGGACCTCGAGGGCCGTACGGTCGTCCGCCTCCGCCAGACATACCGGGGCCACGAGGTCTTCTCCGGCGAGGCGATCGTCCACGTCGAGGCCGACGCCACCGTCCGCACGCTCACGCGCGGAGTGAAGGCGGTCCCCATGCCGTCCGGCGAGCCGCGCCTCGGGGCCGGCGACGCCATCGCCCTCGCGCTCCGGCGGCTCGCGCCGAGGGGCCCCCTCGCGCGGCCCGCCACCGCCCAGCTCGTGGCGTTCCCGTCGCGCCTCACCGGCGGCGTCGTCACCACGCTCGACCGGAGGACCGCCCGGCCCGCGCTGGACCGCGATCTCAGCGTCTGGGCGCATCCGCCGGACGCGCCCAGCGTGTGGGCCTGGAAGGTCGACACGCTCCTCATGAACCGGCTGGACGGCCACAAGGAGCTCTCCTACGTCGTGGACGCCGGCACGGGCGCGATCCTGCGCGTGGACACCGGCATCGCCGCGGTGGCACCCGCGGCAGGCACCGGGCACAGCTACTACCGGGGCGACGTGGCCCTCTCGACCACCCGGCTCGACGACGGGACCTACGAGCTCGTCTCGCCGCTGCACGGGACGCTGCCGAACCCGTACGTCCTCGCCCAGGGCATCGACTGGACGGGGATGACCACGACGTACTCCTGGTTCCACACCGACACGTACGAGGAGGAGTTCGACAAGTACCCGGCGAAGGCTGCCGACGCGTGGGGCAACGGCCAGGCCCTGCCGTACCCGTGGGATACGGTGAACTACCAGCCGCTCCTCGACTACTCCGCGGACGGCCTCGCGGCGTGGGCGGCTCGCGGGCTCGACCCCATCGGCGAGACGGCGGCCGCTGACGCCCACTACGGCCTCTGCACCACCTGGGACTTCTACCGGGACGTGATGGGGCGGGACGGGATCGACGGGGCCGGCAGCTCCACGTTCGCCGTGGTGCACGCCATCCAGGGCGGCCAGTTCATGGCCGACAACGCCTTCTGGTCGAACGACGTCTTCGGGATGTTCTTCGGCGACGGCACCGCCGAGGTCTTCGGCGACTACGGCCTCATGACGGCCACGACCGAGATCGACATCACCGGCCACGAGCTCACCCACGGCGTCACCTTCGGCACCGCAGGCCTGCACTACGCCGGCGAGTCCGGCGCGCTCAACGAGGCCACCTCGGACATGCTCGGCAAGATGGTCGAGGCCTGGCTCGACGGCGGCGCTTCGGGCCCCACCGTCCCGGACTTCCCCGCAGGAGACCTCACATTCTGGGAGATCGGCCGGCACTCGGTCCCCGACGGGAAGCCGCCGCTCCGCTACATGTACAAGCCCAGCAAGGACCTCGCGAGCCAGGACGAGTGGTTCGACGGCCTCGACCAGACCGAGGTGCACTACGGGAGCGGCGTCGGCAACCGCTTCTACTTCTTCCTCGCCGCGGGGGCGTCCTCCGATCCCGCGAGCGACACCTACAGCATCTACCTGCCGGGCGGCATGACCGGCATCGGCAACGAGAAGGCCGCGCACATCTGGTACAAGACCGTCACCGAGTACCTCGCGCCGGACTCCGATTACTCGGCGGCGCGCGATGCATCCCTCCAGGCCGCCGCGGACCTCCACGGCGCCGGCTCGGCCGAGCAGCGCGCCGTGGAGCTCGCGTGGGCCGCCGTCAACGTGGGCTCCGCTCCCGGCGAGCCCCCGCGCGTGCAGGTGCGGATCCCCGTCGTCCACCCGCCTGGCAACTTCCTCTACGACAACGCGGTTCCCGAGGGCATCCTCGAGAAGGTCCAGATCTTCCCCACCCGCACCCGCGTCCGCGTCTCGGCCACGGTCGAGAACTCGGCCGACCAGCGCGTCCGCATCGAGGCGCCCATCGACTCCTTCGGCGGCTGGGTGGTCGGGACCGTGAACCCGGACGGCAGCTGGACCACGCCGTGGTGGCCCTACTACGCGGACCTCGTGAACGTGGTGGTGCGGAGCGAGGCCGACTCGAAGCAGTACGCGCGGACGCGGCTCCTCCTCATGGAGCTCGACGGGAACACCGACGGCGAGATGGACGTGCTCGACCTCGCCGCCACCGCCATGGAGTGGGGCCTCCCCCAGGTCGTGCACCAGCCCGTGGCCACGGCCGGTGGCGGCATGGTGGATGACTGGGACGTCGTGTTCTGGACGGGCGCC
>Ga0335084_10007168_pt1 | contig 11092 bp, 8 predicted proteins | sample Lox_Sample_44_FD_206721 | JGI IMG/M metagenome (GOLD analysis project Ga0335084, IMG submission 206721) | Soil microbial communities from Loxahatchee National Wildlife Refuge, Florida, United States - Lox_Sample_4.4 | ecosystem: Environmental > Terrestrial > Soil > Wetlands | place: USA: Florida...
AATGAGCCGGTCTGGACGTATCGTGGGTATCGTTTGAAAGGTAGCGAATTCACCACTGCGATGGTGCATCTTTATCGCGGCGAAGTTCAGCGCGCCAATGTCTGGCGGCAACGGCTGGACAATACCACGAACTGGGCGGTAATTACAGCAGGCGCAGCGATATCCTTTGCCTTGGGCAACGCTTCCGGCCATCATGGAGTCATCATTCTCAATATGCTGTTGATCACGTTGTTCTTGTTCATCGAGGCGCGGCGCTATCGGTATTACGAACTTTTCGCCTCGCGGGTTCGATTGATGGAGACGGATTTCTTTGCAGCCATGTTTGTGCCACCGTTTGGGCCAGCAGCCGATTGGGCTGAGTCCATGGCCGAAAACTTGTTGCATCCTCATTTCACTATTTCGACATGGGAAGCCGTGGGGCGGCGCTTCCGGCGCAACTATTTGTGGATCTACGTTGTGTTGGCTATGGCCTGGGTGGCGAAGTCCGCGTTATTTCCGACGACATTGACTTCGTGGCCCGAGTTCGTTCAGCGCAGTGCCATCGGCGCGATTCCGGGTGACATCGTCATTATTGCCGGCATTGTGTTCCTGATTGCCATATTTGCGGTTGGCTTGGGTACCGTTGGGCTGCAGCACGCCACTGGCGAAGTGCTTCCGCGCTATGCGGATTCCACAGTAATGCACACTTTATCGGCCATCTTCGCAGCCGAGGGCGCGAAAGCGCAGGACGGTAGCCAGCGGGCATGGTATCGTGGCAGCGGGAAGCGGGCGCAGTTGGTGGCCTTGATCATCGGGGGACAAAAAAGCGAGCAACTGAGTCAATCAATCTTGAGCGAGCTGCACCGTGGGGCGACGCGCTTGGAAGGTACCGGCGCTTATACCGGGCAGCCGCATCCAGTCTTGGTGATTGCGTTAACCGTGACCGAAGTCAATCACCTTAAGGCATTGGTTTCCGAGATTGATCCGACCGCATTCGTTATTGTGATGCCGGCGCAGGAGATTTTGGGGCGCGGTTTCCAACCGTTGCACACCGAGACGGCCAAATAAAACCCCAACTGTGCAACAACTGTTCCTCAATGTCAGGGAAGCACAAAAAGGCTATAGTTTAAGCAACGTGATGGCTGACGCCGATAACCTTGTGCCGTGGCGCCACCTGTGGGCAAAGGAGAACCGGTCGGAGCGGCGAGAATCTTACCTCATTGTGTTTCTTCAAGTCAACTATTGTTGCCGAGGAAACTATCGCCCATCCGCAACGTTCAAGATCACGCAGCTGTTCACGTTAGTAGCCGACTCCCTGCATTGGACGCAGTGCAGGGAGTCTTTTTTGCGCAGCTTTGCCTTTTCACCACGGCAGTGTATACTCACGGCGGGGGGTCGTGGGGACTCATTATGCCTGAGCTTGAGCCAAAATCCGTGGAGGATCAGCTCCGCTTGTCGCTGAAACAAGTTGATCTCATGCTGGCGATTGATGCGGCATGCGATAATGCTGCCGACGATCTCGAGGCGATGACGGCCTCAGTGTCGCTCATCTTGCAGGCGCTGGAAGCTGAGGTCGGACTCTTGAGCTGGTTCGATCCGGACACACAGCAGCTGGAGATCCGATCGCTAATCGATCGTGTGGGCTTGTTGACGCCGACCGGTCAGGTCGTATTACAGCAGCTTTCACAGGCAGCTTGCGATCTCTCCTCGATTCAACCTCTTGTCGTCGCCGAAACGGCTGGCTCGCTCAGCCGCTTGTACTGGGTAGGCGCACCACTGCGGGTGAAAGATGCCACCCTCGGCGCTTTGCTCATGGCCAATGTCGAACGTCCCTTCAATGAAGACGAGCTGACGCTGTTGGCTGTCGGCATGGCTGAGCTGGATTCGGCCCTATTGCATTTGCGCACCGTGCACGAGCTCCGTTTTGAGCGCCAGGAACTGCGCACGCTGTACACGATCGATCGTATCCGTGATGAGGGCTTGCCATTCAACGAAATGCTGGATGCGGTGCTGCAGGAATTATGCAGCGCAGTGCCCGCCGAAGCCGGTTTCATCATGCTATACGACATCGCCGGGCATCAGCTGGAGCTGCGCGCCGCGACGAATTACGATCTGCTGCATATAGCCGATCATTATCAGTTGGTGCAAGACGCCGCTAGCGAAGCGGTGCGGAACGGCTCACCTGCTGTGCGCCGCCGTGAAGCCGGGCCGATTCACTCGTTGATCTGCTTGCCGCTCATCTTGAACGATCGCATCATTGGCGTGTTGGGTGTGATCAATCGAGTGGGCCGATCCGAGTTCACGCGGGTCGATCGCCGCTTGCTGGGAGCCATCGCCAGCCAGATCGACACGGCGATCTTTGAGGGGTTGCAAATTCAGCGGCTGCGTGAAGCGTTCGGGCGGCGTGTAGGTTCGAAGGTGATGGATCGCATGCTGGCTATGCCCGAGCGCGACTGGCTTAGAGGCGAGCGTGTGACGGCCACGGCGTTGTTCTCGGACATTCGCGGTTTTACGGCCACCTCCGAGGAGCTCGATCCGGAATTGTTGGTGCAGATGCTGGGCGATCATCTCAGCGCCATGACCGAGGTCGTGCGCGTGCACGACGGTACGCTGGATAAGTTTATCGGCGATGGCGTGATGTCGTTGTACAATGTGCCGCTGCCGCAACCTGATCATGCGCTGCGTGCGGTGCAGACGGCCTGTGAGATGATGGTCGCCCATCGTGAAGTGATGCAGCGTTGGCCACAGCTGCCTCCGATCGGGATCGGCATCGACACCGGCGAGGTGATTGTCGGCAACTTCGGATCGGCGCAGCGACTGGAGTACACCGCGATCGGCCATCACATCAACCTGGCGGCACGCCTGTGTGGCGCAGCAGAGGGGAATCAAATTCTGATTAGCGCGACCACATATGCATTGATCTGCAATCACGTGCACGCTGAGGCGGTGCCGGCTCTGCGGCTGAAGGGTATCACCGAGGCTGTGGAAGCCTATCAAGTTCTGGGACTTCGATAAACTTATGCCCATCAATATCATGTTCGTCGACGACGAACCCAACACGATCAACGTCGTAAAGCTGCTGGTCGAAATCGATCAGCCGGAATGGATCTTTCACTCGGCCTACGATGGCGTGACGGCGTTGGCCATTGCCGAGCAAACGCCGCTCGATTTTGTGCTGCTGGACATTTCCATGCAGGGCATGGACGGCATCGAGGTGTGCAAACGACTGCGCGACATGCCGGGCACGACGCGCACCCCCATCGTGATGTTGACGGCGCTCGATACCCCGCAGCGCCGCGAGCAGTCCAAGGCCGTTGGCGCGACAGACTTCTGGGTCAAACCGTTCAAGCCGATGACAATCGTCAAGGACATTGCGAAGATTATCGAAGATCACCAGGCTGCTTGACGAACTCCGGTGGAGGCTTCCGTCTAGCGGGGGAATCAAATCATGAGCGTTGAGCCGCTCGTCTGGCACTTTGGATTGATGGCGGAACGTTGGGCCGATACCCCCGATAAGACGCCTGAGCTGTCTTTCTTCCTCAAACAGATCGCGCGCTTTGGACAACCAGTGCTGGATGTCGCCTGTGGAACCGGCCGCCTCATGCTGCCGCTGCTGCGCGCCGGGATCGATGTTGACGGCTGTGATTTCTCTGAAGACATGCTGTACCACTGCCGGAAGAAAGCCACGACTGAAGGCTTCAGTCCCAACTTGTATGCGCAGCCCATGCATGTCTTCAATCTCCCGCGGCGCTACAAGACAATCTACCTCTGCGACTCTTTTGGGCTGTCCGGCAGCCGGGAGAACGATCTGGAAACGCTGCGGCGCTGCCATGCTCATCTGATGGATAACGGAGCCTTGCTGGTTAACATTGAGGCAGAATACACTGCTGTGGCAGATTGGAACCAATGGTCGAGTGAGCACTGCCGGGCACTGCCGGAGCCGTGGCCCGAGGAGGGTGATCGCCGCGTTGCTTCAGATGGCAGTGAGCATGTCAGCCGTTTCCGCACGGTGCAGGTCGATCCGGTGGAGCAGAGCTTCACGAGGCAGGTACGGCTCGAAAAGTGGGATGCTGGAAAATTGGTTGTATCTGAAGAATACACTCTGCGCGGGAATATGTACCTCAAGCCCGAGTTGCTGCTGATGCTCAAAGTTGCTGGCTTCCGTGAGGTTGCGGTTTATGGCGATTATACGGATGCTCCAGCGACTGCCGATAGCGACGAGCTAGTCTTTGTCGCGCTAAAGTAAAAACAGCGTGGAGTCGAAGATACCTGTCGACTCCACGCATTTCACTGACTTACTCCATACACGCTGTTATTTCTTCTGTGCTATCTTCTTCTTTGCCTTAGCCACCGGTTTCCTGGCAGCGGGCGCTTTCTTAACTGATGCTGTTGGTGCTTTGGCAACGGGCGCTTTCTTCGTCTTAGTGGCTGACGCTTTAACGGCTGTGGCTGCCTTCTCGGCTTTGCCTTTCTTGGCAGGTCCTTCGAGCGCTAACTCCATTTGCACTGGTTCGGCCATGGATGTCTCTTCCGCTTCTGGAACAGTGATACGCTCGATCGGTTTGATCAGTCCGGTGATGACTTCGTTCTTCACGACGTGCTGCACGTTGTAGCCGCCCGTCGCGCGCCCCAAACTCTTGAAGGCCTTCATTTTCACTTGCTTTGATTTGCCTCGTGAGGTCGTGATATGAACCTCATCTTTGATACCGGCGATGACTAATCCTGCCACCGCATCGTCTTCGTTTATCCGAATGCCGATCACACCTTGCCCGGCGCGGCCTTGTGTAGGGAATTCTTTCATGCTCGATCGCTTGCCGACACCTTGTTCGGTGATGACGGCGACTTCACCGTCGGACTGGACGACATCCGCGCCGACGACCACGTCTTCATTCACGAGTTTGATACCGGCCACGCCGCCCGCGTTAAAGCCCATCGGGCGCACATCTTCTTCCGCAAAGCGGATGGTCTGGCCGCGCGCGGTCGCGAGCAGCACTTCACCTTCGCCTTGCGTCACGCGGATCGAGACGATGGCATCATCTTCGGCGATGTTCATCACACTGAACGTAGCGAACTGTTTCGCCAGATCGCTCAACGTCACGCGCTTCACTACGCCAAGGCGCGTGGTGAGGAAAAGGTAGCCCGGTAATTCACTGACACCCAACGGCAAAGCCAGAGCCGTGACGAGGCGTTGACCCGTCGGGACGCCGACGACCTCGGCGGCGGGCATCGGTTCATCGGAGAGTTGATGCACGCCGATGACGCCGCCCTGTCCGCCTTCGGTGATCACGACGAGGTTATCGCGCATATCGCAGTGCAACAGCGCGGTAGGCGCTTTGTCTTCCAGCAGTTCGAGTTCTTCACCGTTCCGATGGAGCGTGCCATCTTCGTAGGCGATGATGTACGCCGCGCCGCTTTCCACCAGATCGTGCGCGGTGACGACTTCGCCCTTCTTCACTTCCGCTTCGACGATCTGAGTGCGGCGCGCATCGCCGTACTTCTCTTTGAGTTTGTGCATCTCATCGCGGATGACGCCGAGGATCTTCTTGGGATCCTTCAGCAAATCTTCCAGGTACTTGATGAGGGCTTTCTTCTCTTTGTATTCCGCTTCCAGTTTCTCACGTTCCAACTTGGCGAGGCGGCGCAGCGGCATATCGAGGATGGCCGTGGCCTGAATGTCGCTGAAGCGGAAGCGCTTCATCAAGGCTTCCTTCGCGGCGTCGGCATCGGCGCTGCGGCGGATGATGCGGATCACTTCGTCGAGGTTGTCGATCGCTTTGAGCAGACCTTCGAGGATGTGCGCGCGTTCCTTGGCACGCGCCAGATCGAATTCGCTGCGGCGGCGCACGATCACTTCGCGGTGCTCGACGAACAATTGCAGCATGCGTTTCAGCGGCAGCATGCGCGGTTCGCCGTCCACCAGCGCGAGGTTGATGATGCCGAAGGTCGATTGCATCGGCGTGTACTTGAACAATAGGCCGAGGATCGCCTTGGGATCTTCGACGGTGCGGCTGAGTTCGATGATGATGCGCATGCCCGATCGGTCTGATTCATCCCGCAGGTCCGTAATCCCTTCGATCTTGCCGTCGCGCACCAGATCGGCGATGCGTTCGATGAGGCTGCTCTTGTTCACCTGATACGGCAGCTCGGTCACGATGATGCGGCTCTTGCCGCGCTCGGCTTCTTCGATGAAGGCTTTGGCTTGAATCGTCACGCGCCCACGCCCAGTGGCATACGCGGCGCGTAGTGCATCGCCGCCTTCCACACTTTCGTTGTAGCGGAACATCACGCCGCCCGTGGGAAAGTCCGGCCCTTTGACGTACTTCATCAGATCATCGACGCTGACGCGATCGATATGATCCCAACGCGTGATCAGATACGCGATCGCATCACACACTTCAATGAGGTTGTGTGGCGGGATATTGGTCGCCATGCCGACGGCGATGCCGGTTGCCCCATTGACGAGCAGGTTGGGCACGGCGGCGGGCAGCACCAACGGCTCTTTGAGCGTGCCGTCGAAGTTCGATCCGAAATCGACGGTGTTCTTCTCGATGTCGCCAAGCAAATCGGTCGCCATCTTGGCCAGCCGCGCTTCAGTGTAGCGCATCGCGGCGGGCGCATCGCCATCGACCGATCCGAAGTTGCCCTGGCCGTCGACCAGCAAATAGCGCATCGAGAAATCCTGCGCCATGCGCGACATCGCATCATACACAGCGGCATCGCCGTGCGGGTGATACTTGCCCAGCACCTCGCCGACAATGCGGGCCGATTTCTTGTAAGGCGAGTTGGGTTGCAAGCCCATGTCGTGCATCGCGTACAGAATGCGGCGATGCACCGGCTTGAGGCCGTCACGGGCATCGGGCAGGGCACGCGCTACGATGACGCTCATGGCGTAGGACAGATACGCCTGCTGCATCTCGTGATCGATGTCGATGGCGCGCACCGTGCCGATATTGAGTGCGTCTTTGTCTTTCAGGGCCATTCAGTTTCTCCGGGTGTCGAATCAAACTTGGCGAAACGTCATGCCCGAGTACAGTTGTCGGGCATCCAGAGCAAAGATTGGCAACTCGCGCTGATCATACTCGTGGATTCCCGCTTACTACCGCGGGAATGACTTGGTGTGTATGTATGTTCAATTGCATCTTACTTGACGCGCGGGGAGTTGTCAACTAGAACGCAGGATTAAGCGATCGCGAGTTGTCAGTAGTCAGTTGTCAGTAGTCAGCGGCGAGCGTTGGCAGCTAGCGGCAAAGAAAAGTCGACGCGAAGCGTGTCTGCATCTGGACTTGCTATTGCTTCAAGACCTCGATCACCGGCGCTTGCCCTCACTTGATACGGATCAGCTTCACCCGCTTCTGACTGACATCCAAGTTTTCAACCTTCCAGCCGGCATTTGTCCATGAGCGCGCACTGACATGGTTGGCTTCTGTCTCTTTTAGCCACCATCTTTGGTCTTCATACGCGGACGAGGGTAGTTTAGCCTTCAAGATTCTTTCGATCTGTTGAAAACTAAACGAAACTTCTCGTTGGCTTTCAGGTAGGTCACGCAAGTAATTCTCAAGCGGAATGTATTTGCCAGCCATAGCTATTCCTTGATGAAGTCATCTCCCCAACCGGCGGCGTGCAACTTGGGAACGAGGTAAGTTCGGCAGGTATCGGCTTCGGTGAGCATAAGTGAATTGACGTTAAACGATGAATGTCGCAAGTATAGCGCAGAATGAAGGCGTGGGGCAAATTCATTGCACACTCCCTACGCCTGTGGTAAACTATCGACGTTGACGCCCCTGTAGCTCAGCGGATAGAGCACCGGCCTCCGGAGCCGGTGGCGTGAGTTCGATTCTCACCAGGGGTACCTTCGGAAAACGCGAGCCCCGAAAGGGCTCGCGTTTTTGCTTTGGCAGGGGGATTGAATTCAAGTATTGACCCTCACCGCAGGCTGCGACCAGCACAGCACGGCATGCGTAATCAGAAACACGATCGATAGCACAATCAAGCGGGCTGACGACAATTCGATCAGACCGCTAAAGAAGATGCGCCCCAATTCAAGAACCGTCTCGCGCAATTGCGGCACGATGATGATCGCCGCGACAATCGCCGCCGCGAAGCCATACTTCAAGTATCTCAACCACCGCAGGGAAATGTGTTTGGCTAGCCAGTCTATAGCCCAGAATGCCAGAAGAATGAAGAGGATCGAACCAGAGATGACGGGAGGCCAATCTCTCATCCCTAACACTAGGCATAGGCCCGATAGGATGAGGAAGAACCTCAGCTGGCAGATGATGTCGATCATCACGGCCTCGGTCGAGAAGGTATGCAAGCGGAGTCGTTCCGTTTATACAGCAAATCGTGGCCGTTTGTAAATACGTAAAACTACGTAGTCGAGTGCGATTTTGTGCGTTTTACGGTGAGAATGCAGTTGCGAGGCTCAAACCGGAATCTAAATCGCATATTTCATCGAAAAGATACAAAAGCGGCCGGTCACACGTTCAATCGTGCAACCAGCCGCCAGATGCTTGGATGTGAACGCAGCTTACGCGGCTTCTTCAGCCGCTTCCCGAATCGCGGTGACGATGTTGTAGTAGCCGGTGCAGCGGCACAGATTGCCGCTGATGCTCTGCTGGATCTGGTAATCCGTCGGGTGCGGAATCTCTTCGAGTAGCTTGGCCCCGGCCATGACGAAGCCCGGGGTGCAGTAGCCGCACTGCACAGCATTGTGCTTGACAAAGGCATCCTGCACGGGATGCAGCTGCCCGTCGTTCGCCAGGCTCTCGATCGTTTCGATGTGCGCGCCATGCGCACGTGGTGCGGCCACCATACATGACATCACGGCGATGCCGTCGAGGAAGATGGTGCAGGCACCGCATTCGCCCTCGGCGCAGCCTTCCTTCGTTCCGATCAAACCGACATCCTCGCGCAGCATCCGTAGCAGCGTCTTGTCGTTCGCGCCGCGAATCGAATAACGCTTGCCGTTGATCGTGGTCTCGATCGTTTCGTGCCCGCCTTCATGATGCGTGATCACCTGCGGCTCGGGCCACGCGGGGAAATGCCCGTTGCTCTTGCCCCACAACAGCGGCGGCTGCTCCGGCCAATCGGCACGCTCGGCGCCATCGCGAATCTGGCGCAGCGCCCGCATCGTCAGCACGCGCAGCATCTCCACGCGATAGTCCGCGCTCCCTCGCACATCGTCGATGGGCTTCGCCGCGTTCTTCGCCAACTCGCCTGCTTGCTGGATCACTTCGTCGGTCAGTGACTTGCCGACGAGGAATTGCTCCACTTCGGGCGCGCGCACAATCGTGGAGGCCACCGAGCCGAAGGTGATGTGCGCCTTCACGATCGCATCGCGGTGCATTTCCAGAATCACCGCGGTATTGACTACCGAGATCGCCTGAGCGCGGCGCAGCCCCAGCTTGATGAAGGTACCGTGCTCTTCTTCGGACAGCGCCGGGAAATAAATATCCACGAGCAGTTCATCGTCGGCCATGACGGTCTTGCGCACGCCCTTGTAGAAATCGTGCAGAGGCAGTGTACGCTGACCACGCATTGATTGCAGGGTCACCGTCGCATTTAAGGCACGCAGCGGGACAATCGTGTCGTTGGCAGGCGAGGCGGTGATCAAGTTGCCCGCAATCGTGCCGCGATTGCGAATCTGCGGCGCACCCACTTCCCAGCAAGCACGCGCCAGCGGGTAAGCGTGCGCCGCCAGTTCGGGCGAGGCCACCACTTGATTGTGCGTGACCAGCGGCCCCAGATGGAACCCGCCTTTCTTCAACTCGATGCGATCGAGTCCGGGAATGTGCGAGATGTCGATGAGCACCTGCGGCGATCGAATCTTGCGCTCCAACTCGATCAAAATATCGGTGCCACCTGCGATAATACGAGCGTCTTTGCCATGCTGTGCCAACAGGCGCAGAGTGTCCGCTAACGTGGTGGGGGTGTAGTAGGTTTGCCACATGGGATTTGTCCGTTGGTGAAGATATGTCTAGCGTATCGTACTGCGTAATGCGGAAAACGTAAAGCGTCATTCAGATGCGGTGTCACTGATGATGATCAACTTATGCAGCGCATCGGCGGCGGCGGCTTGCGCAGCGATCTGTTTACTGGGGCCTTCGCCGCGTCCAGCTTCTTCGCTGCCGATGAAGACGGCCACAGTGAATTGCTTGGCGTGATCGGGACCCGCTTCGCCGACGGTGCGATAGTGCGGCGTGATATGCCGCAAGGCCTGGCTCCATTCTTGCAGCGCGCTCTTCGCATCCCGATCGCCCTGGGCGGCGATGATGTTTTCAATTTCGTCTTTGATCAACGGCAACAGCCAGCGCTGCACCGCGCGCATGCCTTGATCGAGATACAACGCACCGATGACGGCCTCAAACGCATCGGCGAGCAAAGTCTGGCGCGCCCGGCCGCCGCTGCCCGATTCTCCGCGGCCCAACCGCAGATTGTTGCCCAACTCGATCCGATTTGCCAGCTCGCTGAGCTTCTCGGCGCGCACCAAAGCCGATCGGATGGAAGTGAGCCGCCCTTCGGCAAAATCAGGATGCTGCCGGAAGAGCCAGTTTGCCACGACAAAATCGAGCACCGCATCGCCCAAAAATTCCAATCGCTCGTTATCTTCAGGTTCCACTTCGGGATGTTCGTTCAAATACGAGCGATGCGTCAGGGCATGTGTGAGTAGGGCAGGATTCTTGAAAGTTGGCAGCATGATGATCGTAAAACGTGCAACGTAAAAGTCGTCTTGTCAATTGACGCTAGGAGTCGAGGCTTCAGCCGGAATCCGCCTACGCCCAGTGGTCCGCCGTCGCGAAGCGACGGGTACGGACAAGGCTCTACTCCGGAGCGGCATAAACCGTAACGGATGCTGCTCTAGCCGGCGAAACGCTTGAAGATCAGCACGGCGTTATGCCCGCCAAAACCAAACGAGTTGGTCATGAACGTGTTCACGGTGACTTGCCGTGCTTGATTGGGCACGACATCCAGATCGCATTCCGGATCAGGTGTTTCGTAATTGATCGTCGGCGGAATCCAACCTGTTTCGATCGCTTTGATGCCGAAGATGCATTCCAACGCGCCGGTCGCCGCCATCATGTGTCCCGTCATCGCTTTCGTGCCGCTGACCGGA
>Ga0335084_10007171_pt1 | contig 11091 bp, 10 predicted proteins | sample Lox_Sample_44_FD_206721 | JGI IMG/M metagenome (GOLD analysis project Ga0335084, IMG submission 206721) | Soil microbial communities from Loxahatchee National Wildlife Refuge, Florida, United States - Lox_Sample_4.4 | ecosystem: Environmental > Terrestrial > Soil > Wetlands | place: USA...
GGCGGGCTTCCCGGCCCGCGCCTTAATTAACCTGCCCCTGCCCCGCCGCCCTACCCCTGCGGTATCATGGCTTTCGAACAGGGACTCCACGTCCGGAGGGGAAATTAACATGTTCACTCGTAGAGGATTGTTTGACGCGGTCACGGGCGCGTCGTTGGCCATGGCCGCCATGAATACGGCTGAGGCGGCGCCGCCGGCCGAAGAGACCAAGATCGAACCTATCGCGCCGTTCAAGTACAACATCGAGAGCCGGCAAGGCTGGCAAGGCGCGGGCGGATCGGCCAAGGAAGCCACCGTCGAAGAGTTTCCGATTTCTCAGAGCATCGCGGGCGTCTCCATGCGGCTCAAGCCGGGCGCGATTCGCGAGCTGCATTGGCACGCGCTGGCCGCGGAATGGGCGTACATGCTCGAAGGGCGCTGCCGCGCGACGGTGGTGATGCCGAACGGGCAGAGCGAGATCGCCGACTTCGTTCCAGGAGATACCTGGTATTTCCCACGCGGCCACGGTCACGCGCTGCAGGGAATGGGTCCGGGCGAATGCCACTTCATCCTGGGATTCGACAACGGGCACTTTTCCGAGTACGGCACGTTCAGCATCACGGACTGGATCGCGACGGCGCCGAAGCACGTGGTGGCGCGCACGCTGGGGATTCCGGAATCGGCCGTGGCGCAGCTTCCGAAGAAGGAGCTGTACATCTGGCCGGGCAAGGTTCCCGACGCCGCCATCGAACCGTTTCGCGATTCGTCGTTGCAGCCGCCGCAGTTCTCGCACAAGTACCGGCTGGATATGCAGCCGGCGCGCGTGTTTCCGGGTGGACGCGAGTACATGGTCACGTCGAAGGAATTCCCCATTCAGTCGACGCTGACCGCGGTCAAGATGCAGTTGAATCCGGGCGCACTGCGCGAGCTGCACTGGCATCCGCACGCCGATGAGTGGCAGTTCTACATCCGCGGCCGGGCGCGGGTGGGGGTCTTCGGCTCGCACGCTCGCACACGCACCGAGGAGTTCGGGCCAAACGATGTCGGCTTCATTCAGCAGGGTTACGGCCACTACATCGAGCAGATCGGCGACGAGCCGACGGAGCTGATCATCCTGTTCAACAGCGGCGTGTACGAGGAGATCTCACTGGCGAACTGGCTGGGCGGGAATCCCGTGTCGCTGCTGGAGACGAACTTCGGGATTCCGAAGAGCCTGATCGACCAGTTGCCCAAGCGGGAGACAGGGATCATCGGCAAGAAAGCTTGAGAACAGGGGCCGGGGGTCGGGGGCCAGGGGCCAGGGCTCGGGAGTCGGAGGGCTGGGAGGCACGATGCAAACGCGGCGGGGGTTTCTTCGCGGCGCCGGTATAACGGCAGCGTTGGGTTTCGATTTGGCGCCGGTTTATGCGCAGGCGCGGGAGCTGAAGATCTCGCGTACCACGGAGACGCGTTCTACTTGTCCGTATTGCTCGGTGAGCTGTGGGGTCATCATCCATACGCTCGGCGACCGGGCGAAGAACGTGACGCCGCAGGTGGTGCATGTCGAGGGCGATCCGGACCACCCGATCAATCGCGGGACGCTGTGTCCCAAAGGGTCGTCACTTCAGCAGGACATCGTGAACCCGCGCCGGCTGCTCAAGCCTCAGGTGCGCCGGCCCGGGTCGGACCACTGGGAGGACATCTCGTGGAATACCGTGTACAGCGAAATCGCGCGCTGGGTCAAGAAGACGCGCGACGAGACGTTCGTGGAACATGACGCGCAAGGGCGGGCGGTGAATCGCTGTGAGGGGATCGCCTGGACCGGCGGCTGCACCGACACCAACGAGTTCAATTACCTGGTGGTCAAAAGCATGCGCAGCCTGGGGGTCTGCTACCTGGAAAACCAGGCCCGTGTTTGACACGGGCCCACGGTCTCCAGTTTGGGGCCCACGTTCGGTCGCGGTGCGATGACAAACGGATGGATCGACATCCGGAACACCGACATGATGTTGATCATGGGTGGCAATCCGGCGGAGAACCACCCGTGCGGCTTCAAATGGCCGATCGAAGCCAAGCGCCAGCGCAACGCCAAGATGATCGTGGTGGACCCGCGCTTCACGCGGACGGCCGCGGTGGCGGACCTGTTCGTGCAGATTCGCGCGGGAAGCGACATCGCGTTTCTGGGCGGTGTGATTCGCTACGCGATTGAGAACGGACGCATCGCGCACGAGTACCTGGTCAACTACACCAACGCGGCGTTTCTCATCAAGGATGGCTTCAAGCTGCCGGAAGACGGCTTGTTCTCGGGATTCGACGAGGCATCGGGCGCGTATGACCGCTCTACATGGACCTACGAAGAGGCGCGGCCGGGCGAAGCGTCGCACGACCTTTCACTCCAGCATCCCCGCTCGGTCTTCCAGCTTCTGAAGCAGCACTACTCGCGCTACACGCCGGAGATGGTGGAGCGCATCACCGGCATCAACCAGGCGGAGTTTCTGAAGGCCGCCGATCTGTTCACCTCCATCCGTAAGGACGGCGACATGCAAAAGGCGGCCACCATCATCTACGCCGTGGGGTGGACCCACCACAGTTTCGGCACGCAGATCATCCGCACGGCGGCCATCCTGCAACTGCTGCTCGGCAACGTCGGCCGCGCGGGCGGCGGCGTGAACGCACTGCGCGGACATTCGAACATCCAGGGCGCAACCGATATGGCGGGCGTGTTCGACCTGCTGCCGGGCTACTTGAAAATGCCCGCAGCTTCCGACACCGACTTCAAGGCATATCTGGAGCGCATCACGCCGAAGGGCGCCAAGCCCTCTCAGTGGGCGTCGATGAACTATTGGGCGAACACGCCGAAGTTCGCGGTTAGCTTTCTGAAGGCGCTGTACGGCGACGCGGCTAAAAAATAAAACGACTGGGCGTTCCATTATCTGCCGAAGATCGAGCACAAGCATTCGTGGACCGAGATCTGGGACGACATGTACGCGGGGAAGATCAAGGGCACATTCGCGTTCGGAATGAACGGCGTGGCCATCGGGCCCAATTCGCAAAAAAACATCGATGCGCTCAAGAAAACCGATTGGTTGGTGGTCTGCGAGATCTATCCGGACGAAACCAGCGAGTTCTGGAAATCGCCGGGCGTCACCGCGGATGAGATGAAGAAGATTCCGACCACGGTGTACCGCCTGCCGGGCGCGGGATTCGCGGAGAAGGACGGCACGTTTGTCAATTCTGCGCGGTGGCTGCAATGGAAGGGTGTGGCGCTTCCGCCGCCGGGCGAAGCGAAGCTCGATCAGGAGATCCTGGCGCGCATTTTTCTGGGCGTCCGTGAACTCTACCGTAAGGAAGGCGGCAAGTTCCCCGATCCGGTGCTGAACGTCACGTGGAATTACAGCGAGCCGGCGAACCCGTCGCTAGCGGAGGTAGCGCGCGAGATCAACGGTCGCGACCTGACGACGGGCCAACAGTTGCCCGGTTTCGGGTTGCTCAAGGATGACGGCACGACCGCGTGCGGCAACTGGATCTACTGCGGCTCGTGGCCCGAGGCCGGCCCGCTGATGCAGCGCCGCGGCACGGAGGACCCCTCTGGTTTGGGAGTTTATCCAAACTGGGCTTGGTCGTGGCCGGCGAACCGGCGCGTGTTGTACAACCGTGCGTCGTGCGATCCCGCCGGCAAGCCGTGGGACCCCGCGCGCGCGCAGATCTGGTGGAACGAGGCGCAGGGGAAGTGGGTGGGCAACGACGTGCCGGACTTCAAGGCCGATTCCGCGCCAAAGGAGCACATGGGGCCGTTCATCATGAACCCCGAAGGCATCGGACGCATCTTCGCGCCGCTGGCGGCGTTCGCCGATGGGCCGTTGCCGGAGCACTACGAACCTGTCGAGAGCCCTATCGAGAATCCTCTACATCCGAAACGCTCGAAGAATCCGGTGAGCAAACGGTTCGCGAGCGCGGAGGACAAGTTCGGTTCGCCGGCCGAGGGGTACAACATCGTCTGCACCACGTTCCGGCTGACGGAGCACTACCATTACTGGACCAAGAACAATCCGATGAACGTCCAACTCGTGCCAGAGCCGTTCGTGGAGATGCCGGCGGAACTCGCCGACGAATTAGGCCTCCGCGGCGGCGAGAAGGTAAAGGTGACGAGCGCGCGCGGGCACTACGTCGCCAAGGCAATGGTGACGCGACGCATCAAGCCGATGCGGATCGACGGCAAGAAGACGTACCAGATCGGAATACCCATTCACTGGGGGTATCGCGGGATTGCGGAAGATGCGGGCAAGACCGCTCTCACGCCCGCGAACATGCTGTCGCCGGCGGCCATCGACCCGAACGCGTACACGCCGGAGTTCAAGGGGTTCCTGGTGAAGGTGGAGAAGGTATGAGCCGCGCCACGCTTCGCGTGCAGGCGATCTCCGGTCACGCCGGCAGCGCTCCCGGCACGGGGACGCAGCGTGGCGAGCGCGTGGCCAAGCTCATCGACACCACGACCTGCATCGGATGCAAAGCGTGCGAGGTGGCCTGCCTGGAGTGGAACGACCTCCCGTTCCGCGAGACGGTCTTCGACAACACATATCAGACCATGCCGGAGACCGCGTGGAATTACTGGAACCTGATCCAGTTCCGCGAGCACACCAATGAAGACGGCACGCTGCAGTGGCTGATGCGCAAGGACCAGTGCATGCACTGCGCCGAGCCTGGCTGCCTGATCGCGTGTCCCGCCGACGGCGCGATCGTGCAATACCAGAACGGCATCGTGGATTTCCAGCAGGAATACTGCATCGGATGCCAGTATTGTGTCGCCGGGTGTCCGTTCAACATCCCCAAGTTCAACCCGGCCACGAAGAAGATGTTCAAGTGCACGCTGTGCACGGACCGCGTATCGCAGGGGCTGGAACCGGCGTGCATCAAGGCGTGTCCCACGGGGTGTCTCCATTTCGGCAGCAAGGAAGATATGTCCGCGATGGCGCAGGCGCGCGCCGCGCAGTTGCGCGAACACGGGGGGCACAAGAACGCAGGTGTGTACGATCCCGAAGGAGTCGGCGGGACGAGCGTCATCTATGTGCTGCACGACGCGACCAACCCCGAAGCCTACGGCGGGCTGCCGAAGAATCCGCGGGTGCCGCTGAGCGTCAAGTTGTGGAAGGGGCCGCTGAAGTGGCTGGGGAACCTGGCGATGATTGGCGGCCTCATCGGCGTTACCATGCACTACCTGCGGTTCGGGCCCAAACACGTGCAGGCCGAGCCTGAGGAGCGCGAGTGATCCTGCGCTACACGCTGGTGGAGCGCGCGATCCATTGGCTGGCGGCGCTGACCTACATGTACGTCCTGGCGACCGGCCTGGCATTCTATTCGCCGCACCTGTACTGGGTCGCTGCAATCCTGGGCGGCGCCCCGACCTCGCGCTTCTGGCATCCCTGGGTGGCGCTGGTGTTCGCAGCGACTCTTGCGTGGATGCTGCGCGCGTGGGTGGCCGACATGCGCATCACCGCAGCCGACCACGCGTGGGGCGGCGCCATGCGCCACTACGTCCGCAATGAGGACGGCAACCTCCCGCCCATCGACCGCTTCAATTTGGGCCAGAAGTATTTCTTCTGGGTGATGGTGTTCGCCGGCCTCGTGTTGGTGGTGACCGGCGCGGCGATGTGGTTCCCGGACAGGACGCCGCGGGCGATGCGTGGGGCGGCCATCCTGCTGCATGTCGCCGCGGCGCTGGTCACGGTGGGCGCGTTCATCATCCACGTGTACATGGGAACGGCCGTGGTGAGAGGCGGTTTCAGTTCGATCATTCGCGGCGAAGTCTCACCGGCATGGGCGAAGACGCATCACCGGTTGTGGTACCACCGGGTCACGGGCAAATGAACCGGTGGCAACGGCGAATCGAGCGCGCCGAGGAACTGGCGCGAGTGTCTCCGGTGTACCCGGAGGTGCTTAATTTCTACATCGCCATTGCGACGTTTCAGGCCGCGCCGCCGCACGATCTTGACGTGCTGAAGGAACTGATTCGGCGTTCCGCGCCCGCACCCAGCGAGGGCGCCGACCCGATGCACCTTTTTTACGCCCGGGTGATTGCGCAGGCCCAAGCCGAAGAGCGCGCTCGCGCGGCGCCGCCGGCTGGCGGTGTGCAGCCGCTCTGCCCTTTCTGCGGGGAAAAGCCGGTGGCGGCCGTTCTGCGTCCCGAAGGCGACGGCGCCAAGCGGTTCCTGCTGTGCTCGCTGTGCTTCACCGAGTGGGAATTCCGCCGCCTGCTGTGCCCGAACTGCGGCGAGGAGGACAAGGACAAACTGCCGGTCTACACAGCCGAAGAGTTCCCACACGTGCGGGTCGAGGCCTGCGACACTTGCCATGTGTACTTGAAGGCTGTGGACCTGACGAAGGACGGTCTGGCGGTGCCGGAAGTTGACGAGCTGGCGTCGGTGGCGCTGGATCTGTGGGCAAGCGAGCACGGGTACACGAAGCTGCAGACGAATCTGTTCGGCCTGTAAGTGTAACTACAGTAGACTGAAAGCGGGGATTGACCATGGCCAACTTGCCAGAGAGCAAATACATAGAGGTCCGCGAAGGGATCCGCCACGTTATCGCTGGCACGCGAGTGGGCCTGAATGTTCTGGTTTACGAATTTCGCCGGGGTGAGACGCCGGAAGCGATTCTCCAGTCGTTTCCCTCGATTGGCTCCCTGGCAAAGGTATACGGTGCTATTACCTTCATCCTGGAGCACCCCGAGGCCATTGAGTCGTATTTGCAGGAACAGGAAGCCCTGTGGGACAAGTTCCGCCAGGAGCATCCTATTCCGGAGGAGATGCTGGAGCGTTTCCGCCGCGCACGGGAGGAGCGGTCACAACGATCGGCGTGAAGATCCGATTTCAGGCGGACGCCGACTTGAATCCCGCCGTTGGACGAGGCTTGGTGAGAGAACCGGCCATCGATTGGCGGCTTGCAGAGAGGTTTATTCGCGACGCCACTCCAGATCCCTAGGTCCTTCAGTTTGCAGCCGACGATGGAAGGGTGCTCGTCTCGCGCGACGCCGGCACAATGCCGCTTCACTTCGCGTTTGTAGCTGCTCGCTCATCACCGGGCGTCGTCCTGATCCCGTGAAGAGCAACGGTCCACGAAGTGATCGAAAGGCTACTCATGCGGTGGGCATGCTGGGCCGCCGAGGACATTGAGAATCAACTTTGGTGGCTGCCGGGCTGAATGAGGCTACGCAGCCTTCATCACAGGTATCCGCTGTGCAACCGGCGGCAGCGGCGGGAAGTCCGTGTAGGGCGTCGTCTGATACCAGTAGGCGCAGGAATAGAAGTTGTCCCCGCGGTCGTTGGCGTGGCCGTGTTCCATGGTGTGCTTCAGGTATCGCTCGAAGGTCACCGGGTTGTCGCCGTGCCAGCGATAGCAGCAATAGCGGCCGCCGGTGCGCTCGGCGGCGGTGATGAGGTGGGCGCCGTACATGGCGTGGGCGAACGGCTGCGCGCCGAACTGGCCGCCAAAATCCCAGCTTCCCAGGAAGTAGTCTTCGCTACCGGTGCCGGTGATGATTGGCTTGGACTCGTCGTCGACGAAGATCATGTCGTCGCCCTCGCCCCACCAGCCGTTGGCGTTTTGAAGCACGCCGAGAGTCACGCCCATCAGGTGGCCGCGGCCACGGGTCTCCATGTAGACGTAGTTGGTTCTTCCATCGAGATTGATCTTGGGGCCGGTGTACGTCACAGGCGTGCAGGGCGCCTCCTGCCGGTATTGGGCGTGAAAGTAGACCACGTCGTCGGGCAGGCTGGGCAAAGTGAGGTAATCGATGTTCGAGTAGAAAGAATTGACCGGCGCCTTGCCCTCGTTGGTAACGGTGAAACGCGCGGATCGCTTGTACGGCATGGAGAAGTAGCAGTTCAGCGAGCGGCCGGGTGAGCACGCCAGGTATCGGGATTCGTAGATCTGGTAGACGCCGAGGTTCAGGCCGAAGAAATCGCCGACGGGGACCTCGACGCTGGGCTTGGCGTTACCGTCCCAATAGCCGCGTAGCACGAGTTCCTTGAGATGGTCGCTGCTGCCCGCGGCGATGGTGAACCAGATGTGGGTGATGACGCCCGGGCCTTGCGCGTTGAACACCTCCTGCGCCGCGCCGGCCGCAACGGGCCAGCGGTCGCTATTGCCGCCAGTGCGATCGAAACTGGATTGCTTGAGCGATTTGTAGTTTTGCGCGCGGGCATAGAAAGGCAGGAAGTCAAAACCGGGGGCGGCGCCGGCTTGCGCCTGGGCGGCCGCGGGCGCGGCGGCGGCCAAACCTCCGGCGAGCATGCCGTTCAGGAATCCGCGCCGGTCATTCGTCTTGGAATTCATCGATGCTCCTTGCGAACGCGACTGAGTGTACTCTCTAATGGTTCCTATGATAACCGCGCGCTTGTTACTTGTCTGCACCGTTCTGGCCGGCTCCGGCCTTGGCCAGGGTTTGGAGTACATCAAGTCGCACTACACCAAGTACGAGTTCCAGATCCCCATGCGCGACGGCAAACGGCTCTTTACTGCCGTCTACATTCCCAAGGACACGAAGGAACCGTACCCGATCATGCTCGACCGGACGCCGTACAACGTGGGACCATACGGCGTGGATAACTACAAGACCGCGCTCGGCCCCTCGGATAAGTTCGCGCGCGAAGGGTTCATCTTCGCCTACCAGGACGTCCGCGGGCGGTTCATGAGCGAGGGCGATTTCGTAAACATGCGTCCGCAGATCGCGGTGAAGAAAGAGCCCCACGATGTCGACGAGAGCTCGGACACGTACGACACCATAGAGTGGCTGGTGAAGAACGTGCCCAACAACAACGGCAAGGTCGGGATGTGGGGCATTTCGTACCCGGGTTTCTACACGGCGGCGGGCGTGATCGACGCGCACCCGGCCCTGAAGGCCGCCTCGCCGCAAGCGCCGATTACGGACTGGTTCGTCGGCGACGATTTCCATCACAACGGCGCGCTATACCTGCCGCACATGTTCCGGTTCTTCGGCGCGTTCGGACATCCGCGGCCCCAACCCACGCTGCCGCCTCCGCCAGGCTCTCAGGCGACCGTTCTCACGCAACAGGACGGGTACAGCTTTTTCCTTGGGCTGGGCCCGCTCGCGAACATCAACGATAAGTACTACAAGAACGACGTGCCCTTCTGGACCGAGATGACCGAGCACCCCAGCTACGACGAGTATTGGCAGGCACGCGATTTGCGGCGCCACCTGAAGAACATCAAGCCGGCAGTGATGACTGTCGGCGGATGGTTCGATGCCGAAGACCTGTTCGGCGCGCTGAATACGTATAAGGAGATTGAGCGCAACAGCCCGGGCGCCGTCAACATGCTGGTGATGGGGCCGTGGTTTCACGGCGGCTGGTCGCGGAGCGACGGCGACAAACTGGGCAACGTGAATTTCGGCTCCAAGACCGCGGTGTTCTATCGCGATGAGATCGAGTTCCCGTTTTTCAATTACTGGCTGAAGGGAAAGGCCGATCCCAAGCTGCCGGAGGCGTACGTGTTCGAGACGGGCACTAACCAGTGGCGCCGCGAAGACGCATGGCCGCCGAAGGACGCGCACCTGCGCACGCTCTACCTGCACGACGGCGGCAAGCTGAGCTTCGACGCCAAGGGAGATAACGGATTTGACGAATACGTGAGCGACCCGGCCAAACCCGTGCCCTACATCAACGGGCAGGCGCCGGGTATGACGCGCGAGCACATGGTCGAGGATCAGCGGTTCGCGTCCACGCGAACGGACGTGTTGACCTACCAGACCGAGGCCCTGGACCACGACACGGCGTTCGCAGGTCCGATTACCGCCTCGCTGCTGGTCTCGACCTCGGGGACGGACTCCGATTTCGTGGTGAAGGTGATCGACGTGTATCCGGAGGACTATCCCGATCCTGACCCCAACCCAGCCGGGATTCACATGGGCGGGTTCCAGCAACTCATTCGCGGCGAGGCCATGCGCGGGCGGTTCCGCAACAGTTTTTCCAAGCCGGAGCCGTTTACCCCAGGCAAGGTGGAAAAGGTGGAGTGGACGCTCCCCGATATCGATCACGTGTTCCGGCGCGGGCACCGCATCATGGTGCAGGTGCAGAGCAGTTGGTTCCCGTTGGTGGACCGCAATCCACAGGCGTTCGTCGATATCTATCACGCCAGGGCTTCGGACTTCGTGAAGGCAACCCAGCGCGTGTACAGGGGGTCGGGTGTCAAGGTTCTGGTGCGCTAGCGTCCTGCTGCTCTCAGCCGCAGACTTGCGAGGGCAGATTCCCGTGGGCCTCGACGCCTACCGGCAGTGGGAGCGCTGGCCATACCAGCGCATCGGGGTGCGCGCGTACATGCGCAGCACCTATGACCGGGCGGGCGGCAACGAGAGGGCCGATGCGTCGCACTTCCTGTACCAACTGGCCGACGACCGTAACGTGACGCTGGATGTCGAGGGTCCGGGCATCCTCTACTTCGTGCGGTACAACCACTGGCACGGCAGTCCTTGGCATTACGAGGTGGACGGCGCCGATCACATCGTGCGGGAGACGAGCACGGCTAATCCGGAGCATCCCATGGAAGGCTCGGTCTTCCAGCCTGAGGCGGCCTTTCCGAAGCCCCTGGCGTGGACTTGGGCGGACACCCGCGGCGGCGACCTCTCGTGGGTGCCGATCGGATTCGAGAAGCGCTTTCGGATGCAGTATTCGCGAACGTTCTACGGCACGGGCTACTACATCTATCACCAGTTCGTGCCGGGCACGAAACTCTCGCAGCCGGTGACGGCGTGGCACGAAGAGCCGCCCGCGCGCGACGTGCTGGATCTGATTTCGCGGGCGGGAAGCGACGTAGCGCCAGCCGGTCTGAAGACTTCGACCGCGTGGACACTGCGCGGCCCCGCGACGATCCGTGCGCTGGAAATCACTGTGCAGCGCGAGCGGGCACTGGCGTTTTCAGCGTCGCGGCTGCGCATCACGTGGGACGGGCGCAAGGAGCCGTCCGTGGATGCGCCGGTGGGCCTCTTCTTCGGCGCGGGCATACTCTACAACCGCGACAATCGCGAGTACCTCGTGAAGAGCTTCCCGATGGTGGTGCGCTACGACGGCAACCGCGTCCGGCTGAGTTGCTACCTGCCGATGCCGTTCTTCCGATCGGCCA
>Ga0335084_10007174_pt1 | contig 11089 bp, 9 predicted proteins | sample Lox_Sample_44_FD_206721 | JGI IMG/M metagenome (GOLD analysis project Ga0335084, IMG submission 206721) | Soil microbial communities from Loxahatchee National Wildlife Refuge, Florida, United States - Lox_Sample_4.4 | ecosystem: Environmental > Terrestrial > Soil > Wetlands | place: USA: Florida...
CATCGCGGAGCGGTAGCCCGACGGGTTACGATCCGTTCCCCATGGGACGGAGCCTCCTCGACAAGGTCTGGGACCTGCACGCCGTGCGCGAGCTGCCGGGCGGGCAGACCCAGCTCTTCATCGGCCTGCACCTGATCCACGAGGTCACCAGCCCCCAGGGCTTCCAGATGCTCGACGACGCCGGGCTGACCGTGCTGTGTCCCCAGCGCACCTTCGCCACCGTCGACCACATCGTCCCGACCGACAGCCATGCCCGGCCGCTGCGCGACGCGCAGGCCGAGGAGATGCTGCAGGCGATCGAGGCGAACACCGCGAAGCACGGGATCCGCTTCTTCGACATCGGCTCCGGCGACCAGGGCATCGTTCACGTGATCGGGCCCGAGCTCGGGCTGACGCAGCCCGGCATGACGATCGCTTGCGGCGACAGCCACACCTCGACCCACGGCGCGTTCGGTGCGATCGCGTTCGGCATCGGCACCAGCCAAGTGCGCGACGTGCTCGCCTCGCAGTGCCTCGCGCTGGCGCGGCCGAAGGTGCGGCGCATCCGCGTGTCGGGTGCGCTCGGTGGCGGCGTCTATGCCAAGGACGTCATCCTCCACCTCATCCGCGTGCTGGGCGTGAAGGGCGGCGTCGGCTACGCGTACGAGTACGCGGGCGAGGTGATCGAGCGCTTCTCGATGGAGGAGCGCATGACCCTCTGCAACATGTCGATCGAGGGCGGCGCGCGGGTCGGCTACGTGAACCCGGACCGCACCACGTTCGACTACCTGCGCGGCCGCCGCTTCGCGCCGCAGGGCGACGCGTTCGCGCGCGCCGAGAAGTGGTGGCGCGGCATCGCGAGCGACGCCGATGCGCGCTTCGACGACTCCGTCGAGATGAAGGGCGCCGACGTCGCGCCGACCGTCACCTGGGGCACCAACCCCGGCCAGGCGATCGGCGTGACCGAGGCGCTGCCGCGGCTGTCCGAGCTGCCCGAGGACGAGCGCTCGTCGGCCGAGGAGGCGTACCGCTTCATGGAGCTCGTGCCGGGCCGGCCGATCGCGGGCACGCCGATCCAGGTGGCGTTCATCGGCTCCTGCACGAACGGCCGGCTCAGCGACCTGCGCGAGGCCGCGAAGGTGGCAAGGAAGGGCAAGGTCGCGCCGGGCGTGCGCGCGCTCGTCGTGCCCGGCTCCGAGGCGGTGCGCGTGCAGGCCGAGGCCGAGGGGCTGCACGAGATCTTCCGGGCCGCCGGCTTCCAGTGGCGCGAGGCCGGCTGCTCGATGTGTCTGGCGATGAACCCCGACAAGCTCGTCGGGCGCGAGCTGTGCGCGTCGAGCTCGAACCGCAACTTCAAGGGTCGCCAGGGCAGCCCGACCGGGCGCACGCTGCTGATGAGCCCGGCGATGGTCGCGGCTGCCGCGCTGCGCGGCCGCGTGGCCGACGTGCGGGAGGTCCTGTGACGCAGGTTCGCGCCGAGCGCGTCACGTCGCGCCGCGGCCGCGGCGTGGTCGTGCGCGGCAACGACATCGACACCGACCAGATCATCCCCGCGCGCTACATGACCTCGATCCGCTTCGCGGGTCTCGAGGAGTTCGTGTTCCGCGACCAGCGCTTCACGTCGGACGGCGTGCCCAAGGGCCACCCGTTCGACGACCGGCGCTTCCGCGGCGCGTCGGTGCTGGTGGTGAACCAGAACTTCGGCTGCGGCAGCTCGCGCGAGCACGCCCCGCAGGCGCTGGCACGCTGGGGCATCCGCGCGGTCGTGGGCGAGTCGTTCGCCGAGATCTTCTTCGGCAACTGCGTGGCGCTCGGCATCCCCGCGGTCACCGCGTCGCGCGCGGACGTGGCGCGGCTGATGGACGCGGTCGAGCTGGACCCGTCGCAGGAGATCGAGGTCGACCTGTCGGGGCTCGCGGTCAGCTGGCGCGGCGGCCGCGCGGCGATCGCCATGCCCGAGGGCGCGCGCGAGCAGCTCGTCGACGGCAGCTGGGACGCCATGCGCACGCTGCTCGAGGCGCGCGAGCAGGTGCTCGCCAAGGCCGCCTCGCTTCCCTACGCGAAGGGCTTCTAGGGCGCCTTCGCGACCGCCCGGAAGCGCGCGAGCGCGCGCTCGCGCGCCGCCGCATGGTCGACGATCGGTCGCGGGTAGGCGCTCCCGCCGGCGAGCTCGGGGACCCAGCACTTCACGTACTCGCCGTCCGGGTCGAAGCGCGCGGCCTGCGCGGTCGGGTTGAAGATGCGAAAGTAGGGCTGCGCGTCGCTGCCCGTCGACGCGGACCACTGCCAGCCGCCGTTGTTGCTGGCGGGATCGCCGTCGACGAGCGACTGCATGAAGAAGCGCTCGCCGCGCCGCCAGTCGATGCCGAGCTGCTTGGCCAGGAAGCTCGCGCAGACCATGCGCGCGCGGTTGTGCATCCAGCCGGTCGCGGCGAGCTCGCGCATGCCGGCATCGACGAACGGGTAGCCCGTCTGCCCGGCGCACCAGGCTGCGAAGCCGCGCTCGTCGTCCTCCCAGGCGAGCCGGTCGAACGCCGGCTTGTACGCGCCGCGCAGCACGCGCGGGTTCTCGGCCAGGATCGCCGTGTAGAACTCGCGCCAGACGAGCTCGTCGCGCCACTTCGCCACGCCGGCGCGGCGGCGTCGGTCGTCGGCCGCGGCGTCGCGCGCGCGGGCGAGGACGGTGCGGATCGAGATCGTCCCGAAGCGGAGCTGCGCCGACAGCCGCGAGGTGCCGGCCCGCGCGGGCAGCTCGCGCTGCCACGGATAGTCGGCGACCGCGCGCTCGAGAAAGGCGTCGAGCCGGCGCAGTGCTGCGGCCGAGCCCGCGGGCGGGAGCGCGCGCGGGCCACCGGCGAAGCCGAGCCCGGCGGCGCCGGGGATGTGGCCGGCACGCGCCCGCGGGATCGGCGGCGGCAGTCGTCCGACACCGATCGGCGTCGCGGGCTCGAGCGCCTCGCGCGCGAGCCAGGCGCGCTTGTAGGGCGTGTACACCGAGAAGGGTCGCCCCGCCTTGGTGCGCACGTCCTCGGCTTCGAACACGACCCGATCGCGGAACGTCTCGACCCTCACGCCCGTGCGGGTGAGTGCCGCTTCGACGGCGCGGTCGCGCGCGCGTGCATAGGGGCCGTAGTCGCGGTTCCAGGTCACGAGCTCCGCGCGCGTCTCGGCGGCCAGCGCCGCGAGCTCCGCCGCCGGGTCTCCCCGACGCACGACGAGGCGCGAGCCGCGCCGCTCGAGCTCCACGCGCAGCAGCGCCACGGCATCGAGCAGGAACCGCACTCGCGTCGCGCCGCATGCCTCGCCGCGCAGCAGGCGCTCGTCGGCCACGAACACGCCGCACAGCTGCTCCGCGCGCGCCGCCGCCGCGGCGAGGCCGGCGTTGTCGGCGACCCGCAGGTCGCTGCGGAACCAGTGCAGCGCGCGCACGGCTCAGGCGGGCAGCGCGCCGAGGATCGGGTCGGGCCGCGCTTCGGAGCGCGCCAGCACGAGCTGCGCCGAGGCGATCCGGCCCGCCTCGCGGAAGCCGGCCTCGCAGTAGCAGAGATAGAACTCCCACATGCGCTGGAACTCGGCCGAGTAGCCCAGCGCCGAGATCGCCGCGCGGTTCTGCTCGAAGCGCGCGCGCCAGCTCGCGAGCGTGCGCGCGTAGTGCTGGGTCAGGTCCTCGAAGTGGACGAGTCGCAGGTCGCACACGCGCGCGAGCGAGTGGCCGATCTCGCCGAGCGATGGCAGGCAGCCGCCGGGGAAGATGTATGCCTTCACGAAGTCGACGGTACGACGCGCCTGCTCGTAGAGCGGGTCGGCGATCAGGATCGCTTGCAGCGCCATGAGACCGTTCGGTTCGAGCCGCGCCGCGCAGGCGCGGAAGAACGCGTCGAAGTACTGGTGCCCGACCGCCTCGATCATCTCGATCGACACCAGCTTGTCGAAGCGGCCGCGCAGATCGCGGTAGTCCTCGAGCAGCACGTCGACGCGACCGCGCAGGCCCGCCGCCGCGACGCGCTCGAGCGCGACCTCGCGCTGCGCGGGCGAGAGCGTCGTGGTCGTCACCTTGCAGCCGCGCGAGCGCGCCGCGTGGATCGCGAAGCCGCCCCAGCCGCTGCCGATCTCCAGCAGCCGGTCGCCCTCGACGACGCGGAGCTTCCGGCAGATCCGCTCGTACTTCGCGATCGACGCCTCCTCCATGGTCGCGTCGTCGCGCTCGAATACGCCGGCCGAGTACGTGAGCGTCGGGTCGAGGAACAGCGCGAAGAAGTCGTTGCCCAGGTCGTAGTGCGCCCGGATGTTGCGGCGGCTGCCGCGCCGGTGGTTGCGGCGCAGCACGTGGCCGATCCGGCGCAGCCACTCGCCACCGCGCGCGAGCACGCCCTCGAAGCGCTCGAAGAGAGACTCGTTCTTCGCGACCAGGCGCAGCAGGCTGGTGAGATCGCTGGTGCGCCACTCGCCGCGGATGTACGAGTCACTCCCGCCCATGTAGCCGCCCAGCGCGACCGCCGGCCAAAACGCGGGATCGCGCACCGACAGCTCGATCGGCGTCGGCAGCGCCGCGGAGGGCGCGCCGAACTCGCGCACCTCGGCGTTCTCCACCACGCGCAGGGCGCCGTGCTCGATCCGCTCGAGACCCGCGACGAGCGCCTGCTTCGCGAAGGACTGCAGGGGTCGCCAGCTCGCCGCGAACGGCGCCGCGTGGCCGAGTGTGCTCGGGGGGGTGTGAGCCACTTCGCGCCCAGTATACGCAGATCAGCGTTCCGTGGGCGATCGGGGGAGACGCGGAATGAAGGCGGGGGTCCGCGCGACGTACTCCGCGTAGCCGGGCTTGCGCCGGGCGAGCCCGCGCTCGAGCAGGGTTGCGCCCGAGACGCGGCGCAGCAGGATCGTCATCAGGATCGGGCCCACGACCGTGTAGACCCCGCCGGGCGTTCCGGCCGCGAGTGCAAAGAAGCCCCACCAGACGAGGCAGTCACCGAAGTAGTTGGGGTGGCGCGTGTAGCGCCACAGCCCGGTGTCGAGCACGCGCCCGCGGTTCGCCGGGTCGGCGCGAAAGTGCGCGAGCTGCCAGTCACCCACGCACTCGAAGAACATCCCGATGGCCCAGAGCAGCGCGCCCAGGAGATCGAGCGCGCCCAGCCCGGCCGGCTCGGCGGCGCGCGCCGCCCACTGCAAGGGCAGCGAGATCGCGAACATCAGGGTGCCCTGGAGCGCGAACACGGTCACCAGGCTCAGCCACGGGAAGCGCGGGCCCCAGTGGCGGCGCATCGCCTGGTAGCGGAAGTCCTCGGGCTGGCCGCGGCTCCGCCAGAACAGGTAGGCGCCCAGCCGCAGGCCCCAGGCGAGCGCGAGCCCCGCCACCAGCGCGCGCCGCGCAACGGCGCCGTCCGAGCGCAGGGCCGTCTGCAGGGCGATCGCCGCGAAGCCCGGCCCCCAGACGACGTCGACGATGCTCGCGTTGCGCAGCCGGAGGGACAGGAGCCAGGTTCCGAGCATGAGCAGCCCGACGAGCCACGCGTTGGCGACCACGCATCGTACGATACACTGGCGCCTCGCCAGAGGAGCAACGTCATGAGCGACACGCGCCGCGTCGTCGGCGACCTCACGGTCGACGCAAACAACCTCTACCGCGAGGAGAGCTACACCGACCTCAAGGTCGCGTCGCTGCGCCGGCTGGTCCCGATCAAGCCGAGCGGCGAGCCCGACCCCTCGCGCGAGACGCGCTGGATCGCGCAGACGCAGCTGATGTCGCAGGTCGGCCCGGTACCCGTGTCGACCCTGATCGAGGCGAAGGACCTGCAGGAGGCGATCGCCAAGTTCCCCGAGGCGGTGGGCCGCGCGGTCGAGGAGATGATCGAGGAGGCGCGCGAGATCCAGCGTTCCGAGGCCTCGCGCATCGTGGTTCCCGACACCGCATCGGTGCGGAAGATCATCAGCTAGCGCCGATGCCCACCGGACCGCTCGCGGCGTTGGCCGCGCTCGCGCTGCTCGCGTGCCAACCGCACAAGTCGGGGCGCATCCCGGCCGACGCGACCTTGCTCTACGAGGTCGACTTCTCGGCGCCCGACAACACGGTGGGCAAGCTCCCCGCCGTCGTCCCGCTCGGGGACGAGCAGAAGTTCCCGAGCCGCATCCCGTCCCAGGTGTTCCTCGGCAGCCCCACCGTCGTCGCCAAGCTGTGCGGGCTCGAACAGCAGCCGCTCCAGCTCACAGCCGCGCACGGCGTGCAGGGCATCGAGGGCGTCGAGTTCCTGATCGACAAGGGCCGGAAGCACCACCACGTGGAGCTCGACCTGTGCATCGCGGCGCTCGGCGCGCCGCCGGTCCCAGCTCAGAAGATGCAGCTTGCAGTGTTTCTGGACATCGCCGAGGCGTACGCGGTCGCGTTCCTCGCCAGCGGCGAGATCGGCGTGGTCGACCCCAACCTCGCGCCCGAGACCGCGGTCGACCCGCGCCTGGTCGACGCGCATTGGGAGCCCAACAAGCCGATGCACCTGGCGGTGGATTTCGACTCCGACACGCAGCGCTGGCAGGTCGCGCTCGACGGCAAACAGATCTACGACGGCGAGCTGCGCATGAGCGTCCCGCGCGCGGTGCGCGTGGTGATCCGCGGCAACCCCACGAACCAGGCCGCGCTCGACAACGTGCTGATCTGGGCTGCGAAGCCGATCGACGTCGACGTCCCGGCCCCGCGCGCGGGAGAGGAAAAGTGATGCAAGCTCGCGTGCTCGGACTCGCCCTCGCCGCTGCGCTCCTCGTGGCCGGCTGTCTCACCGTTGGCCGCGAGTTCCCGACCGACCCGATCGGCCAGATCCAGATCGGCAAGACCACCCGCGACGACGTGCACCGCATGTTCGGCGAGCCGTGGCGCTCCGGGATCGAGGACGGCCGGCGCACCTGGACCTACGGCCACTACCGCTACAAGCTGTTCGGCACCACCGAGACGCGCGACCTGGTGGTGCGCTTCGACCCGAACGGCGTCGTCGCCTCGTACACGTACAACGAAGCGCCGCCGTCGGCGGGAAGCCTCTAGCGCCGGGTCAGCTCCTCGAGCGCCTTCTCGACCGAGCCGCCGGCCGCGTCGAGCGCGCGCGCGGCAGCGGTCTTGTCCACGTGCGCGAGCTCGCACAGGATGCGCACGCCGCGGTCCTGCAGCTTGGAGTTCACCGCGAGCAGCCCCGTCATCAGGTTCCCGTGAACGCGGCCGAGCCGCACCATCACCGCGGTCGAGAGCGTGTGCAGGATCATCTTCTGCGCGAGCCCGCCCTTCATGCGGGTCGAGCCGGCGATCACCTCCGGGCCGACGACGGCGACGATCGCGATCTCGGCCGCCGTCGCGAGCGGCGAGCCCGGCGCGCAGGTGATCGCGATCGCGCGCGCGCCGCGCCGGCGCGCGTGCTCGAGCGCGGCGACGGCGAACGGCGTCCGGCCGCTCGCGGAGAGCGCGACCACCGCGTCGCCCGGGCCTAGCTTCGCCTTGTCGAGCTCGCGCGCGGCCGCGGCGGCGTCGTCCTCGGCGCCTTCGACCGCGCCGACCAGCGCGGCCGGCCCGCCCGCGATGAGCGCCTGCACGCGCTCGGGCGACAGGCCGAAGGTCGGCGGGATCTCGGCGGCGTCGAGCGCGCCGATCCGGCCGCTCGTGCCCGCGCCCACGTTGAACCAGCGGCCGCCGGCGTCGAGCGCCTCGACCAAGGCCAGGCAGGCGATCTCCATCGCGGGGCGCGCGGCGCGCACCGCGGCGCTGACCTGGGCGTCCTCGTCCAGGATGCGCTCGATCAGCTCGTGGATGGGCAGCCGGTCGAGGTCGGCCGTGCGCGGGTTCGCCGCCTCGGTGACCAGCTTGCGCCCGGTCGGAGTCTCGTCCGCCATCTACAATCCCGTCCCGTGACGTTCCGCGCCGAAACCGCGACGCTGCAGCGCCTCGAGTGGCCGCGCCTGCTCGAGCTGCTCGCGGCGCAGGCCGCGACCCAGCGGGGCGCCGAGGCGCTGCGCGCGCTCGACTTTCCCGCGACGCACGCGAGTGTACGGCAGCGCCTCGCCGAGACCAGCGAGGCGCGCACGCTCTGCGACGACGGCGCCGAGCCTCCCTTCGGCGGGGCCGCCGACCTGCGCGCGCTGATCGCCGAGCTCGCGCGCGGAAGGACGGGCAGCGCGCGCGAGCTGGCGTCGGTGGCAGCCACGCTCGAGGCGATGCGCAAGGTGCGCTTCTCGGTGACGGGCAACGCCGCGCGCGCGCCCGGGCTGGCGGCGCTGGCCGAGACGCTGCCCGAGCTGCGTCGACTCGAGCGCGCGCTCGGCGAGGTGATCACGCCCGCCGGCGAGCTGCGCGAGGACGCGAGCCCCGAGCTGCGCCGCTGCCGGCGCCGCGTGCGCGAGCACGAGGGTGAGATCGAGCGCGCAATGGCGCGGCATCTCCGCGACCCGGACGTCCAGGCTCACCTGCAAGACTCCTTCGCCACCTTCCGCGAGAACCGTCCGGTGCTGCCCGTTCGCGCCGACGCGCGCCAGCGCGTCCGCGGCATCGTTCACGACGTCTCATCGAGCGGGACGACCGTCTTCATTGAGCCCGAGGACGTGGTCGAGGCGGGGAACCGTCTGCGCATCGCGCAGACCGAGCTCGCGCGCGAGGCCGAGCGCCTGCTGGCGGAGCTCTCGGCGCAGGTGCGCAACCACGCCGCCGAGTTCGCCGCGGCGGGCGCGACGCTCGAAGCTCTCGACGGCGCGTTCGCGCGCGGTCGTCTGTCGCGCCGGCTCGACGCGCGCGCGCCCGAGGTCGGTGAGCGCGCGCGGCTCGACCTGCGCGCGCTGCGCCACCCGCTGCTCCTGCTCGAGGCCGGGCTCGCGCCCGAGGACGTGGTCGCGAACGACATGTCGCTCGCGGAGGGCGCGCGCTGCCTGGTGATCTCGGGGCCGAACGCGGGCGGCAAGACCGTCGCGGCCAAGGCGGTCGGTCTCGCCGCGCTCGCCGCGCGCGCGGGCCTGCACGTGCCGTGCGACGAGGGCAGCGCGCTGCCGCTCTTCGACTCCGTGTTCGCGGAGATCGGCGACGAGCAGGACCTCCGCGCGGGGCTCTCGACCTTCTCGGCGCGGATGGCGAACCTGGCCGCGATCAGCGCGGCGGCGGACGAGCGAACGCTCGTGATCGCGGACGAGATCGGCGAGGGCACCGAGCCGGGCGAGGGCGCCGCCCTCGCGCAGGCGATCCTGGAGGCGCTGGTCGAGCGCGGCGCGCTCGTGCTCGCCACCACGCACTTCAACCGGCTGAAGGAGCTGGCCGGCTCCGACCCGCGCTTCGCCAACGCGAGCGCCGACTTCGATCCCGAGACGCTCCTGCCCACGTTCCGGATCCACCTGGGCCAGCCCGGTTCGAGCGGCGCGATGTGGGCGGCGCAGCGCATGGGGCTCGACCCGCCGATCGTCGAGCGCGCGCGCGAGCTCTTGGACCGCGAGGATTCGCGGCTCGAGGCGCTCACGCGCGGCCTGTCGGAGCTGCGCCAGGAGCTCGAGGCCGAGCGGCGGCTCGCGCTGCGCATGCGCGTGGAGAGCGAGGCGGCGCGCAGCGCCTACGAGACGCGGCTGTCGGCTCTGCGCAGCGCGCGCGAGCAGGCGCTCGCCGCGATGAAGGCGGACCTCGAGGCGGCCTTCACGCGCGCGCGCGCCGAGATCGCTCACGTCGTCCGCGATCTGCAGCGCGGCGGCGAGGTGCGGGCGACCGCGGGCCCGGCGGCGAATCAGGCGCAGCAGGCGCTGGCGCGGATCCGCGCGCGCACCGAGGCCGCGGAGCGCGCGCAGAGCGAGCCCGAGCCGAGCGCGCCGCGCGGGGCCGTCGCCGACGCCGCGCTCATCGAGGGCGCGCGGGTCGAGCTCGCGGGCGTGCGCTCGCCGGCGCTGGTCGTCGCGCCGCCCGACAAGCGCGGGCGCATCGCGGTGCGGGTCGGCGGCGCGCGCACCGTCGTGCCGCGCGAGCGCGTGCTGCGCGTACTGGCGCCCGAGTCGGGCCGGGCTCGCGAGCCGGTGCGGGTGTCGGTCGCGCGCGAGGTCGCGCACGAGCCGTCGTCGCTCGACTGCGACCTGCGCGGGCTGCGCGTGGACGAGGCGCTCGAGCGTGCCGACGCCGCGCTGCAGCGGCTGCTCGGGCGCGGCGGCGGGCGCGTGGTGTTCATCCACGGCCACGGAACCGGCGCGCTGCGCGACGCGATCCGCGCCTGGCTGCGCGCGGTGCCGGGCATCGCCAAGTTCGAGCCGGGCGGGCCGCGCGAGGGCGGCAACGGCGTGACCGTCGCGACCCTGGACTAGCGGCCGACCGCTTCCGCGGCGGCGAGCCCGGAGGCGAGCTCGCCCTCGACGTGCGGGGCGCGGGTCCAGTCGCCTGCGAGGAGCACAGCGGACGGCGTCGCCGGCAGGATCCGCTCGAGCGCGCGATAGTGGCCGACGCCGAACGCGGGCAGCCCCGCCGGGAAGCGGTGGAGCTGCACGGCTTCGATCGTGTCCGCCACAGCGGGCACGGCGCGCGCCGCCGACTCGAGCAGGAAGTGCGCGATCTCGGCGTCGGGCCGGCGGCCGTGGCGCGCGAACAGACCCGGACGTCCGACGAGCTGCAGGAGACGCAGCCCCGAGACGTGGATCGCCGCGAGCTCGCCGCCGGCGCTCGCCGGGATCCAGAGCGCGTCGTCGGCGAGCGCGAGGTCGCGCTGGGTCGCCACCGCGAGCGCGAGCGCCGGCTCTGCGCGCAGCTTGTCGAACGCGGCGTCCTCGCCGGGCGAGCGCGTGCCGACCAGCCGCCGCGTCTCGCCGGCCGAGACCGCGACCACCACCGCGTCGCAGGTCAAGCTCGCGCCGTCCTCGAGCACCACGCCGCGCCCGTCGGAGGCGACCGCCGCCACTCGCCCGCCGCAGCGCACGTCGGTCAGGCGGGCCACGAGCGCGTTGGCGATCCGGCCCGCGCCGCACAGACGGTCGAGCCCGAGCTCCGCGGACGGCTCGAGCAGCTCGAACAGGAGCTGGCGGCTCGCGTCCTCGGCCGCGATCCCGAAGCTCGCCGCGAAGAGCGGCGCCACGAGCTCATCGAGCGCGCGTCTTCCGAGGTACACGCGGCAGAAGTCGGCGGCGCTGCGGTCGT
>Ga0335084_10007175_pt1 | contig 11089 bp, 9 predicted proteins | sample Lox_Sample_44_FD_206721 | JGI IMG/M metagenome (GOLD analysis project Ga0335084, IMG submission 206721) | Soil microbial communities from Loxahatchee National Wildlife Refuge, Florida, United States - Lox_Sample_4.4 | ecosystem: Environmental > Terrestrial > Soil > Wetlands | place: USA: Florida...
ACACGGCCGCAAAGGAGCGCGAGAATTTCCATCGGCTTCCGCGGATCTGAGAGAATAGCGCGTGTCGTAGAGGCCGATCGGCCTCTGCCAAACCCTACGAGAAGGGGAGAAAAATGGCTCTAGCTGCCGCAAGCACGCAGACGGCGATCGACGAGCTGCGCGCGTTGCTGGGTGATCGCGTCTCCACCAGCACCGGCGTGCGGGATCATCACGGCAAGGACGAATCCTGGCACCACCCGCATCGCCCAGACGCGGTCGTGTTTCCCAACACCACGGAAGAGGTGTCGCAGATCGTGCAGATCTGCGCGCGGCACCGCACGCCGGTGATCGCGTACGGCACCGGCACCTCGCTCGAGGGCAACGTCATCCCGCACCAGGGCGGCGCGGTGGCGGACCTGATGAACATGAATCAGGTGCTGAGCGTCAACGCGGAAGATCTGGATGCGACGGTCCAGGCGCGCGTCACGCGCAAGCAGCTCAACGATTACGTGCGCGACCAGGGACTGTTCTTCCCGATCGATCCAGGCGCCGATGCCTCTTTAGGCGGAATGGCCGCGACGCGCGCTTCGGGCACCAACGCGGTCCGCTACGGCACCATGCGCGAGAACGTGCTGGGCTTGACCGTGGTGCTGGCCGACGGACGCATCATCCGCACCTCTCGTCGCGCGCGGAAATCGGCGGCCGGCTACGACTTGACGCGCTTGTTCGTGGGCAGCGAGGGCACGCTCGGCATCATCACCGAGGTGACGCTGCGCTTGTACGGCATTCCGGAGGCGATGGCGGCGGCGGTGTGCTCGTTCGACTCGCTCGAAGGGGCGGTCAACACCGTGATCCAGACCATACAGCTGGGCATTCCGGTGGCGCGCATCGAGCTCCTGGACGAGGTGCAGATGGACTCGGTGAACCGATTCTCCAAGCTGAGCTATCCCGTGAAGGACACGCTGTTCATCGAGTTCCACGGCACCCAGGCGGGGGTGAAGGAGCAGGCCGAGCTGGTGCAATCGATCGCGGCGGAGCACGGCGGCGGCGAGTTCAAGTGGACCACGCGCCAAGAGGAGCGCACGCACCTGTGGCAGGCGCGCCACGACGTCACCTACGCCAACAAGGCACTGCGCCCCGGGTCCGAGATCTGGGCCACCGACGTGTGCGTGCCGATCTCCCGTCTCGCCGAGTGCATCCTGGAGACCAAGAAGGATTTGAAGCAGAGCTTCCTCATCGCGCCGCTGGTGGGGCACGTGGGCGACGGCAACTTCCATCTGGGTTTTCTCATCGACCGCAACAATCCGGCCGAGCTGGCCGAGGCGGAACGCCTGAACGAGCGCCTGGTGATGCGCGCGTTGGCCATGGACGGGACGTGCACGGGCGAGCACGGCGTTGGACTCGGCAAGCAGAAGTTCCTGGTCGCCGAGCACGGCGAAGCGGTGAGCGTGATGCGCAAGATCAAGCAAGCGCTCGACCCGCTCAACATCCTCAACCCGGGAAAGATCTTTTCGCTCTGATCAGAGGGCATTTGCACCCCTGCGCTCCCGCCGCACGCGGCGGAGGGGAAATTGAGCAGCGCAGTCGAGCCTCACGCGCTAGGGCGTGAGGATGGGAATCTCTCAGATCGACTCGAGGAACTTGACCAGCGCCTCGCGGTCCGGCTTGGGCATGTTGCGGAAGATTTCCCGCGCCGGCTCGGCCTCGCCGCCATGCCACAGGATCGCTTCCGCGGCGTTGCGCGCGCGGCCGTCGTGTAGCATGGCGGTGCTCCCGTTGACCGTTTGCGACAGCCCCAATCCCCACAACGCCGGCGTACGCCAGTCGCGTGGGCCAGCGCGAAAGTCGGGGCGGCCGTCAGCCAGCCCCTCGCCCATGTCGTGCAGCAGCAGGTCGGTGTAAGCGCGGAAGGTCTGATTGGCCAGTTGCGGCAGCGGTGGAAATGCGGCCGCCGTCTTCATTTCCGGAACGTGGCACAGCGCGCATTGTGCGTCCGAGAACAAGCGCTCCCCACGCTGCACCTCTGGGTCCTGCATGTTGCGGCGTGCCGGCACCGCCAGCCCTCGCAGCCAGAACTCCAGCGCGTCGAGCTCGTGATTGATCATCTCGGGCACGTTCCCCGGCAGCTCGCGGCGGCAGAGCTCCTGCACCGGCGGACAGTTCTGGTCCGGGTACAGATTGGAGCTCACCCCCATGTCGCTGATCGCGGCGGCGGCGGCCTGCTGCTTGAGACTCGGCTGGTTCGCCTTCCAGCCATAACGCCCGAGGACGATCCGCCGGTTGATGGCATCCCAGACGTAATTGACATGCCCGTTGAGACCCTGGTCCTTCTGCCGTCGGACCAATGCAAGGAGAGTCTCTTCTGGCACAGCGTCCAACAGCCCTAAACCGACGAGAGGCTGCGCGATCCGCACCGAGGTCATGACCTCCGGGTCGAGTGGGCCGAAGTTGAGCTTCTCGATGCGCAGCCGAGGCTGGCGCAGGACGACGCGTTCGCCATCCGTAAAGATCACCGGCCGCTCTTCCCAATCCATATACAGCTCCGCTTCGGCGGGAATTGGCTCGTGCGAGTAGAAGAAGTCGACGTTCTGGCCCTGCAGCGCCCGATTCTGGAACTGGTCACCGTAGTCGGGATGCGGTTTGGGGCCGCCATGCTCGTCCTCACCCGGGATCGACAAGCGCACCAGGACCGACAGCAGTTGCTCGTCGCTCCGCGAGGGCGGAGTGCCTCGCCCGTCTCTGACGTGGCACTCCGAGCACTGGGTCGCGTTGAAGGTCGGCCCCAGCCCCCAGTCGCCGTTGAGCGAGACGACTGCTGCCCATTTGCGGTGAAAGACGTTACGCCCGACCATGAACGCCTGGCGCTGCTTCGCGTTGAGCACGGCGGCCGGCTCGGAAAACGCCGCCTGGTCGAACCGGTTGAGGGTAAAGCTGCCGGCGGAGAGGCTCGCGTCCCTGCCCGGGCTCTGCTCAGCCAGTGCTGCAATCGTCAGCGCAGCGAGCGCGGCGCTCATCCCGACAACCGAAACAATCCGGACGTGAAGGCAGATCATGCTCGAATCTCAACCACTCCCAGCCATAGCGTCAAGCCACGAGTGTAACTCATGCGGGTTGGAGCGCAGCGTATTCAGGCCAAGCCAGTTCGTGCCGATATCCACTGCCGCACCCTAGGCAGTCTCACCGGCCCGTTTTCCGCAACGGCGAACTCGGGTTCCGGCGCATTCATGAGGCTGTCATGTTCCAACGCCATTGTCGCCCCGGCGGGCTTGGACTAGGATGCACGGACCGTTTGACACGATCACAGGAGGCAGCCATGGCCGAGCAGAAGAACCCGTATGCCGCACCCTCCGCACCCGTCGCGGACCTGTCCGCGGCCACCGATGACGGTCAGCTCATCGAGGGCGGCCGCACAGTCCCGGCCGGCGACGGCTGGCAATGGATCGTCGACGGGTTCAACCTGTTCAAGCTCAATCCGGGTGTCTGGATTCTCAACCTGATCATCCTGCTCGCAATCTCGTTTGCGCTCGCCTTCATTCCGATCATCGGGCCGCTCGCCACCAACCTGCTCTATCCCGTGTTCGTGGGTGGATTGATGCTCGGATGCCACGCGTTGAGGCACAACGAGCCACTCGAGGTTGCGCACCTGTTCGCCGGCTTCAGAGAGAAGACCGGACCTCTGATCATGGTTGCGGTGCTGTACCTGGTCGGCGCGGTCCTGATCGCCATCGTGGTGGGCGTGGGCTTCGGAGTCAGCATGCTGGGGGTCATGTTCGGCGGAGGCGCAAAGAGCATCAACGTCGCGGCCATTTTATTGATGCTGCTGGTGATGATGGCGCTGTTCATTCCTCTGTTGATGGCGGTATGGTTCGCGCCCGCGCTCGTGGTCTTTCACGATCTGCAGCCGCTCGACGCCATGAAGCAGAGCTTCTCCGGTTGCTTGAAGAACATCGTGCCATTCCTGGTCTATGGCGTCATCGGCTTCGTACTCGGCATTCTCGCCACCATCCCCTTCTTCCTGGGCTGGCTGGTCTGGGGACCGACCATCGTCGGTTCGGTGTACGCCGGCTACCGGGACATTTTCGTGCGGGCCGAGTAGCTCGCAAAGCATCGGCTGCGCATGCTCGACACCGCGCGCGAGATCCCGACACCCGAAGGCATCGAACTGAACTTGCGGCTCGCAGGTCCGGTCGCTCGCGCGCTCGCCTGGGCAGTCGATCTCCTGCTGCGGGTGGCGGTCTTCGGGGTCCTGAGCATCCCGTTGGCCATGCTGGGCAACGTCGGGGGCGGCATCTACCTCATCTTGTGGTTCGCCCTGGAATGGCTCTACCCGACGGCGTTCGAGGTTTACTTCGGCGGCGCAACACCCGGTAAGCGCGCGCTCGCACTGATGGTGCTGCATTCGGATGGCACACCGGTGGGTCTGCCCGCTTCGCTTACGCGCAATCTGCTGCGCGCGGTGGACTTCTTGCCGTTCCTGTACGGCTTCGGCTTGCTCGCCATGTTGCTGAGTCGCGACTTCCAGCGTCTTGGCGATATCGCCGCCGGCACTGTCGTCGTGTATCGTGAGCTCGATCTCCAGCACGGCGCCATCCCTCTGGCCGTGCCCCTGCAACCGGCCAGGCCGCTGAGCGCGGCCGAGCAGCGCACCCTGCTGGACCTGGCGGCGCGCAGTCAAGTGCTCACGCCCGAGCGCGCACAGGAGCTGGCGTCGCTCGCGCCGCGTCTGACCGGCGCCCGCGACGATGCGGCTGCGCTGGGACGCGTTCTGTCCATCGCCAATTATCTGATCGGACGCCGTCCGCAATAGCGCCGCCGCTCTGAAATCTGGGTATCGCGCAGCCATGAAGCAGCAGGCCTTCGAGACGCACTACGCCGCGCGCTGGGACGCATTTGCCGACTGGCTGAAGCGCGCGGGCGGACAGCGCACAAAAACACAGCCAGCCGAACCCGCCATCGATCCGATGCAAGTTCCGGCGCGCTATCGAGAGCTGTGCCAGCATCTGGCACTGGCTCGCGATCGCCAGTACAGCGCAGATCTGATCGAACGGCTGAGCCGTCTGGCGCTGGCGGGGCACCAGGCACTGTACGCAGCGCGCAGCCGCGGCCTGGAGCGCGTATGGCAGTTTCTGCGCAGCGGGTTCCCGCGCGCCGTGCGCCGCGACGTTCGCTTTGTCGTATTGGCGGCGCTGTTGTTCTTTGGGCCCCTGCTGGTGCTGACCTTCGCCATTCCCGAGCATCCCGATTTTGCCTACGTGGTCCTGCCGGCAAAGGTGCTGGACGACGTGCAGGAGATGTACGGCGAAGCGGCCAAGACCCTCGGGCGCAAGCGCGAGGCCGACACCGACGTGGCCATGTTCGGCTTCTACATCTTCAACAACGTGCGCATCGGCTTTCAGACTTTCGCCGGCGGGTTGGTGTTCGGGCTGGGCACCATCTTCTATCTGCTCTACAACGGCGTGTTCATCGGCGCCATCACCGGCCACATCATTCACTCCGGCCTGGCCACCCAGTTTTTCTCCTTCACCTCGGGGCACAGCGCTTTCGAGCTCGGCGCTATCTGCCTGTCGGGTGCCGCCGGCCTCAAGCTCGGTCACGCCGTGCTCGCCCCCGGTCAGCTCAAACGCGCAGCGGCGTTGCGCGCGGCCGCTGCCGAGGCGGTCCCTCTGGTGGCCGGGCTCGCAGGCATGCTGTTGGTCGCCGCCGCGATCGAGGCATTCTGGTCACCGCGTACCTTCCTGCTGCCGGTGGTCAAGTACGCGGTCGGCGGGACGCTGTGGTTGCTCCTGTTGCTGTACTTCACCTTCGCGGGACGCGGACGTGCAGCTTGATCAGCTGTCCGTGGTGCTGCGCCAGCGCAACCCCTGGGAGGCCATCGACCTCGGCTTCGCCATGGTGCGCGAATGGTGGCGGGACGCTTACGCGACATGGCTGACGGTGTTCGTGCCCGTTTCCGTCGCGGCCTGCTGGCTGTTGCCTCCGCTGTGGGCGTTCGTGCTGGTGTGGTGGCTCAAACCGGCGCTCGATCGCATCGTCTTGCACGTGGTGGCAAGCGCGGTGTTCGGTTCACGCCCGCATCTGCGCGAGGCGTTGCGCTCGTTTTTCTCCTACGCGCGCAACGGCTTGATCCGCTCACTGCTGCCGCCATTCCGGTTTTCGCTGACTCGTTCATTCGACCTGCCGGTGAGACAGCTCGAGAACGCTCGCGGCCACACCGCTCGGCTGCGCAGCAAACAGCTGCACAGACGCGTGATGAACCAGGCCAGCTGGCTGACGGTGGTGTGCGTCCACTTCGAAGCCGTCGTGTTCCTATCGCTGGTCGGACTGTACGATCTGCTGGTCCCGGCGGCGACCCAGGATTCATTCAGTCCTTTAGAGGTGTTTCAGGCAACGCAGAACCATGCACGCGAATACGTGGTGATAGCGCTGTATCTAGCGGCGATCGCCTTGATCGAGCCGTTGTACGTGGCCGGCGGCTTCGCGCTGTACCTGAACCGCCGCATGGCGCTCGAGGGCTGGGATCTCGAAGTCCAGCTGCGGCGCATTGCGCAGCGTGTCGACCACCCGCAAGGCCAAGCGCTGGTCGCCGCCGGCTCGGTGGTCTCGGCAGCGGTCGGCATCGGGCTCGTCGTTTTGTTGGCTATGCCGGGCCTCTCTCCCGCCCAGGGCACCGGGTCGTCAGCGCAAAACGCACCGGCTCAGCAGGTTCCCGAAGCGCCCAGGCTTGCGCCGCCACCGCGGAGCCAGGCGAAGCAGCAGATCATGGAGGTGCTCAAAGACCCGCAATTCCAGCAGTTCGAGACGCGAACTCTGATCGAACCGTTGCACAAACCCGAGCCAGAGAAGCGGCGTGCGGATAGCAGCGGCTTCGCCTCGTTCATGCAGTTCGTCGCCGAGATCCTGCGCGGGGCTGTCTGGGTCTTGCTGGGCGCCGTGCTGCTGTATGCGTTGTACTGGCTGCTGAGACGGTTGAATTGGATCCGCGCGCCCGAGCGTTCGCAATGGACGCCACCGGCCACATTGTTCGGTCTGGACGTGCGGCCCGAAAGTCTGCCGCAGGACGTGGCGGCAGCGGCCGCGCAGCTCGCACGCTCCGGCAATTTGACCGCGGCGCTGTCACTGCTCTACCGCGGCGCGCTGGTGACGTTGCTGCATCGCGACCAGATCGAGCTTGCCAACGGCGACACCGAGGTCGACTGCCTGACCAAAACACGCGACCGCGTTGCAGCGCCGACCTACGCGTATCTGTCGCGTCTGCTGTCTATCTGGCAGACGGCAGCCTACGCGCATCGCATGCCGCCACAGCCCGACGTGGAGCAGCTTGCGTCCGAGTGGCCCGCGTTTTTCCGTGCGCAGGGCGCATGAACCGGCGGGCGCTGCACCTCGCGATCGTGGGACTGGCGCTGTGCCTGGGCGCCTACCTGTTCACGCAAAACTACGCCATCGTCAAGGACCGCGTGTGGGTGGGCATGAGCGGAGAGGCGCGAGTCAACCCTCTGCTGGCCGCCCGCATGCTGCTGACACGCATGGGCGCCCGGGTGCAGGAGAGCAGCGATCTTACGCAGCTGGACAAGTTCCCGGTCGGCGGCACCATCCTCCTAGCGGCCGATCGCGGCGAGCTGGATCCGCCCACCGCAACGCGGCTGCTCGCATGGGTGCAGGACGGCGGCCATTTGGTGGTGGCAGTCGAGCGCCCGTACGGGCACGATCCGCTCCTGGATATGCTGGGCGTTTCGGTACGGCAGGACGATTTTCACGGCGCGGTCTTGAGGCCCGATGATGTGGAACTCCCCGATGGAACCCACCTGCGCGTGGACCTCGTCCCTTCGCCCCGCCTCCATGACGACGAGGACGCGGCGAGCTGGACGCACGAGTCGCACGGCGCCATCCGCATACTGCAGATACCCTACGAGAACGGACTGGTGACCATGCTCTCGACGTTCCGTCCATTCGGCAACTACGTCATCGGCCATCTCGATCACGCCGAGCTCTTATGGCGCCTCGCGGGCGGCAATGGCCACCCGCTCGAAGTCTGGCTGGTTCGCCATCTGGACCTGCAGTCGCTGCCGCGGTGGCTGGTGAACAATGCCATGCCCTTCCTGGTGGCGTTCGCTGTTTTTCTGATGTTGGCTCTGTGGCGCGTGATGCCTCGCTTCGGCCCGCTACAGCCGAACGCGGCGCCAGATAGGCGGAGCTTGGTCGAGCATTTGTCGGCGATGGGCCGCTTCTATTCCATGCAACGGCAATTGCCCAAGCTGGTCCAGATCGTCCGCCAGGACGGGCTCGATTTGCTGGCGGCCCGCGCACCCGAAACGCGGGGACAGGACGGGGCGGCGCGGCTGAAGACCGCTGCGCGCCTGACTGGGTTGCGGCCGCGCGAACTGCTGCAAGCGTTCACCGCGGCGGCGGTCACGCCGCACGATTTCACCCTAGCCGTGCGCGTGCTGGCCGCGTTCCGCCGTCAGCTCACGCCGTCCAGCAGACCGGGGGACGCGCGTCGCGCACACGCTCGAAGACCGGATAGCGCACCGGGCACGGAGCGCCGTAGGGATCACAAGATGCGCGCAGAATTCGACAAGGCGTTCCGAGAAGCGCTCGAACACGACAAGGAACACGCATGAACGAGAGCACGGGTACGGACTTCGGCGGCCAGGCCCTGCGGGCGGTCAACGCGATGCGCACCGAGGTGGCCAAAGCCGTGATTGGCCAGGGCGCCGTCATCGACCAGGTGCTGATTGCGCTGCTGGCCGGCGGTCATGTCCTGATCGAGGGGGTTCCAGGTCTGGGCAAGACACTGCTGGTGCGGGCGCTCGCCAAGACCTTCGATGGCCGCTTCGCGCGCATCCAGTTCACGCCCGACCTGATGCCGGCGGACGTCACGGGCCACACGCTCTACGACCAGGCTACGCGTGAATTCACCACGCGCAAGGGGCCGGTGTTCACCAACCTGCTGCTCGCGGACGAGATCAATCGCGCCCCGGCCAAGACCCAGGCCGCACTGCTCGAGGTGATGCAGGAGGGACAGGTGACGATCGAGGGCACCGCGCATCCGCTCGAGCCCCCGTTCATGGTGCTGGCCACGCAGAACCCGATCGAGCAGGAAGGCACGTACGCGCTGCCCGAGGCGCAGCTCGACCGCTTTCTGCTCAAGATCCGCATCGACTTCCCCACGCTGGAGAACGAGCACAGCATGGTGCGCCAGGTCACCACCAACCAAGTGGGCGATCGGCTCAACGTGGCCAGCGTCAACACCCTGATCAAGCCGCCCACGGTGCTCGCGCTGCAGCGCTACCTGGCGGCGATGACGGTGGATCCGCGCGCTTCGGACTACGCGGTGCGCATCACCCGCGCCACGCGCATGTGGCCCGGCATCGCCGCGGGCGCGAGTCCGCGCGGCGGCATCTCGCTGGTGCGTGCAGCGCGCGCCCAAGCGCTGATCAGCGGGCGTGACTTCGTCACACCCGACGATGTCAAGGCAGTGGCCCTGCCGGCTCTGCGCCATCGCGTGACCCTGGCGCCGGAGGTGGAGATCGAGGGGCAGGGCGCAGACGTCATCCTCGGCGCGCTGCTGCAGAAGGTCGAGGCACCGAGGACGTGATTCGCGGCTCGTGATGCGTGACGAACGCCCTCGTCACAGTCTTGAACACGCGCTAGACGATCCAATCACGTGATCCCCTCCCCCCTACTGGTCCACCTGGCCCTCCTCTGGGTGCTCGCCGCGGTGGCAGCTTCTATCTGGCAGGAGGTGAATGCAGCATGGACTGTGGTCAGCATCCTTCTCGGCGCAACGGTGTTGGGCGATCTGTTCCTGAGCACGCGCCGCTTGCGGCTCGAGGTGTGGCGCCGGCTGCCGGCCTCGGCACCACTGTATGTGTGGATCGATGTGCGGCTGCATCTTTCGAACCTCCACCGCGCGCGCATCTCCTGCGACGCGTTCGACCATCATCCGCTCGAGTGCACCGTCGAGGGTTTGCCGCGCACGCTTGCGATTCCCCCAGGCGGATGGGCCGAGTTCAACTACCGCCTGCGGCCGACCAGCCGCGGGGATCTGCGCTTCGGCTTGCTCGAGCTGCGCGTCCACTCTCCGCTCACGCTCTGGCAGCGCCGCTTGCGCTTGGGCGAGCCATCGACCCTACGCGTGTATCCCAACTTCGCCGCGCTCACCCGCTACGCGCTGTTCGCTACCGACAACCGCCTGTCTCAAATGGGCGTTCTGCAGCGCCGCCGGCGCGGCGAGGGACTCGATTTCGACCAGCTTCGCGAGTACAGGGAGGGCGACAGTCAGCGCAAGATCGACTGGAAGGCGAGCCAGCGGCTGCACAAGCTGATCTCACGTGAATACCAGGACGAACGCGACCAGCAGGTCGTATTCCTGGTCGATTGCGGTCGCCGCATGCGCGCCAAGGACGACGATTGCTCGCACTTCGATCACGCCCTGGACGCCACGCTGCTGCTGGCGTACGTGAGCCTGCGCCAAGGGGACGCGGTCGGGCTGATGACCATGAGCGGTCCGCACCTGTGGCTGGCCCCGCGCAAATCACATGCCATGGTCAACCAGATCCTGAACCAGGTCTATGGCCTGCAACCCGGCCTGCTCACCAGCGACTACCACCAAGCGGCGGTGGAGTTGTCCAAGCGTCTGAAGAAGCGCGCGCTGGTGGTACTGATCTCCAACCTGCGCGACGAGGACGACGACACCCTGCTCCCCGCGCTGCGCCTGCTGCAGAAACGGCACCTGGTGTTGTTCGCCAGCCTGCGCGAGCGCGCTCTGGACGAAACCGCAGCTGCGCCGGTGCAGGACTTCGAGGCCGCGCTCACCCACGGCGCCGCGATCGAGTACCGGCTGCGTCGCGACGCGGCCTTCCGCCGCCTCAAGCAAGGCAACATCGTGTGTGTTGATGTCCCGCCTCAGCGGCTCGCGCTGGCGCTGGTGAATCAGTACCTGGACGTCAAGCGCAGCGGCCAACTGTAAGCGATCGGTGACTTGCCAGCTGGGTCCATTATGCTAGGCTAATTAAATAAGGTGTAACTCTCGCTAGCCGCGCAGAGCATCGGCGGGAGCCGAGTCGGAACTCTAAAGGGAGGGTGCCGCATGTCGTCGCTGCGTCTTGCC
>Ga0335084_10007176_pt1 | contig 11088 bp, 10 predicted proteins | sample Lox_Sample_44_FD_206721 | JGI IMG/M metagenome (GOLD analysis project Ga0335084, IMG submission 206721) | Soil microbial communities from Loxahatchee National Wildlife Refuge, Florida, United States - Lox_Sample_4.4 | ecosystem: Environmental > Terrestrial > Soil > Wetlands | place: USA...
CTCGGCGTGGTCGGCATCATCACGCCGTGGAACTTCCCGATCGCGATCCCGGCGTGGAAGATCGCGCCCGCGCTCGCCTACGGCAACTGCGTGGTGTTCAAGCCCGCCGACCTGGTGCCGGGCTGCGCCTGGGCGCTCGCCGAGATCGTCGCACGCAGCGGCCTGCCGGCGGGCGTGTTCAACCTGGTGATGGGCCGCGGCTCGGTGGTGGGCGAGCTCCTTTCGACCGATCCGGGCATCGACGGCGTCTCCTTCACCGGCTCGGTCGCCACCGGCAGGCGCGTGGCGCAGAACTGCGCGGCGCGGCTGGCCAAGGTCCAGCTCGAGATGGGCGGCAAGAACCCGCAGGTCGTGCTCGACGACGCCGACCTCGACACCGCGGTGAACGTGTCGATCCAGAGCGCTTTCTTTTCCACCGGCCAGCGCTGCACGGCGGCGAGTCGCCTCATCGTGACCGAGGGTATTCACGACAAGTTTGTTTCCGCTCTGACTTCAAGAATGAAAGCCCTGAAGATCGACGACGCGCTGAAAGACGGCACCGACATCGGGCCGGTGGTCGACCCGTCGCAGCTCGAGCAGGACCTGAAGTACATCGAGCTCGGCAAGAAGGAGGGCGCGAAGCTCGCCGCCGGCGGCGGGCGGCTGAAGCGCGCGACCGAGGGCTACTACCTCGAGCCCGCGCTCTTCACGGAGACGACCTCGCAGATGCAGATCAACCGCGACGAGATCTTCGGCCCGGTCGCCTCGGTGATCCGCGTGAAGGACTACGACGAGGCGCTGAAGGTCGCCAACGACACGCCCTTCGGCCTGTCGTCGGGGATCGCCACCACCTCGCTCAAGCACGCCGAGCACTTCAAGCGAAATTCCGCCGCGGGGATGGTCATGGTCAACCTCCCCACGGCAGGGGTCGACTATCACGTGCCCTTCGGCGGCCGCAAAGGCTCGAGCTACGGGCCGCGCGAGCAAGGCCGGTATGCGGCCGAGTTCTACACGACGGTGAAAACCGCGTACGTGAACCCCTGAAGAACTTCCGCGTCTCCTACCTGCCGCCGCTGCTGGTCTACGCGGCGTACGGGATCCAGGGCCTGACGGGCATCGTCGGCACCTTCTTCGTCAAGGACTACCTCGACCTGAGCGCGGAGTTCCTCGCCGCGCTCGCCTTCTGGGCCGGCATCCCGTGGGCGATGAAGATGCCGGTCGGCCACGTCGTCGACCTGCTGTGGCGCTGGAAGGCGTGGATCCTCTGGCTCGGCGCGGCGATGCTCGCCGCGAGCCTCGCCATCATGTACGGCCTCATCGCGCACACCGACCCCATGCGCGCCGTGATGAGCGCCAACCGCTGGTTCGTGCTGTCGGCGCTGCTCCTGCCGACCGGCTACATGATCCAGGATGCGGTCGCCGACGCGATGACGGTCGAGGCGGTGCCGAAGGCGGATTCCAGCGGCGTGCCGTACGACCAGGCCGCGCGCAAGGAAATGCACACGACGATGCAGACGCTCGGCCGCGTCGCGGTGATCGGCGGCCTCGCGCTGGTCGCGCTGGTGAACGTCTTCGTGTTCCACGATACCGACGCGCTGCCCGCGGCGCAGAAGGTCGAGCTCTACGCGCGCATCTATCTCTGGTCGCTCGTCATCCCGGTGCTGTCCGTGCTCGGCGTCATCCTGCATGCGTTCCTCAGGCAGAACCCCGACGCGCACGGCGAGGAGAAGACGCAGCCGAACTGGAGCGTGCTCGGCGGCAGCCTGGCGTTCGTCGTCATCACGCTCGCGGTCGGCCTGGGCGGCGTGCCCTACGGCCAGGAGGTCATCTTCCTCGGCTCGTTCGCGGTGATCGTGTTCCTGCTCTGGCGCCTCGCGCGCGAGCTGGAGCCGGCGGCGCGCGAGGTGCTCGTCGCGACGGCGTTCGTGCTCTTCGTCTTCCGCGCCACGCCGGGCAGCGGCCCGGGCTCGACCTGGTGGATGATCGACATCCTGCGCTTCGACGAGTCCTTCCTCGCGCGGCTCTCGCTCGTCGCCTACGCGCTGACGCTGGTCGGCATGTTCGCCTTCCGGCGCTTCATGGCCGAGCGCTCGATCGCCTACATCATCGTCTTCCTCAGCGTGGCCGGCGCGCTGCTTTCCGCGCCGACGATCGGCATGTATTATGGGCTGCACGAATGGACCGCGCGGTACACCAACGGCATCGTCGACGCGCGCTTCATCGCGCTGATCGACACGGCGCTCGAGTCGCCGCTCGGGCAGATCGCCATGATCCCGATGCTCGCCTGGATCGCCAATTCCGCGCCCGCCAACCTGAAGGCGACCTATTTCGCGGTGATGGCCTCGTTCTCCAACCTCGCGCTGTCGGCGTCGCAGCTCGGCACCAAGTACCTGAATCAGGGCTTCGTCGTCTCGCGGCAGGTGCTCGACCGTGCGACCGGCGCGGTCAGAGTGCCGCAAGATTATTCAGAGCTCGGTGTCCTGCTGATCACGGCGACCCTGGTCTCGCTTCTGGTACCCTTGGTCGCCGTGCTCGCCGTCCGAGCGTTGAAGCTGCGCACCGCGTGAATACCAGAGCGCTCGCTCTTTTCCTGGCTGCGCTGCTGGCCGCGCTGGCCGGCTGCGCCTCGGTCGAGCAGCGCGCCGAGCGGAACGAGAAGGACCTGCTGAACGCGCGCCACAACGACGACCTGGAGCGCGGCAACGAGCTGCGCAGGCTCACCGACAAGCTGATCGCCTACGTGGCGCAGAAGCCGCGTCCGACCATCGACGTCCTGGTCATCTCCGGCGGCGGCGACTGGGGCGCCTTCGGCGCCGGGGTGCTGAAGGGCTGGAACCGCGTCAAGGGCGCGATGGCGCGCCCGCAGTTCGACATCGTCACCGGCGTCAGCACCGGCGCGCTGATCGCGCCGTTCGCTTTCCTCGGCGACGACGAGGCGATCGAGCGCATCGTGCACCTCTACCGCAACCCGCAGCCCGACACCGCGGTCTCGCGCGGCTGGCTGTTCTTCCTGCCGGACAATCCGTCGTTCTACGTGCTGCCCGGCCTCGAGCGCGAGCTGAAGGCGGCGCTCGACCGGCCGATGCTCGAGCGCATCGCGGCGAACGGCGCCGGCGGGCGCGCGCTGCTCGTCAACACCACCAACATCGACTTCGGCCAGATGAAGGCGTGGGACATCGTGGCCGAATGCCGCAAGGCGGTGGCGGGCGGCGACGACGAGCGCGTGCGGCAGATCCTGCTCGCGAGCGCCGGCATCCCCGGCGCGTTCCCGGCGCGCGATATCGGCGTGCACCTCTACGTCGACGGCGCGATCACCGGGAACATCCTGTACGGCGGCCGCGTGAACGAGGACGAGAGCCTGCTCTCGATCTGGGGCGCGACTTATCCCGACCAGCCGCTGCCGCGCATCCGCTACTGGGTGATCTTCAACAACCAGATCCGCTTCCCGCCCGAGATCGTGAAGCCGCGCTGGCCCGACATCATGGCCCGGGCGACGATCATGAGCACGCAGACTTCGACGCTGAACTCGATCCGCCACCTCTACGCCAGGGCGGAGATCGACCGGCTCAAGCGCAAGGCCGACGTCGAGGTGCGCCTCATCTCCGTGCCCGAGGACTGGGTGCCCTCCCAGCCCGGCACGTTCGTCAAGGAAGTGATGAACGACCTCGCCGACCTCGGCGAAAAGATGGGCGCCGACCCGAAGAGCTGGCGCACTGAAGCGCCCTAGCTCGCGAGCGGCGCGAGCGCCGCTGTCTTCTGCGGGGCTTCGATTGCCCAAGCGCAGCCGTTCAGCCTTACGTACGTGTCCGTCAGCGGCAATGACACCAGCAAGACCTGCGATCTGGCGCACCCATGCGCCGGCGCGAGCTCGGCGATTACCATCCGCGGCAACAATATCGTGATGAACTCCGTCGGGCTCGCCTGCGGGGACGGCGCCGGCTTCGCATCCGACGAAACGAACCTCGTATCCGGCAATACTGAGGACTTCCGCCAGCAGAGCCGTGCAAACCCGGCGGTGAGAAAGCTCAAGCTGCGATAGGCTCGTCAGTCGGGCGCCAGCGGTTCCTCGTCCATCAGCGCGATCTGCTCGCGCAGTTCGAGAATTCTGTCCTGCCAGTAGCGCGTGGTGTTGAACCACGGAAAGGCCGCGGGAAACGCCGGATCGTCCCAGCGCCGCGCGATCCACGCCGAGTAGTGGATCAGGCGCAGCGTGCGCAGCGCCTCCAGAAGATGCAGCTCGCGGCGGTCGAACGCCATGAATTGCCCGTAGCCGGCGAGGACGTCCTGCAGCGCCTTGGTCATCGAGGCACGGTCGCCGGAGAGCAGCATCCAGAGATCCTGCATCGCCGGCCCCATGCGCGCGTCGTCCAGGTCGACGAAGTGCGGACCGTCCGGGGTCCACAGGATATTGCCGACGTGGCAGTCGCCGTGCAGCCGGATGTTCTTCACGTTGCCTGCCCTTTCATAGCATCTTTTCACCGATGAAAGAGCCTGTTCGGTCACCGCTTTCCATGCGTCGAGGAGCTCGGCGGGGACGAAGCCGCTTTCGAGGAGGAAAGCGCGCGGCTCGGCGCCGAAGGTCTTCTCGTTCAGGAAGCCTCGCTCCTTGAACGGCCGCGCCGCGCCGACGGCGTGGATGCGGCCGAGGAAGCGGCCGATCCATTCGAGCACCTTCGGGTCGCCGAGCTCGGGCGTGCGGCCGCCGCGGCGCGGGTAAACGGCGAAGAGGAAGCCGCCGTATTCGCCGGTGTAGAAGGGCGCGACCACCGGGATCTCGCGCTCGGCGAGCTCCTTCGCGAAGGCATGCTCCTCGGCGATCTGCGCCGCGCTCCAGCGTCCCGGGCGGTAGAACTTCGCCACCACGGAGCTGTTGTCCTCCAGGTACACCTGGTAGACGCGGTTCTCGTAGCTGTTGAGCGGCAGCAGGCGGCCGTCGCCGCGCAGGCCGGCGCCCTCGAGGGCGTCGAGCACGGTCTGCGGGTCGAGCGAGGAATAAGGATGCGCCACGCGCGGTATAGTAGCTCCATGGAACAGAACGCCGTCGAGGTGAAGGACCTCGATTTCTCCTATGGCGACCTCGAGGTGTTCCGCGGCCTCTCGCTCGACATCGCGCGCGGGCGGGTCGTGGCGATCCTCGGCGGCAGCGGCTCGGGCAAGTCGACGCTGCTCAAGCTGATCGGCGGCCAGCTCGCGCCGGCGCGCGGCCGCGTGACGGTCGAGGGCAGGAACGTGCACGCGCTCGGCGCCGACGAGCTCTACGAGCTGCGCCTCGACATGGGCATGATGTTCCAGACCTCGGGCCTGTTCAGCGACCTGTCGGTCTACGAGAACATCGCCTTCCCGATCCGCGAGAACTTCGACGTCGACGAGGAGGTGGTGCGCCGCATGGTACTGATGAAGCTGCAGGCGGTCGGCCTGCGCGGCGCGCGCGACATGATGCCGGGCGACCTCTCCGGCGGCATGACGCGCCGCGTGGCGCTCGCGCGCGCGGTGGCCACCGACCCGAAGCTGATGATGTACGACGAGCCCTTCGCCGGGCTCGATCCGATCTCGCTCAACCAGATCGTCGAGCTGATCCGCACCCTGAACGACGCGCTCGGCCTCACCTCGATCGTCGTCACCTACGACGTGCACGAGGCGCTGAAGGTCGCCGACTACGTCTACGTGGTGAACGACGGCGCGGTGCTCGGCAAGGGCACCCCGGCCGAGATCGTCGCCTCGGAAGATCCCTACCTGAAGCAGTTCGTGAACGCGCTGCCCGACGGGCCGGTGCGCTTCCACTTCCCGGCCGCGCCGATCGGCGAAGAGCTCAACCTGACTTAGGAACGAAGCGCAGCGCGACGCCGTTGTTGCACCAGCGCTGCCCGGTGGGCTGCGGGCCGTCGTCGAAGAGGTGGCCGTGATGGCCGCCGCAGCGCGCGCAGTGGTACTCGGTGCGCGGGTAGACCAGGTAGTAGTCCTTCTTCGTCTCGAAGGCGCCGGGGATGCTGGTGAAGAAGCTCGGCCAGCCGGTGCCGGACTCGAACTTCATCTCGGAGGTGAAGAGCGGCAGCCCGCAGCCGGCGCAGACGAACACGCCCGCGCGCTTCTCGTTGTTGAGCGGGCTGGTGCCGGCGCGCTCGGTGGACTCCTCGCGCAGCACGGCGTAGGCCTGCGGCGGCAGGCGCTTGCGCCACTCGTCCTTCGTCAGCTTGAGGGGCTCGGTCGCCGAGGGCACGGCGGTGCCCGGCGCGAGGAAGCTCTTCCAGTCGCTTTGCATCCGTTTGATGTCCTTCATGTCGATGGCTGGGGCCGCTCGTGCCACGAGCGGCCCCAGAACCACTCCTGCCAGAAAAGCTCTGCGTTTCATGCTGCATTAGTCTCCGGTAGGGCCGGAAACTTACAGGATAACGCTTCGCATACCGCTTTAGTGGCTGTGCGCGATGTTGTAGGCCACCGCGCCGCCGATGATCGCCCCGGCGAGGATCGCAAGCCCCGTGCCGTCGGCGTGGTAGACCGGCGCCGGCTGCACATAGACCGGCCGCTCGACTACCACCGGGCGGCGCACCTCGTGGACGTAGACCGGGCGCGGATGATAGCGCTCGACGAACACCGGACGCTCGACCACGACCGGGCGGCTCACGACCTCGCGGCCGTGCCGGTAGTACGGGTCGGCGAACGAGGCGCTCGAGGCGAGAACGGCGGCGCCGGTCAGGGTGGCAAGGATCGTCTTCTTCAGCATGGCAGGCTCCTTTCGTTGTCTGGACTGCATGGCCATTTGACGCGCCGCCGCGCAAACTGCGAACCCAGAAAGTGCAACAGGTGTAACCGCGTGTTACTTTCCCCGGCGGGAGGGGACTTATGACACGCGCTTCACTGTTTCTTCACATTCTGCTGCTGTCGTCGGCCTGCCTCGCGCAGGACTACCCGTCGAAGCCGATCACCATGGTGAATCCGTTCCCGCCGGGCGGCGTGGTCGACGTGGTCGGGCGGCCGCTCGCCGCGGTCATGGAAAAGTCGCTCAAGCAGCCGGTGATCATGGTGGGCAAGACCGGCGCGGGCGGCGCGGTGGGCTTCGCCTACGCGGCGAAGGCGCCGGCCGACGGCTACACCATCCTCATGGGCCTGTCTTCGATCTCGATCTTCCCGGTCTCCGACCGCATCAACGGCAAGACGCCGCCCTACGAGCTGAAGGAATTCGCGCCGATCGCGCTCGTCACCGCCGATCCAACGGTGCTGGTGGTGCGCACCGACGGGCCGTACAAGTCGGTCAAGGACTTCGTCGACGCCGCGAAGGCGAATCCCGGCAAGATCAACTATTCGTCCTCCGGCGTGTACGGGACGCTGCACGTGGCGATGGAGATCTTCGCCAACGCAGCCGGCATCAAGCTGTTCCACGTCCCTTATCAGGGTGGCGGACCGGCGGTGACCGCGCTGCTCGGCGGCCAGGTGCAGGCGCTCGCCTCGGGCCCGGCGGCGGCGATCGGCCAGATCAAGGCCGGCAAGATGCGTGCGCTCGCGAGCTGGGGAACCGAGCGGCTCGCGCTCATGCCCGACATCCCGACCTTCAAGGAGCTCGGCTACGACGCCGAGTTCTACATCTGGTCGGGCGTGTTCGTCCCGGCCGGCACGCCGCAGGATATCCAGACGAAGCTGCGCGCCGCGGTGCGCGAGGCGGCCAACTCGCCGGAGTTCAGGAACGCGATGGAGAAGGTGTCGACGCCGGTCGCCTATCTCGACGCCCCGGAATTCCAGAAGTACTGGGACCGCGACGCCGCGCGCCTGAAGATCGCGGTCGAGAAGATCGGCAGGGTGGAGGAGAAGTAGCCGCCGCGGCATGGACGCGATCCTGACGGTGGCGCTGGCCGCCTCGGTCGCGGGGTTGAGCCACGACGTCGGCCCCCGCACGGGCGACCTCGACGCGCTGCTCGAGACGCGCACCATCCGGGTCCTGGTGCCCTACAGCCGCACGCTCTACTTCAACGACCGCGGCAAGCAGCGCGGGCTCACCGCCGACACGCTGCGCGACTTCGAGGTCTTCCTCAACGGCAAATACGGCCGCAAGAACCGGCCGATCACGGTGGTGGCGTTGCCCACGACGCGCGACAGGATAATTCCGGGCCTGCTCGAGGGCCGCGGCGACATCGCGGCGGGCAACCTCGCGATCACCGCAGCGCGCGACCGGGTGGTGGATTTCTCCAAGCCGCTCGCCGAGGGCATCGCGGAAGTGGTGGTCACGGCGGCGCGCGGCCCGCAGCTCGCCTCGCTCGGCGACCTCGGCGACCGCGAGGTGCACGTGCGCCGCTCGAGCAGCTACTACGCCAGCCTCGAGGCACTCAACAAGCGTCTGCGTGCCGAGGGCAAGCCGCCGGTGCGCATCGTCACCGTTCCCGACGCGCTCGAGGACGAGGACCTGATGGACATGGTCGCCGCGGGTCTCATCCGGATCACCGTCGTCGACAACTGGAAAGCGGGCATCTGGGCCAAGATGCTGAAAGGCCGCCTCAAGGTCTGGCCCGGCCTCGCGCTCAGCGAGGGCGTCGGCATCGGCTGGGCGTTCCGCCCGCGCAGCCCGCAGCTCGAGGCCGCCGTCAACCAGTTCATCGACCTCTATCCGAGCTCGCGCGAGCAGCGCTACCGCGACTACCCGAAGTACCTCGCCGAGCTTCGCCACGCCACCGCCGACGCCGACTGGAAGCGTTTCGAGCGCACGGTGCGCCTGTTCCGCAAATACGCGCCGCGCTACGGCTTCGACTACCTGATGGTCGCGGCGCAGGGCTACCAGGAGTCGGGCCTCGACCAGAGCGCGCGCAGCGAGAAGGGCGCGATCGGCGTCATGCAGCTCATGCCGCAGACCGGCGCCGCGCTCAAGGTGGGCGACATCACGCAGGAAGAGCCCAACATCCACGGCGGCATCAAGTATCTGCGCCAGCTGCAGCGGCAGATGAAAGGCGACGACCTCGACGAGCACAACCGGCTGCTCTTCGCCTTCGCCGCCTACAACGCCGGGGCCTCGCGCGTCGCTGCGGCGCGCGCCGAGGCGGCGAAAGCCGGCCTCGATCCCGACGTCTGGTTCGACAACGTCGAGATCGTCGCCGCCCGGCGCATCGGCCAGCAGACCGTGCTCTACGTGCGCAACATCTACAAGTACTACGTCGCGTACAAGCTGCAGCTCGAGACGCTGGAGGCGCGCCGCGCGGCGGGCGCCGCCTACGCGCCGCCGCCGCCGGTCGCCAAGCCCGCGGCGAAGAAGGCGATCGCGAAGTAGCGCCGCTTCACTTCTTCATCTGCGAGCTGCCCAGCAGCCGCCACTTGTCGTCCTTCCTGCACAGCTTGAGCGTGTTGTCGGCCTTGCGGCCCTGGGCCTCGTTGCGCACGCGCACTTCCTTGCAGGGCAAGCTCTGGTACTGGAAGCTGCGCAGCACGGTGATCTCGCCGCGGGCGCGCGTCTTCGGGTTCTCCCACGCGACCGGCTGGTTGTCCGGCGCCTCGGCGAGCGCTCTGCGCGAGGCGTCGAGGAAGATGCGCAGGTCCTCCTCGTCGAAGCGCTCGGCGGGCGTGTTCTTCAGAAGCTGGACCCAGTTCTGCGCGAGCGCGCCCGGGCTGAGCGCGGCGCAGGCGGCGGCGAGGAGCAGGCTGGCGGGGCGCATTCGGTCTCCCTGGAAGGCTTCTTTCACGCGGGCGTAGACGCTAGTATCGTCGCACCATCGATACTGCATCAAATCCCGCCTCTGCGCCGCCGCGCCGCCGCATCCGCGGCAAACGGCTCGCGCTCGGCCTCGCCGGGCTGCTGCTCCTCGTCGCCGCGGCGCTCGCCGTCGGCGTGCGCCTGATCGACACGCCCGCGGTGCGCGCGGCGATCCAGGCGCGCCTCGCCGCGGCGCTCGGCGGGCAGATCGCCTGGGAAGCGCTCGAGGTGCGCATCCACGTGCCGGGCGCCTTCAGCGCGCGGGCCGAGCGCGTGCAGGCGTACCTGCGCCTGCTGCCGCTGCTGCGCGGACACGCGGAGATCGCGTCGTTGACGGTGTCGGCGCCGGAGGTGCGGATCGAGCCGGCCGGCGGCGCCGGCGCGAGCAAGCAGCCCTCCGATCCGCTCGCCGCGTACCGCCAGGGCATGGGGGCGGCGACCCGCGTGCTGCGCGCGTTCGCGCCCGAGACGGAGTTCGCCGTGGCCGGGGCCTCGCTCGACGTGGCGCCGCTTGAATTGCGCGAGCTGAATCTCACCGCGCGCACCCACCACGACGGTGTCGATCTCGATGTCGATAGCGCCGCGAACTTCTGGAAGCGCCTGCGCGTGCGCGGGCACGTCAAGTACGCCGACCTCTCCGCGCGCGCCGACGTGGAGGCGGAAGCCGCGCTGTTCGAGTCGGCGAAGGCGACCCTGACCGTGCCGGCGGCCGGCGACGCGCAGGCGAGCGCCGAGCTCACCGGCGTGGACCTGCCCGCGGTGCTGGCGCTCGTGCGCCCGAGGGTCGGCGGCCTGGGCGCGCTGCGCTCGATCGACGGGCGCCTCGGCGCGAAGCTCGACGCCTCGCTCGGCAAGGACTGGCGCGCCGAGCTGCAGCTCGTGAAATCGAGCGCCACGCTGAGGCTCGCCGGGCTGCCCTGGCCGATCGCCGTCTCGTCCGGCGCGCTGTCGGCTTCGCCGCGCGCCCTAGACGTGCGCGGCGTCGCCGGCGCCGTGGGCGCTTCGCGCTACACGGACGTGTCGGCGCGTCTCGACCTCGGCGCGCCGCTCAGGCTGGCGGCGGCCTCGGGGCGCGCGACGTTGCAGCTCGAGCAGCTCTTCCCGTGGCTCAAGGAGCGGCTGCCGCTCGACGCGGTCCAGGCGCTCTCGGGCGGCGCGGAGGTGACGGTCAGGAAGCTCGCGCTGCGCTTCGACCGGCCCGCCGAGGCCGACTACGAGGTGCTCGCCGAGCCGCGACAGGTCAGCGTCGCGCTGAAGGCGCTGCCGGCGCCGCTCGCCGCGTCGGGCGGCACCATCGCCGCGACGCCCGCCGCGGTGCGCTTCGACAAGGTCGCGCTCGCGCTGCTCGACGCGAAGACCGAAGTCTCCGGCGCGCTCGACGTGCGCGCGCGATCGGTCGAAGGCTCGCTCGCGCAAGGCACGAGCGGCGAGAAGCTCGTGCG
>Ga0335084_10007177_pt1 | contig 11087 bp, 8 predicted proteins | sample Lox_Sample_44_FD_206721 | JGI IMG/M metagenome (GOLD analysis project Ga0335084, IMG submission 206721) | Soil microbial communities from Loxahatchee National Wildlife Refuge, Florida, United States - Lox_Sample_4.4 | ecosystem: Environmental > Terrestrial > Soil > Wetlands | place: USA: Florida...
CCCGGCCGGCGCCTGGCCCGGCGCGGCCGCGAGCGCCAGGGCGGAGAGGCCGGTCCGTACGAACGTCCTTCGCGTCATGGCCATGGGACTCCTCCAGCGGAAGGGAGGCGCTGGGGCTCACGTCGTGACGGCATCCACCTGGGGCGAGTCCCCGCCGCGCTTCTCCAGGGCGCGCTCGCGCCGCGCCAGCCAGCCGGCGACCGCCAGCGACGCCCCGGCGATGGGCAGCGCCGCCACCGCCAGGCCGGCGATGCCCAGGCCGGCCGACACCAGCGCCGCCTGAGACCAGCCCGCGAGGGCGTCGGCGCCGCGGTAGACGAAGGTGTCGATGAAGCTCTTGGCCTTGTACTTGGCCTCGCGCGGGACCACCGTGAAGAGCACCTCGCGCGCCGGCCGGTCCACGGCGAAGTGCACGGCGCGGCGCAGCGCCTGGAACCCGCCCAGCACCCAGAGCGTCGGCGCGGCCGCGACCGCGACGAACCCCGCCGCCGAGAGGACCGGCACGACGCCCAGCGCCGCGCCGAGGCCGAGGCCGGCGACGATCCGGCCGGTGGCCAGCGCCTGGGTGGCGAGGGCGCCCACGTTCACCGCCAGATCGACGGCGGCGAACAGCGCGGTGCGCCGCGCCGAGTCCGGGATGGAGGCCGCCACCACCCGGGCCAGCTGGAAGTAGAGGAAGGTGGCGCCGAGCGAGAAGAGGAGCTGGTGAGCCGCGATGGCGAGGAGGTATGGCGAGCGAAGCGTCTCGCGGAACCCGGCCAGGGCGCCGCCCCCCAGCCCTGCGTCGGCGGGCCTCTGCTCGGCCCCGCCCTCCCCCGCCGTCCGCGCCCAGGCGGCGAGCCGCCCCGCGCAGCGGGTGGCGATCTCCAGCAGGGCCGCGGAGACGAGCACCAGGTTCGCGGCGCCGAGCGGCCGCGCCAGCACCGCGGCGGCGGCGGGGCCGGCGATGGCACCGAGGCTCCCGCCCGCCGCGACGAAGCCGAAGAGCCGCTTCGCCTGGGGCGCCGTGAAGAGGTCGGCCATGAAGCTCCAGAAGACCGACACCACGAACAGGTTGTAGACGCTCACCCACACGAAGAACGCCCGCGCCGTCCACTCCGGGGCGAAGCCGGCCCGCAGGAGCGCCCAGAAGACGACCAGGTTCAGGAGGAAGAACCGGTAGACGAGGGGGATGGCGCGCGCCCGGGGCACGCGCGCCACGAGCGCCGAGTAGGCGGGGACGGCGGCGAGCATCACGGCGAAGGTCGCCGTGAACGACCAGTGGAGCGTCTCCACCCCGCCGCGGATCCCCATCTCCTCGCGGAGCGGGCGGAGCACGTAGTAGCCGGCCAGGAGGAAGAAGAAGTAGGCGAACGCCCACGGGACCGCCGCGACCTCGGCCGGACGGACGTCGAGGATCCGCCCGAGGATTCCCCCCGCCCGCACGCCCGCGTCCGCCGCCATGGCCCGGCTCGCTCAGGCCGGGCCCTGGCCGGGCCCGCGCCGCGCGTCCTTCCGCAGCTCGCGGAGGACGTGCCCGGCCTCGGGGGCGATGAGCTTCTCCCAGGCGAGCCGGACCGCGGCCGGGGAGCCGGGAACGGAGAAGACCACCCGCCCGCCCCAGGTGCCGGCGACGGCGCGGGACATCATCGCGGCGGAGCCGATCTCCTGGTAGGAGAGCATCCGGAACAGCTCTCCGAAGCCGTCGAGCCGCTTCTCCAGCAGCGCCGACACCGCCTCGTAGGTCCGGTCGCGCCCGGCGATGCCGGTGCCGCCGTTCACCACCACGGCCTCGGCGTCCGCGGCGGCGGCCTCCTCGAGCGCGGCGCGGATCCGCTCCGGGTCGTCCTTCACGACCCGGTAACCGACCACCGCGTGCCCGGCCCGGACCGCCGCCTCGCGCAGGAACGCCCCGCCGACGTCCTCGGCCTCGCCGCGCGAGTCGGACGCAGTCACCACGAAGAAGCGGACCGACCGCGGGGCTTCCTTCCTGTGCTCCTCGTGCGACATGCCGTGGCCTCACCTGTGGAGCTCGATCGTCGTGCCGCCGCGCACGCGATCGAGGTCGCGCATCACCCGCGGCGCGTCGGGCGCGTCCGGCGCGAGGAAGACATAGCGGGCCCAGGCGTCGCCCGCCCGGCGCGGATCGCCGAGGGCAGCGCGGGCGTCGCCGAGGACCCTCCACGGGAGCGGGAGCGCGGGGTCGAGGGACGAGGCGCGCTCCGCGTAGTCGACGGCGTCGCGCCCGTCACCGGCGCGCACCAGGTGCGCGCCGGCGAGCGCGAGCCCCTCGGGATCGTCGAGGTCCAGGAGGCGCGCCGCGCCGAAGCCGCGGGGGCGCAGCGCCGCGGCGAGCCGGGCGCCCGCCAGCGACTGGGGCGGGATCGTGCGCTCGACCGGCTCGAACCCTTCCGCCCGGACGCGCAGGACATGCTCGCCCGAGCCCGGCGGCGCCGGGACGGCGCGGCTGCCCTTGCCGAGCTTGCGGCCGTCCAGCTCGACCTCCGCGGCGCGGGGGAGGACCTCGACGAGGACCTCCGGCGGCCGCTCGGCGTCGTAGCGCGTGTGCGCCGCGCCCGCGCAGGCGAGCGCAGCCGCAGCGGCGACGGCCGCCGCCGAGCGGAGCGCGCGGATCCCGCCTGGTCGCGGCCGGGTCACGGCCCGGACGGTATAGTCAACGGGGATGCTCGACAAGTTCGGCGTGGCGCGCGCCCTGCGCGAGATCGGGATGCTCCTCGAGCTGGACGGAGAGAACCCCTTCAAGATCCGGGCGTACGAGAACGGCGCGCGGGCGGTCGAGGCGCTCGACGAGGACCTGGCGGCGCTGGTGACCGGGGAGCGGCTCACGGACGTGCCCGGGATCGGCGAGGCGCTGGCGACCAAGATCGCCCAGCTCCACCGGACCGGACAGCTGGACCTGCTCGATCGCCTCAGGGCGAAGCACCCGCCCGGCGTGCTGGAGCTGCTGGAGGTCCCGGACCTCGGGCCGAAGAAGATCGCCGCGCTCCAGGCGGCGCTGGGGATCGCGAGCCTCGCCGACCTCGAGGCCGCCTGCGCCGCCGGGCGTCTCCGGGGCGTGAAGGGCTTCGGCGAGAAGACCGAGCAGAAGATCCTGGAGGGGATCCGGCGCCTGCGCGCGCGCCCGGCGCAGCGGCGGGTTTTGCTCGCCGACGCGCTGGAGCTGGGGGATCGGCTCGTCGCCCACCTCGGCCGCTCCCCGGCGGCGCTCCGCTGCGAGCTGGCCGGCTCGGCGCGGCGGGGAAAGGAGACGGTGGGGGACCTCGACGTGGTGGCGGCCTCCGGCGACCCGCCCGCGCTCGCGGCGCACCTCGTCCAGTTCCCGCTGGTCGAGGAGGTGCTGGCGCGGGGCGACACCAAGACCACGGTGCGCCTGGCCGGCGGCCTGCAGGTGGACCTCCGCGTCGTCCCGCCGGAGGACTGGGCGACCCTGCTGCACCACCTCACCGGATCCAAGGCGCACCACGTGAAGCTCCGCGGCATCGCGCGCGACCGGGGCTACACGCTGAGCGAATGGGGGCTGTACCGGTTGCCGGCGAACGCTGCGAAGGGGCGGAGGCGGACCGCGACGGCGACCTCGACCGCGACCCCGACCGCGACCGCGACCGCGACCCCGACCTCGACCCCGGACGCCGACACCCCCCCGCCCGAAGGTTCCGAGAAGGTCCGCATCGACTCCGAGGCCGCCCTCTATGCCGCCCTCGGCATGCAGCCCGTCCCTGCGGAGCTTCGCGAGGACCAGGGAGAGATCGAGGCGGCGCTGGCCGGCGCGCTGCCCGAGGACCTCGTCGCCGCCGGTGACGTGCGCGGGATGGTCCACTGCCACACCACCTGGTCGGACGGGCGCGCCACCGTCGCCGACATGGCGCGCGCCGCCGAGGCGCTGGGGATGGAGTACCTCACCATCACCGACCACTCGCGCTCGGCCGGCTATGCGGGCGGCCTCGATGCGGACCGGCTCCGGCGACAGTGGGACGAGATCGACCGGGTGCAGGAGCAGGTCAAGGTGAAGCTCCTCAAGGGCACCGAGGCCGACATCCTGGAGGACGGCTCGCTCGACTGGCCCGACCAGATCCTGGAGCGGCTCGAGGTGGTGGTGGCGAGCATCCACTCACGGATGAAGATGGACGAGGAGCAGATGACGCGGCGGCTGGTCGCGGCGATGCGCCAGCCGGTCTTCAAGATCTGGGGTCACGCCATGGGGCGCCTGCTCGGCAAGCGCGATCCGTACCGGGCGCGGGTCGAGGAGGTGCTCGACGCGCTCGCCGCCTCGCGCGGCGCCATCGAGGTGAACGGCGATCCGGAGCGGCTGGAGGCCGACCCACGGCTGCTGCGCCTGGCCGGGGCGCGCCGGATCCCGGTGGTCCTCTCGGTGGACGCGCATTCGCCCGCGGCGCTCGGATACCTGCGACTGGCCGCGATCACCGCCCGGCGCGGGTGGGTCCGGCGCGGCGACGTGCTGAACGTGCGGCCGTTCCAGGAATTCCGTGCCGCGGTGCGGCCGGTCTGAACCCGGTGGCGGCCCGACGCCGGCCTCACTTGTCCGCCCGGCGGTCCGCGTCTAGGCTGTCGCGACCTTGGCCCGGCGCATCGTCTTCACCAGGCGACTCCAGCTCAACGGCCTCCTCTCCGTCCCCTCGGGGATGCCGCTCGGCTGGGTCTTCAACACCTTCCAGTTCTTCCTCGTCGACCTCGGCATCTCGCGGGCGCAGATCGGGATCCTGTCGGGCGTCTCCCTGCCGTGGACGCTCAAGTTCCTGTGGGCGCCGCTGGTGGACCGCTACGCGCTCCACTGGCCCGGACGGCGGCGCAGCTGGATCATCGTCGCGCAGCTCGCGCTGGCCGGGACCTTCGGCGCCCTGGCCGCGTTCGCCTGGCGCGCGCTCGCCGCGCGGCACGCGGGCGCCCTCCCCCCGGGCGCCCCCCTCCTCCTCGGCGCCCTCGCGCTCGCCGTCGCGTTCTTCTCGGCGACCCAGGACATCGCCTACGACGCGTACACCGTGGAGTTCCTGCGCGCGGAGGAGCACGGCGCCGCGCCCGGCGTCCGGGCGATCTACTACCGCCTCGGCATGCTGCTCGCGGGCGCGGTCGCCATCTGGCTCTCGGACTCGCTGGGCTGGCCGCTGGTGTTCCTGCTGCTCGGCGCGGTGTTCGCCGCCTGCGTGCTCCTGGTGCTGGCCGCGCCCGAGCCGGAGCGGCCCTCGGCGCCGCCGCGCTCGCTGGGCAAGGCCGTGGTCGAGCCCTTCCGGACGTTCTTCCGCCGCGAGGACGCCATCCCGCTCGCGCTGTTCCTGCTCTTCTACAAGTTCGGGGACAACATGGCCGGGACCATGGTGAACCCGTTCCTGAAGGACCTCTGTCTCACCAACACCGAGGCGGGTGCGGCGGTGAAGACCGTCGGGACCATCGCCACCATCGGCGGGATCGCGCTCGCCACCGGACTGCTGACGCGCATGGGCCTGGCGCGCGCCCTGTGGGTGTTCGGGATCGCCCAGGCCGCGGCGAACCTCCTCTACGCGGCCGCCGCGCTGTCGCGGCACGCGCCGCTCCAGTTCGCGCTGTGCGGGGCGGCGCCCTCCATCGACGCGGCGACGCGCGCCTGGACGTACGCCGGGATCGCCGCGGAGCAGGGCTCCCAGGCGATGGCGAGCGTGGCGCAGGGCGCGCTCCTCCTGCGCATCTGCGACAAGCGTTACTCGGCCACGCAGTTCGCCCTGCTCTCCAGCCTGTTCGCCCTGGGCCGGTGGTCGTCCGGCCTGCCCTCGGGCTACCTCGTCGAGGCGCTCGGGTACCCGGCGTTCTTCACCCTCTGCGCGACGGTGGTGGCGCTCCCCGGCTTCCTGTTCCTGCAGCGCGTGGCGCCGTTCGGGCGGCGCGACGTGGTGGCCGCGGCGCCGCCGGCGGCGGGGTGAGCGGCTTCGCGCGCCGTCCCGCCTACGGGGCGGGCGCGGCGGGCGCCCGCACCGACACCGTCCCGCGCCGCTCCAGCTCCCGCACCGGCCAGAGGTGGTACGCGCGCAGCCAGCGCTCTGCGTCCGCGTCCTCGCCGACCGGCACGCAGACGCGCAGCGCCGGACCGCGCCGCGCGCCCCACGCGTCGAGCGTCGGGTTGGAGCGGTGCGAGATGCCCCAGAGACCGCGGCCGTCGCCGCGCTCGCGGCGCACCAGGCCCGCGTGCCAGACCGCCGGCCAGACCGACCAGTAGCTGCCGGCCACCAGATCGCAGCGCGCGGCGAGGACGTCGGGCGTGAGCCGGCCGGCGGCGGCGTCGAGATCGGCGCGCACGCGGGCCAGCGACGGGACCCCGGAGACGGCGAGCGCCGCCGCGGGCACCAGGGCCACGGCCGCCGCCGCGAGCGGGCGGGCGACGGTGCGGAGCCGCGCCAGCGCCTCGGCGAGGAGCGACGCCCCCGCGAGGTGGACCAGCACCGCGGACGGCGCGAGGTACCGCCAGTGGAAAGCGTTCTCCTCCACCCACCGGAGCGACCCGGCGAAGAGGGCGTAGGCGAGCGCCGCCAGGCAGAGCGCCGCGGCCCGCAGGACCGCGCCGGGGAGCGCCGGGCGGAGCCGCGGCACCGCCGCGAGCGTCGCCACCCCCGCGGCCGCGCAGCCGCCCAGCGCGGCCCGCCACACCCCCGCCTCCCGCCAGGCGTTCCCCAGGAACGCGCTCCAGGCGCGCGGCCACTCGCCGGGAGGGAGCGGCGACGCGTGCAGGCGCAGCGGATTCCCGGTCGCCGCGGGCCAGAGGTGCAGGAACGCCTGCCCCGCGGCGAGCCCGGCGGCGAGCAGCCCCACGTCCACCGCGAGGCGTGCCCGGATCTCGGCCGCAGGATCGCCCTCCAGGGCGTCGACGGCGGCGCGGGCGCCGGCGAGGGCCACGAGGAGGACGCCGGTGGCCGCGTTGACCCAGTGCGCGGCGATCACGAGGGCGAGGCCGGTCGCGAGGCGCGCCGGGTGCGCGAAGAGCGTTTGGACCCCTGGCCGGGCCAGGACCTCCTCATGCAAGGGTTCTGCGAGCGCCAGCCCGGCCAGGGCAAGCGCCAGCGAGAGGCCGTAGGGCTGGTCGCCCAGGTACTCGAAGCGCCACACCTCGGGCGCGGCGAAGAGGAGCGCGGCGGCGAGGCCGCCCGCGAGCGGCCAATCGCGGTCCGGCAACACGTGGCGGGCGAGGAGCGGCAGCGCGGCCAGGCCGGCGAGCACGAGCAGGAACCGCTGCACGAGCAGGTTCCACAGCGGATCGCGCACCGGCATCGCCAGGAGCGGCACCAGCATCCCGTACCGCTCCTGGTCCCAGTAGAACGGCGTCCAGCGCTGCAGCGAGACCAGCACCGGGACGATCGAGTCGCCCTGCTCGAGCCGGTGCATCGAGCCGAGGTCGACGAGCACCGCGGCCGCGGCGACGGCGGCGAAGAGGAGCACGGCGCGGAGGCGGCGGGTGCGGGCGAGCACGGCGGCGGAGGGTACCGCCGACGAGAGGCGCGGTCACCCGTCCCGAGCGGCGACCCCGACCACGACCTCGACCTCGACCTCGACACCGACCGCGACACCGACCTCGTTGTCAGCGGCTCGCCGACCGCGTCTACCGCTGCCCGGCCCGCTCCGTCCGCTCCCGGGCCTCGGCCGCGAGGGCGCGCACCGAGAACCCGGGCGTCTGCGAGTACTCGTCGGTCGCGCCCGCCGGGAAGGGCCTGGCCCGGGCCCGCATCTCCTCCAGCTTGTCGGCCGGGATCGAGGGCGAGCCGCGCCGCAGCCACGGGTCGGCCTGGTACGAGATGGGCGCGCCGCGAAGGAGCCGCTGCTCGTCCCAGATCTGGGCGGAGCGCTCGTACGAGGGCGGCGCGTGCTCGCCGGTGTCCATGCGGATGGCGTCCTTGGGGCACGCCTCGACGCAGAAGCCGCACACGATGCAGCGCAGCTCGTCGATGACGAACTTCACCGGGTACTTCTCGATCGGATCCTCGGGGTACTCCCCGGCCTCGATGTAGATGCACTGCGCCGGGCACGCCGTGGCGCACATGTAGCAGGCGACGCAGCGCGGCTTGCCGTCCTCGCGCGGCACCAGCCGGTGCAGGCCGCGGTAGCCCGGCGGATAGGGCGCGCGCTCCTCGGGGTAGGCGAGCGTGACGTTGTCCGAGGCGAACTGGCCGCGCTTGCGCGACAGGATGTCGGGGTGGGTGTCGCGCGAGAAGAAGAAGTTCTTGAGGAAGTGCCGGGTGACCGCGCCGATGCCCCGGATGATCTCCGGGAAGTACATCGACTCGCGCAGGTCGGGCGGCCGGTTGTCGAGCTGGTAGGGCATCGTGTTCCCCTAGTGACCCGCCGCGTGGGCGCCGCCGTGCGCGGCCTCGGCGCGCGGCGCCCGGCCCGCGGCGGTGGTGACGAGCGCCACCACCAGGATGGTGAGGAGCCCGAGCGCCGCCACGTAGTCGAGCCGGGAGGCAGAGCCGTCGAGCAGGATGGCGGCGCCCGTGACGAAGACGTTGATGAGCGCCGCGGGGAGCAGGATCTTCCAGCAGAGCTTCTGGATCTGGTCGTAGCGGAAGCGCGGCAGGAGCCACCGGATGGTGAGCTGCAGCCACATGAGGAGGACCATCTTCACCAGGAACGTGGCCGCCCCGATGCACGCCGCCAGGACCGGCCCGACCGCCTGCTGCAGCCAGGCGAAGGGGACGACGATCGGCTGCCAGCCTCCCAGGAAGACCGCGGCCACCACGCCGGAGAGGACCACGATCTCCATGAACTCGGAGAGGAACATGAGGCCGAACTTCATGCCCGAGTACTCGACGAAGTAGCCGACGATCTCGCTCTCGCCCTCGGGGAGGTCGAAGGGCGCCCGCTTGGTCTCCGCGAAGGCGCTGGCGAAGAAGATGAGGAAGCCCACCGGCTGGAGCAGGATGCCGAGCGCGGGGAGGAACCCGAGCACCGCCTGGCCCTGCCGCACCACCATCTCGTCGAGCCGCAGCGTCCGGAACGCCATCATGCAGCCGACCAGCGAGAGGCCGAGCGAGACCTCGTAGCTGATCATCTGCGAGGAGGCGCGGACGCCGCCGAGGAGCGCCAGCTTGTTGTTCGACGCCCAGCCCGCCAGCGAGGTGCCGTACACCTGGAGCGAGGCGATGGCGAAGACGTAGAGCAGCCCGGTGTCGTTGGCGGACACCTGGAGCGAGATGGGCGTCGCGCCCAGGCCGGCGGCCGACGGCGGGAGCCCCACGAACCAGGTGGCCGGGAGCAGGTCGCGCATCAGCACCGGCCCGCCCACCGGGACGATGGCGAAGAGCGCGAAGACCGGGACGAAGGCGAGGACCGGCGCCAGGCCGTAGAGGAAGCGGGTGCGCCCCTGGGGCTCCACGCGTTCCTTGGTGAGCATCTTGAGCGCGTCGGCGAGCAGGAACGGGATGCCGCCCAGCGCGTAGCCGAAGACCTTGATCCGGTTCGCGCCGATCCGGTTCTGGAGCATCGCGGACCACTTGCGCTCCGCCACGGTGAGCAGCGAGCCGCTCACCATGAGCACGACCAGCATCAACCAGAAGACGTTCGAGAGCGTCGCTCCGTACAGGGCTGGCGCGCCGACTTTCACCGCGAGCTCGTACCCGGCCCAGGCGGCCGAGAGGTACATCACCCACGAGAAGCCGACGAACCCCGCGCAGAGCGCGGCGAGCAGCACGATCATCCCGACGAGTCGCTTCACCGGTATCTCCCTCTAGGGAAGCCGCGCCATGCCGCGCCGCGCGTCCTCGCCGATGTCCGGCGGCACGCGCTCCTTCTGCCCCGCCAGCCGCCCGTCCACCGTGCCCGCCGCCAGCGGCACCAGCCCCCGGCGCCGCCCGGTGCTGGGGAGCGAGTCGAACCGGTAATCGCGGACGTTGCCGCCCAGCTTGTCGGACAGCGCCGCGTACACGTCCCGGGCGCTCCTCCAGGCCAGATCCAGCCCGAGCGCGCGGCCGATGGCGGCCGCCAGGGCCCAGTGCGGGCGCGACTCGCCGCGCGGCCAGAACGCCAGCTCGAAGCGCTGGAAGCGCCCCTCGAAGTTGACGAAGGTGCCGTCGGACTCCGCGTGCGAGGCCGCGGGCAGGAGCAGCGTCGCGTGCGCGGCGAGCCCGCCCCCGTTCACCGCCTGCACCACCAGCGTCTCGGCGCCGGCCAGCGCCTCGACGGTCCGCTGGTCGGGGAGCTCGGCGCCCACCGCCCAGATCGCCTTCACCTTCCCCGCCGCCACCGCCGCCGCCAGGTCCGCGACCGGGCGGAGCGAGAGACCGAAGGCCCAGGCCGCCAGCTCCAGCCCCTTGCGGTTCGGGTTCTCGTCCGCCAGCTTCAGGAACTCGTCGTGCCACCCCTCGGGCCGGCCGCCGGCGTAGACCTCGGCCACGCCCAGGGCCTCCTTCGCCACGTGGGCCGAGGCGAGCAGGTCCTCGAGCGACGCCGCGGGGGAGAGGAGCACCGCCAGCGCCTTCGCCCCGGCGGCCGCCCCGAGCGTGCGCGCGGCGAGCTCGGGCGCCACGTCCCGGGCCAGCACCGCCTCGGTGGCGCCGCGCCCCTCGTGCGCCAGCAGCACCCGGTCCTGGTTGATGGGCTTGTAGGTGAGCCGGCCCGCGTCGCACATCCACTCCTGGTTCACGATCTCGTTCTCCCGCGGCCGGTAGCGGTAGACGGTCTCGCCCAGGTAGTCGAGGAAGGTGTTGCAGCCGCGGGCGCAGCCGGTGCAGATCGAGCGCGCGCTCGACATGAACCAGACGCGGCCGCGAAAGCGGAAGTCCTGCGAGGTGAGCGCGCCCACCGGGCAGATGTCCACCACGTTGCCCGAGTACCGGGAGTCGAGCGGCTGGCCGGGGAAGGTGGTGATGAAGCTCTCGTTGCCCCGCTCGGCGACGCCGAGCTGCGGCTTCTTCGCCACCTCCCGCATGAAGCGGACGCAGCGGGTGCAGAGGATGCAGCGCTCCTGGTCGAGCACCACGCCGGCGCCCAGCTCGACGCGCTTGCCCTTCTGGACCTTGGGCACGTCGAGCCGCGACGGCTGCCGGTCGTACTTCATGTAGTAGTCCTGCAGCTTGCACTCGCCCGCCTGGTCGCAGATGGAGCAGTCGACCGGGTGG
>Ga0335084_10007178_pt1 | contig 11087 bp, 8 predicted proteins | sample Lox_Sample_44_FD_206721 | JGI IMG/M metagenome (GOLD analysis project Ga0335084, IMG submission 206721) | Soil microbial communities from Loxahatchee National Wildlife Refuge, Florida, United States - Lox_Sample_4.4 | ecosystem: Environmental > Terrestrial > Soil > Wetlands | place: USA: Florida...
CAGGCCCGGGTACTCCAGGGCGGCCCCACGCGCGAACGGAGAGAGCGAGAGCACCTCCCCGAGGACGAACGGCGCCTCCACCTGGAGCCGGGCGTCCACGCGGCGCACCTCCGGGCGGCCGGCGAGATCGGTCCCGCCCTGGACGGGCGCAAGGCTCGCGACGCCGGCGCGGCCCGAGACGAGGAGCGGCCCGAGCGCGCTCGCCGGCAGCGTGGCGGAGGCCCAGGGCAATGCCTGGGCGAGCGCGATGTCCGACCCGACCACGCCGTACGGCCCGAGCGCGCCGCCGGGCTGCAGCGCCTGGAGATACGAGGCGCCGCCCTCGACGAGGACCGGGCCGGTGAGGTGGGCCGCGACCAGCGCGGAGCGCCGGTACGGAATGGTGCGGGCGATGGCGTCGGTGGTGAGGTCGCGCCAGAGCACGCCGTCCCCGGAGAGGGCGAGGTCGGCCCTGAGTGCGAGGCCGTCCTGGCGGCCGGACGCGTGAAGGAGGGTGAGGCCCCATCGCCCGCCGGAGGCGCCGCCCGGCTCGGCGATGCGGTCGTCCACCCAGAGGGCCTCGGCAGTGCCCTCGGCACCCACCGCCGGCGCCCAGCGCGCCTCGAGCCGCGCGATGGGGCCCTCCACGGCCCCGTTGGCCCGGCTGCCGCTCGGACCGAACGCCCAGCCCGGCGAGAAGGTGAGGTCGGCGCTCTCACCCAGGGTGACGAACACCGGCAGGCTGGCCGCGAACCCGGTGGCGTGGGTGGAGTCGATCACCGGCAAGAGCATCCCGGTCTGCCGCTCCTTGAGCGGCAGGTACAGCCAGGGCAGCACCAGGATCGGGATGGCGGTCTCGCCGAGCGGACGCACGTAGAGCACCGGCCAGGTGAGCGTGGCGCGCCGGCCGGGGATGACGTCCGCCTCGCGCGCGTGGAGCGACCAGGTCGGCTTGGCGTCTCCGCAGTCGCAGAGCGTGAGGCGGGCACCGAGCACCTTCATCCGGTCCTCCGGATCGGTGCCCGAGCCCGTCACCTTCGTCGCGGTCAACGAGAGGCGGTTGCCGCCGATCCTGCGAGCGGTGGTGACGTCGGCGGCGTGGGAGAGATCCACCGGGCCTTCCTTCAGGTACACGGTGACGTCCTCGGCCTCGAACGGGCCGCCCAGGGTCGCGGAGAGGGCTTCCGCCGAGACGACGCGCGTGGCGTCGGTGAGGAGCACCCCGCCGGCCGCGTGAATCTCGCCGGTCCGGCGATCGACCTCGGCGGTGCGGGCGCGGAGTACCACCACCCCCCGGCGCAGGACCGCTCCGTCCTCGACGCGGAATCGATCGCGACCGGGCTCGTAGACCACCGTCCCCGCCTCGACGTGGACCTCACCCGTGCCGAGCTCGCTGGCCGCGCGGGCCGCGCTCGGCGGCGGGGGCGAGGGGGCCTGCGCCGCGAGCAGCGCCGTGGCCACGAGCGCGGCGGGCGTCATCGACGGGCGATCCCGCGCGCCCGCTCACTTCAACGAGGGCGGAGGCTCGCCTTCGGCCGGTCGCGCGGGCTCGGCCGGGGCGGCGGCCGGAGCGGTGTCGTCGCGCGGACCGGGAGCGGGCCCGGTGTCGGGGCCCGCCGCGTCGCCCGCGGCGCTCCCGGAGGGGGGCGCTGCCGGCGCCCGGGCCGGCCGCTCGAAGTCGAGCGCGAGCATGTCCCCCTCGATCTTCTGCTGGTAGGGGACCTTCTCTCTGAGCTTGATGTCCACGACGTAGGTGGACCCGCGGCGCGAGGGCGAGACCATGGCGACCGCGCTCGAGAAGAACGAGGTGTCGAGGAAGCGGGTGTCGTTCTTGCGGGACACCCGCGTGTTCTCCATCTCGACCCTGATCGTGTTCTGCCCCACGTCCTGCACCGTGAAGCGCGGGGTCACCGAGGTGCGGACGAAGACCCGGGAGGCGCCCGGAAGCTGGCGGAAGCCGATCTCCCTCAGCTGGGCCGACGGCGCGCCGGCCTCGAGCCTCGCCGTGGGAGCCGGCGTCGGGGCGGGCGCCTGAACCGGGGCGACCGGCTCGGCGGGCGCGGGCGGCGGGGGCGGTGGCTCCTCGCGCGCCGGGGCGGCGGGAGCGGCGGCGGCGACCTTGGTCCCGCCCTCCTTCTCGGCCGTCTTCCGGGCCTCGGCCTCGTCGCGGGCCCTCGCCTCGGCCTGCTCGCGCTGGATGGCCTCCGCCTCGAGCCTCGCCTGCTCGTCCGCGGCCGCCTTGGCCTTCGCCTGCGCGTCGGCGTCCTCGCGCGCCTTGCGGTCCTGCTCGGCCTTCGCCGCGGCGGCGGCCGCCGCGGCCTCCTCGGCCTTCCGCTGCTCGTCGGCGCGCGCCTGGGCCTCGGCCTGCTCCTTCGCCTGCCTGTCCTTCTCTGCCGCTGCCGCTGTCACGCCGACGGCACCGGCCGCCGCTGCGCCACCGCCGCCTCCTCCTGTGGAGGTCGCCGCCGGGGCGGACGCGGGCGCGGACTCGGCGGCGGCCTGGGGTGCCGGGGCCGCCGGCCTGGCGGCGGCCACCGCGGGCGCACCGGGCTTCGCGACGCGCACGAGCAGGATGGTCCCGTTCGTCTGCACGTCGGGCGGCTCCACGTCCACCTGGAACGCGATCATGATGCGCGCGATCGACGTGGCGGCGGAGCCATACGAGAGGTTCTTCACCACGTTGACGATGCCGTCCTGGACGACGATGTCCTCCGGCACGCCCTCGAAGCGCGACTCGGAGAGGTCGATCACGAACCGCGGCGGATCGGCCATCGAGAAGGTCGTGAAATTGGGCGCCTTGGAGCCCTTCACGGAGAGTGTGATCGTGCTGCCCTCGTCCTTCAGCGCGACGGAGGTGATGACGTTCAGGTCCTGGGCGCGGGCGGCGCCGGGGAGCGTCGCGGCGGCGAGGACGGCGAGCGAGAAGAGGCGAGCACGCATGGGCAGGCTCCGCAGATCCATGGCCCGCCGAGCGTAGCACGCGCCCGCGAGCGTCCCAAAAATAGCCCAGCGATATCTCTCACATGGCGCTGCCGCCGCGCGCCTCGCGGGCGAGCCCCTCGCGAGCCTCTCCGACGAGGTAGAGCGAGCCGGCCACGCACACCAGCCCACCTGCGCCGGCGAGCGTGCGCGCGCGGGAGAGCGCGAGAGCCAGCGATCCGTGCACCTCGGCGGGGAGGCCCGCCCGGATCGCCGCGGCCGCGGTCTCGGCGGCGGGGCGGGCGCGAGCCGAGGGCGGGGCGACCGCGTGGATCCGCCGCACGGCGGGGGCGAGCGCGGCCGCGATCGCGTCGAGATCCTTGTCCTCGAGCACGCCCAGGACGAGCTCCACCGGCCGTCCCGGGTGGAGGGCCGGCAGCGCGGCCGCCAGCGCCGCCGCTCCCTGCGCGTTGTGGGCGCCGTCGAGGAGGACGCCTCCCACCATCTCGAGGCGACCCGGCCAGCGAGCGCCGGCGAGACCCGCCTCGATGGCGGGATCCGGCGCATTCACGCCCGACCGGTCGAGGGCGCGCAGGGCCGCCGCCGCGAGCCCCGCGTTGGCGCGCTGGTGCGGCCCCGCCAGCGAGATCCGACCGGGCACGTCGGCCGGAGCCACCTCGAGTGGCGCACCCCGGCGCACGGCCTCGGCCCGGAGCACCTCCAGGGCGCCCGGTGGCTGGGCGGCGTGGACGACCGCCGGCACGCCGGGCTTGAAGATGCCGGCCTTCTCGGCAGCGATGGCCTCCACCGTGCCGCCGAGGAGCGCCGTGTGGTCGAGCCCGATGCGGGCGACGGCCGTCACGCGGGGCGAGACCGCGTTCGTCGCGTCGAGCCGGCCGCCCAGCCCGGTCTCGACCACCGCCACGCCGCAGCCCGCGCGGCGGAAGTGAACGAGGCCGAGCAACGTCGCGAACTCGAAGTAGGTGAGCCGCTCGCCCGGGCCTCCCCGGTCGTGCCAGGGGCAGGCGCGGCGGACCTCGTCCACGAGCGGCGCGAGCTCCGCGTCGGAGATCTCCTCGCCGTCCACGCGGATCCGCTCGCCGAAGCGGACGAGGTGCGGCGAGGTGTAGAGGCCCACCCGGTGCCCGGCCACCCGCAGCGCCGCGTCGGCCATCGCGCAGGTGGAGCCCTTCCCGTTGGTGCCGGCCACATGGAGGATGGCGTAGCCCTGGTCGGGCCTTCCCAGCGCGGCGAGGCCGCGCTCCACGCGCTCGAGGCCGAAGCGCATCGAGAGCGGCTCGAGCGAGGCGATGTAGGCGTGGGGGTCGGCCTTCATGGCCGCTGAGCCGTTCAGGAGAGCAGCGACAGGACCTGGGCCAGCCGCTCGCGCATCTCGTGGCGGTGCACGATCGCGTCGATCATGCCGTGCTCGAGGAGGAACTCGCTGCGCTGGAACCCCTCGGGCAGCTTCTCGCGGATGGTCTGCTCGATGACCCGAGGGCCGGCGAAGCCGATGAGCGCCTTCGGCTCGGCGATGACCACGTCGCCCAGCCACGCGAAGCTGGCCGCCACACCACCGGTGGTGGGGTGGAGCATGACCGAGACGTACGGCTTCCGGACCGAGCGGAAGCGGTGGATGGCGGCCGAGGTCTTGGCCATCTGCATGAGGGAGAAGATGCCCTCCTGCATGCGCGCGCCGCCGCTCGAGCTGAACACCACCGCAGGCACGCGGCGCTCGTAGGCCCGGTCGAACACCCGTGCCACCTTCTCGCCCACCACCGATCCCATCGATCCGCCCATGAACTCGAAGGCGAAGCAGCCCACCGACACGGCCTGGCCTCCGATGGTACCCACGCCCGACAGGAACGCGTCGCGGAGGCCGGAGGCCTTGTAGGTCGAGCGGAGGCGGTCGCGGTACCTCTTCGAGTCCACGAACGAGAGCGGGTCCTGGGGCGTCAGCTCGCCGTCGAGCTCCTGGAAGCTCCCCGGGTCGAGCACGAGCTCGAAGCGCCGGCGGATGGGGAGCGCCTCGTGCTGGCCGCACTTGAGGCACACGTTCCAGCCCTTCTCGAAGTCGGCCCTGGGCACCACCTCGCCGCAGGCGTCGCACTGGTGCCAGATGCCCTCGCCCTTGGCCGCCTTGATCGGGCCCTGGGGCACGTCCCGGGTCTTCATCTTCTTCTGCTTCGTGAACCAGGCCATGGCGGTCCCGTGGCGCTTCTCAGAACGTGAACTCATCCCCCATGCGCAGCACCCGGGCGTTGGGGATCTTCATGGCGGCCACCTCGCGCTTGAGATCGGCGACGTAGGCGGGCTTCAGGTGGTAGAGCAGGACCGGAAAGCCGTTGCGGTCGAGCTTCCTGAGCTCGCCGGCGAGCGTGCGCGGCGTGAGGTGGCCCGACACGTCCGCGAGCCACTGCAGGGCGTTCGGGAACGACAGCTCGACCAGCACCGCCTTCAGCTTCCTCTCCTGGTTGACCCGCTGCCAGAACAGGTCGGTCGGCCCGGTGTCGCCCGAGATGGCGAACGCCGACCTCCCGTCGGAGACCACGTAGCCCATCGACTCGACGGGGTGGACCACCGGGACCGGCCGGATCTCGTAACGGCCGACGCGGAAGGGCCGCGCCGGATCGAAGGGCACCACCGAGATCACCGGGTTGCCCTCGTCGGGGATCCGGGTGAAGTCGGGCCAGAGCCGGTCGTTGAAGACGTCCTCGTGCAGGGCCCGGGCGCACTCGGGCGAGGCGTGGACGCGCACCGCCGTCTTGCGCCGCCCGACCAGGAGGTCGGCGAGCAGCGGCACGTCCTTCACGTGGTCGAAGTGCGAATGGGTGAGGACGATGTCGTCCACCTTGAGGAGGTCGGCGAGCTCGAGGCCCTGGGTGAGCGCCCCGGCGTCCACCGCCATCCGGCCGTCCACGAGGAAGCAGGTGGTGCGGTGGCGCGGCAGCTCGCCGCCCGAGCACCCCAGGACCTTGAGCTTCACGTGGCGTCCCCGAACTGCGCCTTCATCTGGAGGAACTCGAGGAAGTGCTGCAGCTTCTCGACGTCGGGGACGACGAAGCCGTCGGGCAGCACCGAGATGATGTTGGCCTTGAGGAGCTTCATCAGCACCTCGTCGGCCTGGTCGGGCCGGACACCCACGCGGCCCGGCAGCTCCCGTGGCGCGAGCGCGATCTTGTGGCCGGCGGGACCGCGGTCGGTCTTCTCGGCGGCGGTCACCAGCCAGTGCACCACCCGGCTGGAGGCGTCGGCGAAGAGAAGGTTCTCGATCTGATCGTCGGCCTCCTGCAGGCGATCGGACAGCTTCTTGATCATGCGGATGGCGATCTCGGCGTTGCCGCGGATCATGGCCTCGAAGGTCTTCGCGTCGATGACCAGCAGGCGCGAGTCCTCGGCACAGGTTGCGGTGGCCGAGCGCGGCTTGTTGTTGAGGATCGACATCTCCCCCAGGAACTCGCCCGCGCCGAGCGAGGACAGGATCTTCTCCACACCACCCACGTTCTTGGAGATGGTCACCCGCCCGTGCTGGACGACGTACATCTCCTTGCCCGCCTCGCCCTCCCGGAAGAGCACGGCACCCTTGGTGAACTCGCGCCCGAAGCGCTGGAAGAGCTGGTCCTCGGCCATGTCTCGTCGCCGCCGCTGCGCGGCGCGGTCCTCGGTGGGTAGCCGATTCGACCCGGGCCTGTCAAACAACCGTCCGGGCTCGGCCCCCGCGCCCGGCCACGTCACTTGGTGTGCATCTCGTAGACGCCGTCCCACTGCGGGCCGGGCGGCTGCCTGCGCATCGCCTCGCAGCGGGCGATGTAGATGTCGCTCGTGGCGTCGCCGCCGTTCAGGCGGATCGCCTCCCGGAAGCGGCCGATGGCCTCCTCCCAGCGCTGCGCCTGGTACGCACTGATGCCCCAGGAGAAGGCCTCGATGAACTCGGCCTGGGCCGGCGTGGCCGGGGCCTCGCCCAGCAGCTCGTAGATCTGGACGGGCTCGTGCTTGCCCTTCACCCGGACGCGGTCCACCTCGCGCAGCACCATGCGGTCCTTCACCATCTCCCGGGTGATGGGCCCGATGAGGATGTGCGTCCCGTACTGGCGGTTGGCGCCCTCCAGGCGGGACGACAGGTTCACCGCGTCGCCCAGCACCGTGTAGTTGTAGAAGCGGTCCTGGCTGCCCAGGAAGCCGACCGACATGGGACCGGTGTTGAGGCCCACGCCGATGTCGATGTCCGGCAGGCCTCGCTCCTTCCAGCCGACGCGCAGCTCCTGCAGCTTGGCGATCATCTCCAGCGCGGCGCGGCAGGAGCGCAGCGCGTGGTCCTCCTGCGGCGAGGGCGCGCCCCAGAACGCCATGATCGCGTCTCCGATGTACTTGTCGAGCGTGCCCTGGTGACCGGAGACGATGATGTCGGTCATCGGGGTGAGGTACTCGTTCAGCACCTCGAGGAGCACGTGGGGGTCGAGCTGCTCCGAGATGGTCGTGAAGCCGCGGATGTCGGCGAAAAGGCAGGTGAGCTCGCGCTTCTCCCCTCCCAGCTTGATCGAGCCCTCGCGCTCCAGCACCTGCTTCACGATGGCCGGCGCGAGGAAGCGGCTGAACGTCTCCCGCGCCTTGCGCCGCTCACGCTCCTCGTTGAAGAAGCGGTAGGACGTGGCCGACAGGAACATCGCGAACATCTGGAGCGTGGGCAGCGCCACGGCGAGCAGCACGTTCCAGCGCTGCAGCGCCACGACCGCCACCACCGCGGAGGCCGCCGAGGCCACCACCAGCGCCGGCGCCGCGAGCAGGGACGACACCCGCGCGAAGAGGAGCGCAAGGCCGACGGCGGTGATGGCGAGCATCACCACCTCCGCCAGGATCACCGGGGGATTCCGGACGAGGAGCTCGTGGTGGAGCACGTTCTCCATGAAGGTGGCGTGGGTGATGACGCCGGGGGCGAAGGCGTCGAAGGGCGTGACCCGCTGGTCCCACGTGCCGATGGCGGTGGTCCCCACCACCGCCACCTTGCCCTCCATCTGCTCGCGGGGGATGCGCCCGTGCAGCACGTCGGTGGCCGACCAGGTGGGGAAGTCCTTGTAGCTGCCGTAGTAGTTGAGCTGCGCCTGGCCGAGGTCGTCGGTCTCGACCACGAGGTCGGCGACGCGGACCTCCTGGAGGTGGCGCGCCCCCCGCGCGCGCGCCACCGGAACGACGTGGGCGGGTACGCCATCCTTCCCCACCTTGCGCGCCAGGGTGGCCACGCCGAGCGAGGCGAACGGGGCGGTGCGCACCCCGGCGACGACCATGTAGCGGCGGATGATGCCGTCGGGATCCGGCGTGACGGTGAAGAAGCCGGCGCTGTCCGACACCGAGAGCAGCACGTCGAGCGGCGTGACGAGCCCCACGTACCGCGACTGCGGAAGGGCGAGCTGGGAGGGCACCAGGCGGTTGCCGTCCGGCACGTGCACCGGGTCGGTCTGGAAGAAACGGAGCTTCTCCACCGTGGCCTGCGCGTTCACTCCAGCGGACTGGTCCTCGGTGAGGAAGGTGAAGCCCAGGGTCACGTTCCTGGCGTCCTCGATGGCATTCGCCAGCAGCTCGGTCGGAGGGACGTCGGCCGTCTGCGCATCGGAGCCCTTGGCCGTCTCCCACGCCTCGTCGAGCCGCTTCTGGACGGCCCGGTCGCCCAGCACCTCGCGCGCGGTGCGCACGATGCTGGCCACCTTGGCGAGGCGACGCTCCACCTCGTCGTCGGAGTCCCAGACGATGTCGAATCCGACCGAGGCGACCCCTCCCGCCGCGAGCTGCTGGACGAGGTGCGCCATCCTGGCGCGGGACCAGGGCCAGCGCCCCTCCGTCTCCACCGACCGGTGGTCGATGGCCACGATGACGACCTGGCCGGACGTGGGGCGCGGGCCGCGCAGCCGGGTGAGCGCCCAGTCCTGCGCCGCGTGCTCCACCCGGGAGACGATGGGCAGGTCGATGCCGTAGACGCCGGAGAGGAAGTGGAACAGGGGGAAGACCAGGCCGACGTAGAGCGCCAGGCGGAACGCGTCGAGGCGCAGGAAGCGGCGCGTGGGCCCGGCCATGGACGCCCGAACTGTAGCAGACTTCCCGACTTCGGCCCCTGCGCCCCCCTGGATCGCGGGACGAGAACGCTGGCGCCCGTTTCCACTTTTGGTATGATGCCCGCGAAGGTCGCTCCCTCGGAACACTCGATGCGCCCAACGGTCCTCCTCCTCGCTGCGTTCTTCCTCCTGGCGGTCGTGCTCTAGACGAGAGTTGCGGTCCCGTGGCGGGCGCGGTACAGGCCGGGCCATGCCCCTCTCCTACCGCGACGCCGGCGTCGACATCGACGAGGGCGACCGGCTCGTGGACCTCATCAAGCCTCTCGCCCGCCCCACCCTGAGGCCCGAGGTGCTGGCCGGCATCGGCGGTTTCGGGGGCCTGTTCGCGCTCGACGCGAGGCGATACCGCGAGCCGGTGCTCGTCTCCGGCACCGACGGCGTGGGCACGAAGCTCAGGGTCGCGTTCGACGCGGACCGCCACGACACCGTCGGCATCGACCTCGTGGCGATGTGCGTGAACGACGTGGCGGTGGTGGGGGCCGAGCCGCTCTTCTTCCTCGACTACTACGCCACAGGCCAGCTCTCCGCCGAGAAGGCCGCCCAGGTCGTGAAGGGCATCGCCGAGGGATGCCGCCAGGCCGGCTGCGCCCTCATCGGCGGCGAGACCGCCGAGCTGCCTGGCTTCTACGCGCCCGGGGAGTACGACCTCGCCGGCTTCGCGGTGGGCGTCGTGGAGCGCTCGCGCATCGTGGACGGGAAGGCGGTCGCCCCGGGAGACCTCGTCCTGGGCGTGGCCTCGACCGGCCTACACTCGAACGGATACTCGCTCGCCCGGAAGATCCTCGAGCGGCACCCGCTCGACCGGCGCCTCGACGCGCTCGACGGGCGCACCCTCGCCGACGCGCTCCTCTCGCCGACGCGCATCTACGCGAAGGACGTGCTGGCGCTCCTCGAGGCGGTGCCGGTCCGCTCGTTCGCGCACGTCACCGGCGGCGGCCTGCCCGGGAACGTGCCGCGCAACCTGCCCGACGGGACGCGCGCGGTCCTCGAGGAGCGCCGCTGGGATCGCCCTGCGATCTTCGACCTCCTCCAGCGCGAGCTGGACGTGCCCTGGGACGAGATGTACCGGACCTTCAACATGGGGCTCGGCCTCGTCGCGGTGGTCGCCCCCGGCGACGAGAAGACGGCCCATGCCGCGCTGGCCGCCCGGGGGCTTCCGAGCTGGACCGTCGGAGTCATCGAGCGCGGGCCCCCCGGCGCCGAGGCGACCTGCGAGGTCGCGCGTTGATCCGGCTGGGGGTGCTCGCCTCCGGGGGCGGCACGAACCTGCAGGCGATCCTCGACGCCTGCGCCGCGCGCCGCATCGACGCCGAGGTGGCGGTGGTGATCTCCAACCTCGAGTCGGCCGGAGCGCTCGGCCGCGCCCGGCGCGCCGGAGTCGAGGCGATGGCGCTGCCGTCGGCGGGCGTCGCCGACCGCGAGGGCTACGACCGCGGCCTCGCCGAGGCGCTGGCCGCCCGCCGGGTGGACCTCGTCTGCCTGGCCGGTTACATGCGGCTCGTCACCCCGCCGTTCCTGCGGGCGTTCGGGCCCACCGCGGCGACCCGCGGCTGCCCGAGGATCCTCAACGTCCACCCCGGGCTCCTCCCCAGCTTCCCCGGCCTCCACGCCGGCCGACAGTGCCTCGCATACGGCGCGCGCTTCTCCGGCTGCACCGTCCACTTCGTGGACGAGGGCACCGACACGGGGCCGGTCGTGGTCCAGGCAGTGGTGCCGGTCCTGCCGGGCGACGACGAGCGATCGCTCGCCGCGCGCGTGCTCGTGGAGGAGCACCGCATCTACCCGCAGGCGATCCAGTGGTTCGCGCAGGGCCGGCTCTCGGTCGAGGGGCGGATCGTGCGGGTGGAAGGCGCGAGGCCCGGGACGACCCACAACCCGGGGATGGAGTTGTAGACTCCGCTGCGCCGTGACCCAGACCTACAGGCCGCCCGCCACGCAACGGGTCTACGACGTCTGCATCCTCGGGTCGCAGCTCGGCGGCGTGGTGGCCGGGGCGCTCCTGGCCCGGCGCGGCTTCCGCGTCCTGCACGTCGCCCACGACGACCCCGGCTTCCACTACGCCGATCACGGCTACGTGCTTCCCTT
>Ga0335084_10007179_pt1 | contig 11086 bp, 10 predicted proteins | sample Lox_Sample_44_FD_206721 | JGI IMG/M metagenome (GOLD analysis project Ga0335084, IMG submission 206721) | Soil microbial communities from Loxahatchee National Wildlife Refuge, Florida, United States - Lox_Sample_4.4 | ecosystem: Environmental > Terrestrial > Soil > Wetlands | place: USA...
GGGACTGGCCTTCGCGCGGGCGACGAGCTCGCCCACCGAGCGGACGCCCAGCGACGGCGGCACCACCAGCACGTAGCTCGAGCTCGCCGTCTCGGTGATCCCGGCGAGGTCCTTGAAGGTGTCGTACGGCAGCTTCGGATAGACCGCGGCGGCGACGGCGTGCGCCGAGGACACCGACAGCAGCGTGTAGCCGTCGGGCGCGGCGCGCGCCACCGTGCCCGCGGCGATGGTGCCGCCCGCCCCCGGCCGGTTGTCGACGATGACCTGCTGCTTCCACGTGTCGCCGAGCCGCTGCGCGACGTAGCGCGCGGTGATGTCGGGCCCGCCGCCCGGAGTGAAGCCGACGAGGATGTGGACGGTCCTGGCGGGATAGTCGTCGGCCCGCTGGGAAAGAGCGGTAATCGGCGCCAGCGCGAGCAGCAGAACGACGAGTCTCATGCGCTCTCCTTTCGGCCCCGCAGCAGCTCGCGCCCGAGCAGCGCCCCGCCGAGCGCGAGCCCCGCGATGTCGGCGAGCCCGGCATAGCGAAAGGCGTCCGAGGGAATCAGCAGCAGCACCCCGGCGACGATGAACAGCACCCGCAGGGAAGCCGGAATGGGCGCGGAGTAGTAGCCCACCACGCCTATCGTTCCCATCCAGATGCCCAGCGCGGCGGTGAGCACCGCCCAGGCGATCGTCAGCGGCTCGCCCTGCATCAGCAGGCTCGGCGAGACCGCGAACAGGAAGGGCACGATATACGCGGCCCAGCCGATGCGGGTGGCGGTCCAGCCGGTCTTGTCGACGTCGGCTCCGGCGATATTGGCGGCGGCGAAGGCCGAGAGCGCGACCGGAGGCGTCACCATCGACATCACCCCGAAGTAGAGCAGGAACATGTGCGCCGCCATCGGCGCGACGCCGACCTTCACCAGGGCCGGCGCGATCAGCGTGGCCATGATGATGTATACGCCCACCGTCGGCAGGCCCAGGCCCAGCAGGATCGCCATCACCGCGGTGAGCGCGAGCATCATCGGCAGGCTCTGGCCCGTGATCTCGAGCAGCTGCAGCGTCATGCCGAAGGCAAGACCGGTGATGTTGAGGATGCCGATGAACATGCCCGACACCGCGCAGATCAGGATCAGGTCCACCACCGTGCCGCCGGTCGAGACGATCGCCTTGACGATGTCCTTCAGCGGCACGCGCTCGCCCTTGTAGCCGAAAGCGAGCGACAGGACGATGAGCACGGCGGTGGCAAGCAGCGCCGCGTGCTCGGCCTGCCAGTTCCACTGGACGAGCGCGTACACCAGCACCACGAAAGGCAGAGGGAAATACCAGCCCGCTTTCAGCACCGCGAGGGTCTGCGGCAGGCGCTCGGCGGGCTCTCCGCTGATGCCGCGCTTGGCGGCCTCGATGTCCACCGCGAAGAACAGCGCGAGGTAGTAGAGCAGCGCGGGGATGATCGCCGCGATCATCACCTGCGCGTACGGCACCTGCAGCACCTCGGCCATCAGGAACGCCGCGGCTCCCATCACCGGCGGCATGAGCTGCCCGCCGGTCGAGCCGACGGCTTCTATCGCCGCGGCGATCTGCGCCGGGAATCCCGAGCGCTTCATCAACGGGATGGTGACCACGCCGACCGCCGAGACGTTGGCCACCGCGCTGCCCGAGATCATGCCGAAGAACGCCGAGCCGACCACCGCCACCTTCGCCGAGCCGCCGCGATAGCGCCCCATCCAGGCGCGCGCGAGGTCGGTGAAGAACTCCGAGCCGCCGCAGCGCCCGAGCACCTGCCCGAGCAGGATGAAAGGCACGATGACGATGACGCCGATCTGCAGGGACGTTCCGAGCAGCGCATTGGTGTCGAGATTCAGGTAGACGAGCAGCCGCGTGAAATCCACCGGCCGCGCCTGGAACACGCCGGGCAGGTGGTGGCCGAGCATCGCGTACGCCACGCCGGCGAGCGTGAAGCCGACTAGCGAGAATCCCGCCATGCGCCGCGTCCCCTCGAGCACCAGCAGCGCGAGCGCCGCGGACATCAGGATGCCGTCGAGCGGCCGCGTCGTGAGGCGGTCGCTCAGTTCGGGATAGCGCCAGGCGAGCCAGGAGCACAGCGCGAGCCCGGCGGACGCGGCGCCCAGGTCCCACCAGGGAACGCGGCCCTTGTAGCTCGGGCTCGCCGGCGCGATCAGAAAGCAGATCGCGATGGCGAGGCCGAGGACGGCGAGCAGCAGCTGCTCGGTGTAGAGGTTCAGCCCCAACGGGCGCGGGAGGTCGAGCACCCATCCCGTGACGCAGACCACGAGCAGCGCCTGCAACGCGAACAGCGTGCGGGCGTAGGGCCGCTTGCCCGGGGAGCTGACCTCGATGAATTCTTCGGCCATCGAGGACCGCTACTTGGCGCCGATGCCCTTCTCTTTGAAGAATTTCTCCGAGCCCGGATGGAAGGACGCCGGCATCTGCTTGCTCATGCTCTGCGGGTCCCAGCCGCCGAAGGCGCGCAGGCTCTCGGCAAGCTTGGACTTGTTCTCGTACATCGCCTTCGCGATCTTGTACACCACGTCGTCCTTGACGTGCGCGCCGACCGCGACGAGGTAGTCGTACGCCATCAGCTTCGTCGGACCGTCCAGACCCGCGAACGCGGGCGAGGGATTGACGAGCTTCACGTACGCGTAGGGCATGATCTGCTTCATCGCCGCCACCGCCTTGGGGTCGTCGGAGACCGGCAGGTAGCGGATGCCGCCGACGGACTTGTCCACTTCCGCGACCTTCGCCGCGCCCAGCGCGAAGAAGCCGCCGTCGATCTTGCCCTCGATGAAATCGTCGGCGCCGCGGACCACGTTCGGCACGAGCACCGGAACGACGTCGCGCCGGGTAAGCCCGCCCGTCGCGATGACCGCGTCGACGATGCGCTCGAGGGTCACCTGCGCCGAGAAACCGTAGGGCAGGCGCTTGCCCTTCAGCTCGGCGAGCGTCTTGATGGCCGAGTCCTTGCGCACGAAGATGCTCGAGTACAGCGGAAAGATCACGCCGAGGACGCGCAGGTTCGCCTGCTTGCGGCCGTTGTAGGGGCCCTCGCCCCTGGTCGCCTCCTCGATTTCCAGCACGTTGCACACGGCGAGATCGAGCTCGCCGGTGTTCACCAGCGGCAGCACCGCGCTCGAACCCGAATAGGGCTGCACGCGGCTCTGGACTTGCGCCGATTCCGACATGACGCGCGCGATCGCCGAGCTCATGTTGTAGCCGATCGAGCCCTGCGGCGCGCTGCCGAAGCCGAGGACCTGGGCGTGGGCGCCGCAGGCGATGAGCGCCGCCACGGCGGCAGTCAGGATGCGTGACATGTAGTCTCCTTTCGGGCTGTTGGTCTTTTGGCCAATGTAACAAACGCCCCTACAGGAGGCAAACGGGGAATTGCCGCCCTATTCCAGCCTTAAGTTCGGCGGCCTGCTGACGATAATTACAGCAGGAGCGGCGTGCTTGGGCGCCGCCATGCCAGGAAGGGACCGCCATGGTACTGCTCGCTAGCTTGGTCATCTCGTGGCTGCTGATCGCCTGCGCCGTCGCGTGGGCCGTGGGAAGGGCCGCGGACGTCGGCGGCCCGGTGCAGGACCCGCCGCGCAAGGCCAGGCGTCCCTACGCGCGCCGCCGGCTCCCCGGCAAGGTCATCCGCCCGGCGAGGCAGCACGACGCCTCTCCCCGGCAAGTCCAGAGCAGGGCTTCGAGGTCCGTGCACTGAGCCGGGCGCTCGCTGGAGCTTCTTCGGCGAGCCTCCAGGGGATACCGGCGGCGGTGCCTGTGCCGGAGCAACGCGCTCAGTGCACTTCCAGCGGCAGCAGCATGCGCACCGTCGTCCCCGCGCCGGGGGCGCTCTCCAGGAATATCTTGCCCTCCAGCGGCCCGGTGACCAGATTGTTCGAGATGGTCAGGCCCAGCCCGGAGCCGCCGCGTCCGAGCTTGGTGGTGAAGAACGGATCGAACACGCGCTTCTGATCGGCGCTGGAAATGCCCACTCCGTCGTCGGCGACGGCGATCTCCACCCGGTGCGCGTCGACCCGCGCCGCGCGGATCGTCACCGAGCCGTCGCGGCGCCCGTCGAAGGCGTGGGTGGCCGCGTTCTGCACCAGGTTGATCAGGACCTGGCTCAAGGGTCCGGGGTAGCTGTCCATCTCGATATCGCCGGGAACCGAGCTGCTGACGCTGAACCGCGAGCGCTTGAGCGTCGGACGCATCGCCATCAGCACTTCGTCGACTACTTCCCGCAGCAGAAAGCGCCTGCGCTGCTCGCTCAGCTGGTCGGCCGACAAGCGCTTGAACCCCGTGATCAGGTCGGCCGCCGAATGCAGATTTCGCTGCAGGATCTCGCCCGCCTCGCGCGTCTCCTCGAGAAAGCGGTCGAGCGCCGAGCGGCGCAGCGCGCCCCCCGCCACGTCCCTGGCGAAGGCGCGCGTGTTCTCGCCCAGGGTGCTCGCGGCGAGCAGGCTGTTGCCTATGGGGGTATTCAGCTCGTGCGCCACGCCCGCCACCATGCTCCCCAGCGCGGCGAGCTTCTCGGAGCGGATCAGCTCCTCGCTCGCCCGGGTCAGCTCGCGCGTGCGCTCCGCGACGCGTTGCTCGAGTTCCGCGTTGAGGCGGCGCACCTCCTCCTCGTTGCGCTTGCGCTCGGTGATGTCCACCACCGCGCCGACGAGCAGCGAGCGCCCGCCTTCCGTTCTCGGCACCGCCGCGCGCGACAGGAAGGTGCGGTAGCTCCCGTCGCGGTGACGCAGGCGCATTTCGGCCTCGTACCGGCCGCCGCGCGCCCGGCTCGCGTCGCCGACCCGCTTCAGAGACGCCTCGCGGTCGTCCGGATGCAGGCGCGAGAGCCATTCCTCGTGGCTCTCCTTCAGCTCGCCGGGCTCATAGCCGAGAAGCCGCTTGAACTCGGCGGACCATAGGAGCGCGCCGCTGTGCAGATCGCGCTCCCACCAGCCCATCTGCGCCGCTGCGGCGGCGACCTCGAGGCGCGTGTCGCGCTCCTCCTCCCACGATTGCTGCCGACGCCTCACCCAGCGGTAGATCGCGAACCCGCCGGCCAGCCATACCAGCATCAGCAGGAAGGGCACGCGCACGTCGCGCCACCACTCGGTCCAGACATTCGATTGGGGATTGTTGATGTAGAGGGTGGCCGGATAGTCCGTGAGGCGGCGGTACGCGTACAGGGCGCCTTCGCGCGTCAGGTTGCTGACGCCCTCGACTGTGCCGCCCCGCGGAAGCTTTTCCCGCAGGAGATGGCGGGTGAGCGGGCCCGACTGGGCGCTTCCGTAGATCCTGCGGAGATCCCCGCCCTCGGGAACCGGATACCGGCTCACCACGTACATGTCGTCGCGCACGAGCCCCATGGCGGCGCCCGGAGGCAGCGGCGCGGAACTCCAGAAGGTCTGCGGCTTGGACACCGGCAGGCCCACGCCCAGCATGTAGCGCAGCGTCCCGTTCGGATCGCGGACGCCGTAGCGGATGGGAATGACCCAGTCGCCGCTCACCGGTCCGAGGAACGGCCGGCCGATGCTGAGCTTGTCGCCGCGCGCGAGTTCCTCGCGGCTGCGGATGAAGGAGGGCTCGGCGCCCAGCGTCGGCAGGGGCGCGCCGGGAGCGCCCTCGGAAGTCGCGAGGATCTGCCCGTCGGGCCGGGCGACGATGACGATCCGCGATTCCGGATAGACCCTCTTGAAGCGCTTGAGCAGAACGCTCGCGGCGCGGACATCGACGTTCCCGTCCCTGCCGCGGACATCCTCGCCCAGGATGGTGAGTGCTTTCTCGATGTCGCCGAAGTACGCGTTGAGCGCTCTTTCGCCCATTTCCACGAGCGAAACCAGGTACGCCGACTGGCGCGCGCGCTCCGCCTCCCACGCCAGCCCGGAGAACGCCAGCCCGAACACCAGCACCAGGAGCGAGGCGAGAACGACGGCGCGGCGCAGGTTGCGCAGGGCCTGAAAGCGCTTGGTTTTCTTTGCCACGGCTCGCCTGGTGTCTCTCCGTCCCGGGTCCGCTAACGGCCTGGACCCGGGATGTCTTGAGTCCGGAGGGCTGGTATCGGTGCGGTCGGAGACTCTCAGCCGGACTCGACCGAGGCCCACTCCTCTTGCGCCGCGCGAAACGCCCGCCACTGGGCTTCGAGCTGCCCGCGGCCGGCGGCGCGCGCCTCCGCGATCCGCTTCGCCAGCAGCTTGCGCGCCTTGCGCCGCTTCGGTCCGCGCGCTTCCGCGCGCGCCCGCTCGATCAGTGTCTCGCCGACCGCGCAATCGTTGAGCACGCCCAGGGTCTCCTGCATCGCCTCGACCGCGGCGGCGAGCGGCCGCACGCGCGCCTCCGGCAGGAGCGGAGCGAGAAACAGCAGGCCGTAGCGCAGGCGCCTGACCGCCTTGCGCAGGCGGTGGAGCTCCGCGGCGTCGAGGCGCGCGAGCCTGCGGCCGCGCTTCCTCGCCTTGCCGATCAGGGCCGCGATCGCCGCGAGCGCATGCCGCCGCAGCTGCGGCGGTCGCGCCGCGCCCGCCGCACGCGAGGGAAGCGGCGCGTCGCCGTAGCTCAGGGCGCGCAGCGCGCGCATGAGCGCGTAGTAGCGCCGCGACTCGAGCGCTCGGCGCGACGCGGTCCTCGCCTCCGCGATCGAGTCCTCGCAGGCCGCGCGGATCGAGCGCAGGCCGGCGTGCCGCGGGTGGCGCGCCAGCGCCGGCTTGAGCGTGCCCGCGAGGAACACGTCCCAGTCGCGCGCTCCTCCCAGAGCGCGTCTCAGCCAGCGCAATTCGCCGAGCAGCTCCGCCGCGGCGTCCACGGGGAGCGCGTCGGCGAAGACGTCGAAGGCGGTTCGCAGCCGCCGCAGGGCGACGCGTATCTGGTGGAGATACTCGGGATCGGCGGTGGCGAGGGCGCCGTAGCGGTTGCCCTCGAGGTGCCGGACGCACACCGCGCACAAGGCGCGAAACGCCTCGAGCGGGGTCATCCACGCCTCGACCACCCGGTAGTCGGCTTTCACCGGGCCCGCCTCGCCCGGGCGCGCCTCGCCGTGCTCCCGCCGGATGCCGGCGCCGGAAACGCGGATCAGCCGCTCATCGAGCGCGTCCATCTCGGATTGGCTGCGCCGCCGGAGCGGCGGCTACTTCTTCCCGGCCTTGTTGAATTCCGCCGCGCATGCCGGAGCGAGCTCCGACTGATGGCTCTTCAGGCAGGCGAGGATGCGCCCGCCTCCGGGCCGGATGCCCTTGCAGAACTTCTTGGCGTCCGCGCCGCATTCCTCCTTCACCTGCTCGATCCTCTCCTCGGCCTTCTTCATCTCGGCCTGGCACGCGGGCGAGAGCTCGGCCTCGTGGCTCTTCATGCATTTCGCGACCCTGCCTCCGCCGGGCTTGGCATCGCCGCAGAATTTCTTGGCGTCTTCCGCGCAGGGTCCATTTCCTTTTCTCCCCTGCGCCCCGGCGTTCACGGCAAACCCGGCGGCGAGCAGTGCGATTGCGATCGAGATCGATGCGTTTCTGAGCGACATGCTGCCTCCTTGGTGAGTGGTCACTGCGCTACCGTCGGGTCGCTGCCCGCGCGCCTGAATTCGGCGGCGCATGCGGGGCTGAGGTCCGACTCGCGCCCCTTGAGACAGGACAGGATGCGTCCTTCCCCGGGCCGGATACCCTTGCAGAACTTGTCGGTGTCGGCCTTGCACGCCTTCGCCATGCTGCCGAGCTTGTCCAGGGCGGCCTGCACCTTGCCCTGGCACGCCGGCTCGAGCTTGCGGAAGTTGTCCGCCATGCACTTGGCGACCCGGCCGTCGCCCGGCTTGACGCGGGCGCAGAATTTCTTCAGGTCGTTGGAGCAGGGCCCTTGTTTGTAGGCGCTGTCCAGCTTCTTTTCCGCGCTCCCCTGGGCATGGACATCGGTGGCCATACCTGCGGCGGACAAGGCCAACACCATCGAGACGAATGCGTTTCTGATCGACATGGTTCCTCCTGTATCGTGGACTGCGGCGGTTATGGTACGCCCGCTCCGATCGCCGTCAGCGCCCGTCTCACCTCGGCGATCCCCTCGGGCGGCAGGGGCGCCTGCGGCGGCAGCGGCACCCCGACATCATAGCCCTGAAGCTCAAGCCCGCCCTTGATGCACGCGGCGAGATTGTATTTGGCGAAGGCCTGGTTGAGCGCCCACAGGGGGCGCTGCTGCTCCATCGCCGCGCTCCAGTCGCCGCGCAGGCAGGTCTCGTAGAGACGCACGCTCTGGCGCGGCGCGACGCACGCCGGGCCGGCCATCCAGCCCACCCCGCCGATGAGCATCACGCAGACCGGGATGTGGGCCGAGGCGGCGAACACCTTCATCCTGCCCTCGACGCGCTCGATGATGGAGAGCAGGCGCCCGGTGTTGAAGGAGGCGTCCTTGATGTAGCGGATGTTCGCCACGCGGGAGAGGCGCTCGATCACCGGCAGGGAGAGGTCCGAGCGCTGGAAATTCGGGTTGGTGTAGAGCACCACCGGCAGCGACACCGCCTCGGCGATCGCGGCGAAGTAGGCGAACACGCCCTCGTCGCTCAGCGGAAAGTAGGCTTCCAGGATCGCGAGGATGCCGTTCGCACCGAGGCGCTCGAACTCGCGCGCCTGCATCACCGCGTCGGCGATGGTGGTCGAGGCGACGCCCGCGACTACCGGGACGCGCCTTTTCGCCGCGCGCACCACGCACTCGACGATCGCCCGCCGCTGCGGCCAGGACAGGTAGGCGAACTCCCCGGTCGAGCCGAGCGGCGTGAGGCCGTGCACGCCCGCCGCGATCAGGTCCTCGCACAGCCGTTCGAGCACCTGCGCTTTCACTTCGCCGGACGCGTCGATCGGCGAGACGAGGTAGGGAAAGACGCCGTGGAAATCGTCCCCGGCCACTCCTCAGCTTTCCTTCCTCACGCGGTTCGCGAGCGTCCCTATCGCTTCGTTCACCACTTCGACGAGGTCGCCGTCCTTCAGCGCCGGCTCGGTCGGCCCGTCGCAGCCGAACCAGATGACGTCGTCGGGCCAGAGCGTGACGTAGCGCGACATGCGCTCGATGTAGCGCGCCACGCTGAAGATCATGCCCTTGGTGTTGTAGCTCGAGACGATACGGCCGTTCACGCGCACCTCGATCACCTGGTTCATGGGGTCGATGCCCGACACGATCCTCGGGCCCATCGGCTTGAAGGTGTCGGCGCTCTTCGCGCGCCACAGCGTGCGGTCGGTTTTCTGCCAGGTGCGCTCGCTGATGTCGTTGCCCAGGGTGTAGCCGCGCACGCAGTCCAGAGCGCGATCTTCCGAGACGTTTCTCGCCTGCTTCCCGATCACGGCGACCAGCTCGCCCTCGTACTCGACCGGCCCGGGCGAGTCCGCCGGGATCACGATGTCGTCGCCCGAGCCGATCAGCGCGGCGGCCGACCGGTAGCCGATGTCGGGTTGCGCGGGCACCTTGTGGCTCGCGCCGCGGCTGTTGGCCCACTCGATGTGCGCGAGGTAGTTGAGCCCCGCCGCGTAGAAATTGCGCGGGATGACGGGCGGTGGAAGCCTGGCGCCGCTCATCGGATGCTCCCCCCCGCCGTATCCGCCAGCCTGGCGACGTCCTTGCGCTCGACGAAGGCCAGCGACTCCGAATTGACGCAGAAGCGCAGGCCGGTGGGGCGCGGGCCGTCCTCGAACACGTGGCCGAGGTGGGCGGAGCAGCGCGCGCACAGGATCTCGGTGCGCCGCATGCCGTAGCTGCGATCCTCCTCGGTGACGACGTTCTCCGGCGCCACCGGCTGGAAAAAGCTCGGCCAGCCGGTGCCCGAGTGGAATTTCGAGTCCGACGCGAACAGCGGCAGCGCACAGCACACGCAGGTGTAGACGCCGTCGAGCTTGTTGTCGAGGAGCAGGCCGCAGAAGGCCGGCTCGGTGCCCTTGCCCCGCGCCACTTCGTACTGTCTGGGCGTGAGCTGGCGCTGCCACTCGGCGTCGGTCTTCACCACCGGCGTGCTTTCCACCGGGCCGACGAGCTCGCCCCGCTCGTTGTAGACGCGGATCTTCACGGTACCGCTCATGTCCCCGAATCCACACGACGGGACGCGGCGGTCTCCTCGGCGCGGAGCGCTCCGGCGCAAACCACGCGGTTGCGGCCCGCCTGCTTCGCCGCGTACATGGCGTCGTCGGCGTGCTTCATCCAGGAGTCGAGCGATTCGCCGGCTCGCAGCTCGCTGCACCCTACGCTCACCGTGACGGGCCGGCCCTCCACCAGGGGCGATTCCGCGACGGACGCGCGAAGCTGCTCCGCGACGACCGCGGCCGCGGCTTCCTGCGTGTCGGGCAGCAACAGCATGAATTCCTCGCCGCCGATGCGAAACAGCAGATCGAGCTTGCGCGAGCGCTTCCCTATCAGCGAGACGATGCCCTTGAGCACGCCGTCGCCCGCCGCGTGGCCGAGTTGATCGTTGATGCCCTTGAAGCGGTCGACGTCGATCAGCAGCAGCGAAGCCGGGGCCGAGTTGCGCCGCTTGCGCTCGATGGCGTCGCTCAGGCAGCGCTCCATGTGGCGCCGGTTGAAGACGCCGGTCAGCGGATCCACGATCGCCTGGTCGAGGAGCCTGCGATGGAGGGTGCCGATGATGCTCAGGGTGATATTGGCGAGGACGATGGTGAGCGTCAGCGTCACGAAAAACCGGATGGTATAGGCGAGGCCGACATAGTGATACACCAATGCGGTGAGGCACGCGAGCAGAACGATGTTGCCGGCGTTGGCGGTGCGCCGCGAGAGGGAGAAGGTAAACAGCAGCACCATGGGATAGGACCACAGCGCCCCGAAGAATCCCTGGGTCTTGAGGGACAGCCCCATGCCCGGGATCGCCGGGATGAGCAGCAGGATCAGCGGGAGAGGGGGAGGTTTCTTGAGGTAGATGGCGAGGGCGTCGACCCCGAGGAGGAGGAACGCGCAGAGAATGCCGGTCCCCAGGGCGGGCTGCCCCTGCACGTAGGCGTTCACGGAAAACGGAATGAGGAAGAACGCGGCCGCGGTGGCGGTGGCGTACAGGATCCGCTCGCGGTAGACGGCAAGCGGATCGCCGCCTTCGGCCGGACTGGCGCTTTGCATCCCCTTCCCCCTGTTGTGCGGCGTC
>Ga0335084_10007180_pt1 | contig 11086 bp, 11 predicted proteins | sample Lox_Sample_44_FD_206721 | JGI IMG/M metagenome (GOLD analysis project Ga0335084, IMG submission 206721) | Soil microbial communities from Loxahatchee National Wildlife Refuge, Florida, United States - Lox_Sample_4.4 | ecosystem: Environmental > Terrestrial > Soil > Wetlands | place: USA...
CCTTTCGCCGATCGAGTCATCGCGCTTGCGCGCCGGCACGGCGCGAAGGTGCTGACCAAGCAGCCGCATGCCGGCGCCGACGGCGTTCACTTTACGGCGGCGCAGCTAATGGCCCTGCGCGAGCGTCCGCGCGCCGGCCTCGCCGCCGGCTCGTGCCATACGCGCGAAGAGCTCGATCGCGCGATGCAGCTCGGCCTCGATTTCGTCGTGCTGGGGCCGGTAAAGGACAAGGCCGCGATCGGCTGGCGCCGCTTCGCCGAGCTCGCCGAAGGCGCGAGCCTCCCGGTCTACGCCATCGGCGGCCTGACGCTCGCCGACCTCGACGACGCGCGCCGCGCCGGCGCGCACGGCCTCGCCATGATCCGGGGCGCCTGGCGGTAGGCTGACACTTCATTGAGCCGGGCTGACAATCCCGGACAATTCCGCGAGCGGCGGCCGCAACAATCCCGCTCCATGAACGCCGCCATCCGATTCCTCGGTGTCATGGAGGACGAAGGCCCCGCCATCGCGCGCCTAGCGGCGCTTCTTCGGCGCCCGCGCCGGCGGCTCGGCGGTCGCGGAGTGCGCCGCCATGCGCTCCAGGCGATAGCCGTGCTGATACACCGCGCTCAGGCGCCAACCCGAGCCGGGATAGAGGCCGAGCTTGGTGCGCAGCTGGCTGGCATGGGTGTCGACGGTGCGAGTGTTGACCTCCGCGCTGATACCCCACACGGTGTCGAGCAGGTAGGAACGCGAGAGGAGCCGACCGACGTTGCGGAACAGGAGCATCGCCATCTCGAACTCCTTCTGCGTGAGCTCGACGCCGCGCCCGGCCTTGTGCAGGGTGCGGCCGTGCGGGTCGATGCGGAACTCGCCGGCCTCGATCGGCTCCTCGGCGTCGCGGCCGAGCGCGCGCGAGCGGCGCAGCAGCGCCTCGACGCGGGCGAGGAACTCCATGCGCCGCAACGGCTTGACCAGGTAATCGTCGGCGCCGGCCTTGAGCGCGTGGACGATGTCCTCCTCGCGGTCGCGCCCGGTGGTGAACAGCACCGGCAGCGGCTCCTGCACCGACTTGCGCACGGCGCGCAGCACTTCCTCGCCGGAGAGGTCCGGCACGCGCCAGTCGAGGATCACCAGATCGTAGGTGTCGCGCAGCAGCGTGCGCAGGATGTCCTGGCCGCGCTCGAAGTGGCGGCAGATCCAGCCCTGCGAGGCGATCCAGTGCTGCACCAGCTTCGCCTGGGAGGCGTCGTCCTCCAGCACCGCGATGCGCGGTGCGCCCGACGCCGGCTTTGCGCTTCGCTCGGGAATCATGCTCCCGCCTCCCTTCCCGCCTATTCTACCGAGTGACGATGGACACCCGAGCCACCATTCTCCACGTCGAGGACAACCCCACTCTGCAATACCTGGTGCGGATCGCGCTGGAACAGCTCGGCGGCTACAGTGTGCTGACCGCGGGCAGCGGCGCTCAGGCGCTCGCGCTTGCCGTCGGGGCCGCCCCGCGCCTCTTGTTACTCGACCTCGACCTGCCCGACATGAGCGGTCTCGAGACGCTGCGCGCCCTGCGCGCGCTTCCCGGACTTGCGAAGGTGCCGGCGGTGCTCCTCACCGCCGCCTGCGAGCCGCGGGTTGAAGCCGAGCTTCGCGCGACGGGCATCGCCGAGCTGCTGCGCAAGCCCTTCCGCCCGCGCCAGCTGGTGCAGGCGGTCGCTCGCGTGCTCGAGGACGGATGATGCCGCGCCCTTCCGCAAATCGCGCGACTGTTGCAACATGCAGCAGGCCGCTTGACCGGGGAAGCTGTGGCCGCAAAGGGCAAACGCACGGCAGGGCGAAGGGCCCCGCACCAGAGGCGGCGCCGCCCCACGCCGTCAGTCCCGGCCGCGCACCGCCTGCGCGAGGGCCTCGAGCAGTTCCGCCTGGCGCAGGAGGCGCTCGGCATCGTCACCTGGATCTGGGACGTCGACATCAACCGCGTGCAATGGCACGGCGACGCGTCGCGCCTGCTCGGCCTGGCGCCGCACAGCTTCGGCGCGCGCTTCGAGGACTGGCTGAAGCACGTGCATCCCGACGACGCCGGCCGCGCGCGGCAGAATTTCATCGACTGCCTGAAGGGCCGGCGGCCGCAATATCGCACCGTCGAACGTGTGGTCTGGCCCGACGGTAGCGTGCACTGGCTGGAGACGTACGGGCGGGCGGTCTACGGCCCCGACGGCCATGCCGAGCGCCTGACCGGCGTCATCAAGGATGTCACCGAGCGCAAACGCGAGGAGTCGGCGCGCATCAGGGCCGAGCAGCAGCTCGCCCGCGTGTTCGACGCCGCGCTCGAGGCGAGCGTAATGGTGCGCGCGGCCGACGGCCTGCTGCTCGCCGCCAATCCCGCCTTCGAGAAGCTGACCGGCTGGCTGGCCGAGGACATCGTCGGGCGCACCGTCGGCGAGATCAGGCTGTGGGCCATGCCCGGCGAGCGCGAGCGCTTCCTCGCCGACTTGCGGCGCGAGGGCAGGATCAAGGAGCGGCCGGTGCAGGTGCGCACCCGCGACGGTCGCCTGCTGCCGGGAGTGCTTTCCTCCACCATCAGCGAGCACGAGGGCGAGGAGGTCATCATCAGCATGATGCGCGACCTCACCGAGGCCAAGCGCCTCGAGCGGCGCGCGCGACAGTCCGAGAGCAAATATGCGGCGCTCTTCGGCACCAGCCCGGTCGCGACGATCGTGACGCGGCCGCGCGAGCGGCGCGTGGTCGAGATCAACGACGCGGCGCTGCGCCTGACCGGCCTCACGCGCGAGCAAGCCATCGGCGCGCTCAGCTCGGAGCTGGCGCGTCCGCTCGATCCGCAGGCCCTCGAGGCGGCGCGCCTGCGGATCCTCGCCGGCGAGCACCTCGCCGGCTTCGCCGCGAGCTTCGAGCGGCGCGACGGCAAGCGCTTCGACACGCTGCTCACGGCCGGCCTGGTCGAGCTCGACGGCGAGACGCACATGGTGATCTCGGTGCTCGACGTCACCGAGACGCGCCGCGCCGAGCGCGCGCGCCACGAGAGCGACACCCGCTACCGGGCGCTGTTCGAGACTGCGCTGGATGGAATGCTGATCGGCCTGCCGGACAATACGCTGCTCGACGCGAATCCCGCCGCCTGCGCCATGACCGGCTACGCGCGCGAGGAGATCGGCGGTCTGCACGTCTCGAAGCTGTTCCGCGCCGAGGACCTCGCGGCGAAGCCGCTGCGCCGGGACCTCGGGCAGAGCTGGTCGATGATCGAGCGCGTCCTCGCGCGCAAGGACGGCGGCGCTCTGCACGTAGAGATCGCGGCCGGGCCGATGCCCGACGGCAACGTGCTGGCGATGATGCGCGACATCACCGAGCGCAAGCGCAACGAGATGCTGCTGATGAACATTGCGCGCGGCGTTTCGGCCGAGGTCGGCGGCGCCTTCTTCGAGTCGCTGGTGCGCCACCTGGCGAGCGAGCTGGAGGCCGACTTCGCGTTCATCGGCGAGGTGATGCCCGATGGGCGCATGCACACGCTCGCGCTGCTCGCCGACGGCGCCATGGCGCCCAATCCGGACTACGCGATCGCCGGCTCGATGAGCGAGCGCGCGCTCGCCGAGCGGCGCACGGTGGTGTTCTCGAGCGGCGTGCGCGAGCAATTCCCGCACAACGTCGAGATGCGCAAGAACGCCGTCGAGGCCTACGTCGGCACGCCGCTGTTCGCCGCCGACGGCAGCGCGCTCGGCGTGCTCGCGGTGGCGCACCGCAAGCCGGTCGAGCGCGAGCACTTCTGGGCCTCGATGATCGAGATCTTCGGCGCGCGCGCCGCGGCGGAGATCGAGCGCGAGCGCGCCGAGGCGCTGGTGCGGCGGACCAACGAGTCGCTCGAGCAGGTCGTGCGCGCGCGCACCGCGGAGCTCGAGCAGGCGAACCGCGACCTGGAGAGCTACAACTACTCCATCTCGCACGACCTGCGCCAGCCGCTCAACGCGATCGTCGGCTTCGCCGACCTGCTGCGCGAGCGGGTGAGCGGCGCGGACGATGCGGAGTGGGTGGGCGAGATCGAGAGCAACGCCGCGCGCATGGAGCAGATGATCGAGGCGCTGCTGCGGCTGGCGCGCGCCGGGCGCGGGGCGATTACCCGCAAACCGGTCGACTCGCGCGCGCTGGTCGAGTCGGTGCTGCGCGACCTGTCGGTCGCTGCGCCGCTCGCCGCCGAAGTGTCGCTCGGCGAGCTGCCGACGGCGACGGGGGACGAGGTGCTGCTGCGCCAGGTGTGGGTGAACCTGATCGGCAACGCGCTCAAGTACTCGCGCTACGCGGCGGCGCCGCGCGTCGAGATCGACGGGCGCCGCCGCGCGGGCGGCGTCGAGTTCACGGTGCGCGACAACGGCGTCGGCTTCGACATGCGCCAGGCGGCGCGCCTGTTCGGCGCGTTCCAGCGCCTGCCCTCGGCGCTCGAGTTCGAGGGCAGCGGCGTCGGCCTCGCGATCGTCGAGCGCGTGGTGCGGCGCCATGGCGGCACGATCAGCGCGGAATCCACGCCCGGGGAGGGCGCGAGCTTCCGCTTCACGCTGCCGGACTAGCCGGCGCTTCACAACGCCTGACAAAGCTATGACTTAGTTTGCCGATCTTGCGCCGCGACGGCGGTAGATTGAGCGCATGTGGCGCTGGATGCTTCTCGTGCTTGCCTTGTACGCCGTCCCCGGCGCGGCGCAGGCGCCGCTCCAGCTCTACTGCGCACGCGGCACGGCCGACTATCCCGACGCCGAGATGACGTTCAATCCCGAAGGCAGCCACGTGGTGGACGTCGTTTTCGTGGGCTATCGGCCGTCGCGCGCACGCGCCCAGTGGGCTTTGCGCGACTGCCTCAGCACCGCCGCCAAGGTCGACAGCTCGCGCCAAATCGTTGCGCGGCTCTGGTACCGTCAGCGCGGCTGGCGCAGCCCGCGCGAGCCGCTCGCGCCCTATTCCTTGGCCTCGGGCGCGGGATCGTCGGTCGCGCGGGCGTCGTTTTCCGCGACCGGCACGCGGTAGGACTCGGCAGCCCACTGGCCCAGGTCGATCATCCGGCAGCGCTCGCTGCAGAACGGCCGCCACTTGTTCTTCGGCGTGAGCTCGGCGGGCTTGCCGCAGCGCGGGCAGGGAACGTGCTTCACAGATTGCAAAACGTGAGCTCGAAGGCGACGTCCCAGTCGGCGGTGCGCGGCCGCGGGTCCTCGCCGTTCTGCGCCATGAAGCGGATGTTGAGCACGTATTTGTTGGCGCTGATCTCGGGCACCACCGGCGCCGCCGGGTCCAGGCGCAGCCGCAGCATCTGCGCCGTCTTGCCGCCGAGCATCTGCTGGTACATGCCCTGCGGGGCGCTCTGCGCTTGCGGCTTGCCCGATTCGCGCAGGATGCGCAGGATGATCGCGGTGCCGTCGCGCAGCGGGTAAAGCGGGCCGGTCCAGGCGGCGAGCTGGCCGGTGCGCTCCTCCGCCGGCCGGTGCAGCCAGTAGTGATAGGAAGGCAGGTCGAACTCGCAGGCGCCGCCGGGGATGCCGGTGCGCTGCTTGATCGACATCAGCCAGTCGTTCTCGCGCAGGTACTGGCCGATCTTGCCGGTCATCGCGAACAGGGCCTGCGACGCCTGCTCGATGTCGCGCACCACGCTCGCCAGCGCTTCCTCGGCGATGTCGGGGTTGTTGCGGAACGAGAGCAGCACCTGCTTCTGGCGCTCGAGCTCCTGCAGCAGGTCGGACTTCAGGTCGGCGCGGCTGGCGACCTCCATGATCTCGAACAGCGTGAGCAGCGCCATGTGATGGTCGTGCGGCTCGCTGCGCGCCACGAAATGCCGCGAGCGCTCGAACAGGTCCTCGAGCCGCAGCAGGGTCCGGATGCGCTCATTGAGGGGGTATTCGTAGGTGATCACGGACGGCGGAATTGTAGGTATTTTTGGTGGAGGGCGGCGACCTGTTTATGCAGCGCCTCGAGCGTGCCGGCGTTGTCGATGACGTCGTCGGCCGCGGCGAGCCGCGCCTCGCGCGTCGCCTGGGTGCGCATAATGGCCCGCACTTCGTCCTCGGCGAGCCCGCTGCGCGCGCGCACGCGAGCGATCCGGAGGTCCTCGGGCGCATCGACGACCAGGACCCGGTCCACCCGGCGTCGATAGTCCGGCGACTCGAAAAGCAGCGGGACGACCTGCACCACGTAGGGCCCGGCCGCGGCGGCGGTGCGCCGCGTCGACTCCTCGCGGATCAGAGGATGAAGCAGCCCTTCCAGGGCTTTCTTCGCCGACGCATCGGCGAACACGCGCTGCCGCATGCGCTGCCGGTCCATCTCCCCGTCGCGGACGAATTCCCGGCCGAACAGCCGCTCGATCTGCGGCAGGGCGGTGCCGCCCCTCTCGGTCAGCTGGCGGGCGATCGCGTCGGTGTCGACCACGGTGGCGCCGAGCCGTGCGAACTCGTCGGCGGCGGCGCTCTTGCCGCTACCGATGCCGCCGGTGAGGCCGACAACCAGCATCAGAGCTGGCGGCTGTACCAGCGCAGGATCGGCTCGCCCCAGTACAGCGCGACGATGCCGGCGATCGCGAGATAGGGGCCGAAGTGGAAGCGGAAGCCGGCGTCCCACTTGCCGCGCGCCGCGAGCATCTGCAGCGCGCCGAAGAAGACGCCCACCACCGAGGAGAGCAGGATGACCAGCGGCAGCAGCTTCCAGCCGAGGAAGGCGCCGACCGCGGCGTTCATCTTGAAGTCGCCATAGCCCATGCCTTCCTTGCCGGTGAGCAGCTTGAACGCCCAGTAGACCAGCCACAGCGAAAGGTAGCCGGCGAGCGCGCCGATCACCGCCTCCGGTAGCGGCGCGAACGCGTGGCCGAGGTTGAGCAGCAGCCCCAGCCAGATGAGCGGCAGCGTGATGTCATCGGGCAGGAGACCGGTCTCCTGGTCGATGAAGGCGAGCGCGATGGTCGCCCAGGTGAAGAGCGCCGCGCCGAGGGCGGCGAGCGAGAAGCCGAAGCGCCACGCGGCGTAGGCGGCGCCGGCGCCGCCGAGCAGCTCGACCAGCGGGTACTTGAGGCCGATGGGCGCCCGGCAGCCGGCGCAGCGCCCCTTCAGCAGCGCGTAGCTGAGAAGCGGGATGTTCTCGAGCGCGCTGATCGGGCGGCTGCAGGACGGGCAGCGCGAGCGCGGCGCCATCAGGCTGAGCGGCGGCTCCTGCGGCGGCGCCTGCCCAGCGAGCGCAGCGCACTCGGCGCGCCACTCGCGCTCCATCATCTTCGGCAGGCGGTGGATGACGACGTTGAGGAACGAGCCGATGCACAGCCCGATCACGAGCGCGAGCCACGGAAAGACGGCTGGCTGAGCGAGCCAGCCGAAGTAGTCCATCCGCTAGACGGCCTGGCCGATCTTGAAGATCGGCAGGTACATGGCGATCACCATGCCGCCGATCAGCGTGCCGAGAACTACCATGATCATCGGCTCCATCAGCGACGAGAGCGCCTCGACGGCGTCGTCCACTTCGGCCTCGTAGAAGTCGGCGATCTTGCTCAGCATGGCGTCGAGGGCGCCGGTTTCCTCGCCGATCGACACCATCTGGATCACCATCGAGGGGAAGACGTTGGCGTTCTGCATCGCTACGGTGAGCGCCCCGCCGGTCATCACTTCCTGCTGGATCTGCTTGGTCGCGATCTGGTAGACGTAGTTGCCCGAGGCGCCGCCCACCGAGTCGAGCGCCTCGACCAGGGGCACGCCGGCAGCGAACATGGTCGAACAGGTGCGCGTCCAGCGCGCGATGGTCGACTTCCTCACCAGGTCGCCGAATACCGGCAGCTTCAGCATGAAGCGGTCCATCGCGATCTGCACCGGCAGCGAGCGCTTCCAGGCCTCGAGGAAGCCGTAGATGCCGCCGCCGATCACGCCGAATATCAGGTACCAGAACTGGACGAATGTGTCGGAGATGGCCATCACGAGCAGCGTCGGAGCGGGCAGGTCGGCGCCGAAGCTGGTGAACACCTGCTTGAACGCCGGAATCACGAAAATCATGATGACCGCGGTGATGATGAACGCGACCGCGATGATGGCGACCGGGTAGAACAGCGCCGACTTGATCTTCGACTTGATGGCGAGGATCTTCTCCTTGTAGGTCGCCAGGCGGTCGAGCAGCTGTTCGAGAATACCGGCCTGCTCGCCGGCGGCCACCAGGTTGCAGAACAGCGCGTCGAAGTACAGCGGATATTTGCGGAAGGCCGCGGCCAGCGACGAGCCGGTCTCGACCTCGGTCTTGATCTCGGTCAGCAGCTTCGCCACCCCCGGGTTGGAGGCGCCCTTCGCCACGATGTCGAACGACTGCAGCAGCGGCACGCCCGCCTTCATCATCGTTGCGAGCTGGCGCGTGAACAGCGTGATGTCCTTGTCGGATACCTTGCCGCCGCCGCCGCGCTTCTGCTTCTTGACCTTGGTGACCAGGATGCCCTGGCGACGCAGGGTGGCGTTGACCACGGCCTCGCCGCCCGCGCGCATCTCGCCGCGCACGATCTTGCCGGCCTTGTCCTTTCCCTCCCAAGCGAAGGTGGCTTCCTTGGGTCCCTTTGCGACTGCGGTGGCCATCCAAACTCTCCCTGAGCCACGAGCATAGCCTTAGGCCGGGCTTTTGGAAAGTCTGAGGTATGGCGCCTAAGCTGCTGACGCCTCGCTACTTTCCAGGGCTTCGGCGGGGCGGAAAATTCGCACGGTTTTCACCGTGCGGCCCTGGGCGTGAACGATTTCCATCGGCACGCCGACGATGCGCAGGGAAACGTCACCCTCGGGCAGGTCCTGCAGGTGCTCGACGATCAGCCCGCTCAGCGTTTTCGGACCGTCGGTCGGCAGCGACAGCCCGAGGGCGCGGTTCACCTCGCGCACCGGCATCGTGCCCTCGGCGTTGGCGCTGCCGTCGGCGTCCCAGACCAGCATCGGCGCCGCCGAGGGCAGCGTGGTGGTGAACTTGCCGATGATCTCCTCGAGGATGTCCTCGAGCGTCACCAGGCCGAGCAGCTCGCCATACTCGTCGACGACCAGCGCGATGCGCTCGCGCTTCTCTTGGAAGTACTGCAGCTGCGACAGCACCGGCGTGGTCGCCGGCACGTAATAGGGCTCGTCGAGCACTTCCAGCAACGCCGGTTCGTCGAGCGAGCCCGCGTACAGGGGGCCGAGGATCTTGCGCAGGTGGACGATGCCGGCGAGGTCGCCCTCGTGGTCGCGGAATACCGGCACGCGCATGTGATGGCTCGAGACCAGCTGGCGCGACACGGTCTCCATGCCGTTCTCGAGGCACACCGACTCGATGCGGGTGCGCGGCAGCATGACGTCCTGCACCGTCACCGCGCCGAGGTCGAACAGGTTGAGCAGGATCGCGAGGTGCTTCTTCGGCATGAAGCTCGACGACTCGAGCACCAGCGTGCGGATCTCCTCGGGCGAGAGCTTGGGCGCATCGGTGTCCTGACCCGGCCGGATGCCGACCAGGCGCAGCAGCGGGCGGGCGAACAGATTGATGAACCAGGCGAGCGGGTCGAGCAGGCGCAGCGTGATCTTGAGCGGCAGCGAAAGCAGCAGCGCGGTGCTCTCGGGATGGGTGGCGCCGATCACCTTCGGCGTGATCTCCGAGAACACGATCAGCACCAGGCCGACGACGACCGGGGTGAGGAACACCACCAGCGTCCCTGCGCCGAACAGGCGCGCGGCGATGAAGCCCGCGACCGTCGTCGCGCCGGTGATGGCGAGCGTGTTGCCGATCAGGATGCCGCCGAGCAGCCGGTCGGTGCGCTTGAGCAGATCGGCCACGCGCAGCGCGCCGGCGTGGCCCTCGCTGACCAGATGCTTCAACCGGTAGCGGTTGAAGGCCATCATGGCGGTCTCCGCGATCGAGAAAAACGCCGACGCCACGAGCAGCACGACGAAGGCGCCGATCAGCCAGCTGAGCGTGATCTGCGTCGGCAGGGAAAACTCGTCCATCAGGCGCGCTGCAGCAGCACTTCGAGCACGAAGCGGCTGCCGACGTAGGCGAGGACCAGCAGCACGAAGCCGCCGAGGGTCCAGCGCACGGCGGTGCGGCCGCGCCAGCCGTAGCGCCAGCGGCCGGCGAGCAGCCCGCCGAAGGTGAGCCAGGAGAGGACCGCGAAGACGCTCTTGTGGTCGGAGCGCATGGCGCGCCCGAACAGCGTCTCCGAGAACGCGATGCCGGTGAGCAGCGTGAGGGTGAGCAGCACGAAGGCCGCCGCCACCGTGCGGAACAGCAGCTGCTCGAGGGTGAGCAGCGGCGGCAGGTTGCGGAAGAACGCCTTGCGCTGGTGCAGGCCGCGCTCGACCACCAGCATCAGCGTGGCGTGCAGCACTGCGATGAGGAACAGCCCGTACGCCGCCATGGCGAGCGCGAGGTGCAGCCGGAACTCCATCGCCTGCGCGTGCGCGCCGCTCGAGGCGAGGCCCGGGAAGAAGGCGGGCAGCGTGACGGTGGCGGCCGCGGCGAGCAGCACCAGCGGCTCCATGCCGTCGAGGCGGTAGAAGAAGCTTTCGATCCAGTAGACCAGCACCGCCAGCCAGGTCATCACCGAAAGCGCCTGCGCGAAGCCGAAGCGCAGCTCGCTCGCGGCGAACAGGCCGTCGGCGAGGAGCCAGCCGTGCAGGCCGAGCGCGCCGAGGATGGCGCCGCGCTCCCAGCCGCGCAGCCCGCTGCTCGCCTGCCGGTGCCAGCGGGTGTTCCAGAAGTGCCACGCCAGCCCCACGTACGCGGCGCACGCGATTACGTGAATTACAATGTCGGGCACCTCCCCAGTTTAGCACCCGCCGCCAGGCTCTTTTCCATGCTGGATAACCTCACTTCGCGCCTCACGAGCATCGTCAAGCACATCCGCGGCGAGGCGCGCCTCACCGAGTCGAACATCCAGGACGCGCTGCGCGAAGTGCGCGTGGCGCTGCTCGAGGCCGACGTCGCGCTGCCGGTGGTGAAGCACTTCATCGAAGCGGTGCGCGCGAAGGCGCTGGGCGAGGAGGTGGTCGGCAGCCTCACGCCGGGGCAGGCGCTGGTCGGCGTGGTGCAACGCGAGCTCGCCGCGCTGATGGGTGCGGCGAACGCGGGCCTCGACCTCGCGGTGCAGCCCCCGGCG
>Ga0335084_10007181_pt1 | contig 11085 bp, 8 predicted proteins | sample Lox_Sample_44_FD_206721 | JGI IMG/M metagenome (GOLD analysis project Ga0335084, IMG submission 206721) | Soil microbial communities from Loxahatchee National Wildlife Refuge, Florida, United States - Lox_Sample_4.4 | ecosystem: Environmental > Terrestrial > Soil > Wetlands | place: USA: Florida...
CACGCCCACGCCGATCGCCCAACCCCGGTATCGGCGACGCCCGATCCCGTAACTGAGGGCCAAGAGCCCCAGGGCGGCCCCCAGTGCGCCGACGAGGAGTGCCCGCCGGACCCCCGGGAGAGACCAGGTCACGCCCACGGCCAAACGAAACGGAAAGGGCCACGTGGGCTGCACGTGCTCAGCCGGAGGAGTGATCCCAAGAAAGCCCACGGTCGCGAGGACGCCCGCCCCCAGCACGGCCTCGACCCAGACGTTCCGCTCGAGCCGTCGAAGGACGCCTTGAGCAGAGCCCTGCTCATCCGGGCGCGGCGCGGCCAGGAGATCTGGCATGAGCCGGAGTCGGTTGCGGGCCGCGACACAAACCGCCAGGAGAAAGAGCGCGAGCTTCACGAGCAAGAGCCGTCCGTATGGCGTGCCAACCAAGCCGGCGACGCTGCCCACCAAGACCCACGCGTTCACCAGTCCGGTAAGGGTCAGGCTCGCCACGCTCACCAGGCCGATTACAGAGAAGCGCTGCGTGGCTTCACAGGCGAATCTCACCCACGCTGCCGTGCCCTGGCGTCGAGCCTGGCGGAGCAGGAAGCCGAGCGGAACGAGGCCCCCCAGCCAGGCCCCGGTGGCGAGGAGGTGGCCGACGTCGGCCGCAAGGTGAGGAAGTCGCCACGATCCCTCCGTGGCGGCCGCGTGGCCGGCCCAGGCGAGCGAGGCGAGAAGGGCAATCCCGAGCAGGATGCCGCCAATGACGCGCGCGCGCGCGTCTGGGCCTACATGGGTTCGGCTGGGCCACCAGAGGATGACCCCAGACGCCAAGAGCAGGCCGAGGCGTATCTGCCAGAGATGGCCGAAGGCGGTCTGAGTGAGGATACGGCCGAGGATCGGTGGGGCGAGCGCATGTCGCAGCGGTTCGCCGGTCACGACAACGGCCTGGGCGCCCAGCCATCCGAGGGCAGCGAGGAAGGCAAGCGGGAGCATGGCTTGCGCGAGCCAGAGGAGCCCGCGATCGAACCGTTCCACCGCATCAAGGTCGACCTCGGCGTGTCGGGAGGCCGGCCTCGCCACTACGAGGATAAAGGTGCAAAGTCCGACGAGCAGGGTCAGGCTTCCCGGATGGAGGAAGCGCATGAGGACGAGAAGCACGGTCACGGTCGTCCTCTTGCTCTTGCGACACCGACGGGGGCAGACGCGCGGAGGCCTTGTTGCCTCACGGGGCCACCCGGAACGTGAAATCGCCCTCGGTGACGTGGGTGTCCACCGAGAGCACCCGCCAGAAGACCCGATACGTGCCGGCCGGGAGGGGCGGCAGCGAGACGCGCAGCTGTTTCGGGGCCGACGGGGCCACCTGGCTATCCTCCTTATCCACGCGTTGGCCGGTTTCATTGACGACCCGGACGGCGCTGAAGGCCGGCTCGAGCCGCTCGCTGAACCAGAGCCGCACCTGGGCGGGCGGCGTGCGGACCGTGCTCCCCACCCGCGGCTCCGCGCGCTCCAGGAACGCGTGCGCCCCGACCGCGGTTGCCCCCGCCACGAGGATCCCGAGCGTCAGGATAGCTGCCAGCCGCGGCGTCATGAGCCCCCTCCGAACAGGGGCTTCCCGAAGAGTTTGGGGAAGAGGTCATCCAGGTAGAAATGGAGCTGGCCGATGACGCCGACCGTCCGTGCCGTCCGGGCGTTGATCGGCAGCATGGCCTCCACGCTGAGCTGGATGAATTGGCCCGCCCACAGGATGCCCGGGTTGACGGTCCCCGTCGTCTTCCCGCCCTGGCCCCGATCCAACGGGGTCTGGAAGCTCAGCTCGACCACCGGGATCATCCGGTTGAACGGGGCGGGGAGCCCGAGGTCTTTCACGTACGACTGGAGATACGGAAGACTGTATTCCACGGCGAAGCCCCACTGGAGGATGTGCGGGTTCCGCTCGATGTCGACGCCATCGTCAGTGATCGTCTCGTTCTTGGCCCGGGTCGGGAGCGCCACCCCGAGCACGCCCGTGAGGGCCAACGGCTTCAGGAAGGCCACCGACTCGGGCAGGTCCCCGAACCCCTTCCCATAGAAGAACGCCGGCGTGACGGTGGTAAACGAATCCGCCCCCACGGCCTTCCGCCCGGTCCCGCCGATCTCCGCATCCAGCCCCAGCGAGAGGATGGTCTCGTGGGGCGCACTCGTGAAGACCTGGTACTTGCCGCCGACCTCCAAGTTGCCGAAGCCGGTGCGCGGCGTGTCGCCCCTCGGGATCAGCCGAATCAGGGTCTCGGAGAGCGAGACGCCGAAGTCCGTCGTGATGCGTTTGGAGAACTCGAATTCGAAGTCGGTCTCCTTGGTGCCGTCGGCGCTCTTCTGGTAGGAGGCCGTGGGAAGGGACAGCTCGTCGGCGACGAACGGGTCATCGATCGTGAGCGTAGCCGGGAAGAACCGCTTGCCCGCGAACCCGTGGGCGGAGGCCTCGCCGCCCCAGGCCACGAGCGCAAGGAAGTACACACAGGCCACGAGGAGCCCCTTGAGACTCATGTCCGCACCTCCCGCAGTGAAATCCTGCCTTGGTCGATCGGCACTAGAAATCCCAAGACCATGGGACGTTCCATGGTATGGGAGTGCGTTAGACAACGGAGGCGGGCTGCGGTGGCGCGCGGGAATGACGGGGAGACACAGGAAGGACGAGGGGCCAGACCGTTACATCCTGATTGACCGGCCCAACCACCCAGAGCGGCGGGGCGAGGTTCAGCGCATCGGGCTGAATCGGGGCCTGATGGCTCAGTGCCAGAAACGGGCAAGAGGCGGCGTGATGATGCTCGGGCTCAAAAAGATGATGAACCAAGTGCGGCGCGAGGGCAAGGAAGGTGAGCAAGAACACGCCCGCGCACAGCGCACCGACAGTCCGGCGTCGCCACGCCCCATCGCTTCTGCTCACCAACCGGCACATCGCGGGGTTCCTCTCGTCTAGTACCGCGCCAGTATACCCTGCGCGTAACCATATGGGACTAACGACGGTTCAGCAACCCCGATCACAGCCTAGAACGTATGCTGCGTGTGGTAAGGCGGCCGGGCCGATGCGTCTGTCCTGAGCACAGAGGACCGTCTGGCCGCACGAGTAGGGCGCCGCCGCTTGGTTGACGCGTGCTCACTGCCCACCTAGAGTGATGGAAGTGCATGAGCCCTGCCCCCTACGCAGGGAGCAGCGTGCGAGCTTTTTGTCAAGTGGCTGAGGTACCAAGATGACGTTCAGACGGATTCCTCCGGATACCATTGTTCACGGGAAACAGCCCACCTCCGAGCGACTGCGAGCGCTCTGGCCCTTGATCGCGGAGCTGGTGCGTCCCCGGCGACATCTGCTGGCGATCGGCCTGGTGTTGATGCTCGTCAATCGTCTCTCGGGACTGGTGCTGCCAGCCTCAACCAAGCTCCTGATTGACGACATCATCGGCCACGGGCGCCGGGAGCTTCTCGGACCGCTGGCGCTCGCGGTGGTTCTCGCCACCGCGGTGCAGGGAGCGACCTCGTTCGCGTTGACGCAGTCCCTCTCCAAGGCCGCGCAGCGGCTGATCGCCGAGTTGCGCCGGAAAGTGCAGTCCCACGTGGGCCGTCTGCCCGTCGCCTATTACGACGCAAACAAGAGCGGGGCCTTGGTCTCCCGCATCATGACGGACGTCGAGGGCGTACGGAATCTCCTCGGCACCGGGCTGGTCGATTTCGTCGGCGGCCTGTTGACCGCGGTCTTTGCGCTCGCGGTCCTGATCCGCATCAGCCCGCTCCTGACGGGCCTGGCGCTGGCCTTTGTGGTGGCGTTCGGTCTCGTGCTCCGCAAATCGTTCCGCACCGTTCGGCCCATTTTCCGCGCGCGCGGCAAGATCAACGCCGAGGTCACCGCCCGGCTGACCGAATCGCTGGGCGGGGCGCGGGTGGTCAAGGGGTATCACGCGGAAGCTCGCGAGGACGCGGTCTTCGCCCGCGGGGTCGGGCGCCTCCTGGACAATGTGCTCCAATCGCTGACCGTGATCGCGGCCATGGGCCTCTCCGCAACTGTATTCATGGGGGTCGTGGGCGCCGTGGTCATGTACGTGGGTGCGCGGCAGATCTTCGCCGGCACGCTCACCCTGGGAGGCTTTGTGACCTTCACCGCGTTCTTGGCCTTTCTGGTGGCGCCCGTCTTCCAGGTGGTGAACATCGGGACGCAGTTGTCGGAGGCGCTCGCCGGGCTGGAGCGGACACGCGAGGTGCTTCGAGAGCGGCCGGAGGATGCCGACCCGAAGCGGATCGTGGAGGTCCCGTCCCTTCGCGGCGACGTGGTCTTCGACCGGGTGCGCTTTGCCTACGATGCGGGCAAGGAGGTGCTCGACGAGGTGTCTTTCCGGGCGGCGCCCGGCACCGTGACGGCGCTGGTTGGCCCGTCGGGCGCGGGAAAGTCGACGATCATCGGCCTGGTCGCGGCGTTCCATACACCGACGACGGGTGCGGTGCTGGTGGACGGCATCGATCTGTCCACCGTGCAGCTTGGGTCCTATCGCACGCAGCTGGGGGTGGTGCTCCAGGAGACATTTCTGTTCGACGGCACGATCCGAGAGAACGTCGCATTCGCCCGGCCCGACGCCAACGACGCGCAAGTCCTCGAAGCCTGCAAAATCGCGCGGGTGGACGAGTTTGCCGAGCAGTTTGATCAGCGGTATGAGACGCTGGTAGGTGAACGGGGTGTCAAGCTCTCTGGTGGCCAACGGCAGCGGGTCTCCATCGCGCGCGCCATCCTCGCGGATCCAAGGATCCTGATCCTGGACGAAGCCACATCTAGCCTCGATTCGGAATCCGAAGCTTTGATCCAAGCCGGCCTCGCGTATCTCATGCGGGGGCGCACGACGTTTGTGATCGCGCACCGCCTTTCCACCGTTCGACGCGCCGACCAAATCCTGGTGATCGAGGCGGGCCGCGTCGTGGAGCGCGGGACGCACCAGTCGCTTCTCGCTGCACGCGGCCGATACTTCGAGCTGTACACCAAGCAACATCACGTTGAGGAGAATCTCTTTCTGTCCGCCGGCGAAGGGGACGCCGTTGCCGAGGAGTCACATTCGACGGAAACGGAGGGAACGAACGACGCGGAAGAAACCATCCGCCTCATCCGCGAATAGGGCACAGCAGCGAGAGTACAGGCGAGCAGACGAGAAATCGGATTGACGAGCCGTCCCTAGCCGCCTAGAGTTCAGTGGTCGCTCGGAGGCACTCGTTCGGTCCGCGGCAACAAACCTTCCATAGATTGGGCGATGCAGCATGTTAGAGCGTCCTTGCCGACCGGTCTGATGGTCGGGAAGGGCGTGTTGTGAGTTTGCAGTCTACCTCCGGTCTATGCCCCTCCGCTCATCCTCGAGCAATCGGAGGTAAGGACACTGCACGGCCTTCGTCCGTGACGGTTGCCCCTCCCCGGCGCACCTCGTCGGTTCTCGTGACCCTATCGACCGGTAGTCCGCTGATCTTCCACGGAGTCCCCAGGGGCCCTGCCGGCCGTCTGTTGCCCGTCATCAGAGCCAAGTGCGCGTCCACTCTGCGCCAGTTGAGGGTATAGTTGGCATCGGAGCATCCCCTACAGGCAGCGCCGCAGTCGCTTGCGATAGGCTCCAGCGCATCCAGACGCAAGGAAGCCGAAACGCCATTGGACGGCAGAGAGCAGCGCTTCCGCACACTCTTGGATAACAGCCCGAACCTGATCTTCCTCAAGGATGTCCAAGGCCGGTATCTGTTTGTCAACAAACAATTCCAGAGAGTCTTCCATATCAACCAAGAGCAAATCGAGGGGAAGAAGGACGAGGAAGTGTTCCCGGCCGAACAGGCAGCCGCGTTCCGCACGAATGACCTTCTAGTTCTCCAAAATGGCGTCTCGATGGAGTTTGAGGAGGTTGCTCTCCATGACGACGGTCCGCATACGAGCATTGTCCAGAAGTTCCCAGTGTGCGACGAATCTGGGAAGCTTTACGCGATTGGCGGTATCGTTACGGACATCACGGAGCGCAAGCGGGCAGAAGAGGCCCTGAGACGAAGCGAGGAGCGCTTCCGGCTTTCCATAGAGGGGATTAAAGATTACGCCATCATCATGCTGAGCCCTGACGGACGCGTGATGACTTGGAACAAAGGGGCAGAGCGCATAAAGGGTTATCTTCCACAGGAAATCCTGGGCCAGCATTTCGCTCTGTTTTATGAGCAGGCAGCCGTTCAACTGGGCAAACCAGAGCGAATACTGAGAGAGGCTGCGGCTACAGGTCGGTTCGAAGACGAGGGCTGGCAAATCCGGAAAGATGGGTCTCGGTATTGGGCGCATATGGTCATCACCGCATTGACAGACGAGAGAGGCACTCCCAAGGGCTTCGCCAAGGTGACCCGCGATCTGACCGACCGCAAGCGCGCCGAAGAAACATTGAAGGAAGCCTTCGACGAGATCCAGATATTGAAGAACCAGCTGGCACAGGAAAAGCTGTACCTGGAAGAGGAGATCCGCACCGAGCGGGGTTTCGAGGAGATCATCGGGGAAAGCGCAGCGCTGAAGCGTATTCTCAAGCAGGTAGAGACCGTCGCGCCAACCGACTCCAGTGTCCTGATTCATGGGGAAACAGGTACGGGCAAAGAGCGCATCGCCATCGCGATCCACTCGCTCAGCGCACGGCGAGACCGGACCTTCGTCAAGCTGAATTGTGCGGCCATCCCGCTGGGACTCCTCGAGAGCGAGTTGTTCGGTCACGAGAAAGGCGCCTTCACGGGCGCCATCGCGCAGCGGATTGGGCGCTTTGAGTTGGCGCACAAGGGGACGCTTTTTCTGGATGAGATCGGGGATATCCCGTTGGAGCTGCAGCCGAAGCTCCTCCGGGTGCTGCAGGACCAAGAGTTCGAGCGCTTGGGAAGCACGAGGACCCAGCGCGTGGACGTCCGTCTGGTAGCCGCCACGAATCGGGACCTAGCCCCAATGATCGCCGACAAGCAGTTCCGCAGCGATCTGTTTTATCGCCTGAACGTGTTCCCGATCCGCGTGCCCCCCCTGCGCGACCGGCCCGAGGATATTCCCCCCCTGGTGCGCCACTTCGTGAGCACGTACGCGCGACGCATGAACAAACGGATCGACTCGATCTCCGCCGGGGATATGGACGCGCTCGCTCGTTACCCCTGGCCAGGGAATGTGCGGGAACTCCAGAACTTCATCGAGAGGGCGGTCATCTTGTCGCCCGATGGCGTGCTGCGGATTCCGCCGGGTGAATTAACGCACACCGCCGAACAGCCCTCCACTGCCGACCGGACATTGAGGGACGCCGAGCGGGAGCACATCCTGGGGGCGCTGGAGGAAACCCGCTGGGTGCTCGGCGGCCCGAAGGGCGCAGCGACCCGCCTCGGACTCAAACGCACCACGTTGCGCTACAAGATGGACCGGCTCGGTATCCGCCGGCCGCAGTGACGGCGGGCCGTCTCGCTGCCAAACCCCTGCCACCGGCTACTTGCCTTCACCTTCCCCCCTACGCTTCGTCTTTTCCCGAACCGCTTGATTCCGCAGAGGTTGCGGGCCCATGCCATCCTGTGCCAGCCTCGGCATGAGCGATGCTCGCAGACCAGACACCACAGGAAATCCTCCAATGCTCAGGGGTACCGGGAGGAGACACAGAACAATCGAAAAGTGCAGTACACCACTAAAACCCACACCACGGGCGGACGGCGGATCGATCTCCGCCACCATCCTCTCAACCGTAGAAAGGAAGCGCGATGGCCACGTCAACCCAAACCCGTACCGAACCAGCCGGCGGAGTGCGGCAGAAACAACAATCCGGCCCAAGGGCGAGACAAGGAGAGCCGGGGAGTTATGTGGCCTGGGTGGCGAAGGCGCCAAAACAGCCGCTGGTGCGCGAACCCGTGGAGCTCGGCCCGCTCGGGGCCGAGGACGTTGAAGTCGCTGTCGAGCACTGCGGTGTGTGTCACTCCGATCTCTCCGTCTTGAATAATGACTGGGGTATTTCGCAGTACCCCGCGGTTCTCGGCCACGAGATCGTCGGTCGGATCACGGCCGCAGGTCCGAATGCCAAGGGACGCAAGGTCGGACAGCGTGTCGGCGTCGGCTGGTTCTCGGGTAGCGACATGCACTGTAGCCAGTGCATGTCGGGAAACCATCACCTTTGCCCGCAGGCGCAATTCACCATCGTCGGGCATCGCGGCGGATTTGCGACCCACATCCGCGCGCACTGGGCGTGGGCCATCCCGCTGCCGGAGAAGCTGGAGTTTGCCGAGGCGGGGCCGCTGCTCTGCGGCGGCATCACCGTCTTTAACCCGCTGGCGATGTACGCCAAGCCGACCGACCGCGTCGGCATCATCGGCATCGGCGGGCTGGGGCACATGGCCGTCAAGTTCGCCGCCGCGTACGGCTGCGACGTGACAGCGTTCACGTCGAGCGAGAGCAAGTTCGATGAGGCGATGGGGTTCGGGGCGAACCACGTCGTTTCGAGCAGAGACTCGGCGGCGATCAAGACACTCGGTGGCAGCTTGGACCTCTTAATCAGCACCGTCAACGCGAAGCTCGATTGGGACGCGATGATCGGCACGCTCGCGCCCAACGGCCGGCTGCATGTTGTCGGTGTCGTCCTGGAGCCGATCCCGGTCGGGGCATTCTTGCTCATCGCGCAACAGCGTAGCGTCTCGGGTTCGCCGACAGGCTCGCCGGCGGCGATCGGGGCGATGCTCGACTTTGCGGCCCGGCACAAGATCGCGCCGCAGACCGAGCACTTCCCGATGAGCAATATCAACGAGGCCTTCGCGCGGCTTGAATCAGGCAGGGCCCGTTACCGTATCGTGCTGGATGCGGATTTCGGATCCGCCTGACCAGCGATGTGTTCGAGATAGACAGCCATGAATGGCCCCCGGAAGACAGCCATCGTGACCGGAGCTTCGCAGGGGATCGGCGCGGGAATCGTGGAAGGGTTTGTCGAACGGGGCTTCAACGTCGTTGCCAATTCCCGGAAGGTGACCCAATCCACCGAGGTTGCGGCGTCCAACCACGTCGCTCTGGTGGACGGCCACATCGGCGAGCCGGCAACTGCCGCCAAGATCGTCGCGACGGCGCTGTCGCGCTTTCAGTCGATCGACGCGCTGGTCAATAACGCCGGCATCTTCTTCACCAAGCCGTTCACGGACTACACGGCCGAGGACGTCAAGTCGCTCGTCTCGACGAACATCGAGGGCTTCCTGTACGTCACCCAACTTGCCATCAAGCAGATGGTCGCGCAGAAGACCGGCGGGAGCATCGTCACGATCACGGCGGCCCTGGCGCGCAACCCGATCCGGGGCGTCACGGCGGCGGTGCCGATGCTCACCAAAGGCGGTCTGGAAACGATCACCCAGCACCTGGCGATGGAGTACGCGAACGACGGCATTCGCGTGAACGCCGTCGCGCCCGGCGTCGTCTACACGCCGCTTCACCGGGAGACTCCGAAGGACGTGATGGAGAGTCTGTCGCCGATGGGGCGGCCTTCGACAGTCAAGGACATCACGGACGCGGTCCTGTACCTGACCGACGCCGCGACGGTCAGTGGTGACATCCTGTACGTCGACGGCGGCGCGCATTTTGGCCGCTGGTAATTGAAAAGGAGCTTTCGGCACGACCCCACACTCACCAACCGCCAAGGACCGTCTTGCCCAGCTCGGTATTCATCTGCCGGATGCGCCGACGCCTCTTGGTGCGTACGTGCCTGCCGTGTAGACGCGCTCTCCTTTTCCTGAGCAGGATGCTCGCCACCTCGGGCGACACGGCGAGGGTGGTCGGCATCGTGGGCAAAGACCTTGACGTGAAGCCGGTTGAGAGGGAGGGCGTATGACAAGCGCTCAAGGCACGGTACTCGCCGTCAGCGTCGGTCTGCCGCGCGAGTTCGAATATAATGGCCGCCCCGCGAAGAGTGCCATCTGGAAGTATCCCGTGGCGGGCCGGATCGCTGCCCGCGGGGTCAACCTGGCCGGGGATGACCAGGCGGATCGCCGGGCCCACGGTGGTCCCGACAAAGCCGTCTATGCCTATGCCGTCGAAGACCTCCGCTGGTGGGCACAGGAAATCGGCCGGCCGCTCCAGTACGGGGAGCTGGGCGAAAACCTCACGATGGAGGGCATCGATGTGAACGGAGCCCCCGTCGGGGAGCGGTGGGCAGTTGGGACCACCGTGCTAGAAGTCTCCGAGCCGCGAGTGCCCTGCTGGCGGCTGGGGGTGCGGATGAACGACAAACTGTTTCCCCGCCGGTTCACGGAAGCCTTACGACCCGGGGCGTACTTGCGCATCCTCGTCGAGGGTGAAGTGGGAGCGGGCGATGAGGTCCGGGTGGTCGAGCGCCCCGACCATGGTCTCACGGTCCGAGATGTCCTCCGGATCTACGCCTTTGACCGGGACGAGGCAGGGCGACTCCTGTCAATCCCCCGGATGTCCGAGGACTGGCGATGGTGGGCGGAGCACTACCTGAAAGTAGCCAAAGGCGGTGCTGCCGAGACGGCGGCTCCCGGTTGCCATTAGGGGTCGGCGACCCAAGCCGAGTGCCAGATGCGGTGCGCTAGGATCTCCATCGTGGCGGGCAGCCCTGGTTCGGGATGGCTTGTGGTGACGCCTGTTCTGAACCCTGATCGGCGATTGCCAGATTACGTATGGGTTCAATTACGCATACTTGAGGGAGGCACCGTATGAGACGGATTGTTTTCCTGCTGGTTACAGCTGTCGCGCTGGCCGGCGTGGTCGCGCACATGGCCCCCGCATCGGGACAGGCCGATGGAGAGGCCGCCCCGATCTTCGGAGTCAATATTCCCCCCGGATACCGTGACTGGAGGTTGATCTCCGTGGCCCATGAAGAAGGCAACCTCAATGACTTGCGCGCCATTCTGGGCAACGACGTAGCGATCCAGGCCTCCCGGGAAGGCAGGCTTCCGTTCCCGGACGGTACCATCATTGCCCGAATAGCCTGGAGTTACGTCCCGTCGGAGGAAAATAACAAAGTCTTTGGCCGTCCCCAATCGTTCGTTCCGGGATCCCCCCCGGCTTGGTACCTTCAGTTTATGGTCAAGGACTCAAAAAAGTACGCCGCGACGGGCGGCTGGGGGTTCGCGCAATTTGAT
>Ga0335084_10007182_pt1 | contig 11084 bp, 11 predicted proteins | sample Lox_Sample_44_FD_206721 | JGI IMG/M metagenome (GOLD analysis project Ga0335084, IMG submission 206721) | Soil microbial communities from Loxahatchee National Wildlife Refuge, Florida, United States - Lox_Sample_4.4 | ecosystem: Environmental > Terrestrial > Soil > Wetlands | place: USA...
AAGCCGATTAACTTGGAGAGAGAGGTGGAGGAAGTTGTGAAAGCCTGGTCTTCGAAATTTTGAAACCAGGCTTTTATTTTTCAAAAAAGGAGGGCTTCCCATGGCAAAAGGAATCGCCTTGACTCTGGGTTTGAATTCAGTGGACCCGAAACATTACGGGGGATGGTCCGGGGAACTGAATGCCTGCCAGGCGGATGCGGAGGACATGGCCAGCATCGCCAAAGCGAAGAAGTTTCAGGTAACGAAACTATTGACCAAAGCGGCCACTCGGGCGCGGGTTTTGGCTCAGATCACCAAAGCTGCCAAGGCACTGAAGTCCGGTGATATCTTTATGCTGAGCTACTCCGGCCATGGAGGACAGCTCCCGGACATCAACAACGACGAGCCTGACGCGGAAGACGAAACCTGGTGCCTCTACGACGGTGAATTGGTGGACGACGAACTGTATGCCTTATGGAGAAAATTTGCTCCCGGAGTTCGCGTCCTGGTCTTCTCCGACAGCTGCCACAGCGGAACGGTGACCAAGCTGGCCTACTACCAGGGGACCGTCAGCCTGCGGACTAGGGCGGTCGGCTCGAAAGAAGTCCACTACCGGGCCATGCCCCCCGATGTAGCCCTCCGCACCTACCGGCAGAACAAGGCCTTCTATGACCGGATTTTGAAGGCCAAAGTTCCCGAGGAAAAACAACCGGCGGTGAAGGCTACGGTTCTCCTCATATCCGGCTGCCAGGACAACCAGCTTTCTTCGGATGGAGACTTCAACGGTCTCTTCACGACCCAGCTCCTGAAGGTATGGAAAAACGGCGCTTTCAAGGGGGATTACAAGACGTTTTATAAGATGATCGTCAAGCGGATGCCTCCTGACCAGACCCCCAACTATTTCAAGGTCGGAGCCGCGAATCCCCAATTCGAGAGTCAGAAGCCGTTCACAATTTAGAGCCCGTAGCCCTCCTGTCACCGTTCACCTGAGCTTGTGGTTCGACAAGCTCACCATGATCGGTCTTGACCCGTTCGCCCTGAGCCTGTCGAAGGGCAAATTCAACACGAACGGCTTAGCCCTCAGCGTCCATACCATTATGGACCGATTAGTAAAGCTGGAACTCATTTGGCCTGAAGGGTGCCGGAGCGATCCGGGGAAAAATCTTCTCATCTCTGCCTCCTTGTTCACTTGCCACGACTCTTTTTGAGGACATCAAAATTGCCGTTGAAAAAATTCGAAAAGGAAGAGTCTCATGACCGGAAAACATGGACACGAAGACAAGGTTCTGAACTGCATCGGCTCTCGGGAGAAGGAAAAGGACTGGATGTTCAAAAATGCCAGGGATGCCGGCTTATTGGATACCCGGCGGAAAATTCCTCCAGAGAAGGACCTGCGGGAAAAATGGTGGGGAGTGGGGGACCAGAAGAAGACCGGGTCCTGCGTGGGCTGGGCTCTGGCCGATTCGGTTTTACGGTGGCATTTCGTCAAAGCTGAATGGTGGCCCAGGAGTGAAATGCTTTCCCCAAGGTTCATCTGGATGGCCTCCAAAGAAACCGACGATTTCATCTCCCAGCCCACGACTTTCATCGAGGCCGAGGGGACCAGCCTGAAGGCGGCCCTGGATATTGCCCGGAAGTTTGGGGTCGTGGGGGATTCCATTCTTCCCTTCAGCTCGGAAAAGCTATTCCCGGGGGAGGCCAAGACCTTCTATGCCATAGCCTCCAAACTCAAAATCGCCAGCTACTTCAACCTGGGCCTCGAACTGGATAACTGGCGGAAGTGGCTGGCCACCGCGGGGCCGGTCCTGATCAGGGTGGAAGTGGATGATACCTGGTATAACGCCGCCGCCAACCGGGGGAAGCTGGATGTGTACCGGAAAAGAAAAAGGAAAGACGGGCAGAAAATGGAAGGCCACGCGGCTGCGCTGGTAGGCTACACCCGTACCCGATTCATCATTCGGAACAGCTGGGGAACGGCCTGGGGAGATAAAGGATACGCCTACGCCTCTTTCCGCTATGCGGAATCGGCTTTCAGTGAAGCCTATGGGGTCGTCCTGTAAGAAATAGTCGATTTTAGCCTGGGGAGGAGAATCAAAATGGGCGTCACCCTTGACCGGGGGGAAGGCCTTTTTCTATTCCAAGAACCTCCGGCGTTCTCTCAGGGCATACAGAAGCTGGATGGCCCTTTCGGCGGAGGGGAGGATGACGACGCGGCCTGAGGAATCCAGCTTCTCCCGGGTTTTTTCCAGGTCGGGGCCGTAGGCCCAGACGACGATGGGCTTTTCGGGGAAGCGGGAGGCGGCTTGGATGATTTCGTCGGAGACGTCGAAATACTCCTGGCCTGGAAGTTGGGGAGAGAGGATTATACAAAGGACTGCATCGACCCCATCATCCTCCAAGAGACCCTGGAGGTAAGTTTTATACATCCGGCGGGCGCCGTATTTCATCGTGCTCGGCCACATGTCCAGCGGGTTCCCCAGGGGCAGCCAGGGCGGATTCAACGGAGAGAATTTTTCAAGGGTCTTTGGAGAAGGTTGGACCAAGGGGAATTTCAGCTCCATCATCCGGTCCACCGCCATGACTCCTCCGCCCCCGGTGTAGGTCAGCAAGGCAATTCTGTTCCCCCGAGGCAGGGGAAGGCATGAAAAACCTTTCACCAGGTCACTTAATTCTTCCGAATCCCCTGCCCGAATGACCCCGCTTTGTTTGAAAGCCGCGCTGTAAAGAAAATCCTTTCCTGCCATGGAGCCACTGTGGGAAGCGGCCCTCAGCGCTCCCATCTCAGTCCTGCCGGTCTTCAATGCCAAAACGACTTTATGCGGAGTAACCTTCCTGGCAGCCCGGAGAAACTTTCTCCCCTCGTGTATTCCCTCGATATGGAGGACGATGATCTGGGTGTTGGGATCAGCGGCATAATATTCCAGGACATCGGCAAAATCCACATCGCAGGTGTTCCCGAGATCGATGGCTTTCCCCACCGGCCCGGTCAAGGTGTAAAACCCGGTGATGAAGATTCCGGTCTGGCAGATGGTCGAAACGGGGGAATGAAATTTCACCAGCGGAAGGGAAGAGGTGGTAAAATTATGAAAATTGTTGACTACCCCCATGGTATTTGGACCGACGATCCTTGCGCCCCCCTCCCGAGCAAGGTCCCGGATTTTATCTTGCAGGGTCTTTCCCTCTTTTCCGATGTCAGCCAACCCCTGGGAGACCACCACTAGAGCCTTAATGCCTTCCTTCACACAGGAATCAACCGCAGCAAGAACCTGGTCTCTGTCCAGGGATACGACGGCGAGGTCGATGGGTTCCCGGATGTCTTCGACAGAAGGATAACAGCGGATGCCCAGAATCTCCCGGGCGTTCGGGTTGACGGGATAAACCTTGCCCTGGTAGCCATAGAGCTGAAGGCATTCAAGGATGTTGAAAGCGCCCGGGCCGGTTTTCCTCGAGACCCCCAGGATGGCCACGGATTGGGGTTCGAAGAATAACTTCATATGGTCAACGATATTCATTGCGAGTCTTCAAGACTCATGCTTACAGAATCGTACGACAATCCCTGAAATCCCCCCAGCCCCCTTTTTTCAAGGCGGAGATTCGGCCTCCAACCTCTAACCTCCAACCTCCAACCTAATCCCTATACATCGCCTCGATCTGGTCCTTGAAGGCCTCGTTGATGTATTTCCGCTTGACCTTCATGGTGGGGGTCACTTCACCGTCTTCCACGAAGAGCTTCTTGGAGAGAATGGTGAACTTCTTCACCGTCTCCACGTTGGCCAGGGTTTTGTTCACCGCGTCCACTTCTTTCTGGATCACCTTATTGATCTCCGGGTGCTGGGTCAGGGTGGCGTAGGTTGTGTATTGGATCTTGTTATCCTGGGCGTATTTGACCACATTGTCTTCGTCGATGACGATGATGGCCACCAGATACTTGCGCCGGTCGCCGATGACCACGGCGTCGTTGATATAGGGGCTGAATTTGAGCTGGTTCTCGATGTTCTGGGGGGCGATGTTCTTTCCGCCGGCGGTGATGATCAGGTCCTTCTTTCGGTCGGTTATCTTGAGAAAGCCTTCGCCGTCGAGCACCCCCACGTCCCCGGAATGCATCCATCCATCCGGTTCCAGGACTTGCGCCGTGGCCTGAGGATTCCTGAAATACCCCTTGAACACGTTCCCTCCCCGGAAACAGATCTCTCCGTCTTCGGCGATCTTGACCTCAACGCCCGGCAGGGCCTGGCCCACCGTCCCGATCTTCACCCGGTCTCCCTGGTTGGCACAGGTAACCCCGGTGCCTTCGGTCATCCCGTAACCTTCCCGGAGGGGGATGCCGATGGCCTGGAAGAAGCGGAGTACATCCGGGGAGATGGGAGCCGCGCCGGAGAAGGCCAGACGGACGCGGTCGAAACCCAATCGCTCTTTCAGCTTGCGGAAGGTGGCGAAGTGGGCCACAGAATACGCCAATTGGAGCCAGCCCGGAACCGGTTGATGACTAGTGGTGAGGGCGGCGTACTTTTTCCCGGTCTTGAGGCTAGCCTGGAAGATGAGCCTCTTGAGCCAGGTGGCGTCCGACATCATGATCATGATTCCGGAAAAATATTTCTCCCAGACGCGGGGCACGCCGTAGGCTACGGTGGGGGAGACCTCTCTCATGTTGTCGGTCACCGTATCCGTGTTCTCGATGAAGTTGACGATGGCCCCATACCTGATGTTCATGAAAATGGTAAAGAGCTGCTCGAAAATGTGGCACAAGGGCAGGAAGGAGAGGAATTCATCCTGCGCTTCAATCGGGTTGCCCTCAGCCATGGCCTGGGCCATCCAGGTGATGTTCGTGTGAGTCAGCATGGCCCCTTTGGGCGGCCCCGTGGTGCCGGAGGTGTAAATCAAGCGGGCCAGGTCTTCCGATTTGACCGCCCTCCAGCGTTTTTCAAAGAGGTCGGGCTCCTTCCGGTCGAGTTCCTTACCGGGGGCCAGGAACTCGTCGAAGCTCGTCACCATGGGGTCCTTGAAGTGTTTCAAGCCTTTGAGGTCCCAGACGATGATCTTTTCCAGGCGGGGAACGTTGGCCCGGAAGCGAAGGGCTTTATCCAGCTGCTCTTCGTTTTCCACAAAGTAAAAGCGGGACTCGGAATGATCTACCACATATTGACATTGCTCCCAGCTGTTGGTGGCGTAGACCCCGACGGTCGTCCCCCCGGCGTGCATGGTCCCCAAATCGATATAGACCCACTCGGGGGAGTTTTCCCCTATGACCGACACGCACTCCCCGGGCTTCAACCCCAGGGCGAGAAGGGCCATACATACTTCCCGTACCCTCTGGCCGTATTCTTTCCAGGAGACGTCGTGCCAGATGCCCAGCTTCTTGTAGCGCAAGGACACCCCGTCTCCGGACAACCGAACGCGGGAGTGGAACATTTCGGGAACAGTTTTCCCCTCGGCGACTAATACCGGCTGCATATCCTTCCTCCGACGTAAAAGTTCGTCCCTTTTTCCGATGGTTCTACCGTGAAAGTCTGGAATTCCTCCCCGATGGCTCAGTTCAAGGGTCCCTGAAATTTGCGTTCCTTGGGGTCGAAGGTGAGGGCAAAGCCGTCAAAGTCGATCTGGATAAATCCCTTCTCACCCAGAAGGGGCCGCTTTTCCTTGGGGAAGCGGTAATACTTCGTCACCCATTGGCCGGGAGAGACGGGAAATCCCCTGGTTTCAAGGTCCCGGAACACCTGCGGCTCCAGGTAGGCGCGCACCGCTTTGACTTCCAGGACTTTGGAACTGGCACGTTCATTCTTTATTTTGACTTTGACCGAATTGACCCGCAGGGGGATTTTTTTGGAGCTGCCGCTGCCGTAGACCTGGACTTCGAGCAGGAAAAGAAGGGGCCCCTCTTTGAAGGTCTTTTTTTCGATGATGGTGAAGGCCAAAAGGCGGGGGCTGAAAGCCATCTGGAAAATGAAAAATAAGGCCAGGAGAATGCAGATGGTTTTCAGGAGACGATGCATGGATTCCCCTCCTCGGAATCCGTCCGATGCGCATCGATTTGGTTCAGCCCGTTTTAGGGTGTAGACTCTCTTTTCCAAAATGCCCTTCCAGGAAGCGAATAGCAGGAATTCCCTGGGAAAGTCAAGCAAATTTTAAATCCAACGGGGATTACCCAGATCCATTGTTGGTTGACGGGCACCCTAGGATACTTTATTTTTCCTCATTCCCGTTTCGATACCTCAGCCCGGGTTGCTCGATGGTCACGATGGTATCCGGGGGAACGTCGTGGGTGATCCAAGTGTTTCCACCAATGACCGACCTTGCCCCGATAACCACCGGTCCCAGGATAGTGGCGTTGGAGTAGATGGTCACATCTTCCTCCAGGGTCGGGTGGCGTTTGCGCCCCCGGATGATGTTTCCTTCGCTGTCTTTGGGAAAACTCAGGGCCCCCAGGGTGACGCCCTGATAAATCTTGACCCGGTCCCCGATTTCGGTGGTCTCGCCGATCACTACGCCCGTGCCGTGATCGATGAAAAAGTTCCTTCCCATGATGGCTCCGGGATGGATGTCGATCCCGGTGATCGAATGGGCGTACTCGGTCATGATCCGGGGGAGAAGGGGGACCCCTTGGACATGAAGCTCATGGGCAACCCGGTAAACGGTGATGGCCAGGATGCAGGGGTAGCTGAAGATGATTTCGTCCAGGCTCTTGGCCGCCGGGTCTCCGTCATAAGCGGCCTGCACATCACCGGCCAGCACCTTGCGCAGCGGAGGGATCTTTTCGAGGAAGGCAAGGGCCTCCTGCTGGCCCCGGTCCAGGCAGCGGGTGCAGAGGCTGTTGAGGCGCCGGCATTCATGCCGGATGGAGCGGGCGATCTGGGAGGCTAGATTCTCGAAGACCCGGTTTACCCCGCTGCCGATCTGATAGCTCAGGGAGTACGTGTCAATCTCCTGCTTACGGTAGTAGCCGGGGAAAAGGAGGTCTTTGAGGTTTTCGATGATTTCGGTGACCGATTCCTTGGAGGGGATCAAGGCCGAGTTGAAATGAGAGATCGACCGCTCCTCCTGGATGCTTCCGATGATTTTTTCAATCACCCGGGGAAGCTGGCTGCGGTATCCTTCGACAAAGTCGATCTCAATCTCGCATTGATCGCCAGTCAGGGAGATTTGTTTTTCGTCCATAACAGAGACTTCCTTCCTCGGGGAAGGTTCTCGATTCGGTGAAGGGTCCCGAGAACCCTTCCCCGGAATTTAGGGTTGAGACGGCCCGAGCCTCCCCGGCCTTTTGACCCATTGGCGGGAAGCAAAAAGGATGAGGAAGAGGGCTCCGGACACCAGTACGATTGTCCCTGAAGGGGGCCAGTCGAGAAAAAAGGCTGCAATCAGGCCTACTGCGGCGGAGACCGCGGCCAGGGCGGCGGAGAGGGCCATGGCTCCCTTGAAATTGCGGGCCACCTGCAAAGCTGCAGCGGCGGGGATGACCAGAAGGGCGGAGATCAGGAGGATGCCCACGACTTTCATCCCCACGACCACGGTCACGGCGGTTAGAACGGCCATCAGGCTGTCGAGCCGCTCCACCCGGACCCCCGAGGCCCTGGCCGACTCCGAATCGAAGGTGAGGAAAAGAAACTCCTGGTAGAAAAATGCGACCGTAGCCAGCACGGCAAGGGCCAGGAGGAACGCCACCCAGACTTCTCCCGGGTCGATGGCCAGGACGTTCCCGAAGAGATAACCGAAGAGGTCCAGGTTGAAGCCGCCGGCCAGACTGACGAGAAAGATTCCCAAGGCCATCCCCAGGCTGCTGATGATCCCGATGGCCGTGTCTCCGTAAAGCCCGGCTCGCTCCTTCAATTTCAGGATTCCCAGGGCGGAGAGAATCGCAACTGCCAGGGCGACCGACAGGGGGGCCACATTGAGGAGAATCCCCAGGGCCACTCCCCCGAAGGTCACGTGGGCCAGGCCGTGGCCGATCATGGCGTCCCTGCGCAGGACAAGAAACACCCCCAGGATGGCGCAGGTTACGGAAACGCCCAACCCGGCCAGGAAAGCTCTTTGCATGAAGGCAAAAGAAAAGAGTTCTTCCATGGGAATGATTAATGGCGGTGGCAAACCAGATGGTGTTCGCCTTGGAGGAGCTGCTCGACGACGGAAGAATTGCAGAATTCCTCGTGGCTTCCGTGGAAAAAAAGACGCTGGTTGAGACAGGCCACCTTGTTGATGTGTTTGGTGATCACCCCGATATCATGGGTGATGAGGATGATCGTTAGGCCCTCCTTTTGGTTGAGGCCGGCGAGCATATCGTAAAAGTGGGCCTGAGTCTCCGCGTCCACCCCGGCCGTCGGCTCGTCCAGGAAGAGGGCATTTGGACGGTTGACGATCGCCCGAGCGATGAACGCGCGCTGCTGCTGGCCCCCGGAGAGTTCTCCGATGCGGCGGTCTTTCAGGTCCTTTATGTCCACCAGGTCCAGGGCTCGATCGATGGAGGTTTCGTCTTGCCGGTTTAAGAACCGGGGGAAGCGCTTCCGGGAAAGCAGCCCCATGGCCACCACTTCCCGCACCGAAGCCGGGAAATGAGGGTCCTTGTGGGTGGCCTTCTGGGGGACATAGCCGATTCGCTGCCACTGGGAAAAGCGACCCATCTCCTCCCCCATAAAAACCACCCGTCCCCGGGTTGGTTTCAGAATTCCCAGGATAATCCGGATCAAGGTGGTCTTTCCCGATCCGTTGGGTCCGATCAGGGCCAAAAAGTCGCCCGGGAAAACGGCGAAGGAAACGTCCTGGACGACCTGCAGGCCGCTGTACCGGAAAGAGACATTTTCCACGGAAAGGAGCGGGTCTTTAGGGTTCACATTCCAATCCCTTTCGCAAATTTTCCAAGTTCTTCTCCATCAATTCCAGGAAGGTCACCTTCTTTTCGATCTGCTCCCGGGTCAGGTTGGCTCCCCCGTGAAGGACCAGGGTTTGAATTCCAGCTTCCTTGGCCAGAACCTGGGCCATCTTGGGGTTGACCAATTCCTCGAAGAAGATGAATTTCACCCCGTCATTCCGGGCGGCGTTGATGACCTCGGTCAATTTCTTGGGAGTGGGTTCGGCGTTGGGGCTTACTCCGTAGAGAGCCAGCTGCTGCAATCCGTACCTTTTGGCCAGGTAGGCAAAGGCGGAATGACCGCCCAGGATGATGCGGCGATGACGACATCGGGCGAGGGAAGACTGGTACTTTTGGTCCAGAGCTTCCAGCCGCGACTGGTAGGCTCTCGCCCGGGTACGGTATTGGGAAGCGTTCCCCGGGTCCTTTTCGGCGTAAGCTGCGGCGATGGCATCGATGATTTTCAGGTCCAGGGAGAAGTCCAGCCAGACATGCGGGTCCAGCGCCCCATCCCGGGGGTGGTTTTGAGAATGGCCTCCCTCTTTGGGGTGATCGAAATCCCGAGCCTCCAGGAGTTGAACCCCCGCGCTGGCTTCCACCACCTTCGATTCTTTTCCCTTCAGGGCTTTGAGAAGATCGTGGGCCCAAGGTTCCATAGCCGGGCCGATATAGATGAAAACATCCGCTTTATGGACCTTACCCAGGTCGCTGACCTTGGGCTCCCAGGCGTGGGCCTCGGCTCCGGGCGGAAGAAGCAGGTCGGCCTGGACCTTTTCGCCCCCTACGGCCTTGGAGAATTCCTGTAAAGGGAACAGGGTAGTTACCACCTTGATCTTCGCCTGGGCCTGGGCGAATGGGCAAGTCCACAGATAGATGGACTGGAAGACAAAAAAGACCCCTCCCCATTGGAGGAGTCCAAGTTTTTATAATATCCTAGCGGTTTCCCGGGGGAGTTTCAAGGAAATTCAGCCGGGCAGAAGGAAAGGTATAGTGAACGGCAGAAATAAGTGGACATTGAATGGGAGGTCATTGCGAACGAAGCCCTGCGCCTAGTATGGTACAGGGCGAAGTGAAGGTCGATCCGACCCGTGTCGCTGCGCTCCTCGCAATGACTGCTTCTTTTAGCCGTTGACTATAGGACTCTGGGCTCGTTTTCAAATTCAGGATGCGTTCCATTTTAGGCATTCCAAACCCGTAGACAGAAAGGGCGGATTTCATTAAAATAATGATCGTCGTCTCTTGAGTGGATGTAGAATCTCAGGGGATATTTTTTTTCGGGGAGATGGATTTTTCGCGGGTCGGCCATGCTTTCTTGGTTGGAATCAGTGGACGCGGCACTTTTCGGGCTCATCAATCGCAGCGGGCAGAACTCCTTCTTCGACTGGTTCATGCCGTTCATGACCGATCTGAAAAACTTTACCTACGTCCTCGTCCTGGTGGGGGCTCTGGTGTTGTGGCGGGAAAGAAAAGCAGGATTGGTCTTCCTGGTTTTTGTCGGGCTTACCCTGGCCATCACCGATCCCTTTTCCAGTCTCCTTCTCAAGGAATGGATCGGGAGGATTCGCCCGTGCCAGGTCCTCCCCGGGGTTCGGCTTTTGACCGATTGCAATACCTCGTATTCTTTCCCTTCCTCCCACGCAGTGAACATATTTGCAGCGGCCTATTTTTTATCGCAGCCGTTCAAAAGGTTGGCCCCCCTTTTCTTCGGGATTGCGGCCATCGTGGCCTATTCCCGCATCTACATCGGAATCCATTACCCCCTGGATGTCATCGGAGGGGCGGCCATCGGTCTTCTCATCGCCTGGCCCATGCGTCGGTTGAAGGACGAGGTCTTGACCTGGCTCCATATATCGGCCGCCGAGAGCAGCCAATCCCGAGCAGTGAAAACCAAATAGAAATACGGTTGGGACGCGGATGAACGCAGATCATGAGGATTTCAAAAAGGTGGTTACTCGAAGAAAAGGGGCATCAGGTCCTGGGTTCTTTTTCTGCGCCAATCTGCGAAAAAATGCATCCACACAAAATTAAGAAAGGGACAAAAAATGCGGAGCAACGCTGAGATTGTTGTCGAGGCCCTGGAAAAGGCGGGAACGAAATATATCTTCGGATATCCAGGGGGGCAGAATGCAAGGTTTATTGAAGCCATGCACGGCAGCAAGGTGGAGTTCGTCCTGGTGACCCAGGAGGCCTGCGCAGGATTCATGGCCGATGTGTATGGACGGCTGACGGGAAAGCCCGGGGCCTGCCTTTCGACCCTCGGTCCCGGGGC
>Ga0335084_10007183_pt1 | contig 11083 bp, 11 predicted proteins | sample Lox_Sample_44_FD_206721 | JGI IMG/M metagenome (GOLD analysis project Ga0335084, IMG submission 206721) | Soil microbial communities from Loxahatchee National Wildlife Refuge, Florida, United States - Lox_Sample_4.4 | ecosystem: Environmental > Terrestrial > Soil > Wetlands | place: USA...
CGACCTTCAGCACCGCGAGCGTTCCGTCGGCGCGCTCCGCCGGCGCCACCCACGCGTAGCTCGCGTCCTCGTACGGCGGGCCGAGCCGCAGCGACCAGCGCCGCTCGAGCTCGGCGACGACGCCCGGCAGCTTGTCGAGCCACGCCGTGGCGGCGGTGTTCTGCGCGCAGTTCTCGCGAAGCCGGCGCGGAACCTCCACGCGCTACGGGATCAGCACCACGCGCCCGAAGGCCGCGCGGCTCTCGATGTACGCGTGCGCCGCGGCCGCCTCGCGCAGCGGGTAGCTGCGGTCGATGATCACGCGCAGCTCGCCCTTCGCGAGGTCGGCCAGGATCTGGTCGAGCATCGCGCGCACGCGCGCGGTCGCCATCGCGACCTCGGCGCCGAAGAACACGCCGGTGAGCGAGCGGTTGCCGGGCGCGAGCGGCGACGGGTCGAGCTTCATGTCGCTGCGGCTCGCGTTGCCGACGGTGATGGCGCGGCCGCGGTAGCCCAGGCACTCGAGGCTGCGCTGGAGCGTGTCGCCCACCGGGTCGATCACCAGGTTCACGCCGCGGTTCTGGGTGAGCTCGCGCACCGCCGCCACGAAGTCGACTTCGCGGTAGTGGATCCCATGGTCGACGCCGAGCGCGAGCAGCCGCTCGATCTTCTCCTTCGAGCCCGCCGTCGCGAGCACGCGCGCACCCGCGCGCTTGGCCAGCTGGATGCAGGCGAGCCCGACGCCGCTGCCGCCCGCCTGTACGAGAAGCGTTTCGCCCTTCTGCAGCCGTCCGAACTCGAACACGCAGTCGTGCGCCGTGCCCCACGCCACGGGCACGCAGGCCGCGTGCTCGAACGAGAGCGCGTCGGGCACCAGCCAGGTCTGCGCCGCGGCCACGGCCGCTCGCTCCGCGTGCGAGCCGTTGAACATCAGCGCGGTCACGCGGTCGCCGACCTTCCGGTCGCGGACCTGCGCCCCGACCTCGCGCACCACGCCGGCGCAGTTGTAGCCGACGATGTGCGGCTTGCCGGCCATCATCCCGCGCGCGCGGTTGCCGACGTCGCCGCCCTCTATCCCCACCGCCCGGACGTCGATCACCACGCCGTTCGGCGCGCAGACCGGATCGGGCACGTCCTCGTAGCGGAGCACCTCCGGCGCACCGGTCTCGTAGTACACGGCTGCTTTCATGCGGTCATCGTACTCCACGCGCGTGCCGCCGTTGCGGGCAGCGCTGCCCCGGTCCGCGTCAGCGGCGGGCCGGGGCGAGTGCGGCGCGGCGGTCCCGGCGGGGCACGCGAATTGCGTTGAACCGCCGCGGTGTCGTCCGCCGCTGCCCGCCCCTGCCCGATCGAGTCGGTCCTGCACGCGCTGCACGCGCGCTTCGCGCCGCTGCGCGACGGGCGGGTGGCCACGTACATCCCCGAGCTCGCGCGCGCGAACCCGGACTGCTTCGGGATCAGCCTCGCCACCGCCGACGGCCACGTGTACGAGGTCGGCGACACGCGCGTGCCGTTCACGATCCAGTCGATCTCGAAGCCGTTCGTGTACGGCCTCGCGCTCGAGGACCGGAGCAGGGACGCGGTGCTCCGGCGCATCGGCGTCGAGCCGACCGGCGACGCCTTCAACGAGATCAGCCTCGAGCCGGGCACCGGCCGGCCGCTCAACCCGATGATCAACGCCGGGGCGATCACCGCCAGCTCGCTCGTCGCGGGCCACTCGCTCGAGGACCGCTGGGCGCGGATCCTCGCGCTGCTCTCGCTGTACGCCGGGCGCGCACTCGAGCTGGACGAGACCGTCTACCGCTCCGAGCGCGACACCGGTCACCGCAACCGCGCGATCAGCCACATGCTGCGCAACTTCGAGATCATCGAGCGCGACCCCGAGCCCGACCTGGACCTGTACTTCCGCCAGTGCTCGATCGCGGTGACTGCGCGCGACCTCTCGATCATCGGCGCGACGCTCGCCGCCGGCGGGACGAACCCGCTGACCCGCGAGCGCGTGCTGAAGAGCGCGAACGTCGACGAGGTCCTGTCCGTGATGACCACCTGCGGGATGTACGACTACGCGGGCGAGTGGGTGTACCGGGTGGGGCTGCCCGCGAAGAGCGGCGTGGCCGGCGGGATCCTCGCGGTGCTGCCCGGGCAGCTCGCGCTCGGCGTGTTCTCGCCACCGCTCGACGCGCGCGGCAACAGCGTGCGCGGAGTGGCGGTGTGCGAGGCGCTCTCGGAGGAGCTCGGCCTGCACTTCCTGAATCCGCCGCGCGCGGCCGTCTCGGCGGTGCGCTCGCGGGCGACGCTGCAGCAGCTGGGCTCCAAGCGCGCGCGGCCCGAGGCGGAGCGAGCGGTGTTCGCGCTGCACGGGGGCGAGGGCGTCGTGTACCAGCTGCAGGGCGACCTGTCGTTCGCCGGCATGGAGGCTGCGCTGCGGCGGATCGTGCGCGAGCCGCCTGCGGTGACCCGCTTCGTGCTCGACTTCAATCGCGTGAGCGACGTCGACCCGCCATCGACGCGGCTCCTGATCGCGCTCTATCGCGGGCTGGTCGACCGCGGCTGCCCGATGGGCTTCGCGGGGCTGGCCAGGCACCCGCGGCTGCTGCGCGCGCTCGACGAGGCGCGCGTGCGCGAGACCGCCGCGCCGCTGGCGACCTTCGACGACCTGGATGCCGCCGTCGAGTGGTGCGAAGAGCTGATCCTCGCCACGCACGGCCACGCGCCGGACGCCGACGAGGAGCTGCCGCTGTCGAAGCACGAGCTCTTGCGCGGGGTCGACGCCGAGCAGCTCGACCTGCTGGCGAGCTTGATGGAGCGCCGCAGCTTCGCGCCGCGCGAGACGGTGGTGCGCAAGGGCGATCCCGCCGACGAGCTGTTCCTGGTCGTGCGCGGCGGTCTCTCGGTGGTGGACGAGCTCGCCGACGGCCGCCCGCGCCGGCTCGCCACGCTGTCGCCCGGCGTCGGCTTCGGCGAGCCGTCGCTCATCGAGGGAGCGGTGCGCACGGCCTCGGTCCGCGCGGACCGCGCGTCGGCCTGCTGGGTGCTGAAGCGCGCCACCTTCGAGTCGCTCGACGGAGCGTACCCGACGCTGAAGATCCGCCTGCTCGAGAACCTGGTGCGCTCCGCGACCAGCACCTTCAGCCGCCTCAGCGTCGAGGCGGCCGCCGAGCGCTGAGCCACGCGCCACGCCGAGCCCGCTCAGGGCCTCGGCCGGAGCCCCTCCCACAAGAGGTCGGCGAGCTGCGCCGCCAGCCGGCGCGCGTCGCGCTCGGCCGCGGGCTTCTGGATCCACCACAGGCCGGCCATGTGGAGCATCCCGATGATCGCGTGGCCCCACGCCTCCGCAGGTGCCGGATCGAGGCCGCGGCTCTCGCGGTCGTGCGCGATCCCCTCAATCAGAGGCGCCGCCGAGCGGCGCGCGAACGCAAGCGTGCTCTCGAGCGTCGTGTCGCCCGCGCCCGCGCCGTTCACGAAGGCGTAGAGGTGGCGGTCGGCGGCGATGGTCTCGAGCTCGGCGCGGATCAGCCGCTCGAGCGAGTCCCTTCCCCCAGCCGCGCGGGCGAGCGCGGCCTGTACCTCGGCCTCGATGCGACTGAGGAGACGCTCGCTGAGCCCGTGCACGAGCGCGCGGCGATCGCCGACGTGCGCGAACAGGGCGGGCTTGGTCACGCCGGCCTTCGCGGCGATCTGCTCGAGCGAGACCTTCGGGCCGTGGCGGCGGATCGCGCGTTCCGCCGCGTCCAGGAGCCGCTCTCGATCCACGCGCGGGGGCCGCCCCCGACGGGGGACCGCGCCCGGCTCGCCGCCGCTCGCTCGCTTCCGCATGGCTTTTTTCTACTCCTGGTAGGATAATCGGCCGTCCGGCAGAGCTTGCCACAACGGGGAGAGCCGATGAGCACCGCAGCCAGCGTATTCGCCACGCCGTTCCACCTGCAGGGCAACTTCGCGCCCGTCTTCGACGAGGTCACCCTGACGGACCTGCCCATCAGCGGCGCCCTGCCGAAGGAGCTCAACGGCCGCTTCTTCCGCAACGGCTCCAATCCGCAGACCGGCACTTCGCCCCACTGGTTTCTCGGCAACGGCATGATCCACGGCGTGCGGCTCGTGAACGGCCGCGCGGTCTGGTACCGCAACCGCTACGTGCGCACCACGCTCTTCGACGACGCGAACGCGGCGGCGATCAACCCCGACGGGTCGACCGACCTCCGGGCGTCGCTCGCGAACACCCACGTCGTCGCGCACGCCGGCAAGATCCTCGCGCTCGAAGAGGGGCACCTTCCGTGGGTCGTGTCTCCCGAGCTCGACACCGTCGGTCCGCACGACTTCGGCGGGAAGCTCCGCACCGCGATGACCGCTCACCCGCGCATCTGCCCGATCACCGGCGAGCTGCTCTTCTTCGGCTACGGCGCGCTCCCGCCCTATCTGACCTATCACCGCGTCGCGGCGGACGGCACGCTCGTGCAGAGCGAGGAGATCACGGTCAAGGGCCCGACGATGATGCACGACTGGAACGTCACGCGGAACCACGTCGTCTTCATGGATCTGCCGATGATCTTCGACCTCTCGCTGCTCGCGCAGGGCGGCATCCCGATCCGCTGGAGCGACGACTACGGCGCGCGGCTCGGCGTGATGCCCCGAACCGGCGGCGACGAGGACGTCGTCTGGTACGAGATCGAGCCCGGCTACGTGTTCCACCCGATGAACGCCTACGAGGACGGCGACGAGATCGTGATCGACGTCGCGCGCTTCGAGAAGCTGGCGTTCGGCCCGGCCGACGGAGAGGGCACCCCGGCGCTGCTGCACCGGTGGGTGATCGACCGCAAGGCAGGCAAGGTGCGCGAGCAGCCCCTCGACGATCGCGCGGCCGACTTCCCGCGCGTCGCCGACGAGTGCGTCGGCCTGAAGCACCGCTTCGGGTACATGACGGGGCTCGGCAGCATGGACGAGTTCGGCGGGCACCTGATCAAGTACGACCTGGAGCGCGGAGGCAGCGAGGTCTGGCAGTGCGGCAAGGGCAACGGCGCCGGTGAGCCGGTCTTCGCGCGCGCCGGACGCGGCGAGGACGAGGGCTACGTGCTGACGTTCGCGTACGACGCTGCGCGGAATGCCAGCGACCTCGTGGTGATCGACGCGCAGAGCTTCGCCAAGGGACCGGTCGCGCGCGTGCACCTTCCTCGCCGCGTTCCCTACGGGTTCCACGGCAGCTGGATCGCCGACTGAGTCGAGGGAGACGACGGTGACCTCCGAGACGAACCACAAGGTGGTGCTCGCTGCGCGCCCGAGCGGGGCGCCCGAGCCGGGCTGCTTCCGTCTCGAGGAGGAGGCGCTCCTGGCCCTCGCGGAAGGGCAGGCGAGGGTCGACGTGTCGCACCTCTCGATCGACGCGTTCATCCGCACCACGCTCGAGACCTCCGCATACCACGGCTCGGTGCCGCTCGGCGGGACCATCGTGGCCCTCGGTGTCGGCCGCGTCCGCGAGAGCCGCGCCGCCGAGCTGAGGCCCGGCGACTGGGTGTTCGGCCCGCTCATGGCCCAAGCGGTCGCGACGCTGCCGGCCGCGCTGCTGCGCAAGCTCGACACGAAGCGCGCTCCGGCGACCGCCTACCTCGGGGTCTTGGGATTGACGACCGGTCAGACGGCGTACGTCGGCGTGCGCGAGGTGGGCAAGGTGCGACCGGGCGACACCTTCGTCGTCTCGGCGGCCGCGGGCGCGGTCGGCTGCATGGCCGGGCAGATCGCCGGGCTCGAGGGCGCGCGCGTGGTCGGCATCGCCGGCGGCCCGCAGAAGTGCCGGCGCCTGACGAGCGAGCTCGGCTTCGACGCCGCGGTCGACTACAAGCGCGACGACGTGGCCGAGCAGCTGCGCGCAGCCGCGCCCGGCGGCATCGACGTCTACTTCGACAACGTGGGCGGCTGGCTGCTGGACGTCGTCCTGGACCAGATCAAGCTGCGCGCGCGCGTCGTGATCTGCGGGGCGATCTCGCAGTACGGTGGCGAGCTCGCGAAGGGCGTGCGCGGGCCGGCACTCTACCTGCGCCTGGCGGAGCGGCAGGCGCGCATGGAGGGCTTCGCAGTGACTCACTTCCCGCAAGCGCTCGGGCCCGCCGAAGACGCGCTCGCGAGCTGGCTGCAGGCCGGGCGCGTGCGGCTGCCCGAGCACGTGGTGAAGGGCCTCGAGAACTTCGGCAGCGCGCTCGCCACGTTGTTCACGGGCGGCCATACGGGCAAGCTCCTGCTCGCCGTGTGACTCGCGGAGGCGGGCCGATGAGGGGCAGATGAGCGCGTCTCGACGGAGCGACGCAGCGGCGCTCGCCGCGCAGATTCGCGAGCTGGCGGACCGGCGCGCCATCGAGGACGCGCTGATCGCCTACGCGCACGCGCTCGACGCCCGCAACTATCTGCGGCTGCGCGAGTGCCTCGCCGCGGACGTCCGCGTGAAGTACGGCGGCGCGCCCTGGCTCGCTGGAGTCGAGCAGGTCGCGCAGTTCTGCGCGCGCGCCCTCGGCTCGCTCGACGCGACCCAGCATCGGCTGGGCTCCATCGACGTGAAGCTGGAGCGCGGCCGCGCCGCTTCGGTCAGCTATCTCTGCGCCGAGCACCTGAAGGACGGCCGGCGTTTCACGGTCGGGGGCCGCTACGTCGACCGCTGGACCCGCACGCCCGCCGGCTGGCGCATCGCGCAGAGGGAGCTGGTGATCCTCTGGACGGACGGCGATCCGCGCGTGCTCGAGGAGCCCGAACGACCGTCGTCTCCGTAACCCATTCGCGCGGGAGTCCCCGATGGCCCGAACCCACGACCACGAAATCGTCTCGATCTATCCCTTCAGCGACGAAGAGGTCGACCAGCTGCTCGGCCGCTCGAACGAGTGCGTGCTGATGTGGGCGACGAAGGACGGCTGGCCCGTCGGCGTGACGCACGCGCACGTCTGGCACGACGGGAAGATCTGGCTGACGTTCGCCGCGCATCGCCACCGCGCGGAGGCGATCCGCCGCGACGACCGCGTCTCGATCAACGTCAGCAGCGCGGGCTATCCGCCCGACGCCGGCAGCTCGCTGCCGCGCGGCGCGATCACGCTCAAGGGCCGCGCCGCCTTCTTCGAGGACGACGCGACGAAGCGTTGGTTCTACCGGGCGCTCTCGCAGAAGCTCTTCCCGGGCAGCGCCGAGGGCGAGAAGTTCTTCTACTCGCTGCTGGACTCGCCGCTGCGCACCATCCTCGCGATCACCCCCGAGAAGAAGATCATGTACAACGCGAGGAAGGCGAACGCGCACATGTTCGGCTCGATCGAGGAGAAGGACCTCGGACCCCGGCTCCCCGGCGACGCCGAGCGCATGAACCGCGAGCGCGCCCGTCGCGGGCTGCCGCCGCGCTGAGAGGTCCTCGATGCCCAGACCGTTCCGCTTCGCCGTACAGTCGTTCAGCGCCGCGTCGGGCACGGAGTGGCGCGAGCGCGCGCGCCGCGTGGAGGCACTCGGCTACTCCGCGCTGCACCTCGCCGACCACGTCGTCGGCCCCGGTCCCGCGATCGCCGGGAGCCGCCATCCGATCCAGGAGCTCGCGGCCGTGCCTGCGATGATGGCCGCCGCCGACGCCACCCGCGCGCTCAAGGTCGGCTGCCGCGTCTTCTGCATCGACTACCAGCATCCGGCCGTGCTCGCGAAGCAGGCGGCGACGATCGACCTGCTCTCCGACGGACGCCTCGAGCTCGGGCTCGGCGCGGGCTGGCTGGCGGCCGAGTACGAGGCGCTCGGCATCGCGCTCGACCCGCCGGGCGTGCGCATCGCCCGTCTCGCGGAGACGATCCGCGCATTCCGCGCGCTCTTCACTGGCGAGGAGGTCGACGTGTCGGGCGCGAGCCTGCGACTCGCCGGCTTCGCCGGCGCGCCGAAGCGGCCGTTCCCGCCGCTGATGGTCGGCGGCGGCGGCCGGCGCGTGCTCTCGCTCGCGGCGCGCGAGGCCGACATCGTGAGCCTGAACTTCAACAACCGCTCCGGCGTGATCGGCCCCGATGGCGTGCGTTCGAGCACCGCCGAGGCCACCGCCGAGAAGATCGGCTGGATCCGCGCCGCCGCGGGCGCCCGCTTCCCCTCGCTCGAGCTCGAGATCGGCGCGTACTTCACTTTCGTGCAGGTGGGCGCCGAGAAGATCGCGGCGGGAATGGGGCAGGCGCTGGGGCTCACGCCGGCCGAGATGCTGCGCCATCCGCACGGCCTGTTCGGCAGCGTCGACGCGGTCTGCGAGGAGCTCGAGCGCCGGCGCGCGCAGTACGGCATCAGCTACGTCACGGTGGGCGACAGCGCGCTCGAGGCGTTCGCACCGGTCGTCGCGCGGCTGGCGGGGAAGTAGCCATGTCGAGGCTGGTCATCATCGCCGGCACGATCGACTTCGCCGACGCCACCAAGCGGGAGGAGGCGCTCGAGATCGCGCGGGTGCTGCAGAAGAAGACGCGCGACGAGGAGCCGGGCTGCCTGGCCTACGTCTTCGCGCCCGACCCCTGTCTCTCCCAGCGCATCTGCGTGTACGAGTGCTGGCAGGACGAGGCCAGCCTGGCAGCGCACTTCGAGCACCCCAACTACCTGAACATGCGCGATGCGTTGCTCCGCGTGGGCCTCACCGGCGCGGAGAACCACAAGTACCGCGTCGACCTGCGCGAGCCCGTCTACGACTCGACGTTCACTCCGCGCGCCGACTTCTTCACCGAGAGGCGCTGAGAGCCATGCCCATCACCGGACTGGTACACGTCAACGTGAACTGCAGCGACTACGACCGCTCGCTCGCGTTCTACGAGCGGCTCGGCTTCCGCGAGATCTGGCGCGTGCCCGAGACGAATACGCCGGAAGTCGCCGCGGCCGTCGGCATGCCGCCCTACCGCGTGAAGGGCGCGCTGATCGCGCTCGCGGGAGCCAGCCCGCCCTTCGTGATCGACCTGCTCGAGTGGAAGGAGCCGCGCGACGAGAGCGCGCCCTATCCGCACCTCTACCACCTGGGGATCGCGCGCATCGCGCTCGCCACCGACGATCTCGACGGCGACATGGCGAGGCTCGCAGCGGCGGGCGTGCGCTTCCTCTCGAAGCCGGCGTCGATGGCGCCGAGCTCCGGCTCGCGCGCGCGCTTCGTCTGCTTCGCGGATCCCGACGGCACGGTGCTCGAGTTGGTGGAGAATCCGTTCGGCTGAGGCGCACAGCTGCGGCGCCGAAGCTCCACTCCGGACGCCTCTCGCTCTTGCTCTAGACGCGGCGGACGCTGTAGACGATCCGGTCCGGTGTCGGGCGGGCGCTCGTGAGCTTCACCTGCGCGCCGCCGGCCATCATCGTGGCTGCGTATGCGACGAAGCCCTGGGCGGTCCAGCGGCACTCGTCGGCGAAGTCCTTGGCGTCGTCGACCACGATCTGGAACGCGGCGGGGTTCGTGGTCTCCTCGACGCTCCAGCGCGTGAAGTTGTAGAGCAGGCCCGAGATCCCGCCGACCAGCGCCGCGACGCGCGTGCCCCAGCTCTTGCTGCCGTGCTCGTCGGCGCCGAGCTGGCGGTAGATGCCCGCCTCCTTCAGGCGCTCGGCCGCCCGCCAGCCGCGCTCGAAGAGGTACTCGTCGATCCGGCTCTTCGCCTCGACGCGCGCGACGACCGCCAGCAGCTTCCGGTAGGTGTCGATCGGATACCAGCGCGTGGCCAGCACCTTGGAGTCGAAGAGCTCGAGCTCGTCCTCGGACAGCTCCGCCTCGAGCTCCTCGTGCGCTAGGCGCTCCTCGTCGAGCATCCGGTGCAGGTCGTCGTGGACCGAGCTGTAGGCCGTGCCTTTGATGGACGGAACCGCCATGCGCGAGCGCCCCCTCTGCTGGAGGACGCTTCGGCCCGCCTACCGCGCGAGTTGACCGGAATCGCGCCGGCGCAGCCAGACCAGCGACACGGCGCACGCGAGGACCAGGGCCGCGAGCGGGGGCTCGGGGACCACGTGGGTGATCGTCGCGACCCCGGTGGCGAGGTCGAACTGGAGCCCGAGGCCGGTGTCGTCCTCGAACGCGACGCCCGGGTCGAACGACACCGGCCGGCCCGCGAAGAAGTCGAGCTGCGCGCCGAGCTCGCCGAGGAAGCCGTCGAGACGCTCGAACCGGATCGTTCCGCCGAGGAAGGTCGCGCCGAGGGTGGCGTCGAGGACGTCGTACTGGCCGGTGCCCACGCCGCCGATCTCGAGCTCGAGGATCCCGCTCTCCTGGAGATAGTTGCCGTCGATCGTCAGCTTGCCGGGGGAGAACCCGGGATGCACGTCCCCGCCGGCGTTGACGAGGTCCGGGTTCGTGCCCGCGCCGAATCCCAGACCGTCGATGCGGCCCTTGCCGTACAAGCTGCCGCCCGGACCCACCACGAGCATGCCCTCCCGGTAGTCGTCGGGCGTGCCCGGGGAGCCGATGAACGCGGCGCCGTGGGGATCCAGCGTGAGCCGTCCGCCACTGCCGAGCGCTAGCAACGGGAGGTCCGTCTGCCCCGCGATGCCGACCCGCAGCCGCGTGTCCGCGCCCACGGTGAGCTGTGCGCCCCCGCTCGACGTCAGGTCGCCGCCGTCCTTCGTCCCGTCGCCGTGCAGCACGAGGTCCGAGCCGATGTTCAGCGTGCCGACCGACACGTCGACCGTCCCGAGCGGGGGGTTCGAGTTCGTGATCGTGAACGACGTGGCCTCGGGGGTCAGCTGGATCGAGTTGAAGCTCACGCTCGCCGTGTCGACGACGTTCGCCGCTGCGCCCTGACTCAGTACGAGCGAGGAGTCTTTGACCTGCGCGCTCGAGCCGAGCTCCAGCGTCCCGCCCGCGAGGCTGAGCGCGCAGCTCTCACAGCTCGCGCCTTTGCTGAATCGGACCAGGCCCGTCGACGTGCCTTCCACGGTGAGATCGAGTCGGCCGCGGACGACGGTGTTCGGATCCGAGGCGCGGAATTGCGCGTCTCCCGGCGCGCCCGAGAAGTCGTACGCCGAGAGTGACGTCACCCCCGAGAGGTGGCCCCCGTGCGAGACGGCGACGTGCGCGCTCCCGCCGTCCGTCGACAGGTCGAGGCCGTCGCCGCCCTTGTTCGCGGTGACGACCTGCCCGCCGTTCACCTCGAGGCCCACCGTCCCGCCCGCG
>Ga0335084_10007184_pt1 | contig 11083 bp, 11 predicted proteins | sample Lox_Sample_44_FD_206721 | JGI IMG/M metagenome (GOLD analysis project Ga0335084, IMG submission 206721) | Soil microbial communities from Loxahatchee National Wildlife Refuge, Florida, United States - Lox_Sample_4.4 | ecosystem: Environmental > Terrestrial > Soil > Wetlands | place: USA...
CCCGGCCATGGCGACGCCGAACCTGATGGTCGTGGAGATGCTGGGGATCGAGTGGGACCCGATGGTCAAGTGGCTCGTGGATCCGCCGACGCCAGACGGCGGCTACTGGAAGCCCGACTCGGAGCGGCCGGGCAACGGCATCGAGCTGAACCCGCACGCGGTGGCGAAGTACAAGCTGGACTGATCCATCCGCCTCGCGGGCCAAGTTTTGCTTGGCTTGAGCCGTACCGCGACAGGTGATACGGTTCAATTTCTATCCGTCGAACCAAGGGAGGCGATCGTCGTGATAACCGTCCTTCATGAACAGCGCGAGACGCGCTTGCCCGATGCGATCGCCCATGGCGACGATTTATGGCTTGACCACGCGGCCATCGAACAGGCCACCGGCTGGTCCTGGAAAGCCGAGGGCCTGTGTCACGGCGAGGTGTGCGTCCCGTTGCCAAGCGCGCACGCGGGCAAGTTCGCGCGAGGCGGTCGCCTGAACCTTGCTGCCATGTGGCGTCACAGCGGGCAGCCTGTGGTGCACGACGCCGCGTCGGGCGTGTGGGTTCTCGGTAGCGGCGCTGCGCAACGCAGTGCCGCGCTCGCCACGCTGCAGGCGCCGGACTTCACGTTGCCCGATCTCGACGGCCATCTGCGCTCGCTGTCGTCGTACCGTGGTCACAAGATCTTCCTCGCAACCTGGGCTTCCTGGTGAGGGTGCCGCCTTGACTTGCCCGTGTGGCAGTCACTGTTCGGCGAAATGAAGGATCATGGTTTCACGGTGTTGGCCGTTGCGATGGACCAGCCCGAGACCGCCCGGCCATGGATCGAGGCGGCGGCGGTCACCTACCCGTGCCTGATCGATCGTGATCACCATCTGGCCGATCTCTACAACATGGTGAACGTGCCTCAGGCCGTGTGGATCGACGAGGAAGGCCGCATCGTCCGCCCGCCTGAGACCGCGGGATCGATGGACGCGTTCCGCGCGATGGATCGCAAGACCTTCACGATCCCCGATGAAGCGATGGCCGAGCGCAACCGCGTCAAGACGCGGTACTTCGACGCCGTTCGCGATTGGGTGCTGCGTGGCTCCGGGAGCGTGCACGCGATGAACGCGACCCGCGCAGCGAAAAAGCTGAAGCTGCCCGATGCGACGACCGCCGAGGCGCACGCACGCTTCCACCTTGGGCGGTATCTGCTGCGCGAGGGACGGGAAACCGAAGCGCAAGCCCAGATGGCCGAGGCCAGCCGGCTGCATCCGGATTCATGGGCGATGTGGCGGCAAGCGGCGGCGAAGGACACACGCGGGCTGGCGTCCGGGCCGGAGTTTTGGAAGCGGGTGGATGCGCTGGGGAGCCGGTATTACTACCCGCCGGCGGAGATCGACGATATGACATAGTCGCTCGCGAGCTACTGATTGACGCGGCTTGCGCTGCCCAGCGCCGCTGTTGCCTCGCACTCGATGCTGGACGCAATACCCGGACGCACCACGGGCCGCGTACGTTAAGGGTTGTCCGATGCTGCCGGTCGGGACCGTCCGCTTTGGGAGTAGGCAGCCCAGTCCTACTGAGATGACACCCGCCCGGCTAAGCTGGCTTGTGCGCGAGGCGCACCGCCTCGCCCTGCCCGCTGATGTGGCAGAAGCCGGTCGTCTGAGCTTGCACGCGGGTGCGGAACGCTCCGGCCAGCAGCCGGTAGACCGACTGGTTGAGCGCTTTGCCAGCGATGACCTACAACGCGATGTTGAACGCGCGCGTCGTCGGGCGCAGTCGTAAAGCCCGAACCCGGCTCGAGAGCCCTCGGCCAGGCGCTACTGCCATTCGCGCCCGCGCCGTATCAACCCGCGTGTTGCGCGCCGTTTCGGTTGCCGTGCCTGCGGGCCGCGCTACGGATGTGGGGCCCGGTCTTGCATAAACCGCTCGACTTCGTCGCGGCGCGGAATCGAAGTCTGTGCGCCCAGCCTGGTGACCTTCTGTGCGGCGGCATACTGGGCGAAGTCGATCGCCTGCCGCACCGACTTCCCGCTGGCGAGTTCCACGGCCAGGCTCCCGACAAAGGTGTCGCCGGCCCCGGTCGTGTCCACCGCCGGCACGGCGATCGCCGGCACTGACAACACGGTTCGGTCAGCGAGAACGGACACAACACCCTTGTCCCCCAGCGTGATCAGCACCTGCTCGGCCCCTGTGTCCCTGAGCCGGCGCGCCGCAGCGGCAGCGGTTTTGCCGTCGACCACCTGCACGCCACTCAGCAGGCTCGCCTCCGTCTCGTTGGGGATCAGATACTTGATCTTCGCCAACAAGTGCCGCTTGAGCGGCACCGCGGGAGCTGGATTCAGGATGACCGGGACCCCCGCTTCGTGCGCGATGTCGACCGCGCACCCGACAGCGTCAAGCGGCGTTTCCAGCTGGCACAAGAGCATGCTAGCCCGCTTGATCGTGCCGGCGCAGGCTTCGATCTGCTCCGGGGTCACGCGTCCGTTCGCGCCGGGAGAAAGCACAATGCTGTTCTGGCCGGCGGCGTCCACAACGATCATGGCCACGCCGGTCGACTCGCCGTCCACCACCGACAGGTGGCTGAGGTCGATTTCGTCGTCCGCCAGCCCGCGCATGAGCCGCCGGCCGAAGTCGTCGTCGCCGACCGACCCGACCAGATACACTTGCGCACCGGAGCGCGCAGCCGCCACCGCTTGATTGGCTCCCTTGCCCCCAGGGACGGTGCGGAATCCACTGCCCGCGATGGTCTCGCCCGGCGCAGGGATGCGCGGCGCACGGATGACCAGGTCCATGTTGACGCTACCGACGACGACAATGAGCGGTTTCATGACCACACTTAGCGACTGACTCGCTCCTTCTGTCCGCCTGTATGACGCCCCCTCCGATCAGCGCGACTCAAGTGTTCGGAGATAGCGGTCCCGGTACACATCCAGCACGACGGCGAACACGACCACGGTGCCGATCACGATCGGCTTGAAGTTGTCGCCGATGCCAAACAACTGCAGGCCCGTGCTCAGCACCTGCAGGATACAGGCCCCCACGAGTGTGCCGACGATGGAGCCCTTGCCCCCGCTCAGGCTGGTACCGCCGATGATGACGGCCGCGATCGCGTTGAGCTCGTAACCGACCCCTGCGATCGGGCTGCCGACGTTCAGCCGCAACAGATAGACCATCGCAGCGATCCCGGCGGTCAAGCCGCTGATGGCGAAAACCGCGATCTTGTAGGTCCGCGGCGTATGACCGGAGAGCCGTACCGCCTCTTCGTTGGTGCCGATGGCAAAGACGAAGCGACCGAACACGGTAAAGCGAAGGATGAACCAGCCGATCAGGATGACGGCGATCGCAATCAGGAAGATAGACGGAAAAACACCGAACAGAATCGTGTTACCGAAGTCGACAAACGACTGCGGAAGTCCAGTGATGGTCGAGTTATTGCTGACCACGCGCGCCGCGCCGCTCGCGATATTCAGCATGCCCAACGTCACGATGAAGGAGGGAACCTTCCACTGCTCGCACACGAAGCCATTGATCGCGCCACAGATCGCCCCGGTTCCCATGCAGCCGAGCAGGGCCAGCGGGATGGAAAGCGCGACCGAAATGCTCTTGTCCGTCATGATCAGGGCACCGATCACCGTGCACAGCGCGAGCACCGAGCCGACGGACAGGTCGATGCAGCCGGTCAGGATGACGAACGTCATGCCGGACGCAAGGACCGTATTGATCGCGATCTGCACGAAGATCTTCAGGAAATTCTCACCCGTCGCGAAATACGGCGCGGTCAACGAGAAGAACAACACGATCAGTAGCAATGCCGCCGCAACGCCCGCATCCCGCGCGAGAAAGCGCAGCAGGCCGCTCCACCTGCTGCCAAGGCTGCTGCTGGGAGCAAGTTCAGTTGGTTCGCTCAAGGTCGTACTCCTCGTACGCAAGCGCGAGTATCCGCCGTTGATCGAAAGCCGTCCGCGGCACCTCTCCTGCGATCTTGCCATGTGCGAACACGAGTATTCGGTGGCAGGTTCCGATCAGCTCGGGCAGGTCCGAGGAGACGAATACAATGCCTTTCCCGGAGGCGGCAAGTTCCCAGAGCAAGTCATAAATCTCGCGTCTGGCGCCCACATCGATACCGCGCGTAGGCTCGTCGCACATCAGGATCTTCGAGCCGCGGAACAGCCACTTGGCGATGACCACCTTCTGCTGGTTTCCGCCCGACAGATTGCGCACCAGCTGGTAGACCGATGGCGTCTTGATGCGCAGTTCGTCGACTAGCGTGGTCGCGGCCTTGCGCTCCTCCGAGCCGTGGAGCAAGCCCAGGCGCGACACCTTGGCGAGATCGGTGATCGTGATGTTCTCGACGCACGCCATTCCCAGCAGAAGACCCTGGTTCTTGCGATCCTCCGTCAGCAGGCTCAGTCCGAGCCGAACCGCGTCGCGTGGCGACCTGATCTCCACGGGCGCCCCGTCGACGAGGATGCGCCCTGCGAGTTTCGGATCGGCTCCGAACACGGCGCGCATCGTCTCCGTGCGGCCGCTGCCGACCAGCCCCGCCACGCCGACGATCTCGCCCCGTCGCACCGCAAATGAGACTTCCGGTGAATGCGCACTGCGCTTGAGCCCCTCTACGCGCAGGATTTCGTCGCCCACCTTCACGTTGTCACGAAAGACGTACTCCCCTGTCATGCTGTGACCGACCATCATCCGCACGATCTCCGGGACGGTCAGTCCGGCGAGGGGGCGCGTATCCACGACGTGCCCGTCGCGCAGCACGGTGACGCGATCCCCAATGTCATAGATCTCATGCAAGCGGTGGGAAATATAGATGATCGTGACCTTATTCGCCTTCAGCCGCTTGAGAATGTCGAACAGCCGCTCGATCTCCTTGGAAGTAAGCGTTGCCGTCGGCTCGTCCAGGATCAGCAGCTTGCTGTCGTAGCAAAGCGCCTTGGCAATCTCCACGAGTTGCGTCTGCGCCACCCCGAGGCTCTCGACCGGGGTGGCCGGCGCAATGTCCAAGTCTACCTGCCGCAGCAAGGCGGCCGCCCGGGCGTTCATCTCCGCATAGTTCACCAACCCGTGTCGCTGCGGCAGTCGTTCGAACAACAGGTTTTCCGCCACCGTCATGTGCGAGAGCAGGTTCAGCTCTTGGTGCACGACCCGGATGCCGGCGCGATAGGCGTCGGTAGGCGTGCGCGGCCGATACGGCCTGCCGTCGAACACCATGCTTCCCTCGTCGGCGACATAGATTCCGGCGAGGAGGTTGATCAGAGTCGATTTGCCCGCGCCATTCTCTCCGAGCAGCACGTGCGCTTGGCCCCGCCCGATCGCGAGCGACACGTCCTGCAGCGCCACCACCCCGGGGAAGCGCTTGCCAACGCGGTTCAACTCGAGAATCGATCCGTCGGTTGTCTCCGGCGCAGCGACCATCGCGGCTATGCCCCCAGGCTGTGCGGTCGAAACGCGATGCCACCCGCATCGTAGAGCGATCCGCGCCCCCTCCTCCTCCGGTCGCCTGTGATCGAACGCGCATGCGCGACGCCCGTGCTCGCGGCACGCCGGCCGGAGAGGAACGCTGGACGATACGGCAGGGGCGCAGAATGATCGCGCCCCTGATTCATACCGTGGACGACGGCGCGATTACTTGAGATCCTTGGCAGTAATCAGCTTGACAGGCGTCTTGATCCAGCCGGTGAATTTTTCTCCGGCCTGTTCCCGCATGCCATATTTGATTCCGATAACTGCCATGTCGGCACCGTATTGCTCGACCGTCGCGAGCATCTTCCCTTCCTTGATGAGCGGCTGCACGGCGGGAATGTTGTCGAAGCCGACCACCTTTATTTTCCCGCTCTTGCCGGCGGCATCGAGGGCCTTGACCACGCCCAGCGCCATCGAATCGTTCGCTGCCATCACGCCCTGGATATCGGGATACTGAGTCAGGAAGTTCGTCATCAGCGTGTTGGCTTCCTCGGTTTCCCAATGCGCCGTCTTGCTGTCCAGCAGCTTGAGTTTGCCCGCGGCGACCGAATCGTCGAAGCCCCGCTTGCGTTGCCGGGCATTGTCGGCTTCCGGATTGCCTTCGAGGATCACGACCTTGCCGCCCGGCCCGAGCGCCTTCGCCAAGTAGTCCCCCGCCAGTTTCGCTCCGGCCCGGTTGTCTGGACCGAAGAATGCCAAGTCGATCCCAGCCGCCTTCTTCGCTTCCTTGTCCAGCTCGACATCGATATTGATCACATGCACGCCGGCTTTCACCGCTTTTGCCAGCGGGGTCACCATTGCCTTGGAGTCGGCCGGCGCGACTACAATGATGTCGTACTTCTGCGTGACGAAATTCTCGATTGCATCGACCTGGGCGGCGAAATCGCGCTCGTCCTTCATACCGACGGCTTTGAACGAGAATTTGCTCGCGTTCTTCGCCGCGTATTGCTCGGCGCCAGCTTGCATCTGCTTGAAGAACTCGTTGGCCAGCGACTTCATCACCAGACCGACTTTCGGCTTGTCGGCCGCGAAGACCCGACCGACGCCGAGAGCGAGAACCGCGATCGAGCCCACCGCGGCCCCAATCAGAACCTCGCGGCGCGTGGTTCTGCTGTTATCGAGACGTAAGTCCGCGTCCATCTTTGATCTGTCCGCCATTGTTCGCTCCTTTGTGGAACCCCGATTTGCATTATTCAGAAGGCGGCCGTTGTTACAAGCATCCATCGCCGTGCACGGAGCATGCTCGCAACTTCGGGCCCTCGGAAGCTTTCGCGCGCCTGCCATCGCAGAACGCTCACTTACCCTCGTTGGCTGGCGGCAGCATAGTCTGACGCCGCCGCTGGATCGCGGTCTTGACGTAGGTCAACCTGGGGCAACCGCTGGTCCCCAGCTGGGGTCCTGACCATGCCGCGGCGGCCACCTCGTCGGATCCTGAGCGGCGACCAAGAGGGGTAGGCTTCAGCCGTGCGCCATCGACGAGCCTGCAGCTTACCCTCGCAGTGGGGTAGCCGGGCTCATTCAGTAGCCTTCGCGCCCCACGGAAACACGCTGGTAAGCGGGGACCAGGGCAGGTCGGTCAAGCTCTGGCGGGTTTCCGACGGCACCTCGGCGCGGGCGCTGACGGGCTTCTCCGGAATGGTGAGGGGTGGCGACGCCTGAGCAAGGCCCGGACCCATAAGCTCAGCCGATCGTTCTTGCCCTTCCTTGCCCCCGGAGCCGCGTTGTTTGGATGTGAGCCCCAGCGCCGCTGCCATCTGCCGGCAGTTGGCAAAGTGTGCCCCGTCGCGAAGCCGCTGCTGGAAGAGGTTGTCTGCTGAGCTGCACGGGCCCCACATCCTGCGTTAGATCACGCTCTGCCGTTACAAGCTGGGTGGCATCCCGTTTCGACTGACCATTGCTATCGGGCGCTGCACTCGAGGTAGTGACTGTCTGCAGTTGGCCGACTCCGGTCATCCCTGAACGCCCGCTCGTGACCCCGACTGATCAGCCGCGCGTTGCGTTAGCGGACATCGACCAGGCGGCCGCCGGCCTTGGTTCCAGCGGCAGAGTCGGAATCCAACTGAGCCCGAGCGTCGGGCGAGCGAGTGCAGGCCTCACTACGGCTTCCTCACCACCTCGATCGTCTGCATCATCCCCTTGTCCTCGTGCTTTACCACGTGGCAGTGAAATACAAAGCGGCGATTGCCGATCACGATCGGCGCCGGCGCCGCAGACAACTGCACGGAGAGCATCCCGTTCTCGCTGCGCAGGGTCGGCGGGTCCGGCAGCTCGTCCGTCGCCGCACGCGCGTCCAGGCTGCGCAACATCAGGCAAACTGCCAGGCTCGCAACCATCTCGGCTTGCTTCATTCAGACCCTCCGCAGCGTCCAGGGAACCGGATGGCATCGCCATTCGCTCTCGCCCAGCTCCGAGTGCCAAAGAGCACGATCGGGCATACCGAAGCGCAGTGGTGATCGTGTGCGGCCTCGGTTCCGGTCTACCCGCAAAGAGCGGGCCGTGGATCGGGCACGGTGGGAACCATCGCTCCCAACCGAGGCCCACAACAACGTCCTCGAGATCGCAGCTTCGTCGTAGCGATCCTAGGTCGGGCGGCGCGCTCGAAGGGGCGGGCCTGACAGAGACGCTCCGCTTGCCGGCGCGAACTTCAGTTGAAGTGCAAGCCGCCGTTGACCTGCACCGTCTGGCCGGTCATATACGCATTGCTCACGACCATCAATACCGCTTGTGCGACCTCCTCGCCACTGCCTAGGCGCCCGACGGGGATCCGCGCGCTATCCGCGAGGCTGTTCGCACTCGTCATCTCCGTTTCGATCAGCGACGGCGCTACCGCGTTGACCGTGATGCCGTGCCTCGCCAAGCGGGCTGCGTAGCCGCGCGTCAGCCCCTCCATTCCGGCTTTCGAGGCGTTGTAGTGTGCGCCGACCACCCCGCCGCCACGCGCCGCCCCCGATGAGATGTTGACGATACGGCCCCAGCGCCGCGCGCGCATGCCGGGCCACACCGCTTGGCTGCACAGGAAAGCGGACTTGAGGTTGACTGCGAGGGTGGTGTCGAAATCGCCTTCGGTCAGCTCTTCCAGCTTGCGGCGCAGTGCGATGCCGGCGTTGTTGACGAGCACGTCGATGGGGCCGAGTGCCTCCTCGACGCTGCGGATGAAGTGGATCACCGCGGCGCCGTTGGAGACATCGGCCTCGAGCGCGACGCTGCGGCGGCCGAGAGCGCGAATCGCGGTGACCACCGCTTGCGCGTCGGCGCTGCGGCTGCGGTAGTTCACCGCCACGTCGGCGCCCGCCTTGGCCAGCGCGAGCGCGATCGCTCTGCCGATTCCGCGGGAGGAGCCTGTGACCAGGGCGACACGGCCAGAAAGCTCGAGTGCGGGCCGCATATCAAGCATACGAGAGAGAATCATGCGGCGCGAGCACCCCGACCGCACCCGGCACCGGTCCCATCTTACTCACCCGTTCCGCAGTCACTTCCGCAAGACGGCACGGACTACCACCGCGCTCCGGTTATCGCAGCTTCGCTGCCGCTGCCCGATCGGCGAGCACCAGCGCACGGTCCGCTCGCACGCGACCGGCGGGGATCGAGCGGTCGCCGTCGATGAGCCGCTGAAGCATTTTCGCCTTGTCCTCGCCGGTGACCACCCACAGCACGCGCCTCGCGTGGTCGAGCACCGGGTAGGTCAGCGTCATGCGCCGCCTGCCCTGATATGGGCCGGCGACCGCGACCGCGGCGTCCGTCACGGTCAGAACCGGATCCCCGGGTACCAGCGATGCCGTGTGCCCATCGGGACCAAGCCCCAGGTGGACCAGATCGAGCACCGTCGGCGAGCCCCCGGTCTCGCGCAGCGTGCGTGCATAAGCGGCGGCCGCGGCTTCAAGGTCGGGCTCATCTACCGGCATCGCGTGGACCTGCGCCGGGCGCAGCCGTACATGCTCCAATAGGCTCTCGCGCAAATGCGTCAGATTCCTGTCGGGATCGCCCGCAGGCGCCACGCGCTCGTCTACCTGCAGGATGTGTACGCTTTCCCACGGCACCTGCATGCCGGCGAGCGCGCGCAACATCGCCCAAGGAGTATGCCCGCCGCTCACCGCCATGACGAAGCGGCCGCGTTCCGCGGTTGCGATCCGCGCATCGGTTGCGATGATCGCGGCAGCTTCTTCCGCCACTGCGTCGGCGTCGTCGAGGACTTCGAGTTTCATTTGGCTGTCTCGCTCTGCGTCGCGGCGCCAGTCACTCGGCCACCGCCGGATTGTGCCAACCGCCTGGCGGTGCAAGCTTGTGCTCGGCTTCCGCAGGCCCCCACGTTCCAGGTTCATACTCGTGAACGGGCGTAGCCGCCTTCAACACCGGATCGACGATGCGCCAGGCCTCCTCGACGTAGTCTTCACGCGCGAACAGCGTGGCGTCGCCCTCCATCGCGTCGCCGAGCACGCGCTCGTAGGCGTCCATCTCGTTCGATCCTGCATGCCGGCTCGCCACCAGCTCGGTTTGCTGTCCGACCATCCTTTCTGCCGGGTCCATCGAAGTCAGCCCGAATGCGATGGTGTTGTCGGGGTTGATGCGGAAACGGAAGTAGTTCGACACCAGCACGGCATCGGAGAACACCTTGGGCGGCTTGCGCAGCCGAACCATGACCTCGGTGCACGTGACAGGCAGCGACTTGCCGGCTCGGATGTAGAACGGCACGCCCTGCCAGCGCCACGAGTGCACCCCCAAGTGAACCACCGCGAACGTCTCGGTCTTCGAGTTTGCCGAGACGCCTGGTTCGCTGCGGTACCCACGGACCTGGCCGCGCACGATATCGCTCGACTCCAGCGTCGCGACGGCCTTCAGCACCTTGACCTTTTCATCTCGGATCGACTCGCTGTCGGTGCGCACCGGAGCTTCCATGGCCAGGTTGGCCATGACCTGGAACAGGTGGTTCTGAACCACGTCGCGGATCGTGCCGGTCTGATCGTAGAACGCGCCGCGACCCTGGATGCCGAAATCCTCGGCCATCGTGATCTGCACGCTCTCGATGTGCGTGCGGCTCCAGAAGGTCTCCAGAAACGCGTTCGCGAACCGGAAGAACATCATGTTGTGCACCGGCCGCTTGCCCAGATAGTGGTCGATGCGGAAGATGGACTTCTCGTCGAAGTAGCTGAACAGGATCTTGTTCAGTGCCCGCGCGGAATTGAGGTCGGTGCCGAACGGCTTCTCGACGATCACGCGCGCACCCTTGGCACAACCGGACTTGGCGAGCTGCTCGACCACCACACCGAACATCACCGGCGGAATGGCGAGGTAATGCGCCGCGTGCTGTGCCGACCCGAGCTCCTTGCGGATGGCCTGGAAAGTGGCCGCATCCTGGTAGTCACCGTCGACGTAGCGCAGCAGGCTGCAGAGCTTCTCGAATGCCGCGGCATCCACGCCACCGCCATGCTTCTCCAGGCTGTCGCGTGCCCGCGCCTTCAACTGGTCGAGGTCCCATCCCGCCTTGGCGACGCCGATGACCGGAACGTTCAGCGCCCCGCGCTTCACCATCGCCTGCAGCGACGGAAAGATCTTCTTGTGGGCGAGGTCTCCCGTGGCCCCGAAGAACACCAGCGTATCGGAATGCAGCTCGCTCATGGTGATCTGTTTGTCCTCGGGCTACC
>Ga0335084_10007186_pt1 | contig 11082 bp, 11 predicted proteins | sample Lox_Sample_44_FD_206721 | JGI IMG/M metagenome (GOLD analysis project Ga0335084, IMG submission 206721) | Soil microbial communities from Loxahatchee National Wildlife Refuge, Florida, United States - Lox_Sample_4.4 | ecosystem: Environmental > Terrestrial > Soil > Wetlands | place: USA...
ACCCCGTCACCTGCGGTGACACCCCTCCTTGAAAAAGGAGGGGAGAGTTAATTCACGTGCCCCAAACGTCGCGCGCGGTGTCCACGATCAGCCGCAGCTTGGCCGCCTGCGATTCGCGCGCGATCTCGTTGCCGTGCACGGTGCTGGAGAACCCGCACTGCGGTGACAGGCAAAGCTGGTCGAGTGGCACATAACGCGCGGCGTCGTCGATACGCCGCTTGAGATCGTCCTTCGACTCGAGCTCGCCGACCTTGGTCGTAACCAGGCCGAGGACGACGATTTTGCCCTTGGGCACGAAGCGCAGGGGCGAGAAGTCACCCGAGCGCGCATCGTCGTACTCCAGAAAATAGCCGTCGACGGCCAGATCCTTGAACAGCACCTCCGCCACCGGCTCGTAGCCGCCCTCGGCCACCCAGGCGCTCTTGAAGTTGCCGCGGCACAAGTGCGTGCATACGGTCATTCCGCTTGGGCGACCCGCGATCGCGGCGTTGATCAACCGTGCGTAGCGGCGTGGCAGCTCGTTCGGGTCGTCGCCGCGCTGGCGCGCGCCCTCGCGCATCTTGGGATCGCACAGATAGGCCAGGTTAGTGTCGTCGAGCTGAACGTAAGTGCAGCCCGCTTCCCCGAGCTGCTTGAGCTCTTCGCGATAGCAGGCAGAGACGTCACTGTAGAAGACCTCGAGATCGGGGTAGGCCTCGCGGCTGATGGCGGCGCGGCCGCCGCGGAAGTGGAGCATGGTGGGGGAGGGGATCGTCACCTTCGGCACGCGCTTGGTGACCGACTGGAGAAACTGAAAATCGGTCAGTTGGATCGGGTGCGTATGCTTGAGTTTTCCCGTGACATGCATCACTGGTGGCGCAAAGTTGACTTCGCCGGCGGCGCTGTGGAAGCTCGCGCTGATCCCGCCGCGCGTCTCCACACCCTCTAGCTGCTCGAGGAAGTCGATGTGAAAGTACGTGCGGCGGAACTCCCCGTCCGTGATGCCTTGCAGGCCGAGGTCCTCTTGGAACCGGACGATGTCGCGGATGGCGCGATCTTCGGTGCCGCGCAGCTCGGCTTTGGAGATCTCGCCTTTCTGATACCGCTCGCGTGCCGCCAGCAGCTCGGGCGGGCGCAGGAAGCTGCCGACGTGGTCGGCGCGAAACGGTGGAGAGATGCGTTGAGTCATAGAGTTCAGTGTACCAGCGATAGCGCATTGCGCGAGGCACCCACACCACCCCCGGGCTGGAGCCTGCCGTAGGCAATGATCCAGGGGCCGACCCCTCCTCATGAGAGGAGAGGAGAGAAGCGGGCTGTGCCTTTAGCCCATGCCATAATGATGCCGGTCGGGTAGAGAATTCAGGAGGGAGGAGAGCCATGTCCAATCGCAGTTTCGGCACGCTGCTGCTGATCGCAACGAGCCTGGCCACGCCCATCGCCGGCGCGCAGGAGCCGATCAAGGTCGGCATGATCCTGGAGATGAGCGGACCGTTTGCCGATCTCGGGCGCCAGATCCTCGCCGGCGCGCAGGCTTACATCAAGGCGCATGGCGAAACGGTGGCTGGCCGCAAGATCGAGCTGATCGTGAGGGACACCACTGGCCCCTCGCCCGACGTGGCGAAGCGGCTCGCGCAGGAGCTCATCACCAACGACAACGTCGATTTCCTCTCTGGTTTCGGCTTCACGCCCAACGCGCTGGCGGTCGCGCCGCTCGCCACCGAGGCGCGCAAGCCGATGATCATCATGAACGCCGCGACCTCGGTCATCACCACGCGCTCGCCCTATATCGCACGCGTGTCGATGACGCTGCCGCAGGTCACCGCTCCGCTCGCGACGTGGGCCATCAAGAACGGAATCAAAAGCGTGTACACGCTCGTGTCGGACTTCGGGCCCGGGATCGACGCCGAAACCACTTTCAAGAAGACCTTCACCGAGGCCGGCGGAAAGATCGTGGGCTCGGTGCGCGTGCCGCTGCGTAACCCCGAGTTTGCGCCGTTCCTGCAGCGGATCAAGGACGCCCACCCGCAGGCGGTGTTCATCTTCCTGCCCGCCAGCGGCGAACAGCCGCTCGCGTTCATGAAAGGCTTCGCCGAGCGCGAGCTGAACAAGGCCGGCATCCGGCTGATCGCGACGGGCGACCTCACGGATGATGGTGTGCTCGAGGCGATGGGCGATACGCCGCTCGGAGTGGTGACGACTCACCATTACTCCGCAGCTCACGAGAGCGCGCAAAATCGTGCGTTTCTGAAGGCGTACGCCGAGATCGCCGGCCCCGGCACGCGGCCGAATTTCATGGCGGTCGGCGGCTGGGACGGCATGGCGGCGATCTACGAGGTAATCCGCAAGCTGAACGGGCAGATCGACGGCGACAAAGCGATGGAAGTGCTGAAGGGCCTGCGCCTCGACAGCCCGCGCGGACCGCTGGTCATCGATCCGGAGACGCGCGACCCGATTCAGACCGTATACGTGCGGCGCGTGCAGAAGGTCAACGGCAAACCGTACAACGTGGAGTTCGAGCAGATCCCCGACGTCAAGGATCCGGGAAAGTAGGTTGTTACCCTCCCCGCGCGGGGGAGGGAATCGCCAACTGCGCCGATGATCGCCAGTCTGCTCGGGGTGCTGTTCGACGGCCTCGCCTATGGGATGCTGCTGTTTCTCGTCGGCGTGGGTTTGTCGGTCACCCTAGGGTTGATGAATTTCGTCAACCTCGCGCACGGCGCCTTCGGCATGCTCGGCGGATATCTCTGCGTGCTTGCCATGGCACGCTGGAACATTCCCTTCCTCGCGGCCTTGCCTTTGGCGTTTGTTGTGTCTGCGCTGGTTGGGCTGTTGTTCGAGCGCCTCCTGTTCCGTCGCCTGTACCGGCGCAGCCATCTGGATCAGGTGCTGCTCACGATCGGCCTCACCTTCATGGCCATCGCTGCGGCGACCTTCGCGTTCGGTCCTCAGCAGCAGGCCATGCAGCTGCCCGAATACCTTTCTGGTCAGTTGAACGTCGTCGGAGTCGATCTCAACATCTATCGGGTGTTTCTGCTGGCGCTCGGGGCTGTGCTCGTGGTCGCGCTGACGCTGGTGGTGGAGCGGACGCGCTTCGGGGCGGCCGTCAGAGCGGCGGTCGACAACGCGCGTGTCGCCGAGGCGCTCGGCATCCGAGTCGGCCTAGTTTTCCAGATCGCGCTCGCCGCGGGCTGTGGGCTGGCCGGCCTGGGTGGTGCGCTCGGCGTGGAAGTGCTCGGCCTCGATCCGCTGTTCCCGCTGAAGTACATGGTGTACTTTCTTCTCGTCGTCGCGGTGGGCGGTACGACTACGCTCAAGGGGCCGCTGTACGCGGCGCTTCTGCTGGGTGTCGCCGACGTGGCTGGCAAGTACTACATCCCGCAAGCCGGCGCTTTCATCATCTATGCGGTGATGGTCATCCTGCTGATCGTCCGCCCGCAGGGTCTGGTTAGCCGGTCATGAGCGCTGCGCTCGGCGCGCCGCGGATCCCCCGCCTTCCCTGGCGAGAGATCGTGTTCTGGGTCGTGCTCGCGACAGGCTTCTGGTTGTGGCCCAAGCACCTCGCGCTCGCGAGTCAGGTGCTCATCGCAGGGCTGTTCACGCTCTCGTACGATCTCATCCTCGGCTACAGCGGAATCTTGTCGCTCGGTCACGCGGCTTATTTTGGCCTCGGCGCGTACGCGGCTGGGTTGCTCGCTCAGCGCGGCTGGGGCGAACCGCTCTCCGGGTTGCTCGCTGCCGGAGCATGCGCCGGCTTCGCCGGATTTCTCACGGGTTTCCTCGTCGTGCGCGGCCAGGATTTGACGCGGCTCATGGTCACCACGGCCATCGGGCTGCTGCTGTTCGAGCTCGCCAACAAGCTGAGCAGCGTCACCGGCGGCGTCGATGGACTGCTCGGCATCGAAATGAAACCGTTGCTCGGCGTGTTCCGCTTCGACATCTATGGGCGCACCGCGTACGGCTACTGTCTGGCTGTCACCTTCCTTCTGTTTTTAGGCGTGAGGCGCATCGTGCATTCGCCTTTCGGGTGGAGCCTGCGCGGAATGCGCGACAATCCTGGGCGCATGCTGGCTCTGGGGTATCCGGTGTCGCGGCGTCTGATCGCCGTTTACACTCTGGCTGCCGCGATCGCAGGGATCTCTGGCGCGCTGCTCGCGCAGACGACGCAGTTCGTCAGTATCGACGTGTTTTCCTTCGGTCGATCGGCAGACGTGATGGTGATGTTGATCGTCGGTGGCGCTGGCGTGCTGTATGGAGGCCTGGTCGGCGCCGCGGTCTTCACGCTGGCATACCATTACCTCTCCGCCCTGAACCCGGTGTACTGGCAGTTCTGGTTGGGCGCGTTCCTCATCGCCATCGTGCTGATGGGGCGCGGCGGTGTGCTGGGTGCCTGGACGCGCGTCGTGAACACGCTGCGCGAGTGGCGCGGCGAGGCAGCAGCCCAGCCATGACACTCGCATTGCGCACCTCCGGTCTCGGCAAGCACTTCGGGGGAGTGCGGGCCGTGACCGGCGTGTCCCTTGCGTTGCCGCGGGGGGCGCGGCATGCGATCATCGGCCCCAACGGCGCGGGCAAGACGACGCTCATCAATCTGCTCACGGGCATGCTGCCGCCGAGCGAGGGAGAGGTATACCTCGGCGAGGACCGCGTCACGCGCCTACGCGCCGACCAGCGCGTGAAGCGCGGGCTGGCGCGCACTTTTCAAATCAACAACCTGTTCCCCGATTTCACGGTAATGCAATGCATGCTGCTGGCGGTGTGCGAGCAGCGCGGCGCGGCCATCGATCCCTGGCGCCACGTTGCCCGCCGCAGTGCAGAGATGATGGCGGCGCGTGACGTGTTGCGCCTGCTGCGCCTCGACAGCGCGGAGAACACCGTGGTGCGCGAGCTGGCCTATGGAGACCAGCGCCTGGTGGAAATCGCGCTGGCGCTGGCCTGCAAACCGCGCGTCCTGCTGCTCGACGAGCCGGCTGCCGGCGTACCGAAGGGCGAGAGCCAGGCTTTGTTCCGTGCCATTGCCGATCTGCCCGGAGATGTGACAGTGCTGTTCGTGGAGCACGACATGGACATCGTGTTCCGCTTCGCCCACCGTATCACTGTGCTTGTCTCCGGCGCGATCCTCACCGAAGGTCCACCTGAGCAGATCGCACGCGACCCCGTGGTCAAGCAAGTCTATCTGGGCGACCGGGCATGACCACGGCGCTGCTGACGCTCGCGCACCTCACCGCAGGCTACGGAGACGCCGTCATCCTCGAAGACGTGTCGTTCGAGCTGCCGCGGCACGGCAGCCTCGCTCTGCTCGGGCGCAACGGCGCGGGCAAGTCGACTCTCATTGCTTCGGTGATGGGGCTCACTCGCGTGCAGGCCGGCGTCGTGGCTTTCGACACCGCAGATATCACGCGCTGGCGCCCGCATCGAAGGGCCCGTGCCGGCCTGGCCTGGGTGCCGCAGGAGCGCGAAGTGTTCCCATCGCTGTCGGTGACGGAAAACCTGACGGTGATTGCGCGACCGGGACGGTGGACGGTGACGCGAGTGCACGAGCTGTTTCCGCGGCTGGCCGAGCGCAGTGGCAATCTGGCGCATCAGCTCTCGGGCGGAGAGCAGCAGATGCTGGCGATTGGCCGCGCGCTGATGCTCAACCCGGCTTTGCTCCTGCTCGACGAGCCGTTCGAGGGTCTCGCGCCGCTCATCGTGGAGGAGGTGGAGCGCGCGATCGAGCAGATGAAGAGCGAGGGTATGACGGTGCTTCTGGTCGAGCAGCACGTGGACGCTGCACTGCGCCTGTGCGATCAAACCGTCGTGCTCGAACGCGGGAAAGTGGTTCACGCCTGCGCGAGTGCGCGACTGCGCGAGGACCGCCCGCTGCTGGAAAGCCTGGTCACGCTGCGTGCGGATGCACGATAATGAGAAGTGCGCCATTCCGGGGCCGCGCAGCGGGACCCGGAATCCAGAATGGGGAGGACATCCGTGGAAGCGCTATCCGCTGAAGCGAAGGAACGTTTGCGCGCAGTAAGCACCGCAACCCTCAGCACGCTGCTGTTCAAGCGCGGGCTGCGCAACACCTGGCTGCACGGGGTCAAGCGCATGAGCGCCGCGAAGGCGAACATGGTGGGCGAGGCGTTCACGGTGCGCAACATCCCGTGCCGCGAGGACTTGGACCAGGTAAGCGTGTTCGAAAGCGCCGAGCATCCGCAGCGCAAGGCGTTCGACACCACGCCGGCAGGCAGCGTGCTGGTAATCGACTGCCGCGGCGACACGCACGCGGCATCCGGCGGCGGCATCTTGACCACGCGCCTGAAGGTGCGCGGCGCCTCAGGGCTGATCACCGACGGGTGCCTGCGCGACAGCGACGAAATCGCGCGCATGGATTTTCCGGTGTATAGCGCCGGGGCGGCCGCCCCGCTCAACCTCGCGCGTCACCACGCGGTCGAGTACAACGTTCCGATCGGATGCGGTGGCGTGGCGGTCTATCCGGGCGATATCGTCGTGGGCGACGCAGATGGAGTGGTCATCGTGCCGCGCCATCTGGCCGATGAGCTCTCTCGCGAGGCCTTGGAAATGGAGCGGCTCGAGCGCTTCGTCACCGAGGAGATCGAGCGCGGCCGCCCGCTCATCGGCACCTATCCGCCTGCGCCGGAAGTGCGGGCACGCTATAACGAGTGGACGAAGAAGGCTGACTAAGACAAGTTGGGCTATCGAGACATTACTCATTCGGGGGTGAGTATCATGGACGCTGCAAGACAAACCGAGCTGCTCGCCTTGGCGGGCAAATATCTCGCCGGCGGCGGCACCGGCCTCTTTGTTCTGCCGCCCGAGCTGAACCTGGTCGTCGAGCGGGGAAAGGGCAGCCGAGTGTGGGACGTGGCGGGCCGCGAGTACATCGACTATCACCTGAGCTCGGGACCCGCGCTGCTCGGGCATGCCCACCCCGCGATCACCGACGCGGTCGCCGCGCAGCTGCCCAAGGGCACCACGTACTTCTTTCTGAACGAGCCGGAGATCCGGCTCGCGCAGCGGCTGGTCGATGCGGTTCCATGCGGCGACACGGTGCACTACACGGGATCGGGAACGGAAGCGACGTTCTATTCCTTGCGCATCGCGCGCGCCTGGACCAGGCGCAGCAAGGTGCTCAAGTTCGAGGGCGCATGGCACGGCATGCTGGACTACGGTCTGTATGGCACCGTGCCGAGCCAGCCGTCGCAGTATCCCCATGCGCGGCCCGACTCGGTGGGTGTACCCGGGCAGATCGGCGAGACTGTTCTGGTGGCACCGTTCAACGACGCTGCTCGAGCCGTCGAAATCATCGAGCGTCACGCATCCGAGCTGGCCGCGGTGCTGGTGGAGCCGCTGCAGCGCGTGCTGCAGCCTGCGCCCGGCTTCCTGCAGGCGGTTCGCGAGGTGACAAGGAGGCACGGCATCGTCCTGGTCTTCGACGAGATCGTCACCGGCTTTCGCATCGCGTGGGGCGGCGCGCAGGAGCGCTATGGCGTGCTGCCGGATCTCGCCTGCTACGGCAAGGCGATCAGCGGCGGCTTCCCTTTGGCCGCGATCGTGGGCAGCGCTGAGATCATGTCGATGCTGGATGCGCGCAGCCGGCCCAAAGCCGAAGTGGTGTGGGCCACCAACACGCTGAACGGGAACCCCGTGTGTGCGGCTGCTGGACTCGCGGCGCTCGATACGCTGGCGCAGCCGGGCGTATACGAGCATCTGCATCGCGTCGGCTCACGCCTGCGCACGGGTATGGTGGAAGCGGGGGAGCGTCACGGCTTCCCGGTGCAGGCGCCGGGCGAAGATGCGGTGTGGGGCATCCGTTTCACCGAGCACAAGCCGTTGCGCACGTGGATGGACCTCACCACGCACGACAAGGACCTGGGCTGGCGCTGGGCAATCGAGTTGATGAAGCGCGGGCTGCTGGTGAACCCGAACGAGAAGTTCTACATCTCGATCGCGCACACGGACGCCGATGTCGACCGCACGCTCGACATCGTGGATGAGGCGTTCGCGGCGTTGAAGCGGTGAATAATTTCCTGACCACTCCGTCGCGCTTCGCGTGGCAGGCCGTGGTCTCTTCATCGATTCCGTAACCGATAACGTCGAGCAGTCTTCAGCGTAGCCTGCGCCTGGCGGCGCGTTTTCGGGGTCACATCCCAGAGGGAAGCCTGTTCCCCCCTCCAACGCACCTACCCTTCCTTGAAAAGGAGGGGAGAGATTTTTCCCCTCCTGCCTGAGGAGGGGTGCCTGCGTAGCAGGCGGGGTGGTGGGAGGCTTAAACGCGCTACCGGATCACTTCGTCCGCTCGTGTGAGCAGAATATCCGGGACGGTGAGTCCGATTGCCTTGGCGGCCTTGCGGTTAACCAGAAACTCAAACTTGACCGGCCGCTCGATCGGGATGTCTCCTGGCTTAGTGCCGTTTAAGACTTTATCGACAAGAACCGCCATGCGCTCCCAGGTAACTAGGATATCAGGCCCGTAGGCGAACATTCCCCCAGCTTCCACAAACGGGCGGAACATCGACATCGCGGGCAACCGCAGCCTCTTCGCTAGCGCGGCGAGCCTGGCACTCTCAAAGTACATCATCGGGGAAGGCAGAACGATCAATGCCTGCGGCCGCTTCCGGAATTGAGAGCGCGCTTTGTCGATGTCAGTCGGAGTGTGGATCTCTACTACTTGAAGCTTGATCGAGAATGACGGCGCCATCTTCTTCACGGCATCAAGATGGACAGGACCCGACGTAGTGTCCCAGAGAACGACCGCATGCGACAGTCCCGGAACCGCCACCTTCAGCAGTTCCAGCCACTTCGCTGCCAGCTCGGGTGAGTCGAGGAACAACCCAGTCAGGTTTCCGCCAGGTCGGTTGTACGCGCGGGCGTAACCCGCAGCAACTGGGTCAGTCTCCAGATCGTGCGCGACGATGGGGATTTCGTGTGTCGCGCCGAAAGCGGCACGTACTGCGGGGGGGCCGACCGGAAGCAGGATATCGACCTTCAGTTGCACAAGCTCTGCAGCGGGCGCCGCGAACTTCGAAGGGTCGTTGTTCGAATTGCGATATTCGAAGGCCAGGTTCTTACCTTCCACCCATCCTCGGTCGGCGAGGCTCTCCCGGAAGAAGTGCAGAAACCAATCTGCATCCTGCGCTTTGTCGAACGTGAGAACACCCACCCGTTGGATCTTGCCTTGCGCCCAGCCCGTGCTCGGCAGCGCGAGTCCGACAGCGGCGAGTACGAGCAGAGCGCGAAGCGGCAGATGCACCTCACCCCCTCCTGGGTCAGCTGCATCCAGTACCGTAGCACGCCGTCCTAGAGCGCGCAACGCAGGTCAATAGTCCCAGACTGCGCAGCGCTTCGTTGCCAACGACCCCGTCGCTTCGCGTGGCAGGCCGTGGTCTCTTCATCGATTCCGTAACCGATAACGTCGAGTAGTCTTCAGCGTAGCCTGCGCCTGGCGGCGCGTTTTCGGGGTCACATCCCAGAGGGAACCCTGTTCCGCCCTCCAACGCACCTACCCTTCCTTGAAAAGGAAGGGAGAAAGAAGCGCACTTCCCTCACGGCGCCAGACGCTCGATAGCCCAGTCGGCGCCCTGCCTCCGATACCGCACGCGATCGTGCAAGCGGTTCGGGCGGCCCTGCCAAAACTCGAAGGAGTGGGGTGCGAGGCGGTAGCCGCCCCAGTGCGGCGGGCGGTGCGGATCGTCGCCGTGCGTGCGCGCCGCCTCCGCGAAGCGCGCCTCGATTGCTGCCCGGTCAGGCATGACCTCGCTCTGCGGCGAGGCCCATGCGGCGAGCCGGCTTCCGACCGGCCGGGTGACGTAGTACTGATCGGACTCTTGTGCCGTTACCTTCTCGATGCGCCCTTCTAGACGCACCTGCCGTTCGAGCTCCAACCAGAGGAACAGCAGACTCGCTTGCGGATTGTGCGTGAGCTCGCGCGCCTTGCGGCTGTCATAGTTTGTGTAGAACACGAAGCCGCGGCCGTCGTAGCCCTTGAGCAGCACCGTGCGCGCCGAGGGCTGGCCCGCCGCGTTGACCGTCGCGAGAATCATCGCAGTGGGCTCGCGCAGCTTGGCGCCCAGCACCTCGTCGAACCAGAGCGTGAACTGCTCGTAGGGGTCGCGCGCGACGCTCTTCTCGTCGAGGCCTTCGCCCGCGTAATCTCTGCGCAGGTCAGCGCTTTTCCGGGGCTTCGTCACAATTGGAGTGTAGCGCCAATCCCCATGCGGCGGGCAGTTGGGAACGCGGCCGCGCCACGCTGCATCCAATGGGTGAGAATGCGAGAAGGGTGCGGAGGCGCGAATGACCTTGGCGGTAACTCAGGTTTCTGCAACGTCGTTGTCCGACGCCGAGCTGGCCTCGCGCATCGAGCTTGGAGACACGCGTGCCTTCGAGCTCATCATGCGGCGCCACAACCGTTTGCTCTATCGCACTGCTCGCAGCATCCTCCGCGACGACGCGGAAGCGGAAGATTGCCTGCAGGAGGCCTACCTTCAGGCTTTCCGGTCGATGGCGCGTTTTCGGGCGGAAGCGAAGCTTTCCACATGGCTGACCCGCATTGTCATCAATCAGGCACTCGCCAAGTTGCGCCGAGACAAGACGCGAGGCGCCAGCGTATCGCTGGATAACGTGGTCGATATCGACGGTCGTGTCGACGGTGTCGAAGCAGCTCAATCCGGCCCGCCGCAGCCGGATGCGGCCGTGCTGGGCGAGGAGCTCCGCCGCCTACTCGAGCGGCATATTGATCAGCTGCCGACGGCGTTCAGGACCGTGTTCGTGCTGCGTGCCCTCGAGGAGTTGAGCGTGGAAGAGACCGCGGTAACGCTCGGCATCCCCGACGCTACGGTACGGACGCGCTTCTTCCGCGCACGGAGCCTGTTGCGAGAAACGCTCGAAGGCGAAGTCGACGCTGCTCTCGCTGACGCATTCGCCTTCGAGGGCGAGCGCTGCGACCGCATCGTCGCGGCCGTCCTGCATCGTCTGCGATCCGCGCTAGTCGCCGACCCCGGCGGCTAGCTTGCGGCCCGGCCTTCCGGCCGGCCACCGCCGGGTCGCGCCCCTCAACGCGAACTTGTACCGCTCGATTCGGGCGGCGGGCCCGGCTCATCCCCAGCAACC
>Ga0335084_10007187_pt1 | contig 11081 bp, 9 predicted proteins | sample Lox_Sample_44_FD_206721 | JGI IMG/M metagenome (GOLD analysis project Ga0335084, IMG submission 206721) | Soil microbial communities from Loxahatchee National Wildlife Refuge, Florida, United States - Lox_Sample_4.4 | ecosystem: Environmental > Terrestrial > Soil > Wetlands | place: USA: Florida...
TTCACGAGGAGTTTCACGTTCCCGAGGAGCCCGATGAAGCTGTTCTGGAACTCCTTCTCCGTCTCGGCCCGGACGGGCCACGGCGAGTTCTCGAAGGTGGCGTTGATCTGCGGGATCAGGCGCACGACGTCGGCCGCCGAATCGGCCTTGATCCAGATGTTCGTCGTCAGCCCCGCTCGCCGGGGCCAGCGCTCGTCGAGCACCTTCTGGTGGAAGAAGAGGATCGACTCGTCCTGCCCTTTGTAGATGGCGCGGATCGTGAACTCGTACGTCCCCGGCCAGATGTCTCCCTTGAGAGTCACCTTCTGGCCGAGCCGCCAGCCGTACTTCCGCGTCAGGAGCCGCCCCACGAGGGCGCCGCTCCGGTCGCGCTTCCAGTCGTCGGCCGAGCCCTCGACGATCTTCGCCTCGTCGAAGACGTCGAGGAGCACCTCGGGGTCGACCCCGAAGCGCTGGAAGATGTTGAAGGCCGAGAAGTCGACGTACTGTCCGCCGAACCAGTTGAACGGCGTGACGGCCTTCACGCCGGCGAGCTGGCGGATCTTCTCGACGTGCGTCGCCGGGAGGAAGTTCGCGATCGAGACCTTGTGCCGGACGGCGATCCGGTACATCCCGGCCCCCTCGGACGGATCGGCGTCCAGGGTGGCGAGGAGCGTCCCGAGGATGCAGATGACGAAGAACGGGAGAAGGATCGACCCGATCGTCAACGAGGAGCGCGTCCTCTTCCGGAAGAGGTTCTTGACGACGAGGGGGAGGTACTTCATCAGACGACTCGCCGCAGCCCGTCCACGATGGACCGGCGGGCCGACTGCACGGCCGGGACGACGCCCGCCACGACGCCGACGGAAATCGTGATGAAGAGGCCCATCGCGAGGACCTCCGGGAACAGGTCGAACGACGCCGCGAACCCGGACATCGGCGAGGCCATGAGCCCCGCCTTCAGGGCCGGCTCCGCGAGGACGAAGAGGAGGATCCCGAGCCCGCCGCCGATCAGGGCGAGGACGAGGCTCTCGGCGAGGACCATCCCGAGGATCGCCGGCTTCCCGAAGCCCAGCGCCCGGAGGACGGCGACCTCGGTCACCCGCTCGCGCGCCGCCATCGACATCGTGTTGGCCGCGATCAGGAAGATGACGAAGACGATGATCGTCGCGATCCCGTTGATCAGGAGCTTGACGTTCCCGAGCATCTGGACGAAACCCATCTGGAAGGCCTTCTCGCTCTCGGTCTTCGTCGGCGCCGAGGCGTTCTCGAACAGGGTGTCGATCTCGCGCGTCAGCCGCTCGGCCGCGGGGCCGTCCGCCGCCTTGACCCACACCGTGCCGACCTGTCCGGCGACGGAGGGGAGGGCCTCCTCGAGGTACTTCCGGTTGAAGAAGACCGAGCTGGCGTTCCCGTCCGGGAGCTGGTAGATCCCCCGGATCGTCAGCTCCAGCGTCACCGGGAAGATGTCGCCGACCAGGACGATCTTGTCGCCCAGCTTCCAGCCGAACTTCTTCACGAGGTTCTCGCCGACGACGGCGCCGGTCCGGTCGGCCAGCCATTCCTCCGTCGAGCCGGCGAGGATCTTCGCGTCGTCGAAGACCTGGAGGAAGGTCTCGGGCTCGACCGCGAAGCGGGGGAAGAAGTTCTTCGCCGACTGGTCGACGTACTTGCCGCCGAACCAGGTGAACTTCGTCGCGGCGACGACGCCCGGGAGCTGTCGGATCTTCTCGAAGTAGGCGACCGGGAGCGGGTTCCCGAGCGACACCTTGTGCCGCGTCACGGTCCGGAACATTCCGCGCGTGGCGCCCGGGTCGGGACGGTCGAGAGCCCGGAGAAACGTCCCCATCAGGTTGATGACGAGGAGCGGCAGGACGATCGAGACGACCGTCAGCGCCGTCCGCGTCTTCTTCCGGAAGACGTTCTTGAGAACGAGTGGAAGGAACTTCACCCCGGAAGCTCGGTGCCGGCCGCGGCCGCGATCGCGGCGGCCATCCCGACCTCCTTCTGACCGGCCGACGCCCGGATGTCCTCCTTGAGGACCCCCTTGTCGAGGTGGACGAGGCGGTGGGCCCGGGCCGCGGCGCGTGGGTCGTGCGTGACCATGACGATCGTCTTGCCGAACTCGTTGTTGAGCCGCTCGAGGAGGACGAGGATCTCCTCGGCGCTTTTCGAGTCGAGGTCGCCGGTCGGCTCGTCGGCCACGAGGAGCTTCGGGTCGGTGGCGAAAGCGCGTGCGATCGCGACGCGCTGTTCCTGGCCCCCGGAGAGCTGCCGCGGGTAGTGGTCCATCCGGTCGGCGAGGCCCACGATGGAAAGGGCCAGCTCCACCTGCTTGCGACGCCGCGCGCGGGAGAGATCCGTCAGGAGGAGCGGCAGCTCCACGTTCTCGAACGCCGTCAGGACGGGGACGAGGTTGTAGAGCTGGAAGATGAACCCGATGTTCCGGCTCCGCCACTTCGCGAGGGCCGCTTCGCCCATCCCGTGGATCTCCAGACCACCCACGACGATCCGGCCCGAGGTGGGCCGGTCGATTCCGGCGATCAGGTTCAGGAGGGTCGTCTTGCCGGAACCCGACGGCCCCATGAGGGCGATGAACTCTCCCTCGTCGACCGCGAGGTTCAGTCCCGTCAGGACGGTCAGCGACTGCGTGTCGCGCTGGTACGCCTTCACGAGGCTTTCGATCCGGATGAACGGCTCGGCCATGGGTTCTCCTTCGTCAGTCCTTCTTGACGCGGACCTTCTGGTCCGCGCGCCACGCCCGGACGCCGGCGGCGTCGGCGACGATCTCCTCGCCCCCGGCCGCGCCGGAGACGACCTCGATCTGGGAGCCCGCGGCCGCCCCGAGGCCGAGCGGCCTGAAGAGCGCCCGGTCGCCCTGGAGGAAGAGCGCTCCCTTCCGGCCGTCCACCTCGACGACGGAGGCCGCGGGGACCATGACCTTCGCCTTCTCCCCTTCGGCCGGCGCGGCCTTCGGGTCGAGGAAGACGACGCGGCACGACATTTCCGGAAGGACGCGCGCGTCACGGTCGAGGATCTCCACCTTGACCTTCACCGACCCCTTCTGCCGGTCGGCGGTCGGGACGATCTGCCGGAGTCGCGCCTTGTACGGGCGGTCGGGGTAGGCGTCGAGCGTCACCTGCGCGGACTGCCCGAGGGAGAGCTTGCCGAGGTTCTGCTCGTTGATGTCGGCTTCCATCTCCAGCGAGGCGAGATCGACGATGACGGCGAAGGTGGCGCCGGCCGAGCCGGCTCCACCGAAGCCCTGCGGGGCGACCGTTTCGCCGAGGAACGCCTTCTTCACCGTGACGACGCCGTCGATCGGCGCGTAGATCTCGGCGTTCTTGATCAGCTCCTCGGTGTACCGGACCTGCTGCTCGATGGAGACGATCTGCGCCGCCAGGGACCGGACCTGCGCGTCGGCGGTGTCGTACGCCTGCTGCGTCCCGATCTGGTCCTTGAGGAGCGCCTGGGCCCGGTCGCGGTCGCGCCCCGCGTTGTCCAGCTGGGCGAGGATCTGCTCCCGCGTGGCGATGTACTGCTTCTTCTGGGCCTCCAGCTCCTGCGACTCGAGCCGGGCCACGAGCTCGCCCTTCTTCACGCGCTGCCCTTCCTCCAGGTTCAGCCACGCGATCCGCCCGACCGACTTGGGGGAGATCTCGGCCTTCGACCGGGCCACGATGTAGCCCGAGGCGGTCAGGACGGTGGAGGCCTGCGTCGGCGTGACGAGGGCGATGCGCGTCGTCGTCACCTCCGTGGGGCGGAGGGTGACGCCGCCGCTCCGGCGCCCCCAGATCAGGAGGAGGGCGACGCCGGCCGCGAGGGCGGTGGCGACGGCGGCCCAGAGAAGGCGCCGGCCACGGGGAGGCTCGTCGCGGTCGATCCGGAGCGCGGAGAGATCGGCTGTCTTGTTGAGAGGTTCCATGCGGGAAAACGAGTCTACAGCGACACCCCGGGGGGCGGTTCAGTGCCTACTACGACGTGAAGATCGCCAGAGTTTTCAGCGGGCGCCGCGCCCGGCGGGGAGGGCGGTCTTCAGGGCGTCGAGGAACCGCTCGAGGTGCCGCCACTCCGTCCGGGCGCTTCCGATGGCCGCCCGGAGGACGATCCGGCCGCCCACGGCCGTGTGAGAGATGAAGCTCCGGCCGTCCGCATTGACCGCTTCCAGGATCCGCCGGTTCGCGGCGTCGGCCTCCTCGGGCGGGAGCCCCTCCGGGGCCCAGCGGAAGACGACGACCGAGAAGGGGGCCGGCGCGACGATCGAGATTCCGGGAATCTCCTCCAGCTCGTCCTTCAGCCGGCGGGCGAGAGCGAGGTGCTTGCGGACGATCGCCCGGACCCCTTCGGCGCCGAAGGCCCGGAGGGCCATCCACATCTTCAGGGCGCGGAAGCGCCGGCCGAGCTGGATGCCGTAGTCCATGTACTCGCGGACCTCTCCGGCCCGGTTCTCGGGCGTTTCGAGGTAGATCGGGACGACCGAGAAGGCCCGGCGGACGCGCTCCATCCGCCTGAAGAACAGCCCCGTGCATTCGAGGGGAACGAGCATCCACTTGTGCGGATTGAAGAGGAGCGAGTCGGCGCGCTCCCACCCGTCGAAGAGCGGACGCATCTCGGGAAGGGAGGCGGCCGAGCCGGCGTACGCCGCGTCGACGTGGAGCCAGATCTTCTCGCGCTCGCAGAGTCCGGCGATCGCCGCGCAGGGATCGACGCTCGTCACGCCGGTCGTGCCGACGGTTGCCACGACGGCCACCGGCACGCGCCCGGCCGCGCGGTCCTCCACGACGGCCTTCTCCAGCGCGTCCGGCCGCATCCGGAACGCCGCGTCGACGGGGATCTTCCTGAGGCCCGAGGTTCCGAAGCCGAGGACGACGCAGGCTTTGTCGATGGAAGAATGCGCCAGCTCCGAGGCATAGACGACGCCGGGCGGCCGGGCCGAAAGCCCGGTCTTCCGGAGGTCGGGGAAGGCCTGTTCGCGCGCGGCGACGAGCGCAATGAGAGAACCGCTCGAGGCCGTGTCGGCGAGCTGCCCGTCGAAGCCGTCCTTCCCGGCCGGGAGGCCGACGATCGAGAGGAGCCAGCGGACGACGACCTGCTCCAGCTCCGTGAGGACGGGGGAGGTCCGCCAGAGGATCCCGGTCTGGTTGTAGCCCGCGGCGAGGAAGTCCCCGACGACGGCCGGGGCGGAGCCGGTGTTCGCGAAGTAGGCGAGGTACCCGGGGTGCTGCCAGTGCGTCAGGTTCGGCTCGACGATCGCGTCGAGGTCGCGCTCGATCGCCTCCCATGGCTCGGGCTCCTCGGGAGGCTCGGGAGGGAGCGCGGCGATCACGGCGCCCGGCACCGTCCGCGCGAGGACCGGGCGCGACTCGAGGGTCTCGAAGTAGCGGGTCAGCCGCTCGACCGCGGCGGTCGCCATCTTCCGGAACTCGTCGGGAGCAAAGTCGCCGCTCATCCGGCCGAGTCTACGTCGGCCGCGTGCCCCTCACGGCTCGGCGACGACCGTCGCGCGGGCGATGCCGGTGTGGGTTTCGAGGAGGTCGGTGACGGAGACGGAGAGGTTCCACTTGCCGGGGGGGAGCGTCAGGGTCAGCGTCTTGACGGCCTGGCTCCCCGAGGCGGCGGCGTACTCCGCTCCGGTCATCGAGAGAAAGAGGTCCTCGGTGAAGGTGTCGCGCCCTTTTCCCTCGGCGGAGTCCGCCACGACGTCGACCCGCGTCGAGGCGACCATGGCGTCCTCCTCCGGAAGGAACCGGAGGTCGTCGTAGGGGATCAGGACGTCGAGCTTGTAGAGGTTCCGGCCCTGGATGGCCGGCGTCGGGCTCTTCCCCTTCCACGTCAGGGCGACGGCGATCGGCTTCAGGACCTGCCGGGCCGCGCCGGCTTGCTTCCCGTCGAGGTTCGATCGGAGACGCTGGCGGTCGGCCCCGGCAATGGCGGCCGGCGCCGCGGAGGCCGGGAGCTTCGGGCGGTACGCCGTGCGGGAGAGGGCGCGAGCGCCCGACCGTTTCACGCGGATCTCCACCTTGTACGACCGCCGCGGGTCGACGTCCGTCATCCGGAGGCCGAGCCGGTACGCGCCGGATGTCGATTCGGCGATCGTGGCCAGGGACGCGCCGAGATCGCCGGGCTGGAGGCGCGAGATGCCGCCGGTGACCGTGGCGAGGTTCGTGCCGGTCTCCTGCAGGTTCCTTCGCTCGCCCGACAGGGGGCGGGTCCGTTCGCCGCGCCCCTGCTCGGCCGTCGGCAGGTCGGTCGCCCGCGAGGGGTCGAGGAAATGGAGCGTGATCCCGGACGCGGCCAGCCACCTCGCGAAGTCGTCGTATTCGGCGAGGGGCGTGGCCGAGAGTCCGCCGGCGCCGGACCCCGGCAGCCCCGGCATGGCGGCGGCCGTCCGCGGGTCGCCGAAGGGGCTAGCGGTCGTTGCGGCCCGCGACGCGGCTTCGGCCGCATTGAGGAGGTTGAAGCCCGGATAGCGCTCGAACCCGCGCGAGACGAAGACGAGCGCCTTCCTGCCGTCGAGGTCGGCGAATTCCTGGCAGACGCCGCGGAGCCCCTGCAGCAGGTCGCGGACGCGGATCCGCTCCCCCTGGAGATACTGGCCGATCTGTCGCCAGGCCTCGGCGACGGGGCGCGCATCCTTCGTCGACCGATAAAGGTCGATCGCCTGGGCCAGGCCGTCGAGGAGCTGCCGCTCCACCTGCTGCCGGCCCTCGTACGAGTGCGGATTCTCGACACCCGCCGGGGACCCGGAGAGGGAAGAGCGGACCGACAGGGCCGCGTCGCGGGCCTCCTGGGCCGCGGCGGCCGCCATCGCCTCCAGCGCCGCGGTAACGCGGTCGAGCACCTCGTCCTCCCAGACGAGGGTCGCGGGACGCGCGAAGTACGACACGACCGAGAAGCGGACCGGCGCGGGGATGAGCCCCACGACCCGCTCGACGGCGGGAGCCGCCTCGCGGATCGCCGACTCCGGAAGCTGCTCGAGGTCGAAGAAGAAGAGGACGTGAGGCGCGGTCCCGATTCCGGGACGCGCGGGCGTCGTCGTTCCGCCCACGACCTCGGCGGGCGGGGCGCCGGCGGGGGGCGCGGCTGCGGCCCCGGCACGCGACGCCGCGGGCGGATCGAAGAACTCGATCGGCTGGAGGGTGCCGGCGATCCGGACCTCGAAATCCTCTTTCGTCAGGTCGGGAACGGGCCGGTCCTTCCCGTCGAGGACGAGAACGTCCAGCTCGAGGATGTCGACGTCGACCCGGGTGACGACCTGCCCGGGGCGCGCCGGGGTCGGCGTGGGCGGCGGCTGCTGCGCCGCGGCCGGGACGGCAACGAGCCCCGCGAGGAGCGCGGCCAGCGGCCGGCGAAGAGACGCGGTCAGGTCGGAATCTTCCCGCGGACCTTGGAGAGGGGACGGGTCGTTCCGGTCGGCTTGGCCCCTTCGGGAATGTTCAGCGGCCCGGTCTTCAGGTCCTCGCGGATGATCAGGTCGAGGAAGAGGGTCCGGACGCCGTCCTGTCCCTGCGCCTTGAAGGTGCGGCGGACCTCCTTCGGCGAAAGCGACACGCCGGTCATGGCCTTCAGGTACTGGCAGAAGACGATGGCCCGGGACCGGAAGGAGATGACGAGGATGAGGAACAGGACGACGGCGAAGCCGAGCGGCGCCACATCGACGAAAGTCTTCATCTCGAACAGGGAACTCACGTCGGGAAGCTTCACGCGCGCCTCCGCACCGGGGAAATCTTCGAAATAATCATACGCCCCCTCCGGGTGCGTCTGCTATTCCGGGGCGTGCGCTCCGCGCGGAATCTCCCGGAGCCGCGAAGCCCTTCCCCCCATCGACCACCGGAGCCAGTCGAGCGCGGCCCGGGCCCTCGCCGTGTCGCCGCAGGTGAAGAGGTCGACCGCCGCCTCCCCCCGCTCCGGCCACGTGTGGATCGTCAGGTGCGACTCGGAGATCACGGCCACGCCGCTGACCCCCTGCGGCTCCAGGCGGTGGAGGTGGAGGCCGAGAAGCGTCGCTCCCATCTGCTCGACGGTCGCCATCAGCAGGCGTTCCAGGAAGACGTCGTCGTCGAGGAGGGCGAACGGAACGCCGGCGATGTCGAGGAGAAGGTGGATGCCGAGCGGATGGGTCATGCGGGTTCCGGAAGGCCGAGCGCGCGGGCCGCGGCGCGGTTCTCGGGGCGGAGCCTCCAGATGAAGCCGTCGAGGACGTAATGCGTCGCCTGCGGCAGGGCGAGGAGCGGGACGATCAGGGCCAGGAGAAACGCCCCGGGGTCGAGGCCGGGCCCGGGAAAGATCGCACGGTTCTCGTGCCAGACGAGGCGGTCCCACCCCCACTCCTCGAGAAAGGCCACCGCGAAGAGCGGGAGGAGGAAGAACGCGGCGCTGCGGGCCCCGAAGTCGGCCAGGGACAGCGGCCTCCCTTCCGCGGCCCGCGTCGCCGCGCGCGCCCTTTCGGTGTAGAAGACGAGGCCGAAGTACGGAACGCCGTGGACGATGACGTTCGTCACGGTGAAGGCGTAGTCGGAGTTCAGGACGACGATGCCGCCGAACCACATCAGGACGGTCGAACCGACCACGAGGTGCTTCCCCCAGGAGACGGGGAGTCCGCGCCGGACGCGAGCCAGTTCCTTCACGAGCCAGCCGGCGAAGACACCCGCGTAGAGGACCATCGCGGCGAGGCTGGCCGCCGGGGGAAGCCCGCCGAGGAAGTCCCCCTTCAGGAACCATTGAAAGCGGCGCGGCTGATGCGCGTGCCAGAAGAGGAGCGGGACGAGCGTGGCGCCGTAGATCACGGCGACGTCGAGGAGGCGGGCGAGGCCGCCCTCCTCGCCGTTCTTCCGCCGGTAGAGCGCCACCCAGCCGTACTGCTGCCGGACGAAGTGGAAGACGGCGACGTACGCCAGGACGCGCCAGAAGAGGAGCGGCGAGATCGAGTAGAGGACGACGCCCGCCGCGTAGCAGGCGGCCGGGACGGCGAGAAAGAGGGGAGCGCGGCTCCGGAACTCCTCGCCGTCGGCGTAGACCCGCCAGCCGGTCGACCAGACATGCGCCACGTCGACGAAGACGACGGCCCCCACCCAGAGCCAGAGCGGCGCGTCCCCGTCCAGCTGACCCGTCCCGTGCCCGATCAGGAGGAGAAGGAGCGCGGCCGCCGTCGAGCCTCCGAAGAGGCCGAGGTCGACGCGTCGGGAGAAGAGCCACGGACCGGCCATGGGTCCGGCGATGTTATCGCCCGGACCCGCGGCGTGCCGGCGCCCCGCCCGGTTACTTGACGGGTCTCCAGCTCTTGTCCGGGTTGTAGCGCTCCATGGCGTAGAACGTCTCGAGCGTCTTCGGTCCGAGGTCCTTCTCGTAGACGATTCCGTCGTGGCTCACGATGAAGGTCATCACGCCGGTGACGAGGTAGTCGGCCGGCGCGGCGGCGAGGGCGAAGCCGCCGATCATCACGCCCTTCACGACGAAGTCGATCTCCCCGAGCGGCGCCGCGGGGCCCTGGCCCTTCAGGACCTTGAAGTAGTAGCCGTGGAACGGCGCGGACTTCTTCGTGTAGCCCTGGGCGATCGCGTCGGCGAGCTCTTCTCCCAGAGGCCCTCCCAGGGTCCCGTCCGGGTTCTTCCACACGAGGCCGTCCTGCTTGCCGGGGGTGGCGATGATCCTCTGCGCGTACTGGTTCACGCTGGAGCCGTCCCGCTTCTTCGAGGCGTACTCGTGCTGGGCCTCGACGAAGTTGCGGCAGGCCTCGATGGCGTCCAGCTCGTTCCTCCCGACCCGGCGGTAGAGGACCTCCCTCCGGCCCGCTTTCGAGTCGAAGAGCCACTTGCCACCCTTCCGGACGATCGGGATCGGCATCGGCCAGTCCCCTTCTCCGACCGAGAGGATTGCGAGGTTGGGGTTCTTCGCGTCGGGGACGACCTCGTTCTTCTCGCGGGCCTTGGCCGCGAACGTCTCGAGCTGGTTCCTGTCCTGAACCGGATCGGACGTGGCGACGAGGTCCGCGCCGTCCGGCCCGAGGATCGCCTTCAGAGCCGGCACGTCGTAGCTCGCAGCCGCCGCGATGAGCGCGTCGGCAGCCGCCTTCGGGGTGTCGAACGTCCGTTGGCGGACGGGGGCCGGGGACTTCGCGGCCGCCGGCGCTGCAGGTGCTGCAGGTTCAGTGGCGTCGAGAACGGGTGCGAAAAGAAGGGTGCAGACGATTCCTGTACCAAGCCAGCTCTTCATGACGCTCACCTCCGGCCTCCGCCGCCTCTCCCGCCGCCGCCGCCACCTCGGGAGCCCATGCTCGAGGAGCCGCGGGAGCTGCTCGCCCGGGCGCTGCCGCCGCTGTAGCCGCCGGAGCCCCCGCCGAAGGCGCCGGAGCTTCCGCCTCCGCCGCCACGACTCGCCGAGCTGGCGCTGGGGCTCGCTCCGCCTCCGCCGCCACGGCCCGCCGTGCTGGCGCCGGGGCTGGCCCCCGCTCCGGTACCGGGACTGCGGCTGCCGCTCTGGAAGGATCCCCCGCCGAGCGCCGACTGGCTTCCGGCTCCGGCCGAGCGGCTGCTGGCGCTGGGGCTGGCTCCGCGAGTCCCTTGCGAGCCGCCCTTCGACGCCCCGCCGTACTTGTTCGCCGTCGCCTGGTTCGAATAGGGCGTGCCGCCGCGGTGCTGGGAGTTGTGCTGCCAGTTGTTGCTGCCGCCTCCGCCCCGATTGATGTTCGTGTTCTTGTTGAAATTGTTGTTCACGTTGATGTTGACGTTGTTCCCGCCCCAGCCGCAGCCGCAGCAGGAGCCGCCCCAGACGGCGGCGCCGACCGCCATCCCGACGCCGAAAGAGATCAAGGCCCCGCCTGCGGGATAGGGCGGGTAGTAGACCGGCGGGTAAGGGTAGACGGGCGGCGGGTAGACGACCGTCGGATTGTAGGAAGGAACGTAGATGACCTCGGGGTTCGAGGGCTGGACGACGATGACCGTCTTGTCCTCGACGACCTGCGTCTCGACCTTCTGCTGCTCGTTCGTCTTCAGGGCGCCTTTGTCCTGCGCCTTCTTGCGCATCCGCTGGCAGGCGTCCATCACGTCGGCCTGCTGATCGAGGAAGGCGTCCCCGAGCTGCGTGGTCCACTGGATGTCGTCCGC
>Ga0335084_10007189_pt1 | contig 11080 bp, 12 predicted proteins | sample Lox_Sample_44_FD_206721 | JGI IMG/M metagenome (GOLD analysis project Ga0335084, IMG submission 206721) | Soil microbial communities from Loxahatchee National Wildlife Refuge, Florida, United States - Lox_Sample_4.4 | ecosystem: Environmental > Terrestrial > Soil > Wetlands | place: USA...
GGTCGGGGGGACTTGTTGATCGTAGGTGCAGATCTGGGCGGCTACCGCCATGCCAAATTCCATGACCCAACGCTCAACCAGCCATTGCGGATGCGCGGCAGACGCGGCTAGATCCGCAGCGGTCCGGAGGACGGCAGTCGGCGGTCGCACACCAGCAGTCGCCAACTTCCGCAGCACAGCGTTGACGAACGGCACTGCCGAACGCTTTCTGGCGTGTTTCACCAGTTCCACACTTTCATGGACCGCGGCGTGCTCCGGTACACGATCCAGAAACAACAATTGATACGCCGCCAAACGCAGAGATGTGAGCACCTCGGGATCAAGTTTGCTCAACTTCACGGACGATCGTTGGGCAATCTCGTTGTCCAGCACCGATCGCCAGCGAAGTACTCCCATGACCAGTTCGGTTGCAAGACCGTGATCGGCGGGAGACAGTTGAGCACAACTGGATGAATGTAATAGTTCGGAAGCGTGGGCATCCTCCCGTTCCACCCGTAGCAGAATTTCGAAGGCGGCGGCGCGCGAGGGGGAGACAGACATAAATACGGTTCTCAGTTCCCGGTTCCCAGTTCTCAGTTCGACTCACGGCCCCAGGAGTTCACCAGCTTGGGGATGGTAGCCGTGAATGAAATCGCGGACAGCCATGCGCTTCTTGCCCTCCGGCTGCACTTCGAGCAGATCGAGAGTTGTGCCGCTGCCACATCCCACCATCAGCCGACCAGCTTCAATGGCCAGTTGTCCTTCTGCGAGACGCTTCTCGAGTGGCTGTGCTGCCAAGATATTTAGAAGCTTGCTCCTGAAACTGGTAAAAGCTCCCGGCCAAGGCTGAAATCCACGCAGGCGATTGCAGATCTCGGAAGCGGTGCGGTGAAAATCGATGCGGCCATCTTCTTTCTTGAGGATTGGGGCCAAAGTTGCTTTGGAATGATCTTGGGGGAGTGCATGAATCGTTCCCGCCGCCAGCCCATTCAAAGTCTCAACCATCAAGTTCGCACCGAGCTCAGCTAGACGCGGTGCTAGCGTTTCCGCGGTATCTTCGGTTGCGATCGGGACTTCTTTTTGCAGCAGAATGTCTCCGGTATCCAGGCCGGCATCGATGCGCATGGTGGTCACTCCAGTCATCGATTCCCCGCGTGCAATGGCCCATTGAATCGGGGCAGCACCTCGATATTTCGGTAGCAAGGACGCATGCAGGTTGATATTGCCTAGTCGCGGCAGATGGAGCATCCAATCAGGAACCATCCGCCCGTAGCCCACCACAATGATGGCATCGGGCTTGATGGCTGCGAGCTGCGCGCGAAAGTCCTCGTTGTCTTTGATCTTCTCCGGCTGGTTCACCGGCAGACTCAGTTCGAGTGCGCGAGCTTTCACTGGGGACGGCGCCAGTACCAGCCCCCGTCCGCGAGGCCGGTCTGGCTGAGTCACCACCAGGCGCACCGCAAACCCGGCTTCCACCAGCTTCTCCAGAGTCGGGACAGCGAACCGTGGTGTGCCGCAAAAGACCAGGCTAAGAGATTGACTCATTGAATCATTGCGCCAATGATTCAATCACTCAATGATTCAATCTTCCGCGTTCTACCATTCCCCCGCTTTCACCAGTTTGCGGATCTTACGCTTCATCAAATCGCGCTTCAGCGCGCTGATATGGCTGATGTAGAGTTTTCCGTTCAGGTGATCGGTCTCGTGGAGAAAAGCCCGCGCCAGCAGGTCTTCCCCGGTCTTCTCAAACCATTTTCCGTTCACGTCCTGGGCACGAATGGTCACTTTCTTCGCGCGTGCGACCGGTTCGCGGAATTCGGGGATACTGAGACAGCCCTCCGGTTGGGTATGCTTGCCTTCGGTGTGGATGATCTCCGGGTTGGCCAGGACCAGCCTGGCCTCGGGGTCTTCTTTGAACGTAATGTCAATGACCGCCAGCCGCTTGGAAATTCCGATTTGTGGAGCGGCCAGGCCGACTCCGTGCGCCTGATACATAGACGCGAACATGTCTTCGACGAGTTTCTGCAGTTCGGCGTCAAAGACCGTGACTGGTTCCGCAGCTTTCTCCAAAACTGGGTTTCCAAACTTGACGATAGGATAGATCATCAGAAATTCTTCAACTGCTCCAGATAGCCCTCGAAGTTCCGCCGGGTTTCGCCCACAGAATCACCACCGAATTTCTCCAGTGCGCACTTTGCCAAGGTCAAAGCCACCATGGCTTCGCCGGCAACGCCCGCTGCCGGTACCACGCACACATCCGACCGTTCGTAGGCAGCTTTCACCGGCTCCCGGGTCGCAAAGTCCACCGACCGCAATGGGCGCCGCAACGTGGAAATCGGCTTGAGATAACCGCGCACTCGAATCTCCTCTCCGTTGGAGACGCCGCCTTCAATGCCTCCGGCATTGTTCTTGCTGCGAGTAAACCCGGCGAAAGCTTCAGACTTCTCGTAACTTATTTCATCATGCACTGCCGAACCAGGGGAAGCCGCGGCCCCAATTCCAGCACCAATTTCAACCGCCTTGACTGCTTGTAGCGACATAACAGCCGCCGCTAACAGCGCATCCAGGCGCTCATCCCACTGGGCGTAGGTGCCGAGTCCCGGCGGCACATTGTGGGCCACCACTTCGAAGACGCCGCCCACAGAGTCTCCCGTTTTGAGCGCCCGGTCGACCTCTTCCTTCATGTGTAGCTCAGTGTCAGCGTCCACGCAGTTGAGCAACACCTCTTCGCGTTCGTATAACGCCGCTATCCCGTCCCAGGCGATCTCCCCTTTGAGGGCTGTCCCGCCCACCGAGATTACATGGCTCAGCACTTCGATCCCCAGCTCTCGCAAGAACAATTTCGCCAAGCCCCCAATCGCCACGCGAGCGGCGGATTCGCGGGCCGAGGCCCTTTCCAACACATAGCGGGCTTCCGGAAAGTTGTACTTCAACGCCCCGGCGAGGTCGGCGTGTCCGGGCCGCGGCGAAGAGACAGGCTTGTGCTTGCTGGCATCGCCCTGCTCTACCGGCAGTGACTCCTGCCAGTTCTTCCAATCTTTGTTCTCCAGCAGAACGGCAATGGGCGAGCCAATGCTGATCCCATGACGCACACCGGAGAGGATGCGTGCGGTGTCGCGCTCGATCTTCATCCGGCCACCCCGGCCGTAGCCCTGCTGCCGCCGCCAGAGTTCCCGGTCCAGGAACTCTTGATCGACCTTCAAACCGGCGGGCATGCCGGAAAGGAAGGCCACGAGCGCCTCTCCATGAGATTCACCGGCAGTAAAGTAGCGCAGCATGAAATTTGGATTGTATCCGATCAGGCGGGCAAAACTCCGGGCCATTGCCGTCATCGGCAGTGTCTTGATTCGCCAGTCGGGGAAACCCAGGATGGGGCTCTTTGCGTCCTTCGCGATCCTTTGCGTACTTCGCGGTTAACGTTTTTGACCGCAAAGCACGCAGAGACTTCGCAAAGATCGCAAAGAAGACCTCCGATTGGACCACGACATTGTCCATCAATTTTGCGAGCGGCGTGAGGAAAACGATTTGTCACTTCGTGCCGTTGGGGAAGACTAGGATCTTGCTCGACTCTCCCGTTTTCAGCCGCTCCATGCCCTTGGTGAAGTCCTTCATCGCGATCCGGTCGGTAATCACCGGGTGCAAGTCCAGCTTGCCGTTCTTGAGCAGCGCGGTCATCTGGTACCAGGTCTGGAACATCCGCCGGCCACTGATGCCCTGAACGGTAATGCCTTTGAAAATGATGTCTTCGGAGAAGTTCAGGGAGATCGGCTTGGAGGTCAAACCCAGAAGGGAGATACGTCCGCCACGGCGCACGATGTCAAACGCTGTTCGGATGGCACTGGGATGACCAGCCATTTCGAGTACCACATCTACGCCAAGACCGCCTGTCCGTTCCATGATGATCGAGGCGGCGTTCTCCTTGGTAGGATCGATGGTGAGATCGGCTTTCATCTGCTTGGCGATTTTTCGCCGGTGCTCGTTCACCTCAATGGCATAAACCTGAGCCGCACCTACCGCCCGTGCCACCGCGATGGAGAACAGCCCGATCGGACCGCATCCGGTCACGGCTACGGTCTTAGCGGCAATCTCCCCGGCCAGAACGGTGTGTACAGCGTTGCCCAGCGGGTCGAGAATCGACGCATACTCCTGGGGGATTGCCGGATCCAACTTCCAGATATTGGACTCGGGGATGACCACATATTCGGCAAATGCCCCATCGGTGTCCACTCCGATGATCTTCACGTTCTGACAAATGTGGGCCTCGCCGGTACGGCACTGCAGGCACTTGCCGCAAGCGACGTGCATCTCGGCGGAGACAAAGTCCCCTTCCTTGACGCTGGTCACTTCATCGCCGAAGGCCACCACCTCGCCGCAGAACTCATGCCCGGGAATGAGTGGAGGGTGAATTCTTTTCTGGGCCCAGCGATCCCATTCATAAATGTGCAGGTCGGTGCCGCAGATCGACGCGACCTTGACTTTGACCAGAACGTCGGTGCGCCCAAAGGCGGGGACCTTGACTTCGCGAACTTCCGCACCTGGAGCAGCTTTGGGCTTGACCACCGCCAGCATCGTATTAGGCATATGAGACCTGATGAGTCCGGACTTGGATGGCAAAACGAGTCATTCTAGCACTGTCTGCACCCAGGCAGCGCCGCATTGACAGTTAGCCCATCCGGAGCTTTGAAAGCCGCCGATCTTCGCAGATCGCCGCTGATCTAAACTAACAAATCAAGAGACCCAGCGCGCGTGGCGTAATCTGCAACGCGAGAGGCAGTTACTGACTTCACGAAAGGGGTCGAGGAGTCCCCGGGTTGCGTTCGGCCAGCTTGCGGTTGATTTCCTCCGACTTCCCGCGAGGAACGCTCAGAGATTTCCACTCCTTGGAACGCAGATGTTTGGCAACAAAAACAATCTGCCCAACGTGATAGGCATAGTGGGCCAGTTGCCGGTTGATGGCCTGCAACACGGTATGCGGCTCACTCCGGATGGTCACCGTGCGCATCACGTCCTCCGGCTTCAGCGCTTCGATGGCTGAAAACACCCGCGACCAGCCATCTTCCCACCAACGCATCAGCTCTGCACGCCCCGGCGTGGAGTTCATCTCGAACTCCTCGTCGCGATGACGGTCCGGCTTCTCGCCATCGGTCGTCAGGAAATCGGTGAAACGCGAGCGCATGTTGCCGGCAAGATGCTTGATGACGATGGCCACAGAATTGGCTTCCGGGTCGAGCGATACGAAAAGCTCTTCGTCCTTGAGTTGAGCGATAGCTCCTTCGCCTAAGCGTTTGTAACCTCGAAACTGGCGGCGGGCTTCGTCGAGGTAGTGTGCCGCGAGGTCGGTATCCATCAACGCCCCCTAGAACTATGTTCTTCCCTGCCTTTTATTGGATCCTGCAGCCTGGTCCGTGGATTCTTTGCGGTGGTCGCGCTCCGGCTCGGAATGCGATCGAATTATTCTCCCCACCCCCCACCACCCGGCGTTTCAATTCGGATCCGCTCGCCTGGTCGCAGCCGGGTATTGAACTTGCCCGGCATCTCCTGCGACGATCCGTCGACGCGGATGACCGACGCTTTCCCCCGCGCTCCGGCTCCTCCACCACTCAGCCCATAGGGCGCATGGGTACGTCTTTCCGCTAACAGCGTAACCTCGGCATCGGTCAGCACTTCGATTTCACGGACAATGCCATCCCCGCCGCGATGACGGCCCTCACCTCCGCTGTCCGGCCGCAGAGAATACTGCCGCACCCGCAAAGGATATGCATATTCCAGTGCTTCTGCCGGTGTGTTCAGCGAATTTGTCATATGGGTGTGGACTCCCGATACTCCGGTCTTGGTTGGACGTGCCCCCATCCCACCCGCGACGGTCTCGTAATAGGCAAACGGTTCCTGAGTTCGTGGATCGATTCCGCCGATTGTCAGGTTGTTCATGGTCCCCGACGCGGCGGCGGGAATGCGGTCGGGAACGGCTTGCGCCAGCGCTCGCAAAAGCACATCCACGATGCGTTGTGAGGTCTCCACGTTGCCACCGGCGACTGCTGCCGGAGGCCGCGCGTTCACCACAGTGCCCTCAGGAGCGATGACCTGGATGGGACGCATCAGCCCGGCGGTGGCAGGAACGTTTTCCGCCAGCAGGCAGCGGAACACGTAGAAACAAGCAGAGTAGGTGATGGCTTCGACCGCATTTACGCTGCCCCCGACTTGTTGATCTGTCCCGGTGAAGTCAACGGTGACGATGTGGCGCGGGTGCCCTCGCCCGCGAGCCCCGGCTGAGGCAGAGACCCGTACCCGCACGGGCTGTACAACGTTCACCGTGACCGCGATTCTTACCGGCCTATCGGTCATCCCGTCGTTGTCCAGAAAGTCTTCCGCTCGATAGGTGCCGCGTGGCACATTGGCCAGAAAGGCACGCATCATTTCCTCGGAGTAGTCGAGCAACTGACCCGCGGCCTTGTGGACGTGCTCCGGCCCGTACCGTTGGCAAATTTCGTGGAGACGTTCCGCCCCGATGTGGCATGCGGCGGTCTGGGCGCCCAAGTCACCCTCACGCTCCACGGGAGTCCGGACATTGTTTAACAGAAGCGCGAGAACATCCCGCTGCATATTCCCGGCGCGCAGGATTTTTACCGGAGGAATGCGAAGGCCTTCCTGGTAGATTTCCCGGCAGAGACCCATCGAGCCCGGGTAGGCGCCTCCGATGTCGGCGTGATGCGCGCGTGAGGCCACATAGAAGTCGGGTGCCGTCTTGGCCCGCGAGCGTGAGCGCCCATGCCACACGTAGACGGGAGCTACCAAGGTGATGTCGGGCAGATGGGTCCCACCGCGAAACGGATCGTTCAACATGGCCACGTCGCCCGGCATGAGTTCCAGATCGTTGAACACGGCCGCCACCGACATCGGCATGGAGCCCAGGTGGACAGGCATGTGATCGCCCATGGCAATCACTTGTCCATCGGAATCAAACACGGCGCAAGAGTAGTCACGCCGCTCTTTGATGTTTGGAGAAAAAGCCGTGCGACGCAGTGCCGCACCCATTTCCTCGGCAACCGAATGGAAAATATTCTTAAAGATTTCGAGCTCGATAGGATCGCGCGCCATCGGAAGAATCAAAGTCTACGACAGCTTCCGCTGATTGGTCGCCTCAAAGACAAACCTCCCGGCGAAGAATTGTGTTGACATTGGATGTAATACCCCGCAATATCTTGGGGTGAGAGCGCCAATCCTACTACGATTGGATGGCGTTTGAAGAATTAGGACCCTGTTCGAGGCTTACAAGGGAAAATCGTTCACGGAGGAAACTTCATGGCGCCAAAGAAAAAGGCTGCGAAGAAGAAAAAGAAACACTAACCGCTAGCGAGGAAAGCCCTCGCACGGAATCGTAATTTCGGAAGCCCCCGAGAGAAGCACCTCTTGTGGGGCTTTTTTCATGTGGCATGCGTGCCGCTGCCTTCGGACATCCTGAGGCTCCGCACGATCCTGTCGGCAATGCCCAGTCCACCTCCCGCCGCCAGACTGGAAGCCAGAGTCTGCATCCCCAGGTAGTGGTAATGGTCGGACCCGGCCCCAATCATCTTGCCTGGCATAGCGGAAAAGCTTTGCTCGAGAGAACCTAACAGCGTGTTAAGCAATACGGCTTCGAACTCCTGTGCCGCGCGCACAATTTTCTGTGTAGGCGGCGTGAGGTGAGGCGCAGAAATAGAACTCGGCAGTGGTGATACTGGACTCATCAGATCACCTCCAGATCGGCCTGGAGGGCGCCCGCTGCTTTGATCGCCTGCAGAATCGCGATGACGTCGCGCGAGGTCGCTCCAATTTTCTGCAGTCCGTTGACCAACTGCTCCACGCTGGCGCCTTCGCTGAGTTCGATACGCCGGGCGGGAGTCTCTTCTGTTTTCACGGTCTGCTCGGGTACAACTTCCGTCTTGCCCCGCGAGAAGGGGGTGGGCTGGGAAACCGCAAGTTCGGTTGCCACCTCGATGGAAAAGTTGCCATGGAGAATCGAGACCGCTCCCAAGCGGACTTCTTTGCCCATCACGACCGTGCCGGTACGCTCGTTGACCACGACCCGGGCGCGGTGCCGGACCTCCACCATAACGCTCTCGACCCGCGCCAGGAGAGCCGGAAGATTCTTACCTCCCGTGGCCGCTGCGTCAATGTCCACTCTGCGGCTGTCCACGGCGGTCGCGATTTGCCGCTCCAGTTCGCGGTTGATGGCCGCGGCAACTTCTTCGGCGGTGACGAAGTCGGGTTCATTCAGGAGCAGGGACAACCGGGGTAGACTGTGCAGGTCGAGCGAACTGTCCCGCTCAACCATGGCCCCACCCGGAATGCGGCCCACGGTCGGATGATTCACCTGCTTTGAGTTCCCCGAGTTCCCGGCGGTATAACCACCAATCGTGACTGGCCCCTGCGCCGCCGCGTAGACCTTGCCATCGGCTCCGTAGAGAGGCGTGAGCAACAGCATCCCGCCCTCCAGGCTCCTGGCATCTCCCACCGAGGAGACCGTAACATCCAGCCGTGTTCCCGGCGTCGCGAATGGGGGCAGCGTAGCGGTTACAAAGACGGCAGCGACATTGTTGACTTTGACTGTGCCGGGCGGAATCTGCACCCCCATGTGCTGCAGAACATTGGCCAGGGTTTGGGTGGTGAACACTGTCTGCTGCCGGTCACCAGTCCCTTTCAAGCCCGCGATCATGCCGTAACCGAGCACCGGGTTATCGCGTATTCCTTCGATGGAGGCCACGTCCCGAATCAGTGCTTTGTGCACGGTGTCTTGCGCGGCAAGGTACGTTCTTCCCGCCAGCGCAACGAACAACAGCGTAGTGAGGATCCGTTTCATAACCCTTCCTTCTAGGACAGTAGTACCAGCACCGACGCGGCCAGGCTGGCGGCCAGCAACAGGTCCAGCAGGAACGACGGCATGGGGACCAGCATCACGAAGACCAAGGCCACGGCACCCACGGGTACGGCCCACTCCACCAGGGGATTGCGGGCCAGCACCGCCGAGTTCTGGCTTTCCGGCATGAATTAAGCTGCTCCCGCCGGGGCGCGTTGGGCGCGTTCCTGCGCCCGGTAGATCGCGGCCAAGACCGCCGCCACCACCGCATAGAGCTTGAGGTGTCCGATCTCAACCGCGCGATAGCCTCCTGCTTGATCTGCTGCGCCAGCAAATTGCGCCCCTTGGCGACCACCGTCGGCGCCGCCAGTTGCGGCCCGTACTCGAGCGCCACGACAAACTCGCCGGGATTGGTGCCGCAGGAAGTGAAACACCACCAGGAGTCGCGCGAACGGGGTCATCGCCAGCAACAAGGCCGGCAAAAGCGTCAGCAGCGTAAGCAGTACGACGATGTTCCAGGGCACCGATCCGCTGGCAACCCCGGGTCCGGTCCAGGGTAGTCCGGGCGCGGCGTGCGCTGGCCGCGCCATCGCCCCGGCAACCGGGGCAATGACCAATCCCAGGGCGACCACCACCATTGCGGGCCGTAGCCTCCGGCGCTTCATGGTTGCTGTTCTTCCCGGCTCATTTTTGAGCTGAGCTCTTCGTCCCCCGCGCCTGGAAGTGTGGCCAGCATGACCAGCGAATTGCCGGTGCCGCCGACCAGAAACTTCTGGCGCCCGACCTCTATCACGCTCAGGAATCGCCGCTCTCCCAGCGACAGGTTCTCGCACAATCGCAACTGGCGATGCGGCCGGCGGCACCACGATCGGCCCAAGGCAACCAGCCAGCGAGCCAGCCTTTTCCATCGGTTTCGATCGGTGGCGGCTGCGCCATTCTTGCCCATCATGATTGCCTCGCCCCTTTCCTCTCACACCAGTTCAGTCAGGCGCACCGCCAAGTGGTCGCCGACCACCTCGAATTCCCCGCTGGCGATCACCTTGCCGTTCACCCGCAACGGGACGTCGGTTCCCACCCGCCAGTGCGAATTAATCACGGTGCGCGGCTGCAGCCGCAGCAGATCGGCGACCCGGAAACCCGGCAGCGGCATGTCTAGGCTCAACCGGCAGGACAGGGTGAGCGCTTGCGCCCAGGCATCCGCATCCGTGGTGAATTCGTTTTCGCTCTTTGCTGTTGCAGGCGACGCCATACCCAGTACCGAACCTCAAGGCCGAAGCCGAGCCCCGACGCATCTCGCCCATCACCCGGCGAAAAACCTGATGAGCAAACGGAGACGCGCTTACTCAGGCTTCGGTCAAGGAAATCGAAAGCAAGTGGCGTGCCGCGCACGAGACCAAAGGTGCGCCCTGGAATTTGTTGTCACGACTTGAGATGAACCACGGGAACTGGTTCAGATTCGCCGCTCCACGCAGCCAAACCGGGGAAGGTTAGGAATGTTTCATTAGGGGATACTCAGCATTGAGGCCGGGCCGGCTGAAGGGGGCCCGCTCTAAGCTGCGGATTTTTCAGGTGGCCGGGGTGGCCAGTGCAAAGAACTGTTATCGCGCCACGCTGATCAACGGCTTGTCGGGCAGCAGGACTTCTCCAATTTCTACTGCTGGGACTCCGGCCGCGTTCAGGGCTCGCGACAGTTCGGCAGAATCCTCGGTGACGACGGAAATCAGCAACCCGCCCGCAGTTTGTGGATCGAAGAGAATCGTTTTGATCTTGTCGCTGATCCCATCTTCGTAAGCGACCACGCACTCGGCGAACTCGCGGTTCGCCTTCAGACCTCCGGGGATGTGACCAGCCCGAACGCAGTCTAGCGCCCCCTCGAGAAGGGGGATCCGCGAGGCGTGGAAGCGCAGCGAGACATGCGAGGCCAGAGCAATTTCTCGGGCGTGGCCAATCAGGCCGAAACCGGTGACGTCGGTCATGGCGTGCACGGCAAAGGCTGCGGAGCGTCGCTCCGCTTGGACGAGCGAGACGCCCGTCCCCACACGGCCGGTGGTGATCACTTCGGCGGCTGTCTTATTCAGCGTCGTCATCGAAGCCACGGCACCATCAATCCATACCGGTTTCGCGACGCCCTTTTTGATCGCGGTGGAGATCACACCCGTCCCTAGCGATTTGGTGAACAACAGACGGTCTCCCGGTTTGGCTCCGCCATTGGTCAACACTTTGCTCGGGTCAATCACTCCAGTGACGGAATACCCGAACTTGGTTTCA
>Ga0335084_10007190_pt1 | contig 11078 bp, 10 predicted proteins | sample Lox_Sample_44_FD_206721 | JGI IMG/M metagenome (GOLD analysis project Ga0335084, IMG submission 206721) | Soil microbial communities from Loxahatchee National Wildlife Refuge, Florida, United States - Lox_Sample_4.4 | ecosystem: Environmental > Terrestrial > Soil > Wetlands | place: USA...
CTGCGCCCACACGAACATCGTCGCTTTCGGCTTCGCCACCGGCCAGCCGATGCGGTTGAGACCGTCGACGAGGACGTCGCGGCGCTCCTGGTAGCGCCGGCGAATGTGTTCCACTTCATCCTGCGGGCCGTTCATCGCATGGATCGCGGCGATCTGGATGGGCTGGAACATGCCGTAGTCGAGGTAGCTCTTGATGCGCGCCAGGGCGCCGATCATCGCCGCATTGCCGACCGCGAAGCCGACGCGCCAGCCCGGCATGTTGTAGCTCTTCGACAACGTGAAGAACTCCACCCCCACTTCCTTGGCGCCGCGCACCTGCAGAAAGCTCGGGGCTTCGTAGCCGTCGAAGCAGAGATCTGCATAGGCGAGGTCGTGGATGACCAGCAGCGAGTGCTCGCGCGCGAAGTCGACGATCTTTTCGAAGAAGTGGAGGTCGACGACCTCCGTCGTCGGATTCGCTGGGAAGTTGAGGATCAGCAGCTTCGGCCGTGGCCAGGTCTGCTTCACGGCGCTGACAAGATGCTCAAAGAAGTCTTCGCCCGGAATCAACGGGATGCTGCGCAGGTCGCCGCCGGCAATGATCACCGAATATTGATGGATGGGGTACGTTGGGCTTGGGCAGAGGACCACGTCTCCCGGCCCGAGAATCGCCAGCGCCAGGTGACCGAGTCCTTCCTTCGAGCCGATGGTGGCAATCGCTTCGCTGTCCGGGTCGAGGTCGATATCGTAGCGCCGCTTGTACCAAGCAGTGATCGCGAGGCGCAGCTTGTAGATGCCTTTGGAGACGGAGTAGCGGTGATTGACCGGCTTCGAGGCGGCTTCGATGAGCTTGGCGACCACGTGCGGCGGCGTGGCGCCGTCGGGATTGCCCATGCCGAAGTCGATGATGTCCTCACCCGCGCGCCGCGCTTTCTGCCGGAGGTCGCCGATGATGTTGAAGACGTAGGGTGGGAGACGCTTGATGCGCGGAAAATCCGTTGAGTCCATGGCCTCGCTTTGCGCCCGGGCTGCGCTGCAAGCGCCGCTCCAGCCGGCGAGCCCTTCAGCGCAACGCGAACGCGAAATTTTGTCGCATCGTAGAGCATTTATTCCACCGACGCAAATTTCATCGTTCCACGACGGTGGGCATGGGCGAACTAGCTCACGGCAGCGACAGGCCGGGCGCTTTGTAGAGTAAGGTCGAGTGAAACACGCTACCCTCGCCACTGCGAACCAGGGCGCGAATCTCCGCGGGCGCTTCGGCCGCCTGTGCCTGGGTGAGGAAGTCCTGCAACGCCGCCTCGTCCTCGAAGCCGAAGACGGTTACCAATTGCCGCCGTCCGACAGCGCGGTTCACGAAGGTTTGCAAGCTGACGAACCCGGTGAAGTTGTTCAAGTCGTCCATGCCGGACTGGCCGAACCAGTCGTCGAAGGCCTTGAGCTGCTGCGGCGATACCTCATTGACCTCGACGAGGAAGACCGCCGCGGCCGGCGTGGGTGCCGCGACTCCGGCAGCCATCGCCGGCGGGTTCAGATGGTGCGCATGGAGAGTCGGGTCTCCACCTGCGCTCAAGCTCTGCAGATAGGCTACAAGGTTGGCCAGCTGCGCGAGCGTCATGTCGGGATATGCGGGCATGACGGAGCGCCCGTCGGGGCCGATATAGCCCGGACCATCCACGAGCACTGCGTTCGGGTTCAGAATGGACTCGGCGAAGTATTCTGCGGGGTGATGACTGCCCATTCCGCTGAGGTCGGGACCGGGCTGCTTCTCGCCCGCAGCCAGTGCGGGAAAGCTTTCGTCGCGAACCACGTGGCAGGTGTAGCAACCAAAGTCCACAAACGCCCGGCGGCCGGCCGCGGCGTCGCCCCGCGGAGGTGAGAACCTCCATCCCCCCGGCACGCCGCCCGATTGATGAAGCGCCTCCATTGTAATCGGCTGTGCCGCGGACGGTGGTGCCGTCGCCGGCCGACAGCCGCAGAAGGCGAAGGCTACCAGCGCCATCTCTACTACTGACAGCCGCAACCGTCTCCTCATGGCCGCCACGCCGGCATGGTCAGGCTTTGTGGCCTATTCCACCAGTACGGTCAAGGAGAGGGCTACAAAACCAGAAACAGCACAATGAGCAGCAGTGTCAGGTCCGAAGCCGTTATTGTGCCATCGCCATCTATGTCGGCGCCGCACACAGCACCGGCTTGTCCCCATGCAAGATTCACCATTGCAGTGAAGTCAGCTGCCGTTGCGGCACCATCGCAGTTGGCGTCGGCTACCACAGGGATTGGCGTTGGTGTTGGCGTCGCCGTGTACGTAGCAGTGGGCGTTGCCGTCTGCGTCGGGGACGGAGGTGGCGTTGAGGTCAATGTCGCACTGGGCGTCGCGGGTGCGCTCGCCGTGAGCGTGGGTGTCGCTTCCTGTGCATTGGAAAATTCCAGTGCGTAGACCGGCGACTGGGAAAACCCACGGGCGCTCGTCGTGACTCTGAACGACACCCGATAGGTGCCAGTCACGCCATCCGGCAGCAACAGTTGCCACTCCGGGTGGACATGATCGCCAGGGATGCGCGTCGTCGTTCCGACGACCGTGGAGTCACCCGCTGCCTTGAGCGTGACGCTGCCGAACTTGATCGACAGCCCAGCGTCGATGGATACGACTTGCATGCTGAAGGGCGTACCGCTCTTCAGAGCGAAGAGGTCGAGGTCCGGCGCATCTTCCTGCAGCCACTCGAAGCCCGGGAAGACGGACGTAGACAGCGTCAGCCCACCGATGCTCACTGTTGAGGTGACCGGGTTCAGCGTCGCAAAATCGTAGCTCAAGCCCAATGCCCCACCGTTCGCTGCCGTCGAGCCGAGGAGCATCTCCGCCCCGTGTGCATATGCCCCGTGCGGAGACAACACGGTGAGGGCAATGCTCGTCGCCACCAACACTAGAAAGCGAACACGGTCGCGGCGCGGGGCGGTGTCGGAGTGCGCCGATGGCGCACCCCGACGTTTCGACCTCAGTCTGAACCAGTAAGGAACAGGCATGGGAAGTAGGTATCGAGTGTCTGCCCGCCCTGTGAGGCGCGTGCGGTAAACGCCGCCAGTTGCGTCCGCCCCAGCCCATACGCCGCCGCGACCATCTCCTGCGCGCGACAGCTGACGAGGCCCAGATGTTGATGCACATCGTCGTCGGTGGCCAGCCCGGAGCCTGCCGATCCACACGCCTTCTGAATGTTCTTGAGCGCGGCTGCCTGTGCGGCCGCAATCTTGCCGAGCAACGTTCCGGAATCCGATCCGGTTCCTGCAGCATCGGCACACGCCTTTTCCGCTGCGGCCTGCACTGCCGCGAGGTTGCTGGGCGGCGTCGTCAGTGCCGCCTTGGCCTCGTACACCTGCACCTTGTCGAGGCAGGCGCTCAGCAGGTCATGGGTTTTGCTTGCGAACTTCGCGCCCTCCTTGGAGGCCTTGGACAAGCACTTCACGTTCTTGCTGTCGTATGCCGTGGTGTCGTAATCGGGTAGCGGCAGCGGCCCGTTCGAGACCTTCAACGTGTAGACATCCGATGGTGCGTAGGTGACCGGTCCGCTAGACGTGAGCATGAACGAGATTGTGCCCTCGCCGTACTCTCCCTCGGGCAGCGTCAACTGCAGCTGGTATTCTGGATGCGTGTGCGGAAAGGGCACCGTGCCCAGCGAGACCGAATCGCCGACGGCTGCCAGCGATGTGGTGCCGATCTTCATCGCTGTTTTCCCCGCGTCGATGGCGGTGATTGTCAGTGTAAGCTGTGTTCCTGTGGCGAGCACGAACGCCCCGTCAGCGGGCTCGTCGGCTGCCAGCATATCGAACGCCGGGATGATCCCGGTGTACAGGCTGACGGGCCCGAGGCTTGCGCTGAAGCCAAGGCGCCCCACCGTATCGAAGTCGTACTCGACCTTGAGCTGGCCGCCACCGCTGGCAGTCGACTCGACCAACAAATCTGCGCTCCCGTGCGCCAGCACCGTCACCGGGCTGGCCATCAGGAACACTACGACACAACAGCGAAGAATGCGTTGCATTCGTCCCTCCTCGGTGGGCCAACATGTCTCGCCCACCCTTCCGTGCTGAAGCGTGATGGTGCGTGCTGCGACCGACGTGTGCCGGTCGCTACCTCATGACCACCAACAGCCGGGTTGGGGGACGTAGGGGAGGATCGACGTGCGCGTCGAGGCAGCGCCCCGGCAACGACACACCGCCGTTCAGGTGCGACGGGACGCGTTCTGCCTGTGCTAGCTGGGGCAGGAGGGCGGGTTGTTCCAACGTCAGCGCGCTGTCCGGATCCTGCCCACACGAGGTGCAATACAGCCCGGGCTCCCTGGGCACGCGCCGTTCGGCACGCGACGCCGCCGCGCCGCAGTGACAGCGCGCGCGCTTCGCATGCATAGGACAGTTGGCCGGGCAGTGTCGGGTGCACGCCGGTTCTGCCGCAGCCGTAACGCGGCTGGCGCTGACGGCGCAGACTACCAACAACAGCAACACGATCACACGGACGTTGCGCTGTCGTCGTGCCGGCATGGGAACTGGACTCTACGACCCGCAGCCCTTCAACGCCGCTTCTACCGCAGCGATCAGCTCATTGATCGCCACCGCGCCGTCGCCGCTGGGGTCGCCAGTGACGCAGGCCGCCAGCGGCGCGCCTTCCAAGCTGATGTCGACGGCAGTGATCAGCTCGTTGACCGTCACTGTGCCATCGAGATCACAGTCTCCTGTACAGAACGTACCGGCGAACGGATCGCTGAAGTGGGGGTTGGTGATGAAGTCGGTATCCGTGAGGCTCTTGAGGAAGTTCAGGACGTCCTCCTTCTCCTGATCCGTCAGCGTGAAGCCACGAATGAAACCGCTCTTGAAAGGGTTCGTGCTACCGTCGCCGGCGTATGGGCCGTCGGTGATCAGACGCCCACCGCGGCCGTAGTGGTCGACGAGGACGCCCTCGAGTGTGGCGATGCTGCCGTCGTGCATGTACGGTGCGGTCAGCTCGATGTTGCGCAGCGTCGGCGCCTTGAAGCTGCCCATATCCTGCGGCGTCTGCGTGAAGAAGAAGATGCCGGTGTTGTCTGGCGGGTAGGCGCCATGGCCGTCGATGTTGTAGAGGCCGTTGTTGTGGAACTGGATCTCCGGCGTCAGCTTGCCGTCATGCGTCTCCGAGTCGACGAAGTTGTAGCCGCCGTGACAGTGGAAGCACTCGAGCCGCTCGGAGAAGAACAGCCGCCCGCCGTCGTAAGCCGAGCGCGATATGGCGTTGTCGTCGAGGCCATTGATGTAACGGTCGTACGGTGCATTGCCGGAGATGAGCGTGCGCACGAACGACGTCAGCGCCTTGACCAGGTTGTCGAGCGTAAAGGGGGCGGCGTCATCCGGATACGCTTCGGCGAACAGGCGTTGGTAGCGCGCGTCCGCGCTGAAGCGCTCCAACAGCGTTGCCTGGTCCATGCTCCCGAGCCCGAGCTCGACTGGGTTGTCGCCGAACATCGGCACCAGCGCTTGTTTCTCGAGGGTGACGAGCAGCGGGTTCGCCCAGGCGAAGGTCGCGTTGTACGCCACGTTCGTGAGGCTCATCGAACTGCGCGGGTGCAGCTGCCCGGTCGAGCCGATGGCGTGTTCGTAGCCATCGGTGAACGCCAACTCCTGCTTGTGGCACGAGGCACAGGCGTACGTCTCGTTGCCTGACAGGCGCGTGTCGTAGAAGATGAAGCGCCCCAAGGCGACCTTCTCGTTACTCATGGGATTGTCGTCGGGTACGCTCGGCTGCGGAAAGCCCACGGGCAGATTCCACTGGTACGCCCCCGCCGCAGCACCGCGTTCCGCCGAACACACCAAGAAGGCGGCCACACCGACGAGTGCGCACGCCATTCTTTGGAAACCGCTCGACACGCGTCACTCCACGCGGAAGAACTTTTGCGTTGCCGGACTCGGCGTGCCGTCACCGAAGTGCAAGCCGAGGTTGGTGAACATGGGATTGCAGTCCTGGTCGCCCGGATCGGATTCGCAACCGGGGGGCGTGTTCGGCTGGTTCGAGTTGATGTCCGAGTCCGCCAGCAGCGCGCCCAGATCTGCGACGATCGTGTTGGCCGCGGGGTTGAAGCCGTCGAGATCGACCTCGGCGACGTTGAGGCGGGCGCAGCTTGCTACGACGTTCGGTCGGCTGCCGAGCACGCAGCCGGTGCTGCCGAGATGCACACGGACGTTGTCGAAGGCGGTATCGATTTTCAGAAAGCGGTAGCCATCCTGCCAGCTCCAGAACATGCTCAGCCGATCGAGCGGCGGCGGCGCGATCGCCTGATTGCCGTGGTTACGGTCGAACGGCAGGCCCAGTTGAAAGCGCACCCCGGTGTACTCTCCCGGCGGCGCCATGCCGTGCACCGTCGTATTGGTCTGCGTGCTGCCGTTGCCGCACGGCGGCACCTTGTTCTCGAAGTCGAGCAGCGCCAGGTCGTCGAGCTGCCAGGCGCCGTCCTGCTCGAGCTTCAGCGGGACGACTTGCCCCCCGCTGCGGACCAGTCGGACGTTGTAGATGTAGAAGCGGAAGTCCGAGGGGACGATGTCGCCCTTGGTGGTTCCGACGTTGTGGTAGACGCTGCCACACGCAAACGTTTCGTCACCCACCGTGGCGCGGAACTGCAGCGTGATCGGCACGAAGCCGCAGCCATTCAGCGCGTTGTTGACGGCGCCGATGATCTCGTTGATCGCCACGGTGCCGTCGCCGTCGGCATCGCCGACGCATTGCCCGTTGGGGTCGAACCCGTCCTGCGCGTGCGCGCAGGTTCCAATGGTACCGCAGACCAGCACTCCGATGAGGATGCTGCCAAGTCGTCGCATGATGTTATACCTTGCCGTGCTTCTCATGATGTGGCCGCGGCCGCGCGTGACGCAAGCGGTCACCTGGCCACTCAAGGTGCCACACGAGACGCGCCACTGGCAATGTGGCATTCCGCCCCAACCCTGTGGCCCTACGCCCCACTCCCTCAGGGGTTTGCTCCTTCGAGGATCCAGTCGCGTATCATGTCGACCTGCCCTGGCGTCAGCGCATCCCCGGTGAGCGGCATCGGGCTCCCCTCTCCCGCCGGCGGCGTCCCGGATACCTTGACGAGCAGGAAGCTGTTCTCCGGATGACCGGGATCGACGCGCAGTTGTCCCGCCTGCGCCGCCAGGGGAACGAGCGGGGTTGCGTTCACGAGTTGCGCGTACGACTGGCCGTCCTCCAACGACAAATTGCCCGTGGGACTCGGCCCGCTGTGACACCCAAGGGTTGCGCACAGCGGCGTAAAGATCGTGTCCTGGATTTGCGCCAGGGTCACGGTCGGCAGCGCCGGGCAGCCGTTGAGGGCGGCATCCACCGCGCCGATCACTTCGTTGATCATCACCGTCCCATCACCGTTTGCGTCGCAGGCGTGGCAGGCATCGCTGGTGCCAAGCGCCATGCTGACGCAGACAACCACCTCGTTGACGGTGACCGTACCGTCGCTGCTGCAGTCGCCGTCGCAGGACGTTGGTTGTGGCGTCACCGTTGGCGTCGGGGTCGAGGCATCGGGCGTCGGCTGCACGTTGGTGACCGCCAGGGTGAACACCGCCGAATCCGTGTAGCTGGGGGAGCTGCTCTTGAGTTGGTAGGAGATGCGGAAGTCGCCGAGCTGGTCGCCGGGAACCACGATCTGCCACGACGGGTGAACATGGATCGTCGGCATCGTCCCGAGCAGCGCCGTGTCGCCAGGCTGATAGAGCTTCTGGCCGTTCACGTTCATCGACAACCCCGGGTCGGCCGCGACCACTGCCACGCTGACGGTGGCCCCGTCGAGCAGCCGGTAGTAGCCGCTGTCGGGGACGGCCTCCGTCGGTGCCATGAAGCCCGGATCGATATTGCTGTAGAGGCAGGAGGACTTGTCAGGTGTGCAGAAGCTCTCGAACGTCTGGGCCTTCTGCGTGAAGTCCCACTGCACGGTCAACGCACCGCCGCCATCCTCCGTCGACCAGATCTGCATGCAGCCGCTACCGACGCACGCGTAACCGGGGCGAACGCCGGCGGGGCTGACGAGCGCAATCAGCAGAGCCGCCAGCTGCGCACCACGAAACCGCCATCGCAGATACCGGCCAGCGGACGCGACCTGATGAAGCAACATCTGTTTCAGATTTCCACCCGGGCTCGGCCGGCGCAACGGTTATCTTACGCGCCGTTCCGAAACCACCGTATTTTCTCGTTCTCAGTCGTCGTCAGGGGGCGGCGCGGTCCCCGAAGACGGCCGGACGATCTCGGTAAACTCCGCGGAATCGGTGAATCCATTCGAGGTCGTCGTGAGCTTGAGCGTCACCGGATAGCCAGGCCCGAACGCGGTCCCACCCGGCAACGCTAGCTGCCATTCCAAGTCGGCATGGATACCCGGTGTGGTGCCAAGCTCCACCGATTGGCCGGCAGCGTTCAACGTCCCATCGTCAAACTTCAAGCTGAGTGCGGGGTCGATGGACACGACCTGGAGCCCCACGGTAACACCGTCGGGTAATGCAAAGAGCTGTGCAGTGGCCTCGGACTCGTCCGCCTCTTTGAATCCCGGATCGCTGCCGATGTAGATGTTCGTCCCACCCGTGCAGTTCGCATCGCTACCGCCCAAGCAGGCGCTGAAGTACGTTGGTATCTGCTGTACGGCGTCGATCGTCAACGCCCCGGAGCCTTGTGCTGTGGAGCCGAAGAGATTTTCTTGTCCCGCGATACTTTCCAGTGGCGTCGTCGTGGCGGTGGGCGATGGCGACGGAGTGGCGGTTCTGGTTGCGGTCGCGGTGGGTGTCGACGTCGGTGGTGGCGGAGAGTTGTCGCTGTCCCCGCAGCCGATTCCCAGCGACGCGAGAAGCACCAGCAGCCCTCCCGCCGCCGTTCCCCTGCGCACGAGGCGGGCCACAGTCCTCGTGGCGTCAACCGCCCATCGCAGCAAGTTTTCGTGTTTCACCCTCGCACCTCCACACTTCCGCCGCGCTCTGAGCGGAACGCATCCTTACACCAGGCGGGCGGCAGGTCCATCGGTTTGTCCATTTACCGTTCGATACCCGTACCAGCGCTGCTGCTCTGCGGGAATGCGGCATATTGTCGCACCATCAGTCGCAGCGCGTTCTGACATTTACGCTGGCAGGGTAACAGCCGCGCAGAGTTTCCGCCACACAAAGACGCGTCACACGGACTCCGAACGACCCAATCACAACCGAATGGCGCTGCCAGGGCGACGGCTCTCTACTGTCCCTTTACATCTTCGACGACGATGCCGGCGACGCCTTGCTTGTTGAACCTCTTGCCGGTTACTGCGGTGCGCTTGCCCCCGAGCCTCTTGGCCACGTCGTAGGGATCCGGGTTGTTGTGATCATCCACCAGCAAGTACAACTGGCCGTCGTCGGTGAGCAGGCCGATGGGCTCACCTTTTTTTGCGCACTGCTGCGCGTGTTCCTCCAACCCGACACTCCCCCCTTTGGTCATGTAGCTGACCATGTCGACGATCTCGCCCTGCAGGTGGACCTCCTCTTGCCCGAGCCCGGTCCGGGGCCATGTGCAAATCGCCGCCAGAACTATCAGCGGCACGCCCCGTATTCCAAACTTCCACATGCAATCGCCCTATCAGTGCTAGGAAGTCGGCGGAATGCGGCAGATTGTCGCATCATGAGGAGGGCAACGGCTCGGCGACCGACAGCTCAGCGTGACGGTCGGTGTGCCGTTATGTGCGGTGGTCGAAGTCACGCAGCTCACTTTCGAAGCGAGCCCGCAGTGCAACATCCACTGCCCCCGTGGCGCGCGTTTCCGCCGCTGATGGCGGCCGGTGCGCCTGCATCCACGACAGCATAAGCAACAAGCCCACTCCGACAGCCAAGAACGGCATCACCCAGGCCAGCAGCCCAAATCCATGCGCCGGTGGTGCCGCCAACAGCTTCTCCCCGAACTGCGCCTCTAGCTCCTGACGAACGGCGCGTTCGGACACCCCGGCCGCAAGCTGCGCGCGAATCTCTCGGCGCAGCTCGACAGCGCCCGGACTTCGGCAGTCCGCGAGCAACAGTCCCGGGCAGTATGGACTCATGAAGTCCCCGAAGATCGCATGCGCCGCACGCTCGACGTCGTTGCGCTGCGACTCGTTGGCCGCGACAGCCGACACTGCAACCAGCAGAACGAGGACTAGGAGACAACGGCTCATGGCCCAATTCTAGCCGCGCTGCGCAGTGGTCGCGTGAGGCAATGTGTCGCAGCAAGCACACGGATCGGTTTGGCGACGATCTCCAGCTCCAAGCAGAGCACGCCGGCGAGCACGCCTGTTGTCGCACCCACTCTCAGCCGCACCTGCTCCGTGCTACGCACAGAGCTCGGGCAAACTCTCAAACCCGAGGAGGAGTGCCCCCATGCTCGATCGCGCGCTCCTGCGCTCACGGTGTCCGGCCACCCTCCAGGTCGCTGCTGATGGCATCCCACAGTCAATGATCTTTGATTCGACCGTCGCCGGCACGCGCTGCTTCAGGTAGCCGCTGGCTTGATCTCGCACGCCGCCGTCGTGCATGGTAAGCAGAGCCGGTTTGAATCGGCAGGTACCAAGACTTTCGAGGTGGCGTGAGATCCTGACCGGACCGCGCGCAGCAATCCGCACGGTTGAGGTCGTACCGCCGTCATATGGGGACGAAGGCAGCTGGGTCTTCCTCAGCGCCACTTTCGTCTGTCTCTGCGTTATCTACATCATCGCCTTCCAGCTACACCTGCCGACCGGAGCCGCGGGCGACAGACGGACCGCACGTCCGCCGCTCCCCTTTCAGGTGCTGTTCCGCGATCTCCCTGGGAAGGAGCAGCGCGTCTTTCGCGCCATGCAGGAAGGACTGCAGGAAGCGCTGAGAATGCGTGGCAAGGACGGCGACTGGCCAAGCGTCGACTCACTCGCAGCTCTCGAAATCCCACCGTTCGCGCCGGACGTGCTCGACAAGTCCGGACTCACCTGGACACAGTACCGTGACAATCCGCTCGTCCAGTATCTTGGAGTTCCGGCGCGTGGAACGGATATGCCCGCGTTCCTCATCTTCATCCAAGAGCCGGGACCGAGCGGCGGCGAGCAGTTCGTACCCTCGGTCGTAGACGAGGAGCA
>Ga0335084_10007191_pt1 | contig 11077 bp, 9 predicted proteins | sample Lox_Sample_44_FD_206721 | JGI IMG/M metagenome (GOLD analysis project Ga0335084, IMG submission 206721) | Soil microbial communities from Loxahatchee National Wildlife Refuge, Florida, United States - Lox_Sample_4.4 | ecosystem: Environmental > Terrestrial > Soil > Wetlands | place: USA: Florida...
CGGCGCAGTCAAGTGGACCGGCACGCGTGTCGATCTCGTGTTCGGTTCGAACTCCCAGCTCCGAGCCCTCGCGGAGGTCTACGGAAGCGCGGATGCGCAGGCGAAGTTCGTCCAGGACTTCGCCGCGACCTGGAGCAAGGTGATGAACCTCGATCGCTTCGACCTTGCGTGATCCGTCAACGACGCGCGCACCGGTAGGCACCGATTGCGCTTGACCGCGGCCCGCTGCTGAGATGAGACTAACCGGGCCCATGGATCCCGCTGATTGGGGTTTCGTCGGTCTCGCGGATAGTGCTCCACGCGCCGAGAGTCGCCGGGGACTCCCGATGTCGAGGCGGACACTGCTCGGGGTGATGGCGGGCAGCCTACTCGGTGCCCCGCTGGCCGCCCGCGGGCAGGAGGTCACGGAGGTCAAGATCGGGCTGTTGACGGAACGCTACCTTTCCCCTCCGTATATCGAGGCGCTACGGCGCGGGCTCATGGAGTTGGGACGGGTCGACGGTAGCTTTCGGATCGAGCAGCGCTCCGCGGAGGGGAAGCTCGAGCGCCTGCCCGGACTGGCCGCCGAGCTCATCGGTAGCGGCGTGAACGTCATCGTGACCGGCCTTGGGTCACCGGCCGCCCTTGCCGCAAAGAAAGCGACGGCAACGGTTCCGATCGTGTTCGTGACGGGAGGAGACCCCGTCGACTTCGGAATCGTCCCGAACCGGCTCAAGCCGGGCGGGAACATCACGGGACTCGGCGGCGGCATCGTTGCCATCCAGGAACGGCTCGAAATGCTCCGCGACATGGCTCCGCGGACGAAGCACGTGGCCTTCCTCCGCAATCTCGGCAATCCGATCCTCCCGAAGCTCTTCACGGCTGTCGAGCGGGAAAGCGCGCGGCTGGACCTCACGCTCCATGAGATCGCCGTACGTGGCCCGGCCGAATTCGACCCCGCCTTCCGGGTGATGCAGAGCAAGCGACTAGATGCTCTCTTCGTCCCCGGCGACGCGATGTTCAGCCGTGAGTGCCGCCCGCTCGTGGGGCTGGCCTCGAGGTTCAGGCTGCCGGCAGTATATGGGGACCGGCTATTTCCCGACTGTGGCGGCTTGATGTCGTTCTCGGTGGACTTGCTGGAGCTGTGCCGGCGCGCGGCCGGACACGTGGACCGGATCCTGCGCGGCGCTCGCGCCGGCGATCTGCCCGTGGAGGAGGCCGTCAAGTTCGATGTGGTCATCAACGCCGCGACCGCCAATGATCTCGGCTTGAAGATCCCCACTTCGCTGCGCGAGAGAGCGGAGTTGGTCTACCAACAGTGAGCGGCGCGGCCGGCGCGTTCTAGCACTCACTCGATCACCTGATCTGCCCGCTGCAGGAGCGAGGGCGGGATCGTCAAGCCGAGGGCCTTGGCGGTCTTGAGGTTGATGGCCAACTCGAACTTGGTCGGTTGCTCCACGGGGAGGTCGCCGGGCTTGGCACCTCTGAGAATCTTGTCGACGTAGGGGGCGGCGCGCCGATACAAATCAGCAAGGTTCGGTCCATAGGCCATGAGGCCGCCCGCATCGACAAACTCCCTCCATGGGTACACTGCCGGGAGCCGATTCTTTGCCGCCAGGTCCACGAGGCGTCTTCGCTCGCTGACGAACATGGGGGCTGGCCGCACAGTCAGAGCACCAGCGCGCTCCCTGATCATGTCCGAGAAGGCCCTCTCGAGATCGGCGGAGCTTCGAGCCTCAACGAATTGAAGCCGCACCCCCAGCGCCCGGGCCGCGACTTCTGCTCCCTTGAGCATGTCTTTCTCCGTGCGTTCGTCCATGGCGCCTGGCTGCCGGAGGACGGCGACCCGGCTGACCTCTGGCACGGCCTGCGTGAGCAGCTCCAGCCACTTGCCGACTAGCTCTGGGGAGACGACGGACAACCCCGTGACATTGCCGCCCGGCCGGGCCAGGCTGCTGACGAGCCCGCTCGCCACCGGTTCGCCAACACCGACGAAAACAATGGGGAGGGTTCTGGTCGCTTGTTTGGCGGCCAGGGCGGCGGGTGTGTTTGGGGACACGATGACATCCACCTTGAGCGCGACCAGCTCGGCCGCAAGAGCGGGGAGCCGCTCGAGATTCCCCTCGGCATCTCGGTATTCGATCACGACGGTGCGACCCTCGACGTAGCCGAGGTCACGCAGTCCTTGACCGAACGCGTCGGTCAGGTGGGGATTAGCGGCCAGGCTGGTCGCCAGGAAGCCGATGCGAGCGACCTTGGCCGCCGGCTGCGCCTCGGCGGCGAGCGGCGCGGCGAGGAGGCCGCCTGTGAGCGTGCTGATGAACGCGCGCCGGTCCACTACTCGATTACCTGATCCGCCCGCGCGAGCAAGGATGGCGGGATTGTCAGGCCGAGCGCCTTGGCGGCCTTGAGGTTGATGACCAGGTCGAATTTGGTGGGTTGCTCGATGGGGAGGTCGCCGGGGGCCGCCCCTTTGAAGATACGGTCGATGTAGGTCGCCGCACGCCGGGAGAGCCCGATGAGGCTGGTGCCGTATCCCATCAGACCGCCATCCTCCCCTTGCTCTGGCCACTCATAGATCGCGGGCAGCCGATGCTTCGCGGCAAGTTCGATGATCTGCTTCCGGTCGAGGTAGAACTGGGCGTGCGAGCCGACAAATAGGGCGTCAGCGCGGGCAGCCGCGATGGTTGTGAATGCACGGTTATAGTCACGGTCCCGGACCTCGACGACAGCGAGCTTGACTCCAAGGGCGAGGGCGGCTTTCTGCGCCTCTCGCACCTGAAGCGAGAAGGTGGGATCCACCGGCGCGAGAAGCGCGATCTGCGTCGCTCCTGGGACTGCTTCCTTGAGAAGCTCCAGCTTCTTGCCCGCGAGCGTGCCGCCCGGTGCGATCACTACCCCGGTGATGTTGCCTTCGGGCCGCGCAAGGTTCGCCACGAACCCGGCCGCGACCGGATCAAAATTGCCGTAGATGACGATCGGAATCGTCTTTGTCGCATCCCTGGCGGCCCGGATGGCCGCTGTGGTGATGGCGAGGATGACGTCCATGCGGAGCCGAACCAGTTCGCGGGCCAATCCAGGGAACCGATCGGTCTGGCCCTCGGCGTATCGACGCTCCACGATGAGGTTCTGGCCCTCGACGTAGCCCAGCTCACGCAAGGCGGCGGGAATCAGGACCGCCGACGTCCTGCGTTCCGAAGGGCCCGGTGCGATAGGGTAGAGGAGGCCCAGGCGATACACCCGGCCCGCCGGCTGCGCCTCGGCGGCGAGCGGCGCGGCGAGGAGGCCGCCTGTCACGGCCGAGAGGAACACTCTCCGGTTCATCGCCCCTCCCTCCTCCAGTTTCCTCAGCGCCGGCTCTAGGAGTGCCCGAATCTCCCGATCCCGGGATTGCCGCACCGCCGTCCCCCGCTGGCGGGTCCGTTCTCGACGGCAACTCGCCGAGCAGGCCGTCTGGCGGCCCGTCAGGTCCATCGCCTGCCAGATCTGGCTGTGTCGCCGAGACCCTACCACAGGCGTGCGCACACCTTCTGGCGGGACTTTGGGCGCGGGATCGGCTTCGGACGCGGATCCGGCTCCAGGTTTAGGTTCACGGTTGCCCAGTGTGGTCATGGGCGACTGGTCGGGACCGTGTACGCGGTGCCGGTCGTATGATGCGCCGCGCAAGTGTCGGTGCGTCCGTCGGAGGACAGCCCGCCATCGGTGGTGAGGTGACAGGGTATCAGGTGGGTCCACGCCGCCCCATCGCCTCGCGTGGGTGGTCGCACAAGCGCCCGCGAAATCAACCGACGTCGGATGGCACCGCCCGTGCAGTTTCTCGGAGAGGAATCAGCACGACGATGGGACAAGGGGTCGACAAGAGCGCAGAAGCTGCGCGATTGGCACACGAGACGGCGGTGGGCTTGCACGTCGCCTGGCTCGTGGCCCTCGCACGCGCGTCTCGCATCGAGGACGACCGCGCGCTTCGGCTCGACGCAGGCATCCGGACCGCCCAGGCGGATTTGATCCGCGCCCTCCTGGGCGCCTGTGCCGTTGGCATACCCCTCGAGGACCTGCGCGCGCGCTTCATCGATCCGGTCGGGCGCGAGTCCCGCGTCCAGGCGGCGGCCACCACGCTCTTGGCCGACACGGTCCGGCACGTCGAGCGGCAGCTCGCCAGCAGCGCATGAGCGGGCCAGTCCGTCGCGCACGAGGGGTGGCGGGACCCTAAACGGTCATGGTGCACCCAAGGACTCCGCGAGGCTGACCAGGTTCTGCGGATTCACGCGAATGACGCCGCCACGCGGGCTGTCGAGGTCGGCGATGAAAAACAACGAAATCGACACCACCAGCGGCAACACCAAGAGCAGGATGGATTCCCTTATGTTGCTGCGGGCACCGTAGCCGATCAACATGCTGCTCCAGGTAGCGATGGTGAGCATCAACCCCCACGCCGCGCGGGGGATCCGGTTCCACCATGCAGCCTGCGTATATCCCTGCGAGTTCAACACGTCATTCATGCCCGCGAGGACCAACGCCATCACAGGATTTGGGTTCGCCGCCGCCGGCCCCTGAAGGGCAGCCCACAGATCCGCTTGCAACTTTGCCGTATCGGCACCGATCTGCCGGAGCTGCTGGGTATCGCGGGTCGTGTAGAACAAGACACGCTGATCGAGGTACTTTCTGAGTAACGTACGCACCGTCGCCGCGTCCGCGGCGGGCAGCAGGCCAGCCCGGACGTATTCCGTGCCGATAGCATTGGCCTCCGCCTCCTCGTAGTTCTTGCGCTGATCGTAGCGGCCGATCGCCATCGAGAAGCTGAAGCCGATGATGAGGCCGAGTAGAGTGAGCGTCGCTGCCCGCACGACGTCGAAGTCTCCGCGCGCGCCGACCGCGTCGATCGGCCGGCGCCTTCCAAGGGCGGCTCCGATCTGCGCCGAGAGGTACAGCCAGAGCAGAGAGATTGCGAAGACAAGGAGCGGGAAGTCGGTCAGCCTGTTCATGTGAGATCTCCGCTAAGCACTGCAGGCACGATTGAGACTGCGCCGATGCGACGGTGAGGATGGCTCTCTGGCGGCGCTTCGGCCCGGTCAGCGGCCGGGCACCCGCGGGCGCGCCGGTCGCCGGATGCCGAGCTTCTGCATGCGCGAGCGGAGCGTGCTCGGCTCGAGCCCGAGCACCGCGGCCGCGTTGCCTGTCCCATTGATCCGCCCTCCGCATCGCTCGAGCACGCGCAGGATGTGCTCGCGCTCGACGTCGTCCAGTCGGTCCGGCGTGGGCCGCGTCGGGGCGGCCAGCGGCTCCTCGAGCCTCAGGGCGGGACCCGGCGAGAGGATAAGCGCGCGCTCGATCACGTTCTCGAGCTCCCTCACGTTGCCGGGCCAGTCATAGCGCATCAGGGTGTCCATCACGCGCTTGGGTACCGCGTCGATCCGGCGCCCGAGGGCCGCCTGGCGGCGCTCGATGATGGACCAGACGAGCAGGGGGATATCCTCGCGTCGATCGCGGAGCGGCGGGACGTGGATGGGAAACGTGGCCACCCGGTAGTAGAGATCGTCACGGAAGCGTCCCTCGCCCATCGCCCGGACCAGATCACGATTCGTGGCGGCGACCACTCGCACGTCCACCTTGAGGGTGCGGGTGCCCCCCACGCGCTGGAACTCGCCGTCCTGGAGGACGCGCAGGAGCTTGGGCTGGAGCTCGACGGGGAGCTCGGCGATCTCGTCGAGGAAGAGCGTTCCCCCGTCGGCCAGCTCGAAGCGGCCGGTTCTGGTGGCGGTCGCGCCGGTGAAGGCCCCCTTCTCGTGACCGAACAGCTCGCTCTCGATCAGCGTGGGCGGCAGGGCCGCGCAGTTCACCTTCACGAGCGCGCGGCCTCGCCGGGGGCTCCGCTCGTGGATCGCGCGGGCCAGGAGCTCCTTGCCGGTGCCCGTCTCGCCGAGAAGCAGCACCGGGGTGGGCGTGGGAGCCACTTGTCTCACCCGCGCCAGGACGGCCTGGAGGGCAGGGCTCCGCCCCACGATGTCGGCGAAGCCGGCGGCGGGCGCGATCTCCTCACGCAGGTAGACGTTCTCGGCCTCGAGGCGCGCCTGGAGCTGGCGGATCTCGGCGAGCTGCGCCAGGAGCTCGGCCTCCGCTCGCTGCCGGTGGATGGCGCTGGCCAGGATCTGCCCCACGGACCGCACCCGGGCCACCGTCGCGTCCGACCAGGTGCGGTGCTCCCGGAACGCCGTGGTCCCGAGCGCGCAGACGAACTGGCCTCCGACGGCGATGGGGATGGTGAGGAGGGACTTGATCCCGGCCGCGAGGACGACGTCCCGCTCCCCGCGCGCCTCGGCTGGCAGTTGGTCCAGGAGCCGCGCGAATCGGATGGGCTCCCCGTGGAGGAGTTGCGCGTGATACCAGGGAACCTCTTCTCGGAAGTGCGGGTTGGCATACGGTTCGACCGGCGGGCGCGCCCAGGAGTGGGTGGGGGTGACGCTCACGCCGTCGACGGAGAACTCATAGAGGTTCGCGCGGTCGGTGCCCAGGAACTCGCAGAGGTCGCGAAGGGCACGCTCGATCTCGGCGTCGATCCGATCCCCCGGGAGCCCGGTGAACCGGGTCGAGAGGCTCGCCAGGAAGGTCTCGAACGCGCTCGCGCCCTCCAGTGCTTCATCCATGGGTGCGGCCAGTCTAGCCTCCCCTTCCGGCACGGGCAACGGTGACGATATCCCGCGAGCGATCACGATATGTCGTTGTTCGACTCGTCTCCCGCCACGGGGGACACGCAGCTAATGCCCCGTAGCTACGGACCAAGGTTGATTGGCCCGCGATCCAGACTTCCGGCACCCTTCTTGCCCATCTCACCCATCGGGCGTGATGCTCCGGATCAGCACGAGGCGAGACGTCGGACGTGCCGCGGGAGAAGAACGCTCATATAAATCATGGAAAAGCGCGAAAGCCTTGCGGACTTCTCCCTGCTCGGGGGGCCGTTACACCGACTCGGTTGCCGCCTGGGCCTCGTCCGCGATGGAACCAATACCACCGCGCTCGGGCTGGTCCTGGGCGCCTTCCCGTGGATCGTCCTGCTCGCGCTGGCGCTGGTCGAGGGCTTGGGCCCTGTGCTCTTTTCGATTGAGGCGATCGGCAGGCACGTCCGCCTGCTGGTGGTGATCCCGCTCCTCTTCGTGTGCGAAACGTTCATCGACCCGCGATTCGCCGCGTTCGTCCACGTGATCGTGCGATCGCAGGTCGTGCCCGCAACCGCGCGCCCGGCGCTGCAGTCCGAGATCGCACGCATCACGCGGTGGAAGGACGGTTGGCTGCCCGAAGCGTGCTTCCTCCTGGCGGCTGTGCTGCTGGCGTTGACCATGCGGAACGTGAACTTCTTCGACTATCTATCCGGCCTCGATTGGCGATCCAACCCGCGTGTCCTTGGCGAAACGACCTGGAACGCCCAGTGGTACTGGATGGTCTGCATGCCGCTGTTTCGCTTCCTGTTCCTGCGCTGGCTCTGGCGGCTGGCGCTGTGGTGTTTCTTCCTCTGGCGCGTGTCGAGGCTGGAGCTGCGCCTGGTGCCGACCCACCCCGATCGCGCCGGCGGGCTGGGATATCTCGAGTTGGTGCACAGCGAATTCACTCCCATGGTCCTGGCAATCTCGGCAGCCCAGTCCGCATCGTTGGCCCAGGACATTGCCTCGGGCAGGATGACGTTGGACGCGATCTACCCGGGCGTCGCGTTCATTCTGCTCGTGGACGTCGTGCTGTTTCTCGGTCCGCTGCACATCTTCTCCCGCAAGCTGTGGGCGTGCAAGGTCAAGGGCCTGAGCGACTACAGCGCGTTCGCGGAGCGGTACGTGAACGAGTTCGACAGGAAATGGCTGGGCGCAGACCCGGCCCCGGGCGAGGCCCTGTTGGGCACCCCGGACATCCAGTCCCTGGCCGACCTGAGCAACAGCGTCAGTATCGTGCGTGATATGCGCCTTGTCCCCGTGAGCCCGACCTTGTTGATGTACCTGGCTGTGGCCGCGCTGCTGCCGCTGCTGCCGCTCGCGCTGTTCAAGTATCCGCTCGCGGACCTGCTCGCGAAATTCTTCGGGAGCCTGTCTGGCCTGTGACCGCCACGCCCGTAGCCCGGAGTTCTTGGAGGGAATCGTGAATCCGATGGCCATGGGTTCGATCGTGTTCGGCTGCGTCTTCGGTGGGACGCTGTTCGGCATGTATCTGAGCAAGAAGGTTCGCGCCCATCATCTGAGCGAGGACACCAAGGATGCCATGAAAATGGCATTGGGGGTCGTCGGGACGCTGGCCGCCCTGGTCCTTGGCCTGCTCCTTGCCTCGGCCAAGAGTTCGTTCGACGCTACGAGTGATGGAATCAATCAGATTTCGGCCGATCTCATTCTGCTCGACCGCGCCCTGGCCCGTTACGGCCCGGAGACGCGAGATGCCCGCGATCTACTGCGCAATGCCCTGACCGCCGATATCCAGCGAGTCTGGCCGGAGGAAAAACTCCAGGTGGCGAAACTCGACACCGTTGAAGCACGAGCCGACCTGGAGGCTATCGATGGCAGAATTGGGGATCTCTCGCCACGGACCGATGGCCAGCGCGGCCTTCAAGCGCGGGCCCTGAGCCTCATCATCGAGATTAGAAAAGAGCGCGCGCTGATACTGGAGCGCACCAGGACTACGATCCCGATTCCATTTCTGATTGTACTGGTGTGGTGGTTCACCATCATCTTTGCCTGCCTCAGCCTGTTCGCCCCCCGCAACGCCCTGGTCATGGCGATCATGTTCGCCTGCGCGCTGTCGGTATCGGCCGCAATCGTTTTGATCCTGGAGATGGACAGTCCGTACCAGGGCGTGATCAGGCTCTCCAATGCCCCGCTACGCGATGCCCTCGCGCACATCGGCCAGTAGGGCACGCAGGTGCCCCGCTTGCAAACAGAGGGCGGTGGCGCAGCGCGTGCCGGTGGGCGTCAGCATTGCCTCGTTGGTCATCTGGCGCTCCGGTCCGGCCGGCGGTGCCGGCGAGGAGGCCCGCCGCAATCGCGGTAGCCACGAACAGCATACCGACGAACAGCAGCCCGCTACCCAGAAACACCGTGGCGAAGAATCGATCCTCGCGCTGGCGAATCCGGTCGCGCACGACCCAAATGAACCACGGGAACGCGATCCCCGCGAACGGTACGAGGTTGAGCGCCATGGCGACCAAGCGTCTGCGGCTCGGGTCCGTGAGCCCGGCGCCGGTTTCGCCCGCATCAGGAGGCGCCCCGAGGCGCACGAGTACCAGCGCCGCTGCCAGCAAGAGCGCGAACAAGATGCCGGCGATCGCCGCTGCCCGGGGCGTCCGCAGAGAGCAGCCTTTCAGCACAGCTCCGTCAGCCAGACGCGCGTGTTGACCTGATAGCGGGAGGGATATGCGGGCACGGCCTTCATGTCGTCGCCCCTCCTTCCGACTTTCCGCGGACAAAGCCGGCACTCACGCCACCCTCGAGAAACTTCTGCGCGTCGAGCAATCCGAAGAGCTGGATCAGCTTCGCCACCACGCCGGTCCATCCCGTCTGGTGGCTCGCGCCCAGTCCCGCTCCGTTGTCGCCGTGGAAGTACTCGTAGAACAGGATGTGATCGCGCCAGTGGGGATCGGCCTGGAACTTCTCGGCCCCCCCGTAGACGGCCCGCCGGCCGCGCTCATCGCGCAGGAAGAGGCGGCTGAGCCGGTCCGAGATCTCCTTGGCGACCTCGAAGAGATTCTTCAGGCGGCCCGAGCCGGTCGGGCATTCGATCTTGAAGCTGTCGCCGTAGTACAGGTAGAAGCTCAGCAGCGCCCGGATGAGAATGACGTTCACCGGCATCCAGACCGGTCCCCGCCAGTTGGAGTTGCCGCCGAACATGCCGGTGTTGGATTCAGCCGGCAGGTAGTCCACCCGGTACTCCTGGCCCTGGACGTGGAGGACGTAGGGGTGCCGCTCGTGGAACTTCGAGAGCGAGCGGATGCCGTAGGGGCTCAGGAACTCGTTCTCGTCGAGCATCTTCGAGAGGATCCGACGGAGCCGCTCCTCGTTGATCAGGGCCATGAGACCCCGCTCAGCGACACCAAAGTGACCGGGACCCGTAAGATGGATCGAATGCAGGAGTTCCGGCATCTGTTCCACGCGTTTCAAAAACGCGTCCATGGCCCATTGGACGCTCTCGCGTTGCGACTTCTCGATCACCGTCGTGGCGGCGAGAGGCAGGAGCCCGACCATCGAGCGCACCTTGAGCCGGGTGGCACTGCCGTCGGGGAGCTGCAAGAGGTCGTAGTAGAAGCCGTCCTCCTCGTCCCACATGCCGTCCTGCCCGGGTCTGTTCATGGCCGCAGCGATATAGAGAAACTGCTCGACGAACTTGACCACCATGTCCTCGTAGATTCTGTCGTGGCTGGCGAGCTCAGCGGCGAGCTCCATCATGTTCTGGGTGAAGAGGACCATCCACGCGGTGCCGTCCGCCTGCTCCAGGTAGCCTCCGGTGGGCAGCGGGGCGCTCCGGTCGAAGATCCCGATGTTGTCGAGGCCGAGGAACCCGCCCTCGAAGACGTTATTGCCGGACCGGTCCTTGCGGTTCACCCACCAGGTGTAGTTCAGCACGAGCTTGTGGAACGCCAGCTTGAGGAAATCGAGATCGACCTCGCCGCGTAGGGCTTGCTCGACGCGGTGCAGGAAGAGCGTCGCCCAGGCGTGCACCGGAGGGTTCACGTCGCTGAAGTTCCACTCGTAGGCCGGCACCTGGCCGCTGGGATGCAGGTACCTCCCGCGGAGCATCAGCTCCAGCTGCTGCTTCGCGTAGTCGGGGTCCACGATCGAGAGGGGGAGCGTGTGGAAGGCGAGGTCCCAGGCGGCGTACCAGGGGTACTCCCACTTGTCGGGCATGGAGATGATGTCGTCGTTGACCATGTGGAACCACTCGCGGTTCCGGCAGTCACGACGGCCATGGTGCAGGGGATGGGCGAAGTGCTCCTCCAGCCAGGCATCCCCCTCCCAGTAGTAATACTGCTTGGACCAGAGCATGCCGGCAAGGGCCTGGCGCATCACATTGGCGGTATCCGGGGAGACCGAGGGCGGGGTCACCGCCGTGTAGAACGCGTCAGCCTCCCGCAGGCGGG
>Ga0335084_10007192_pt1 | contig 11076 bp, 12 predicted proteins | sample Lox_Sample_44_FD_206721 | JGI IMG/M metagenome (GOLD analysis project Ga0335084, IMG submission 206721) | Soil microbial communities from Loxahatchee National Wildlife Refuge, Florida, United States - Lox_Sample_4.4 | ecosystem: Environmental > Terrestrial > Soil > Wetlands | place: USA...
CGCGTGCCCTTGCGCGCCTTGCGCAGCACCTTCTGCACCACGTCGTTGTGCGCCTGCGGCCAGTACCACTGCCGGCGCAACTGCCAGCCGTCGATGATGTCGCCCACCAGGTACAGCGTCTCGCAGTCGACGCTGCGCAGGAAGTGCAGCAGCGCGTCGGCGCGGCAGCCCGGGGTGCCGAGGTGCAGGTCGGAGATCCACACCGTGCGCACGCGATGGCTCGCGCCCGGCTCGGCCACCGGCGGGGCCGACGCTGCGGAGGCGGCAGGATCGTCGCGGCGCATGCCTGCGATGTTGGCGTGCGCTGCGCGACAGGCCTGTGACAGCGGTCGCAAGCCGTCGGCAATGCGACACGACGTGTCACCGCGCTGCCACGCGGCTGTCGTGCAATGCGCGGCGGCCGCACATCCGAAGGAGCCCTCGCGCGTCATGCCGCCGCGATTCCACAGCCTGATCGCCACCCAGTTCGTGTCCGCATTGGCCGACAACGCGCTGCTGGTGGTGGCGATCGCGCTGCTGCAGCGCACCGCGCAGCCCGACTGGTGGACGCCGCTGCTGAAGTTCTTCTTCATCGTCTCGTACGTCGCGCTGGCGCCGCTGGTCGGCGCGCTCGCCGACGCGGTGGCCAAGCCCTGGTTGATGGCGTGGATGAACGGCGTCAAGCTGGCCGGCGCGCTGGCACTGGCGCTGGGTGCGCCGCCGCTGCTGGCGTTCGGCGTCGTCGGCTTCGGCGCCGCCGCGTACGCGCCGGCCAAGTACGGGTTGATCACCGAATGGGTGGGCCCGGCGCGGCTGGTGGCCGCCAACGCCTGGCTCGAGGTCAGCGTGGTCGGCGCGGTGCTGCTCGGCACCGCGCTCGGCGGCTTCCTGGTCAGCGACGCCTTCATCGCGCACGCATGGTCGCTTCGGATCGACGAGTGGGCCGCACGGCAGGGCATCGGCGCCGGCGCCGGGCTGGCGTCGGCGTTCGCGGTGGTGCTGGCGCTGTACGCGCTGTCGACGGCGATCAACCTGCGGCTGCGCGGCGGCGTTGCGGCGATGCCGCTGCGCAGCCTGGCCGCGGTCCACCCGCGCGCACTGTGGCGCGAGTTCGACCATGCCAACCGCACGCTGTGGCGCGATCCGCACGGCGGCCGCCTGTCGCTGGCGATCACCACGCTGTTCTGGGGCGCCGCGGCGGTGCTGCAGTTCGCGGTGCTGCGCTGGGCCACCGATCGGCTCGGTCTCACGCTGGCCGGGGCCGCGTACATGCAGGCGGCGGTGGCGCTGGGGCTGATCGGCGGCGCGTGGCTCGCCGGGCGCCACGTCACGCTGCAGCACGCGCCGCGCGTGCTGGTCGCCGGGCCGCTGCTCGGGCTGCTGGTGGCTCTGGGCCCGTGGCTCGACTCGATCGCGGCGGCCGCCGTGCTGCTGGCCGCGGTGGGCCTGGTCGGCGGCGTGTTGATGGTGCCGATGAATGCGCTGCTGCAGCATCGCGGCTGCCAGCTCTTGAGCCCCGGCCGCTCGATCGCCGTGCAAGGCTTCAACGAGAACGCCAGCGTGCTGGCGCTGCTGGCCGCGTACGCGGCGACCGTGCGGCTCGAGGTACCGATCGCGCCGCTGATGACGGCCTTCGGAGCGCTGGTCGCTGCCGCGATGGGCCTGCTCGCGTGGCGCCTGCAACGCGCGACGCGGCGACGCGCCGGCTTCGCTCAGGCGCTCGAGGGTCGCAACAGCAGCGGGCTCTGAGCCGCAACGCCAGGCGCCGCGGCGCGCCGCAGCACCGCCTCGAGCTCGTCGATCACGCGCTGCCAGTCGAGCGCGAGCGCAGTGTCTCGCGCGCGCCGGCCCATCGCCTGCAGCGCGGCGCGATCGCCCGCCACATGCGCCGCCAGGTCGACGAACTGCACCGGCTCGCGCGGCGCGGCGAGCCAGCCGTTGTCGCCGTGGCGGATCAGCTGGCCGGCCGCCGCGCAATCGAACGCCACCACCGGCAGGCCGCTGGCCATCGCCTCGGGCACCACGTTGCCGAAGGTCTCGGTCAGGCTCGGGAAGACGAACAGGTCGGCCGACGCATAGTGCGCCGCCAGATCCTCGCCGCGCCGCACGCCCGCGAAGTGCGCGCCCTGGCACAACGCCTGCAGCTGTGCGCGCTGCGGGCCGTCGCCCACCAGCACCAGCCGCGCGTCGACGCCACGGCGGCCGATCGCCTCGAAGGCGCGCCACAGCAGCGCGATGTTCTTCTCGCCGGCCAGCCGCGACACGCACAGCACGACCACGGTGTCGTCGCCGGCGCCCCACAGCCGGCGCAGCGCCGGGTCGCGCTTGGCCGGATTCAGGTGCGCGGTGTCGACGCCGCGCGCCACCACGCGCAGGTTGTCGAAGCCCTGCGCCGCCAGCTCGCGCTGCAGCGCCGGCGTCGGCACCATCGTGGTCAGCGTGCGGTTGTGAAAGCCGCGCAGGTAGCCGACGATGCCGCGGCGCAGCCAGCCGAAGCCGTAGTGCGCGCTGTAGGCATGGAAGTTGGTGCGGAAGTCCGACACCACCGGCACGCCCAGGCGCCGCGCCGCGCGCAGCGCCGACCAGCCGAGCGGGCCTTCGGTGGCGATGTGCACCACGTCGGGCCGCTGCATCGCCCACAGCCGCTGCAGGCTTCGCGTGCACGGCAGGCCCATGCGCAGGTGCGAGTAGCACGGGATCGGCACGCCGCGCAGCAGCACCTCGTGAAAGCCGCGCGCGCGCTGCGGCGCTTCGTCGGCATGCTGGCTCAAGCGCACGAGCTGCACCACGTGGCGCCGCGCGCGCAGGCCCTCGAGCATGCGCTGCAACGTCAGCGCGACGCCGTTGACCTCGGGCGGATAGGTCTCGCTGACGATCGCGATGCGCAGCGGCTCGCGCGCGCTGCGCTGGAGCATCGACGACTCTGAGTTGATCACGCTGGCATCCATGCCGCGCATGGTGTGGGCCTAACGTCACAGAATGATGACGGTGTCGCGCCACGCGTCACCACCGCGTCATATCGCACGCAGAGCATGCGCGCCGTGTTGCGGGTGCCGACGCACCGGCAGATGACCATTCGATGACAAGGAGCGCCGCATGCCCTCATTCCTCGAGACGCTCGACGAGCAGCGTTGGGACGATCACCGCTACTACCACCGCAGCCGCATCAATCAGTCGCTGCACCTGGTGAGCGCGCTCAGCTTCGTCTGCGCGTACGTGCTGCTGTTCGTCGACCCGGCGCTCGCCGCGCTGGTCGGCTGGGGCATCTCGATGGTGACGCGGCAGGCCGGCCACTTCTTCTTCGAGCCCAAGGGCTTCGACCAGGCCAACGGCGTCAGCCACGAGCACAAGGAGTCGATCAAGGTCGGCTACAACCTCAAGCGCAAGGTGGTGCTGATGTCGGCGTGGGCGGCCTCGCCGCTGCTGCTGTGGCTGTCGCCGTCGCTGTTCGGTCTGATCGCGCCGAGCGCGGGCGCGTTCGGTTTCGCGCACGACGTCGGCCTGCTGTGGCTGGCGCTGGCCGTCGCCGGCATCGTGCTGCGCGTGCTGCAGCTCGCGCTGCTGCAGAGCCTGCGCACCGGCATCGTGTGGATGGTCAAGATCCTGACCGACCCGTTCTACGACATCGGCCTGTACTGGAAGTCGCCGCTGTACCTGCTGCGCGGGCAGCTGCTCGACCCCGAGCCGAACAAGCGCTGACGCGTCAGCCTTGGCCGACGCCCGAGCGCAGCCGTTGCGCCAGCATCTCGCGCAGCACGCCGCGGCGGATCGCGCGGTTGCTCTGCTGCGGCGGATGCCACCACCAGCCGTCGGCGTGCATCTCGCGCGCGGCGCAGACGAAGCGCTCGAGCACGGCGTCGAAGTCGGCCTGCGTGTAGTTCAGGCTGAAGATCAGCCGCCCGGTGCCGACCCAGCTCAGCGCGAGCCCGTGCGCGCGCAGATAGAACTGCAGCATCCAGTTGTAGCGCGACGGCACGTCGTAGCCGATGGTCCAGATGGTCGACAGGTTGGCTGCGCGCGGCGGCAGCCCTTCGGCGCGCATGCGCGCGTTGAACTGCCCGGCGCGCGTGTTCCAGGCGTCGTCGAGGCCGCGATACAGCGATTGCACCGGCTCGCTGTCGAAGCGCTCGAGGAACGCCTGCATCGCGCCCATCACGTAAGGGTGCGAGTTGAAGGTGCCGCGCGCGAAGCAGATGTCGGCCGGACGCTCGTCGCGAAAGCGCTTCATCCACGCCGACCTGCCGCACACCACGCCGATCGGCAGCCCACCGGCCACCGTCTTGCCATAGACCACCAGGTCGGCCGAGACACCGAAGTACTCCTGCGCGCCACCGGGCGCCAGCCGGAAGCCGACGAACACCTCGTCGAAGATCAGCGCGATGCCGCGCTCGCTGCACACGCTGCGCAGCGCGCGCAGCCAGTGCGTGTAGGCGTCGCGGTCGAAGTGCGCCTGCCGGCTGCCGTCGAGCAGCGTCGAATCGCCCGGCGCCGCGGCGTTGGGGTGCAGCGCCTGCAGCGGGTTGACCAGCACGCAGGCGATGTCGCGCCGCGAGCGCAGCACGGCGAGCGTGCGCTCGTCCATCTCGCGCAGCGTGTAGGTGTCGCGCGGTGGCAGCGGGTTGCCGGGGCCGGGCTGCACGTCGTCCCACCAGCCGTGGTAGGCGCCGGCGAAGCGCACCAGCCGCCTGCGCCCGGTGTGGTAGCGCGCCAGCCGCACCGCCTGCATCACCGCCTCGGTGCCCGACATGTGGAACGACACCTCGTCCATACCCGAGATGCGGCGCAGCTGCTGCACGTTGGAAGCGACGCACGGGTGGTACGAGCCGAGCACCGGCCCGAGCGCGCGCACGCGCGCGGCGCCGTCGTCGATGCAATCCTTGTAGAAGTCGACGCCGAACACGTTGACGCCATACGACCCGGTGAGGTCGTAGAACGCGTTGCCGTCGAGGTCGGTGATCGTCACGCCGGCGGCCTCGCGAACGAACGCAGGCATGCGCAACCGCTCGCGCAGGTGGCGCGAGAACTGGAACGGCACGCGGTACGCGCCGGTGAACTGCAGATCCGGGATGCCGGGGCACGCGGCGTCGGTGGCCTGCAGCGAGCGCGCGAAGCGCTGCGCGAAGTCGTCGTGCAGGCGCTGCAGCGCGGCGCGCCGGAGCTGCTGCACGTCGGCCGGCGCGCCGTCGGCGCCGTAGAAGGCCGCCTCGTCGTACGCGTAGCCCGGCACCCACGCGGCGACGCGGCGCGCGATGCGCGCGTGGCCGCTCAGCGACGGGTGCTTGGCCAGTGACAACCGCAGCCGCCCACGCGCCAGCGGCGCTGCCATGGCCAGCGCGGCCAGCGCGGTGGCGGTCATCCAGAAGGTTTCGTTCATGTTCGCTTCATAGCCGCTACCGTTGACAAAGCCGTGAACCCCAGAAGCCTGACGCAACGACTGGTGCGGCACGAAGGCCTCAACTTCGTGCTGACCAACCGCATCCCGCGCGCCGCCCTCACCCGCGCGATGGGCTGGTACAGCCGCATCGAGAGCCCGCTGCTGACGAAAGTGTCGATCGCGCTGTGGCGGCTGTTCGGCGAGCTCGACCTGAGCGACGCGCGGGTGCAGCGCTTCGGCAGCTTGCACGCGTGCTTCACGCGCGAGCTGAAGCCCGGCGCGCGCCCGGTCGACACCGACCCGCGCGTGCTGGCGAGCCCATGCGACGCGATCGTCGGCGCCTGCGGCCAGGTGCACGGGCTGCGCGCGTGGCAGGCCAAGGGGTTCGACTACTCGGTGGCGCAGCTGTTCGGCAGCGACGCCGCGGCCGCGCCGTGGCGCGACGGCAGCTACGCGACGCTGCGGCTGACCTCGGGCATGTACCACCGCTTCCACGCGCCGCACGACGCGCGCATCGAGCACGTCACCTACATCAGCGGCGACACCTGGAACGTCAACCCGCCGGCGCTGCGGCGCGTGCAGCGCCTGTACTGCCTGAACGAGCGCGCCGCGCTGCGGCTGCGGCTGTCGCGCGGCGGCCATCCGATCGCGCTGGTGCCGGTGGCCGCGATCCTGGTGGCCAGCCTGCGACTGCACGCGCCGGACCTGCGCCTGCACCTGCGCTACCGCGGCCCCAGCGAGATCGCGTGCGACGTGCCGCTGGCCAAGGGCGACGAGATCGGATGGTTCGAGCACGGCTCGACGATCATCGTGTTCGCGCCGGCGGGCTTCGCGCTGGCACGCGGCATCGAGCCGGGGCAGCGCATCCGCATGGGGCAGCCGCTGATGACGTTGCCGCCTTGAGCCGGAGTCAGTGTCCGACCAGGTGGAAGTGCAGGTACGCCACGTCCTGCAGCCCGGGGCCGTTGGTGGTGAGCCGCCAGCCGCGCAGGTTGTCGCGCGCCACCAGCTCGCGCGCCAGCACGAAGCAGCCCAGCACGTACGGCGAATCCTGCTCCGTCAGGGTGGTGATGTTGCGCGCGTCGTGCTTCGGGAACAGCACGTAGTGCGCGCGCGCCTCGGGCTTGGGGTGGCGGATCGCCACGCAGGTGTCGGACTCCATCGCCACGGCCGGGATCGCGAACGGCGCGCGCAGGATCGCCGCCGACGCGATCAGCCCGGCGAGTTCGCTCGGCCGGTAGCAGCGGTCGGCGCAGTCGCCCAGCGCGAGGAACGAGCGTGGGATCGATTCGTCGAACAGGTAGCCGCCGCAGGCCACGCCGGCGGCGAACAAGATCATGCCCAGCAGGATCTTCGTGGTTTGCATGGCCGTTCCGGATCGATGGCGCGCCCGCGCCGGGCACGCGCCGACGCCGCTGCGTTCAGGCGTTGCGCACGATGTGGCTCGGCATCGGCGCCGGCCAGCCGGCCTCGCGCGCAACGCGCACGATCGCCTCGTTGGTGTCGAAGTAGACCTGCCAGTAGTGGTCGTTGTGCGTGTAGGGTCGCACCGCGATCACCGGGCCGACCAGGTTGAGGTCGAGCAGGCTGACGTTGGGCTCCGGCGCGGCCGCGACGTTCGGGATCTTGGCGACTGCCGCCTTCAGGCGCGCGATCGCATCGAGCGGATCGACGCTGCCCGCGAGTTGCGCCGTGCGGTCGACGCGGCGCACCGGCAATGACGAGAAGTTCTGCACCGTGCCCGCGAAGATCTTGCTGTTGCCCACCAGCGTCATCACGTTGTCGGGCGTGATCATGGTGGTGCCGAACAGGCCGAGCTCGTGCACGGTGCCGCTGACGCCCCCGACATCGACGAAGTCGCCCACCTTGAACGGCCGCAACACCAGCATGAACGCCCCGGCCGCGAAGTTGCCGAGCATGCCGCTCCAGGCGGCGCCGATCGCGACGCCGGCGCCGGCCAGCAGCGCCGCGAACGAGGTGGTCTGGATCCCGAAGTAGCCCAGGATGCCGAGCACCAGCGCGATGTTCAGCGCGATCGCGACGATCGAGCCGAGGTACTTGGTCAGCGTGGTGTCGACGTGGTTGCGGTTCATCGCCGCGCTCATCACCGCGATGACGCGGCCGATCAGCCAGCGGCCGACAACCCAGAACGCGAGCGCGGCGAGGATCTTGATGCCGAGCTCGACGACGGTGGTGCTGACGAACACCTGGATGGCGTTCAGGTCCATGGCATGTCCTTTCCCTTACCGGGGCGTAAGCGGTGAATCGTAGGCCGTCTTGTCGTGTCGCGTGAACCGATCCAGCGCTGCGGGCACGACGCTCCACTGCGCACTCGACCGCCAGCCGCCCATGAGCCGCATCCCGGCCATGAACAACCTCTTGGAGCTCGACGCCTAGCTCGCGCGCTTCGCGACGACGCGGGTGCCGGTGATCGCGGCGATGCGCTCGGCGGCGACGGCAGCCTCCGACTCGTCGCTCGTGCGCCCGATCGCGACGGCGCGCGAGCCTGCGAGCTGCAGGACGACCAGCCACGATGTCGCCTTGTCCCCGTTCGCCTCGGCATCGAACCGCACGCTGTGGATCGATCCGAACGTCGCGATCTGGCGGCCGTTCTGGGTCACCGCTCGCGAGAGCCGATCGAACACGACGAGGCCGCGGTCGCTTCTCAACGACAGCGACGCTGCCGACTCGGCTTCGATGTCCAGCCGCGCGCCGTGATGTCGCAACGATCGCAGGCGCTCGATCAGCGATGGCATGGTGTTGGAGGCCGTTGCAGGGCAGCTGGGTCGAGCTAGGTTCGACCCGGCGCAGGCGGCTGCGCCGCCAGACGGTTGCGCACGCCCTGTAGTTCATCGATCAGGTCATCCACCCGATGCAGGAACTCGTGTCGGGTGGCGTGCGGGTTGTCGGTGATCAGCGCGAGCGAGTGTTGGGCAAGCTCCACTTCGCCGACCTGCCGGGCCCAACGTCGCACTTCGCAATAGGCAAGCAATGCCAGACGCCCCAGGTCGCCCATGCGACGCGCATGCTGCAGATCGCCCAGCACGTCGTCGAGACTCAACCGCGCAGCCGCGGAAATCACATTCATGCTGCGCTGCAGCATAAAGCAATTCGGCCGGGCGTGCGGGCCTATGCCACCCGCTAGAGTCGGATACTCAAGAAGCCCGATCGTTGCGAGCCCTGTCGTGCCGAGCCGACACGGGTCTGCCTATCCCACCACCAAACGCCACAGATGAATGTCGCCGAGATCGCCAGTGCGGTCGAGCGGAACGCAGTTCCGGTCGTGTTCGTCAATGTGCTGCTTCAGCAACTGGGTCTGCCGGTGCCGGCCGTTCCGACGCTGCTGCTGGCCGGCAGTCTCGCCGCGGCTCCGCCCGCGCTCGGCAACGCGCTGGCGGCCGCGGTGGCGGCGTCGGTTGCCGCCGACTGGCTCTGGTACGGGGCGGGCCGCGCGTTCGGCTACCGCGTGCTGGCCGGCTTGTGCCGACTCTCGATCAATCCGGCGTCCTGCGTCACCCAGACCGAGGCGCGCTTCGTGAAGTGGGGGATTCCTTCGCTGGTCGTCGCCAAGTTCATCCCCGGCTTCTCGACGGTGGCGCCGCCAATCGCTGGTGCGCTGCGCATGTCGCCGGCGGGATTTCTGCTGGCCGCCGGCATCGGCGCGCTGCTGTGGGCGGGCCTGGCGCTGGGGGCCGGATGGCTGCTGCGCGATGCCGCGCCCGGCGTGATCGCGCTGCTCGATCGCAACACTGCGGCCGCCGCGGCGTTGCTCGTGCTTGCCGTGGCCGCGTGGCTGGCGTGGAAGTTCTGGCAACTGCATCGGTTCCGCCGGCTGTCGGCGGTGCCGCACATCACGGTCGCGGAGCTGCTCGCGGCGATGGCGACGGCGCAGCCACCGCTGCTGCTCGATCTGCGCGGCGCGACCCTGATTGCCGAGACCGGGCCCGTACCCGGCGCAGTGGTCGCCGAGCACGACCGCCTCGAAGACGCAGTGCGCGACTGGCCGCGCAGCCGGCCGATCGTCACGCTGTGCGCGTGCCCGCAGGATGCCGGCGCGGTGCAGGCCGCGCGTCGCCTGCTGGATCTAGGCTTCGCCTCCGTGCGTCCGCTCGAGGGCGGCTACGAAGCGTGGCTGGCCGGATCGCGGCCTGTCGGCCCGATCGCTGCGGTGGCGCGCGCCGGATCGGTCGATCCGTCAGGCTCTTGACGATCGGCTGCAAGCGGCTCCAGCCGTCGCCGAAGCCCTCGTCTGCCCTGGCTGCGTGACAACCCCGCGGCTCGCCGAGGTCGACCGCGTAGCTGCTCGCAGCACCCACGGCCGCCGGCGAGCGCCCGGCGCGCCGATAGTAGAGTTGGGCGTCATCCGTTCCGCACCGTCGCGATGAGCCCAGAGCGCCCGCCACTGCCACCGGACGATCCGCAGCGCCGGGTCCTGCACGAAGAGGTCCACGCCCGCCCGCCAGCGCTGCTGCATGCCCCCGAGCGCATCGCGCACCTTGCGCTGCGCCTTTCGCCCGACGATCTTGCCGCCGAGGAAGCCGCGCTGGCGGCGCTCGCGTCGACCCACGGCCTGCCGGCGCCGGATCCGCGCAGGGGTTTCGTCTGGCTCGATTGCGGGGCGCTGCGCGTGAAGTGGGAACGGCACACGGAGTTCTCCGGCTGGACGTTCTACCGCCGCGCCGACCCCGCGGTAGCGCAAGACGCGTCCCCACTCGCCATCGTGCCCTCGCAGTGGCTGGCGACGTTGCCCGGCACCACCCTCGTCGCCATGGACATCGCCCTCGACGAGGCGTCGCCGGAGTCGGCCGCCGCGGCCATCGCCGCGTTCGGCGACGCCGGCGTGGTGGGCTCCCGCCTGGGCGACGGCGTCGCCACCGCACTGACCGACCTGCGGCTCCATGACGACGGCTTCATCCGCTTCGTCGTGCTCGATCACGGCATGTCCCCTCGGCAGGCGGGCCGCTTCGTCCAGCGGCTGCAGGACATCGAGACCTACCGGATGATGTCGCTGCTCGCCTTCCCGCTGGCCAAGGAGGTGGCGCCGTCACTCACCGAGGCCGAGGCACGGCTGGCTCGCATCGCCGAGCGCACGGCCGTCGAGCACGGCGAGAACGACGCCGCGCTGCTCGACGACCTCACGCGGCTGGCGGCCGACGTCGAGCGCAGCGAAGCGCGAAGCCGCTTCCGTTTCGGTGCCGCGCAGGCCTACTACCGGCTCGTCGGCCAGCGGATCGGGGAGCTGCGCGAAACGCGCCTCGCTGGCGTGCAGACCCTGCAGGAATTCATGGACCGCCGTCTCGCGCCGGCGATGTCCACCTGCTCATCGATCGCCGACCGGCAGGCGGAACTGTCGGCACGGATCGCGCGCGCGAGCCAGCTGTTGCGCACCCGCGTCGACGTCGCGCTCGAGCGCCAGAACCAGGCGCTGCTCGCCTCGATGGACCGCCGCGCGCGGCTTCAGCTGCGTCTGCAGCAGACGGTCGAGGGGCTGTCGATCGCGGCGATCACGTACTACGTGGTGGGGCTCGTCGGCTACGTGGCCAAGGGGCTGCGTCCCCTGAAGGTGCCGATCGATCCGGAAGCGGCTGCCGCCGTCGCCGTCCCGATCGTGGCCGTCGGCGCATGGCTCGCCCTGAGGCGCGCTCGCCGGCATTTCGAACGCCACTAGGCCACGGAGCGCGAACGCAGGCCCCAGCGCCACAGCGCTTCCACCGGCACCGGCA
>Ga0335084_10007195_pt1 | contig 11073 bp, 7 predicted proteins | sample Lox_Sample_44_FD_206721 | JGI IMG/M metagenome (GOLD analysis project Ga0335084, IMG submission 206721) | Soil microbial communities from Loxahatchee National Wildlife Refuge, Florida, United States - Lox_Sample_4.4 | ecosystem: Environmental > Terrestrial > Soil > Wetlands | place: USA: Florida...
GTGGTCGAGGCGATCAACCCGAGCACGCTGTTCAAGAGCCGCAAGAGCGAGCCCGAGGCGCAGTTCGTGCGCGAGGCGATGGCGCGCGACGGCGCCGCGATGTGCGCGTTCTACGCCTGGTTCGAGCGCGCGCTGGCCGCTGGCGAGCGCATCACCGAGCTGACGATCGACGAGCGCCTCTCCGCCGAGCGCGCCCGGCAGCCGGGCTTCATCGGCCTGAGCTTCTCGACCATCGCCGGCTTCAACGCCAACGGCGCGCTGCCGCACTACCGCGCCACCGCGGCACACCACGCCACCCTCTTCGGCGACGGCCTGCTGCTGATCGACTCCGGCGCGCAGTACACCGGCGGCACCACCGACATCACGCGCGTGTGGCCGATCGGCAAGGTCAGCGACGCGCAAAAGCGCGACTACACGCTGGTGCTCAAGGCGATGATGACGCTGTCGCGCACGCGCTTCCCGCGCGGCGTGCTGTCGCCCATGATCGACGCCATCGCGCGCGCGCCGCTGTGGGAGCACGGCCTCGACTACGGCCACGGCACCGGCCACGGCGTCGGCTACTTCCTCAACGTGCACGAGGGCCCGCAGAGCATCTCGCGCGTCGTGCCCGATGCGACCATGGCGATGGAGCCCGGCATGATCACGAGCATCGAGCCGGGCGTGTACCGGCCCGGGCAGTGGGGCGTGCGGATCGAGAACCTCGTCATGAACGTGCCCGCGACCGGCCTCGAGCGCAGCCCGTTCGGCGAATTCCTCGCGTTCGAGACGCTGACGCTGTGTCCCATCGACACGCGCTGCATCGAACGCGACCTGCTGCGCGCCGACGAGATCGAGTGGCTGAACGCGTACCACGCGACCGTGCGGTCGCGCCTCGCGCCGCTGGTCAGCGGCGACGCGCTCGCCTGGCTGCTGAAGCGCACGACGCCGATCTGAGCCGCGGCCGATTCCGTCGGCGAATCCGGCATTCCCGTCCGCCCTTTCCGGCGGTTCGTCGCATCGCGCTGTTCGTCCGCGGGGGCCAAACCTAGAGTGCGCTGCATGCGACGTCGCGTCGCCCGCCACACCCAGGAGCCCGCCATGATCAGCCGCCTCACCGCCAGCGCCGCCTGTTTCGCGGTCCTGTCCGCGGCCACCATCACGTTCGCCGCCGCCGGACACCACGCCGACGCCACGCCACGCCCGGCTGCCGCCCCCGCACCGGTGGTCCAGCTCGCACCCGTCCTCGTGATCGGCCGGCGCGACGAGCGCTGAGCCGTGTCGGCCCGGTCGGCCACGCGGGCGGCCGGGCCGTCTTTTTCCGCCTTCTTGCTTCCGATCGACGCGCGGCCTCGCGCGTGAACTGCGCATCGGAACCGCACGCCGCTGCGCCGAGCGGCGCCTCCACGCAGGCCACCCACCTCTAGACTGCCTCGACCGGCGCCCGCAGGGGCGTGAGCGTGACAAATCGCATGCTCGGCCGCCTGTCACGGGACCGGCGGCCGTGTGCGCGGAGCCACGCTCAAGCTCCAGCGCTGCCGGCCGAAATCGGAGCTGATCGGCGTTCGCGCCGAAACGCGCGGCATCGGTCGGTCAGCCCGCGGACTGCCGTTCGTCGCCAAGTCTGCTCGACCCACGTCCGACAGGAAGCTGCGGTGCCCATGCTCTGGTTTGCGGGTTGCGTGATCGCTGCGGCGCTGCTGTGGCTCGGACCGGAGATCGGTCTGGCAGCGCGCTCGCGGCCGCCGCGCCTCGCCTGGGGGCTGAAGGCGTGCGCCGTCGCGCTGACGACCTGCGGTCTCTGGTGGCCCGGCCACCTCGCCGCCGGGGCCGAGCCGCCGACCGCCAACGGCGGCCTGATGGCCGTCGTGTCCTGGACCATCGCGCTCGCGCTCGCCATGCTCACCACCGTCATCGCGGCAGCGGCCGCGAAGCGCACGGTGGCCGCGTTCCTCGCGCTCTCGGTCGTCGCCGTGCTGCTGGCGTACGGCCACGCGATGTTCGCGATGCCCGCGCTGTTCCGTGCCGCGCTGGTCGTGGGCCCCTGGGCGCCCGGCGCGTCGGCTGCGCTGATCACGGCCGGACTCATCGGCGTGCAGGTCGAGGGTCAGCCGCATCGACGGCCGCGCATGCTGCGCGCGATGATCGCGCTGGTGCTCGGCGGCCTGCTCGCGCTCGCGGTCGCGCTCGCACCCGGAATCCCCGAGCCGCTCGCGCCGACCTGGGCGCAGACCCTGCTGATGGTCGGCCTCGCGCTGATGGGCGCCACGATGCTGGCGACGCTCTCGAGCGTGTCGGGCACGGAGCACGAGACCGCGCGCCGAGCCGCCGCGGCCCCGGCCGCACCCACGGTCGACAGCCTCACGCAGCTTCCGACGCGCCTCTACTTCGAGGACCGCCTCGCCGCGGCGGCGACGAAGGCCGATTCGCGCACGAGCCGACTCGCGCTGCTGTTCATCGACCTCGACGGCTTCAAGCCCGTCAACGACACGTACGGCCACAGCGTCGGCGACAAGGTGCTCGAGCAGGTGGGCCAGCGGCTCAAGTCGCTGTCGCGCGGCAAGGACGTCGTCGCGCGCGTGGGCGGGGACGAGTTCCTGCTGCTGCTCACGAACGTCGTCACCGAGGAGTCGGTGGCGCACGTGGCCACGCGCCTCATCACCGGTCTTTCGCAGGCCTACACCGTCGACGGCCGCGAGGTCATCATCTCCTGCTCGGTGGGCATCGCGCTCTATCCCGACGGCTGCGCGCACGGCAAGCTCATCGCGCGCGCCGACGCCGCGATGTACGCGGCCAAGCGGTCCGGCGGCTCGACGCACTGCTTCTACTCGCCGGCGATGGATGCCGATGCCGAGCGCCAGTTCGACCTGCTGCGCGACCTGCGCAAGGCGCTCGCCAACAAGGAGATGGAGCTCCAGTACCAGCCGAAGATCGACGTGAAGAGCGGCAAGGTGACGGCGACCGAAGCGCTGCTGCGCTGGAAGCACCCGACACGCGGGATCATCCTGCCGAGCGTCTTCATCCCGATCGCCGAGCGCTTCGGCCTCATCGTCGCGATCGGCAACTGGGTGATCGAGGACGCGTGCCGGCAGAGCCGGGCATGGCGCGACAAGGGCCTGCGCATGCGCGTGGCCATCAACCTGTCGGCCCACCAGATGCGCCAGGACGACATCGTCGAGCGCATCACCGAGGCTCTCAACCGCTACCGGATCCATCCGTCGCTGCTCACCTGCGAGATCACCGAAACGGCGGCGATGGAGGACACGAAGGCCACGCAGGAGACGTTCCGCCGGCTGGGCGAGCTCGGCACGCACCTCTCCATCGACGACTTCGGCACCGGCTACTCGAGCCTGTCGTACCTGCGCAAGCTCCCGGCCGAGGAACTGAAGATCGACCGCAGCTTCATCATGGATCTCGAGCACAGCGCCGACGCGCGGGCCGTCGTCGACGCGGTCATCAAGCTCGCGCATGCCCTCGGCCTGAAGGTCGTCGCCGAAGGCGTGGAGAACCAGCGCCAGCAGCAGATCCTCGTCGACATGCAGTGCGACGAGCTGCAGGGCTTCCTGTTCGCGAAGCCCATGTCCGCACGCGCGCTGCAGCTGTGGGCCATCAACGACCGCACCCAATCGGCCGTGTTCAAGCCCTCGCTGTTCGACGAGAGCCGGCAATCGCCGGCACCGGGCGCCGCATGACCGTTTCGTCGCAACACCGCCCGCATTCGTCGTCCGGGGCGACGGCTCGTCCGCCCGTTACGGCGGTTCGTCGCAAGCCGCTGGCCTGCGCCGCGGCCGATGCCTAGAGTGCCTGCCAACACAGCGATCCGCGCTGTGCCCTTCGGGAGCCGACCATGAACCGCAGCCTGACCGACGACCGCTTCGCCGCAGCGCTGACCCTCGCCGTGATGATCGGCAGCACCGCCGCCACCGGCGCCGCGCTGTTCGGCGTCGATGCCCGGCCGACGCAGCGAGCCCACGCCGGCGTCGTGCACATGCCCGCCGTCGAGGTCACCGGCCGCCGCGAGACGGCCACGGCCGTGCGCGATGCGCAGCCGCAGGTCGCCGCCTCCGGCACCGTGCGCCTTCCGAACGTGACGATCACCGGCCGGCGCCTGGCACCCCTGGTGGCCGCCGCCTCGGCACAGCGCATCAGCGCATCGACGACCGAGCAGAACTGCGTGGAGGTGGCGGCGCCCGCGCCGACCTCCGCCCGCGCGGGCCGCGACGCCTGAAGCGCCGCGCTTCCCTTACATCTGCCGGAAGAGGTGCAGGTAGCTGCGGCTCACGGGCAGCACTTCGTCGCGGCCCTTGAGCCGCAGCTCCGCGGTCTCGTTCGGGCCGCGGTCGACCTGCACGACGTGTCGCAGGTTGACGATGACGGACCGGTGCACCTGCGCGAAACGCTGCGGGTCGAGCTCGTCGGCCAGCTCGCGGATCGTCTTGCGGATCAGCGCCTCGCCGCCGTCGTGCACGACCAGCGTGTACTTCTCGTCCGAGCGGAGGTAGGCCACCTCGTCGACGGGAATCAGGCGCACGCTCGTGCCGACCGAGGCGCGGATCCACTGCAGGAACGAACGCGTCGCGCCCTCGGCGGCCGCGCGTCGCGCCAGCTCGGCGGCGATGCGCTCGAGCGCCGCATCGAACGGCGTGGATTCCAACGCGCCTTCGCTTCGGATCGCCGCATTCGCGGGCGCGCGCTTCCCCGTTGCAGCGAGCCGTTCGCGCAGCCGCTGCACCGTGTCCGCGAGGCGGTCCGGCTCGAACGGCTTCACGAGGTAGTCGATCGCGCCTTCGGCGAAGGCCTGCACGGCGTACTGCTCGAAGGCCGTGACGAACACGATCTCGGCGCGCCGCGCAATGGCTCGCGCCGCCTCCACGCCGTTCAGCCCCGGCATCTGCACGTCGAGGAACACGACGCCGGGCATGTGAGCGTCGAACAGCTCGATGGCCTCGCGCCCGTTGCGCGCCTCGGCCACCACCTCGAGCTCGGGCCACAGCCGCGCGAGGTGCGCGCGCAGGTGCGAGCGCAGCAGCGGCTCGTCGTCGGCGATCAGCGCGCGCGGCGCGGCCGCGGCGCTCATGCCTCGGGGCGCGGCTTCACGATGATCTCGGCGCGCACGCCATGCGGCTCGGCCGCGTGCAGCTCGAGGCGCGCATCGGCATCGAAGAAGGCGCGCAGGCGGTCGCGCAGGTTGGCGAGGCCCGTGCCCGCCGGAGCGTCGCCGGCCAGCCCCGCGCCGGTGTCCACGACCTCGACGTGCAGCGATCCGCCCGCACCGTCCTCGCGCCACGCGCGCACGGTGACAGCACCGCCGGCCTCCGCCGGATCGATGCCGTGCCGGATCGCGTTCTCGATCAGCGTGAGCAGCGCCATCGGCGGGAACGCGAGGTGCCGCAGAGCCTGCGGGATGTCGATGCGCCACGCGAGCCGATCGGGCATTCGCATGTGCATCAGCTCGAGGTAGGCGCGGCCGAGATCGGCTTCCGTCCCGAGCGTCGTGGCATCCGCCGACAGTTTCGGCATCGCCGCACGCAGGTAGGCGATCAGGCTCGTCAGCACCGGCCCCGCGCGCGGGGAGCCGGACTCGACCAGCGCCTGGACGTTGGCGAGCGTGTTGAACAGGAAGTGCGGCTCGACCTGCGCGTGCAGGAGGCGCACGCGCGCGTCGAGCGCCTGCTTCTCGAGCGTGCTCTTCTCGAGTGCGAAGCGCAGCGCCTGGCTGCGGGCCTCGGCGTCGCGTTCGCGGTACAGCGCGCCGAGCGCCAGCAACGGACCGATCATCAGGGCCGTTCCGGCGATGAACGTGTAGCCCATCGCGAAGCCCTCGTGGCTCAGCGGGATCGCGCCGGTCGCGATCGAGGGCACGTAGACGAGAAACGTCGCGATCGGCGCGACGATCACGACGGCGAGCACCTGCGCGAGCCAGCGAGCCACCATCGGCGGCTTCCAGATGCCGGCGACCGTGTACGCGAGCAGCAGCAGCATCGCGATCACCAGCGTGCGGCCGAGCAGCACCGGGAAGCGCGTCGTGAAGACCGGGTTCAGCACGATGGCGACGAGCACCGCCATCGCGAGCGCGACCGCGACGCGCGGCAGCGTGAACGCGGACAGCACGCCCGCGTGCCGCGGCGACTCGGGCGGCGGCGGGTCGGCCGTCACCGGCAAGGCAGGAGTCACCACGCTCGAGCGCATGGCGGCACGATAGCGCCGCGCCCGCTCCGGGTCGAGGCGCAGAGGCCGCTCACGCGACGGGCTGCGGTTTCCAGGGGCCGAACGACGGTGCCGCCGGCCCTCCCGATACGGGCGCCGCCCTCGTCAGGCGCCCAGGCGTTGCAGCTTCGCGTCCAGCACCTGCTTCAGGGTGTCGGCGCAATCCTGCAGGTGCGCGCGCGTGTCGCCGTGCCAGCTGCGCCGTGCGAGCGCGCTGTCGATCTGCGCCAGCAGCGACTGCGCCTGCACGCGCGCGAGGCTGCGCTCGTCGACGCGGCTCGCCGCGCCCGGGCGGAGCACGGCGCTCGCGACGCGGTTCACGTGCTCGCGCTGCAGCTCGCGTCGTGCGGGTGCGATCTCGCCGCCGCGGCCGCCGAGCTCGCTCCAGATGTCGCGCTGCAACCGCCCCCACAGCTCCGAGAGCTGGAAGGCGTCTGACGGCCGCGATGCCTTGTCCTGGCTGTCGATGATGCGCGCCGCGATCGTGTCGCTCATCAGCTGACCGAGCAGCGTGCGCTGCACGGCGAGCACCCGCTGCCCGAGCGAGAACTCGGTCGCGACGTTCGCCTCGCCCGAGAACAACGCTTCGCCGCGCTCCTCGAAATCGGGCGCGAGGCGGCGCTGGAGGTCGGGCGAGATCACGAAGGCGTCGGCGGCGAACAGCCCGCTCGAGATCACGTCGAGGGCCTCGCGCTGCTGCGCCGGGGACACGGGCTCGAGCGGATCGCGGTGGGCGCCGGGGAAATCCCGGAAGGTGCGCACGCCGCCGATCTGGCGGCCCAGCACGCCGGCCGCCCGCGCCACGTCGTTGACCGCGTAGCTGAGCGAGCGCCGCAGCACGGCGTAGTCGCGACCGGGCTCCAGCACGCGCGTCTCCTGGCGCTTGAACAGATCGCGAGCGATGGCGATGCGCTTCTTCGCGAACGCACCGACGTCGCTGCCGAGGTCGAAATGCAGCGCGTCCGGATCGATGCCGAGGAAGTTGTCCTCGTCGGTGCCGTAGGCGAGCGCCGGTTCGCTGCTGTGCGCGGCGATGGCGAGCAGGTCCTGCCTTTCCGTCCTGGGATCGAGCGGCTTGTAGCCGTACTCGATCGCCCAGTAGTCGTACGGCCCGAGCGTGAGCTGGAACGGCGGCACGAGCCGATCGCCCGGCCGCGCCAGGTTGACCGGTGCGTACTCCATCACCGAGCCGGTCAGCGGATGCGTGCCCACGAACTCGGGGTCGGAGAGCTGGGCATCGGTGTAGAGGCGCGACGCACGGAAGTTGTGGCGCAGGCCGAGCGTGTGCCCCACCTCGTGCATCGTGGTCGAGCGCAGGTAGTCGAGCACGAACTGCTGCGCCTCGGGACTGTCGGGGTCGATGGCGCCGCGCGCGGCGAGCACGTCGAGCGCGTACGACATCTGCTCGCCGGCCTGGTCGGCGTACTCGCACTGCATGGGGTCGAGCGCCTGCCGCGGTGCCTGCGCGGGATCGATGGGCGCCTGCAGCAGCTTGCTCCAGTCGGTGGCCGATGCGGACAGCACCTGCGAGCGCAGCGCCCGCAGGTTGCGCGACGAGAGGCTCTCGATGCCGATGTCCGCATCGAGGATCTCGCCGGTGCGTGGGTCGACGTGCGTCGGCCCGATCGCGCCGAAGGTCGGCACGGCGTTGGTCATCCAGCGGACCGATGCGACGCCGACGTCGAGCGTATCGAAGTCCGCGTCGTCGGGTTGCACGCGGACCTCGATCGCGTTCTTGAAGCCGATCCGCTCGAACGCCTTGTTCCATTCGAGGATGCCGGCCGTGATCGCATCGCGGTACTTGAGCGGGATCGTGCGGTCGAGCCAGTACACGATCGGCTTCACCGGCTCGGACAGCGCCGCCGACGGATCCTTCTTCTCGAGCCGCCAGCGCGCGATGTGCCGCACCGTCGGCACGCGTGCGAGATCGTCGCCGTAATCCTCGTAGCGCGCGGTGAAGTACCCGACCCGCGCGTCGGCGATGCGCGCCGGCATCGGATCCTCCGGCAGGCGCGAGAGCGAGTAGTGCAGCGTCATGAAGAAGCTGCGCGCATCGGGCACGGCCCGCGGCACGCTCGGAACGGGCGCGCCCGCCGGCATGCCGGGCTGGGGCAGGGCGATGGAGCCCGTGGCGTAGTGCGCCAGGACCTCGAGCGCCACCATGTCGGGCTTGCCGCGCAGCGTGGTGATCGCGGAGTTGCGCGCATCGAACGCGTAGCCCTGCCGGTAGGTGCGCTGCAGGTCCATCGCGAGCCCGAGCATGTCGTTCAGGAACAGCGAGTTCACCTCGACGAGCACCGACTTGCGCTCCGGATGCGGCTGGCTCGCGACCACCGCGCTCGACAGGAGGCTCGGCGAGAAGGCGGCCGCGATCGCGCGGCCCTCGGGCGTGCCGGCCTTGGCCACGTAGCGCTCGTTGACCGCGATGAGCTGAACCTGGTTGTGGACGCGCCGGAACTCGACGACCTGCGGCCGCTGCATCAGGCCGCCGAACAACGACGCTTCCCCGATGCCCGTGGCGATCTTCGGCGACAGGAAGAACGGCTTGCCGAAGTCGTCGGGCTTGAGCTCGATCCAGGCCTTCTCCTCGCGCTGCCACAAGGTGAAGAGGCCGTCGATCTTCTTCGCGTCCTTGATGACGATCGCAAAGGGCTGCGCGCTGGGCGCCGGAGGTCCTCCGGGCTGCGGCGTTCCGGGCGGCACGCCCGAGGCCGACGGCGGCGTCGGCGAGGCCGCGCGCGGGCTGCCGTTGCCGTTGCCGGCGTTCGCGATGGCCTGCGAGATCTGCGACGAAAGCTGCGTGACGGAGGCGCAGCCCGAGAGCAGCACCAGAGCAACGACGGCGGCGGCCCTGGCGGCCGCCACGCCGCCGAGGCGGCAAGGAACGATCATGGATTCCACCTGTGCGGTGCGGAGCGCTCCCACGCCCCCGGCGGCCGATTGTGAGTGCGCGCGCGGGCGGGAGTTCCACCCGATTTTCCCGCGTCCGCCGCGGGCGGCCCGCGATGGCCCCGCGCGCGGCACGTGAACGAATCGAGCCTTCGCGCGCCGGAACGCAGCGCTGCGGCGGCCCGCTACTTCAGCGCCTTGAAGCGCAGGCGGTGCGGCCGCGCCCCTTCGTCGCCCAAGCGCTTCTTCTTGTCCGCCTCGTACTCCTGGTAGTTGCCCGCGTAGAAGAACCACTTCGAGTCGCCTTCCGCGGCGAGGATGTGCGTGCAGATGCGGTCGAGGAACCAGCGGTCGTGGCTGATCACCATGACCGACCCGGCGAACTCGAGCAGCGCATCCTCGAGCGCGCGCAGCGTCTCGACGTCGAGGTCGTTCGAAGGCTCGTCGAGCAGCAGCACGTTGCCGCCGGCCGCCAGCGTCTTCGCGAGGTGCAGGCGCCCGCGCTCGCCGCCCGACAGGCTGCCCACCAGCTTCTGCTGGTCGTTGCCCTTGAAGTTGAAGCGGCCGAGGTACGCGCGCGACGGCATGACGAACTTGCCGACCACGAGGTTGTCGAGACCGCCCGACACGTCCTGCCACACCGTCTTGTCGGCGGCGAGGCTTTCGCGGCTCTGCTCCACCCACGCCATCTTCACGGTCGGCCCGATCTTCACGGTGCCGCTGTCGGGCTGCTCGCGTCCTGCGATCATGCGAAAGAGCGTCGTCTTGCCGGCGCCGTTCGGGCCGATGATGCCGACGATCGCACCGGCCGGCACCTTGAACGAAAGGTCGTCGATGAGCAGGCGATCACCGAAGCTCTTCGACACGCCCTCGAACTCGATCACCTCATGGCCGAGGCGATCCGCGACCGGGATGAAGATCTCGTTCGTCTCGTTGCGCTTCTGGTAGTCGACGTCGGAGAGCTCCTCGAAGCGCGCGAGGCGGGCCTTGCTCTTCGCCTGGCGGCCCTTCGGGTTCTGGCGCACCCACTCGAGCTCCTTCTTCATCGCCTTGGTGCGCGCGTCCTCGGCCTTCTGCTCCTGCTCGAGGCGCTGCTCCTTCTGGTCGAGCCACGTCGAGTAGTTGCCCTTCCACGGGATGCCCATGCCGCGGTCCAGCTCGAGGATCCACTCGGCCGCGTTGTCGAGGAAGTAGCGGTCGTGCGTGACCGCGACCACCGTGCCGGGAAAGCGCAGCAGGAACTGCTCGAGCCACTCGACCGACTCGGCGTCGAGGTGGTTGGTGGGCTCGTCGAGCAGCAGCATGTCGGGCTTGGAGAGCAGCAAGCGGCACAGCGCGACGCGCCGCTTCTCGCCGCCCGAGAGCACGCCGATCTTCTCGTCCCAGGGCGCGAGGCGCAGCGCATCGGCCGCGATCTCGAGCTGCAGGTCGGTGTTGTCGCTTCCCGCCGTCGCGATCTGCGCCTCGAGCTCGGCCTGCTCGGCGGCGAGCGCGTCGAAGTCGGCATCAGGCTCCGCGTAGGCGGCGTACACCTCGTCGAGGCGCTTCTTCGCGGCCATGACGCCGCCGAGGCCCTGCTCGACCGTCTCACGCACGGTCTTCTCGGGGTCGAGCACCGGCTCCTGCGGGAGAAAGCCGATCTTCAGCCCCGGCATCGGCACCGCCTCGCCTTCGATGTCATGGTCGAGGCCGGCCATGATCTTGAGCAGCGTGCTCTTGCCGGAGCCGTTGAGGCCGAGCACGCCGATCTTCGCGCCGGGGAAGAACGAGAGCGAGATGTTCTTGAGGATCTGGCGCTTCGGCGGCACGGTCTTGCCGACGCGGTTCATGGTGTAGACGTACTGGGCCATGGCAGGTATATCGAGGGCGGAGCGCGGTGAGTGGTGGATCGCGGCCCGCGAGCGGGGCGGCGCAGGCCCGCGAGATGCGGGCAATCCGCTATTGTCGCCGACCGGACGGTCGGGGGTGCGGTCGCCTCGACCCGTCCCCCTGGGCGCCGCG